>Ga0180302_10001338_pt1 | contig 11654 bp, 12 predicted proteins | sample GuaBasSediGuay17_FD_121794 | JGI IMG/M metagenome (GOLD analysis project Ga0180302, IMG submission 121794) | Subseafloor sediment microbial communities from Guaymas Basin, Gulf of California, Mexico - Guay17, Core 4571-4, 12-15 cm | ecosystem: Environmental > Aquatic > Marine > Hydrothermal... | reverse complement strand
GAGGTCGGTTCCTTTTCTGTAAAAATTTGCGAAAGTAATGAGGGAGGTGAGCTCTATTACAACGTCGAATACCCGTCGAGAAGTTACTTAATAGCTCTAGGATCTCGCTTCCTTTCCTACATTCTGACAAAAGACGCTGATGTAGAGGTGGAGTATAGAATGAGGTTAGACGAGTTGATAGATTACAGAAGTCTTAAGTCTAGAGGTATAATTAAGCGCTCGTTGCGAGAAGTTCCGAGTAATCTCTTAGACGTATTATCAAAAGTTTCTACCTACAGATCTTTAGGATTGCTCAAGTTAATGCCTTTCCTGCTCGATAATAATATATGTGAGTTTTATGTGGATGCGCCAGACACTCTCCTTTACTTAGACCACTTTAAACATGGAAGATGTATCAGTAACGTGAAGATAAGTATGAACGACTTGTTGTCTTTTATAACTCATGTAAAGCTCGAGTGCGGTTCTCCTTTGGATCCAGAGAACCCTTCTCTTAAGGCTGACATATCAAATAAGCTATTCAGGATCAGAGTATCCATCGACATACCACCGTTAGCTGTTGACGGTCCGACAATTGATGTCAGGAAGTTTAGAATGTCGCCCTTCACTCTTCCAGAACTGATTACAATGGGTACACTCCCACTAGAAGTCGCGTCTCTAATACTCCTCTACGCTAGACACAGGGCTAACATAGTGATAGTTGGAGAGCCAGGTAGTGGGAAGACCACTTTGTTAAATGCCATAGACATATGTTTGCCGAACTTCTTTAGGCGAATATATGTGGAGGATGTCGTTGAATCGATACCTTTGCACAATTTAGGAAAGCATCAAGTCAGACTCAGAGTTGAACCTATAGAGGTGTTGGAGAGAGTTAGGACTAAGAGGAGTGAGATTTTGAAACTCCTACACAGAAAGCCTGACTACGTCATATTAGGAGAGTTGCAGAGTAGAGAACATTTTGAGGCAGCGCTTAGCGCTATGATCTCTGGTCTCAGATGTATACAAACTTGTCATGCTAATTCCGTCAAGCAATTCCTGAATAGGCTTATACATGACTATGGTTTCCCCTCGAATTTAGTGCGAAAAACTTATGACCTCATAATAATGTTGAGGAGGTACATTGGTGTCAGAGAATTTAGAAGAGTGGTTCAAGTGGTTGAGATCGCGAAAAATGACAATGAATGTCTCACTCCTATTTACTCATATCCGACTAAGGTAAAGATTGTAGACCACATAAACTCGTCAGACTTCTTTAAGAGGGTTTGTGATGATGAGGGAGTATTCTCTGAAGGCTTAGTTAGGGAGTATGAGCTATATAGGAGTGCACTGGAGTACATGGTTCAGAGGAGAATATTTAATGTAAACGAAGTAGTTTCCTTATTTAATAAGATAGTTTATAAATATGTCTTTAAGCTAACAGGTGAGGTTTCGTGCCTAGCTCTAGAGAGGGCCTTAAAGTTGAGATAAAAAAGCTACTGTCTGAAGTTGTTGACGGCATTGATGTCCTTTCTTCTCTTGAAGCGAATAGGGGCAACGTTGTCAATACGATAAAGGACGTTGCTACGTTAAATAGAGATGTAATTGGAAGTATATGTAAAGAAGCTATAGTCGCTATGCGTAGGGGGATAAAGTGTGAGCGTGCTTTGCTTATGTCATTAAGGAAAAACAAAGGGAGTTTAAAAAGTCGTGAAGTTATAAACCTCTTTGAGCTAATGTCTGAGTCTAGTAGGTCTACGAGACATTTGCTTAAGGAATACCCAAATGTAATTACTGATGAGCTTATTCGTCTCGTGAGATTTAAAGTTAAGAAAGCGTTTGATAAACTGACGATGCTATTAGCCCTCTCGTTCTTGTTTCCAATAATTTTAGCTCTGACTACACTTTTTCATAAATTTGGTGTACTTGACGTAATTTTAACAGTGTTAGCATTCCAGTTACTGTTGAAAGTAGTGACTAGGTTAACGTTTCATCAGAATCTTAAAAAATCATCTATTCTAGATGTGGCCGTAGTCTCCTTCTTTCCATTATCCCTCGCCTTGACTTACGTTTTACTAAACAACACGTTAAGGGTAGCTCTTTACTCACTCGGTACTCTTACAATATACCACTACATGATATCTAGGAATAAGGAGAGGGAGGAGTATCCAGACCCAAGCGAAGAGTTACTTTACTTCGAGTTAATCAAAGGACTTAGTGTAGGTAAGAGCGTTGAACAAACCATTATCGAGTCAGTGAGAAAAATGTCGCTCACTAAAAGAGATAAACTAATGAGCGTTGCAGCTTCCCTTAGAGAAGGTAAAGGAATTCAGAGAAGTAACTTGATGGGATTAGGGTTTAGTGTTTCAACAGCTCTCAAAGCCTCCTTAAGAGGTAGAAGTGCGGGAAGAGAGGCATTGAGTAAATTACTTAGAGCAACGAGGATAAAACGAGGCTTATTTAAGGAAATGGAGTTAGAGCTAAGAACTATCAATTTTAGGGCCAGAGTTACTTCGTTCATTATCTTAACGTCGTTAGTACTCCTAACATTTACGAGTATTTATCTACTCCCCACGGGTTATAACAAATTAAAGGTTCTCTGTTTAACTTATATGAACTCGGCTTTGCTATTCGGTTCCTCGGTCGAGTTCTTTAGCTTGTTATTCGTGAGAGAGCGAGCACTGAAGTGGGGGTTCTTACAACTAGTTCTCTTCTTCGTAATGCTATCAACTTTAAACACGGCGCTAACTGGGACTGTTATGTGACTCCCTTAAATAGTCTTTTGAAATAGTTTTCTGAGAAGATGAAGAGAGTAGTTGAATACTCTTTAGCTTTAATGATAGACACCATTTTAATAATGAGCATAGTCAGCAATATCGATGTTGAAGTGAAAAGCTACTTTGGGCGCGTTACTTCTTCCCTGAGAGTTGTTGTTGATTATACTTTGATGGTTAGAGAGTTAGTAAACAACGATGAAGTCAGCAGTCCTAGTTCATTTGAAATTGTTGAGCTTCATGGACCTCGTAGCGGTTTAACTGTCTTGTATTTAAGGGTATGAGTATGAACGCCGTTAAACTCTCTCTCTCAATTTTAATCTGGATTTGCCTAGCTTCATGCTTGTTTCTCATTTTTAGTAAGATAGTCAATGATCTTAGTATAACTGTAAAGAGTTGCTTGACAAAGCTTCATGCAAAAGTCTTATTGATTCTAAGAGAAGAATTGCCTGAGGGTGGGTGGATTAGGGTAAAGGTAACGGTGAAGGAAGAGTTATCTCCTCTAGAAGTTCCAGTCTCGCTCTCTCCGAGACGCGAATGTATAATCCTTAAAGATGGTGATTCCCTTGTCATCAAAGAGAATTAGTGGGGAAGCTCACGTCATAGCAGTTGGAGTGCTTCTCATAGTAATGGCCTTATGTCTGGTGATAGTAGTTCAAAGGATAATTATCGAATACCTTAAGAGGGCTTTGCTCATTTTGGGTGGTTAATTAAGATGAACTCCATGTTAAGTGACTCAGTAATAGCGCTAGCCTTGTCTTCTGTGCTGTTAATCATAGTTCTCTCAGCTGATCCTGTCCTAGTGTTAGAGAATTCGTTTGATAAATTCAAGAGGGTTAAAGACTTAGAGGAGGAAATCAAGGATCTATTCAGACATGGATGCTTTGGGGAACTAGCAAACTATTTAGAGCTAAATTCTCCGAGATTAAAGGACTATTTAAACGAAATATATGAAAGAGTTCGCTCTAAGGGTATTACCGGTTTGCGACTTTTAGTGAGGGGGAAGGTAGTGTACACTTGTGGTTTTACCGACCATGGGTGGGTTATTAGAGTAGTTATTCCTTCATCGAAAGGCATCTATTTGTTGGAGTTCTTCGTTTGTGGTGACTAGTATGATAAAGCCTCAATTCTCGATAAGCGCTCTCTTTTTTGCTTTCCTAGTAGCGACTGTTCTGTTGTTAGCTGAGGTTGTCTCTCACGTAACACTCTACAATAACTTGATAGTTAAGCTCACTACGGTGAGAGTTTGTGATATTTACTTGACCAATCTTGAGTACGCTATCAGCCGCTATTCTCTCCTCGTCCTTGACGAGTTGTTGTCCAAGCTAGGGAGAGAAGGAGTTAGTCTGAGTTTAGTAGAAAAGAGAATAACTCAGGAATTAGACTTTGAGGGTTTAGCGGAGGCAGTGTCTCACGGCAAAATCAAGGCTTCTGTGACGGTACTTAGGATAAAGTTAGAGAGATGTTCAGGTGGACGACGCAACATAAACAAAATGATAGGACTACCAGTTAATGTGCCTTCTGATTCTCTTGACCTGATACTTGATCTAATCATTACTATCTCTTATTCGAACAATGATACTGGAGTTAGGAGGAGAATTAAGCTTGTGATTAACCATCCAATAAGACTTTTTGGTTTGTTGAGAATTAGGAGGGAGATCCTCTTGATGAACTCCACCAGTTACGCCATCGAGGAGGGAGTAGAGAATGTCACTGATTTTATTTTAGGGGTAATCAAGCATGAGTTCTTAAAGCGTTTAGACTGCAGTTTTTCACTAAATTGCCTTGGAACAATTACGCCCAAGGAGTGTGAAAACTCCTCAGCGATTCTTTATGTAGTCGAAATTCACGGGATTAAAATAACTGATGAGCTACAAAATACCTTCTTGAAAGCTAAAGAGATAAAAGTTAACGATCGAATTTTCTTAAGGTTTGTTAATGAACTTAACAGTCACGTGAGAGGACTATCTAATGAGACCTCTACTTTTCACCTGTTTCTGAAAAAGAACTAAAAGAGAGTCGATTTACCAGAAGATTAATTTTATACTAACTGAAAATAGAAAAATGGTGAAGAATTTGGGAGGTGAAGAGGAAGAAAAGGTTGTTGAACTTAGATCTGGTGTCATTCCCGCCGCTGGTTATGCTAGAAAGTTAAGGAGAGTTGCTCTAGCCGCCTTAAGTGGGATAGCTCCTAGAGATGTTATCATAAGGGATATTAGTGAGCTCAACAAACAATTATACAAAATTATAGTTGAGGAGAGGAAATACGATAAGACTGACTTAATTAGAATAGTCATTGAAGCTAAGTACGACCCTAGTGAACGGAGGATAGTATTTGGAGAGCCAAAAATAGATAGATTCTTGCCCGAGTCAAAGTTAAAGGAAATGGTTGAGGAGTCAGTTAAAGAGTTGAGGGAGAAGTATGAAAAAGAAATTATTGAACTAAAGGGGAAATACAAAAAAGAGGTAGAGCAACTTGAGAAGAAGATCTATGAAATAACGGAGAGTTGTGATGAAAAAGTCAAGAGAGTTAAAGAGGAGTATGAGAAAAGGATCACAGAGTTAAGACACGAAGTTAGTGAGTTAAAACGTGTAATTGAGGATATTAAAGGTGTGATAGCAGGAGTGTTTAGCTAGACTTCAGTTACTTTTACTAAGTTTATGGTTATACCGACGTCATACGTCAGCTTATACTTGGTGGTTTTTTCTCTTTGATCTCTTTTTTTAACTTCAATGACTTCTACAATCTCTTTAACTTTAGCTGGTACTCTGTAGACATGCTTTTTTAGCTTTGGACTTGTGTGAAATATATCAGTTAATGTAATAAAGAGAAGTTTGACGAGACGGTTTTCGAGGTCTAAATAGTCTTCAAGCGCTAAGTCCTTTTCAGCGATTTTAGTGAGCTCAGTTCTCTCACCGTTCTCGCTTACTCCCATTACGTCAATGACTTTTATTGTAAGTTCCTCCTCTAATGGTATTGTTAAGTGTGTATCGACTTCGTAACTGTTAAAGTATAGTTCTTTAGGGGGCTTTTCCTTCAAATAGTAGACACCCCGAACTTCCTTGAATACATTGCGTGCTCACTAATCGATATTGAGCTTAGACTTATTATGCCTTCATAACATGTCTTATAGATGTCTGTTTCAACTAATTTCCTTACATTCCTCTTGTATTTGTAATCAACTATCCTCTTTTCTGTTAGCTTCTCCCAATCTTTAACTGGAATTCCAAACGTCTTTTGGACTCTGTCTCTGTAGAACTCGGGTATTACGTTAAATGTACAGAATGGAATTAGCCTTCCATCAGGAGTTACGTAGTGGATACAACACCTCTGAACTCTGGATATGTCGTGGTTGTAGAGGTCCATAAAGTGCATCATTCCAAGGAAGAGCGTTTTGTAATGAAACTCCCCTAAGGCTTTGTAGTCATGACGTACGAATATGTTAAAAAGTAGTTTGAGCAACTTCCTTTTACTCCTAAGTCTTGAGGGGACTTTACTCCAGTTCACACTTGAATGTAGCGCTTTGAGTAGTTTAAGAAAAGTTAAACGTCTATTAGCTCCTTTCTTTAACTCCTCGCTCGCTCTCCTGATTCTATCAAAGAGGAACTCTACATCAATAAACTTTGTTATTGGAATCATTTTGTCGCCGTCTTTGAAGACATAAGTAGCCGCTCCACAGGCAAAGTGAGTCGTGAAAGATATTTGAGGTTTTCCTGTTACTGCTTCTACGAAGTGGGATATGGGAACTACGAAGGGGACTGGATACCAGTCTTCACGGGATATTTGGCCATCAGTTTGTTCTTCTATTTTCCTTATGGCCTCTGGAATGGTTATTCTGAGAGCTTCCCTTTCAGTTCTTGGCACTCTTCCAGTTATTGAAATGGGTTGGAAGTTCACTCCCCTCACTATGTCCATGTGCTTTATTCCGAACCTTATTATGTCTCCTAACTCGTGATCATTGTACCCCTTTATCAACGTAGGAACTAAGACTATTCCCAAGTGGGCTTTCCTACAACTCTCTAAGATATATGGAATCTCCCAGTGGTTCTTCGGATTCGTGATCGGAGAGACTCCATCGAAGCTTACGTATAAGACATTTGTGCCAGCTTCTCTCAGTTCTGTGGCTAAGCTAGGCTCAAAGGCTAACTTAATTCCGTTAGTGTTAACTTGTACGTGAGTTATCCCCTCTTCTTTCGCTATCCTCACTATTTCGGCAATGTCATCTCTTAAGAGAGGTTCCCCTCCAGTTATTTGAATAGCCTTAGCAGGTAATGGTTCCAACCTTCTAATTACTCTAATCATGTAACGAATGTGTTCTAATGTCGGTTCATAAACATATCCGGCTCTTTCGGCAAAGAAGAAGCAGTACCAACATGATAAGTCGCAGCGATTAGTAACTACTAGGTTAACTAATGCAGGATGTGACTTGTGTCTCATGCATAGTCCGCAATTGTAAGGGCAGAAGAATCTTGTTGGTAGCATGGGATTTTCGATCCCCTTGCCGTCATATTGCCACTTCCTAAACCTGAAGTAGAGCTCGCTGTCTTCCCAATAAACTTCCTCAAACTCACCGTGATCAGGACATCTCTTCCTTATGAAGACTTTTCCTTCTTTCTCATAAACCACAGCCCTAAGGAGAGACCTACACTCAGGGCATAAGGATAAAGTGTATTCAATTACCTTCTCCCCTTCACGTGTTAATGGTTCTAGTGTTATGAATACCTTATAATCCTCGATAGGTTTTGGCATGAGTTTTTCTTTGATCTTAGGCATTAGGGCTTCAAAGTCCTCGGCCTTATAAGTTAGCATTAACTTATAATTGAGTGATGTTTCAAGAGTCTTCATGTGAACACCTTCATCGTGAGATTTTCTCGCTTTAGTTATTTATCTATTTGTCCCTAGATAACTGCTTTAAAGGACTTAATAGTATGTGAAGAGTGAAGTTAACGGACACTGTAGGAGAAGGTAAAGGGAATTAGGTTTATGAGAAAGCCAACTACCGTTATTGAAAGAAATACCTTAATCAAGCGTTGGGATAGGGTTGAACTAAAAATTTGCCTATGTAGTCCTGTTCCCTATGAAGCAAGTGTCCTCAACCTAGCTCTCCAGATCATATACTCTATGTGGAACATGAGAGAGGACGTTCTTTGTGAAAGAGCTTTTCCCAACGTTTATGATGGGGTTCTAAGCCTTGAAACGAAGCATAAGCTTTCAGAATTCGACGTTTTAGCTTTTTCGCTTCAATACGAGACTGATTTAATTAATGTCATAAATATGTTAAAAAGGAATAAGCTGTTAGGGAAAAGGAGAGATAATCGCCCTTTATTAATTGCTGGTGGGCCTGTAATTATGCAAAACCCAAGGCCGTTTAGTAGCGTCTTTGACGCTCTTTTTATTGGTGAAATAGAGGAGGTATCTGATAAATTCTTAGACTCTTTAAAGAACTCTTTAGAGGAGAGGTCTCTTGACTCGATGTTAGATGTGCCCTGTGTCTACATGCCTAGCGTTGAAGAAAGATACGCTAAGAGGTGTTATGTGAAGAACTTGGACGAGTGCTTCTATCCGACTGCGCAATTCTATCCTGAGGGAATTAGAGTGGCCTTCGGACCTTCATTTTTATTAGAAATAAGCAGGGGGTGTAGTTACAACTGCAGGTTTTGTCTGGCTAGGAGCATTTACATGCCCTTGAGACTCAGAAGCTTAAAGAGAGTAGAGGAAATACTCGATCAAGGCTTAAAGAGTACAAAGTTGAACAGAGTGTCGGTAATATCGTTTGCAGCGGCGGATCATCCAAGGTTAGTGGATGTTCTCGAGAGTATTGTTTCGAGGGGTTTGAAGTTTACACTACCTTCTGTTAGAGTAGATAAAGTCCCCTTAGAAGTTTTAACGTTGTTAAGGAAAGTCGGACAAAGGTCGGTGACCATAGCTCCAGAAGTAGCTTCTGATAGACTAGCCAGTATAATAAGAAAAGGAATTTATCCAGAAGATGTAGTTAGATTGGCTAGAGAGTTGTTCAAAGTCGGATTTAGAAAAGTAAAGTTATACTTTATGATAGGACTTCCAGGAGAGAACGAGAAAGATGTCATCCAAATACCTCAATTGATTGAAGACATAGTGAAAGTTGGATTCTTTAGGGTAAGTGTGACCGTCAATCCATTAATACCTAAACCGCATACTCCATTCCAGTGGCTTCCCTTTATTAAGAAAGAGGAATTTGAGGAAAGAAGAAAAATTATAATTAATGGAATAAGGCACAAGAACGTAGTGAAGTTATCCTTTTTAAACTGGAGTGAGGGCGTAATTCAAGTAGTTATAGCTCGAGGAGAGAGCGACATCGGAAGAAGATTAGCAAGAGTTGAAGGACTACTGAGTAAAAGAAAAACGTGGATCGAAATTTTAAGGTACCTCAGAGAGAGACCGAAAGTCTTTCATGGATTTTCTATTGATGATAGATTACCTTGGGAAGTAGTTGATGTAAGGATCAGTAAAAAATTCTTAGTTGCTGAGTTTGAAGACTTTCATCGAAACCTGAGATGAGTTGAATTATAAGGTGTGCATTTGCACACCTTATAAGTTAAGTGTATAAAGTCCCCCGTAACTGATTAAAGCTACCTCTGAAGATATTTTATAGAGAGCATGTCTACCTTACCTACCCCTGATTATATAAGGTATCTTCGAAAACGCGCTGGACTGACTCAGAGAGAGCTTGCTAGAAGAGCGGGGGTTAGTCAATCTTTGATTGCTAGGATAGAGAGCGGGGCTATAGATCCGCGTTTATCTACATTAAGGAAGATCTTGAAAGTGCTCGAGGAGGTGATAAAGGAGAGAACTAAAGCTAGTGAAGTGATGCACTCTCCCGTCATAGTTCTCCAAGAAGATGATGACGTTGAGAAAGCAGCCAAGCTCATGTGGGAAAGTGGAATATCTCAAATACCAGTAGTCGATAAGAGTGGCAGACCTGTAGGGACAGTTTTCGAAAAGGACTTAGTGAACGCGTTTCTAGAACATAGGAACCGAGCGTTGAGAGTTAAGGTGACGGAGATAATGGACGATCTCCTCCCAATAGTTGGTCCCTCAGAAGACATAGAAAGAGTAGTTAACTTATTGCTTCAAGGAGTTCCAGCTGTCTTAGTAATGGATAAAGGGAAAATAGTCGGAATAATCACTAAAAGCGATATAATAGCTAAACACTTGATTAGAAAATGATCAAGCTACTGGAAGCTTTATCTTATACTTCATTCGAGGACCGTCCCTAAATCTGTCCAACATCCCTCTCCTGTAGAACCTCAAGAGGTAAGTTGCGACAGCACGATGATCAACATCTATTCCCTCTTCTCTTAAAGCCTCAAACAAATCCCTACTCGAGAAAAGAGTCCCTTCTCCGAATCGATTGAATATTACCTCCCATATAATGTCTCCCAATTTACCTTCTGGTTTAGGTCTCGTGGGTTTGTACCTTCTTGAGAGATATTTGATAAAGTCAAGGAACTGAATTACTTGCTCACTTGATACATTAGGGCCTTCTAAGACTACTGTTATCTTGTTTCCATCGGGTAAGTTTTCCTCGATCTTTACCTTAGGAGGCATTTAACCACAGTGTATGTTATCAGTGGGAGGAGATAAAGATAACTTGTAAAAGTGTAGATTGTTGAACGGTATTATCTTATCGAAGAATATAGAAAGAATAAAAATTCCATCTTAAAAATAAAAAAGAGTAAAAATAATTGTAGAAATATTGGAAAGTTAAAACATTGATGAAAAGTATTGTTTTCCAGTGGAAGTGAAGGGGTCTACAGATTGTTGAAGATTAAATCAACAGAAGCGCTTTAATTAAGTAACTCAACAGTCTACTTGTCATCTTCATCAATTAGTTAAAGGGAGAGAGACCCCTATATTTCTACTGGAAACTTTGTTTAAGGAAACTTAGTTACATAGGATATAACTAATTATAACTATAACTGATACACTCAACGTTAGAATAGAGTTAATTCTCCAGTGGAAATACAGGGGTTTAGAGGCTTCTGAAAAGACTTTCAAGTAAGAGAATAAACATTGAGAGATTACAAAACCTTTATAAACTGTCCTATGATATAGGAATAATGGCGGGTATCCCGACCATAGGCGGTGGGACCCACCCGCACTCGTCAGATCGCGGAAGTTAAACCACCGTCCGCCGTGGGGAGTACTGGGGTCCGCGAGGCCCTGGGAAACTCCGGTGTCGGGAACCCGCCTCATTTCATGGGGGAACCGATGAGTAATGAAGATATTAAATTCCTCCCACTATTCAGCTTAGCAATACTTAACGATGCTGTAGACGTTCTTGGTCTACTCTCTCAACCCTATGAGACCATTCTAGACCTGGCAGTCGCGATATTGATATCTCTCCTCTTGAGAAAAGTCGACATCTGGGCTTTCGCGATAACTATACTGGACTTAATACCTGGTCTCGATTTAATGCCCATATGGTTCTTGTATATACTCTACAGATACCTTGAATATCGTGAGAAGAAAGTAATTGAAAGAAAGGAAAAAGTCGTCAGAGTTCCAGTCGAATAGTCTCTGGTATCATGAAGACGATTTTCTCATGTCCACTAATCTTCTCTCCCTTAGACACCTTAGTTACGAGTATGTTTTCATCCCCAAGTATGCTTACACATCCGTCTAATGTCCATTCGACTATTTTAACTCCTTCAGGGAACTTCCAGTAAACTTCGTAGTCATACTCAACAATTACGCTTTCATAACTGTTTTCGTATACGTTAATTCCTTTGTGAAACTTTCCATTAAAGAGTATAAAGAAAATAATAGAAGGCCTAGTCTTACTCCCTAAGTAAATTAAGTCGACCATCTTAACTTTAGGCCAGACTCTTTCTCCATTTATCTTAACTATTTCGTCATTGAGAAAG
>Ga0180302_10001337_pt1 | contig 11659 bp, 3 predicted proteins | sample GuaBasSediGuay17_FD_121794 | JGI IMG/M metagenome (GOLD analysis project Ga0180302, IMG submission 121794) | Subseafloor sediment microbial communities from Guaymas Basin, Gulf of California, Mexico - Guay17, Core 4571-4, 12-15 cm | ecosystem: Environmental > Aquatic > Marine > Hydrothermal... | reverse complement strand
CACCTGGCTCACTTTTAATCATCTCGATTACTCCAGCCGGAATAGCTGAAGGTATTCTATATGATGCTTCTCCTACACGAACTACTTGAATGCTTTTAACAAGTACTCCTGTGTAGCTAGGTGAGTATGGTTGAAGTTCCCTAACTACTCCTTTTATAGAGGCATATGATGTGAGAACTACTAGAGCCCACACCATTGAGGCTGTAGATACTATAGCGAGCCCTGCTAGCAGTCTACGTCTGCGCAGATTTCTTTTAGCCATAGAGAATACTACTGTTACTGCACTGAGCAAAGCTATTCCCCGCGGAGAAGGCTTTTCCTTAAAGAGAACCGGAAAAACTATAGCTACGGCAAATACTAGAGGAGCAGCTATTGCCGATAATGCTAGTATTTCTACTGGGCATATTCTGATACCGGGATAAGTAGCGTAGAAAACTGTCAGCAAAACAGCAAAGATTACTGCATATAGAAGTATCTGAAGAGACTTCTTTTCAGTAGAGTATAGTGCTAAAGCAGTCGATATAAGTGAGGCAAGAAGTATCATGAATGGAGCTGATCTAGACGCTTCTTGATAGGCTTCTCTTAGAATGTTTTCTGTATTTAAGCATATTGCTTTTGCTTGACGTAGATAAGCGAAAGTACTCAGGTATCTTCCTCTCTCTAGGTCTTTTGCCGCTGCTTCAAGAAGCGCTTTACATCTGCTTAGGTCTCTTTTCTCTACTTCAAGATAAAAGCCTTTAGATACTGCTTCAGTAAGCGAAGTATTTACTTTATTTAAGTATTTTAATGCTTCGTCGAGAGCTTTCTTTAAGGAAAGCTTCGATAAGTAAATTTTCAGCTCGCTTCCCTGCTGCAGTGGTGGGACATCTATGTAGAGTACTTCTGTTGACTCAATAAGCTTTCCTTCGATAACTTTCTTCCATACTCCTTTAACCGTTATTCTCACTTTGCTTTTTTCAGGAACATATACTGTGTTGTAGCTTAAGTTAAGCACTTTAAGTATTGACTGAACTTCTGGAGGATAGTTTCCGTATTTAGTGAAGTTTCCTGACAATGTTTTTACTTCTAGTTTTATTCCAGTAACTACTTCGACTACTATACTGACGTATTTAGCTGGAGAATCCTCATAGAAACTATATACGCTGTCTTCGAGTATTACTGCCGCTGCTGGAACAAGTTTTACTTCAATAGATACTTTTTCCGTTAGTTCACGGAGCTTTACATAAGCCGGGACGTAGTCTCCTCTAGGCGAGTAAAAGTATAGTGTGTAGGGCTGCCCTGCGGGAAGTTTTAGCTCAAAGTAGCCTGAAGCATCTGTTTCAGCTACATGTATGTCACGCCAGTAGCTCCCTCTAGCCACAACCTTTATGCCTTCTAGAGATTTTCCGGTAAGATCATAGACAGTGCCCGAGACTACTTCTTTGCGCATAGGCTGAGCACTAGCCAAACAGAATATCGCCGCAAGCAGTACTGCAAATAAAACAAGCTTCCTCATATCCTAATCACCTCAGTAGGGAAGCACCCAGAGCGCTTTCGAGATAAATTGAATAGCTATAAGAACTACTGCCCACACAGAGAAACCCATAGTTACACCTCCTGAAATAACGTAAGCCGAAGCCATTATGCTCGAGCCCCCTCCTTCGCTTTTCACAGCTCTAGGTAAGATAAACTGACGCACAACTGCTCCTACTAAAGCTGGCAACAGAGAAGCATAGGTAGCGTGGTCTACTGTAAGTCCTGCGAGTATAGAGAAGGCTATCCAGGGAGCTTTAAGCAGTAATCCTGCTAAGAAGAAAGCTACTCCGGTTATAAAGCCCGCTAAAACGAGTGTAGGCTTGAATATTTGCTTAGATGAATATAGCTTAATGTAGGTGGCTTTATCGATTACGTCGGATTCCCATACACTTACGCCAGGATACAGCATTGAAGGTATTGGCGCGAATGACCAGTAGAGACTGTATGTGACTATGCTTATCGCAACAGCGATAGCGGTCACTCCAACGAAGAGAGCTACGTATTCTCTGAACTTTACTCCAAGGTAGTGGCACTGCATGAAACGCCCTGTCCATATGGCTGCGTTGCTTACAGGAATAAGGTCTGTAAGCATTAAAGGTGAAGCAAACCATATACTAGTAGGAGTTCTTCCGCCAGCACCTAAAACTAGCACGGCTTCCTTTAAGTAGGGCACCGAGTAAGGAGCATAGCCTGTTATACCCACTAGCCCTGTCATCACGTAAGACAGTATGAACGACATTACCGCCGTTAAGAACAGTAAAGGTAGCAGAGGATATCCCGTGAAATAGCTCACTACAAGCGCTATTAGAATAGCGCAACCAGTGAATAGACTTATTAGCTCTAAGCCTACTTTCTTTCCATTGACTTCTATTTTCAGAGCTCTCAAAACTTTTCTCGGAGAAACCGCTATAGAGAGTATGCCTAAGGCCATAGCGTAGCCGAAAATAATGCTCACCCAGAAATTCAGTACACTGTAATAAAGTATCTCTTGGCAGCTCATTCCCTCAAGCCATCCTCTGAGAATAAGTCCAGGCGACGGCGGTACCTGCCTCCAAATACCATACACTACTAGGAAGTGGTTTCCTATGAAATAGACTGCAAATGCGCTGAGGAACATTACTAGAACTACTTCTAGAGGTAGAATAAGTCCAGTGAAGAAGCCTATTGGGTGTATGGCTAAAGCTGCTCCTGGGACAGTTCTTTCTATGAAGAGATTTAGGTCGAAGTATGATAGAGAGAGTAAGCCTATGCTATTGAACATGCCTAATATTATTCCAGCGAGAAGCGAGAAAAGGAAAAGTCTTTGCTGAGCTTTTCCTCTTTCTCCTCCCAGCGTCTTCAAGACTTCTACTACAGCTGCCTGTACTGGGAAAGTCAACTTTTCTTCAATTACTCTGATCTGGAAGAAGAGATAACCTAAGGCTATTTCCATGAAAGCTGAAATAAAAGACACGAAAATTATTAGCAGTATTGGTTTAGCCCACTCCGCTGCGAGAAGAGTTCTCCGCCCTGCCTCAACTATGCCTATAGCTTCTGGAGGTGCCCACCACGAAGGTGGACTAATCCCGAAAACTAGTCTGTAAGGGCTCTTAGTAAAGAAATATATCCACGGTATCGCTTGAAAGAGCAATGCTACGCTGAGCACTTGGTCTACAACCATTATTGCGAGCATTTCTCTGTCGGTAAGCGGGTTCTCTGTATGTCTAAATACTTCAGCTAGCACTAAGATGATTATTGTAGATGAAAGAAAACCGTAGAAAGGTATACCCCATGTCACCCAGCCGAAGCCTGGGCCGAAGGTCAGGTTGCCCCAAATGTACATTGGCTCGAGTATGAGCAGTGCCATTAAGATTGCTAACACTACTCTCCAAGTGAAAATAGTCTCCTTCATATACCCCACCTCTCCAAAAGCTCGCGAGCTTTCACAAGATACTTTTTCTTCTCCTCATCTCTCAAGCTCCTCCACATGAGAATCTGGAGCCTAATATCGCCTATCAGAGATTTAGTCGAAATAATCCAGCTAGAGTAAGGTCCACTAAGTCTCTTTAAAACTAGCTCGAAGCTATAGGCTCCTTCAAGCTCAAAGCACTTCAAGTCGACTAACTGCACTATGCCGTAATCCCAGGGAGCTAGCTGACATTTAGCAACTATCTCAGCGAGCACTTCTTTTTTGCCAGGCTTCAGCTCGTAGCCTATTATCTGATAGTTTCCTACTCTCTCAGCCCTCCTGTAGTCGAAGTATTCCCTAATATACTCGAGGAAAGCTACAGCTTCTACTTTACTCGCGAGTCTTAGCGGCAGAGGAATATTCCATAAATCTCCTTTAGGCTTAGTAGATATCTTCCACTTTCTTTCAAGTGAAGGAGTTACAAGCTTCGAAGCCTTGTAAGCAGGATAAAGAGTTGTCGATATAATGGTCAAAAACATTACTCCTAGAACTAGCAGTGTTCCGCTGGCAGTATAGTTTGTGTAAAGACCCATGGTCGGTACATTGAAGATAGCTAAAATAGCTACTAGCGCTAAGCTCGCCACGTAGGCTAGCACTCCTCCCAGTACGCCATAAATAGCCATTTCTAGAAGATAGAGCTGAGCTACATGTGAAGGCGAAAGACCAAGCGAACTCAGTATACCTATTTCCTTTACTCTCTCAGCAATAGAGTTCAATATAGTCACGAATAAGACTAGTACAGCTAGAGCGACTACTACTGCTACTTCAGCCGAGCCGAGGAGTCTTAGTCCAGGAGTAACGCTCACTACGTAGACTTCTTTGCCGTTACAGACCCAAAGAGTGCCCTGAGTAATAAGTGCTATTTCCTCTGCAAGTTTCATTAAGTCAACGCCTTCCTTAGGGACAAATACTATGCTTCGGACTCCTGGCCCGGTTAAAGCCTCCTCCATTGTTGTGGCGAAGTGTGCAGGCGGAATTAAGTCTCTTGCAAGAGAATAGGGAATAATAATGACATATGAAGCTAAAGCATGCTCTTGCACGCCAGGCACCATTAAGTCTATTGGAGTAAGCTGTGTTCGATCAATATCGTGAATAGAGTTTAGCAGATTTGAGTCGAATATGCCTTTAACAACTAGAGGAATTCCTAGGAAATCTATAGTGTCTCCTACTTCTAGTCCTAGGTTTTTCGCCATATAGTCGCTTATTATACATACTCTGTAGTCCCATGGTTCAAACCATTCTCCGGCAATAAGCGTTTTATCCAGTCGAGTAAATTCCTCTTCTTCGGGTGAGACGGCTAAAATAGCTCTGAGAAGAGCCTTTTTAACTATAGGTGTTTCTCCCTTGTAAACTATTCTAGTTAAGTAGATTTCCCCTCCAGGTGGATAAAGCCATGCTCTGGTAGCTATTGTGGCTTTATCGCTGAAAAGTACTTCAATCAGGTCAGCCATAGTTAAGGGGATAGGCGAGAAATCAGGCATTCTAAGCATTATTCCTCTATAAGTCAAATCTCCCGGTACCTTAACGTAGATAGGCCTTATGGAGACACTCATCGTGGAGAATGAAAGTAAAGCGAAGCCGACGCATATTATCGATATTAAGGTGAGACTTGTTCGCAAAGCTCTTCTATTCATGTAGCCTAAGCTTACTTCGCTTAGCGCCTCCACTATACTTGCTCTTTCTCTTTCAATAAAGTGTATGCCGATACGCTCTCTCCTAATTTCCCTAAGCTGACCATAAGTCTTCGATATTACTATGAATGTTAGAGCTAAACCGAATGCTAGTGTTAAGTAGCCTCCTACTACCATGAATGTGTTTGTAGCAAGTATTGATATAGGGTGAATTACTATGAAAAGTCCTACCGTAGAAGCTACTACTGCTGCCGCGAAAAGAGTTTTCTTCTTAGCTCCTTTTTCCCTGAAAACAAGATTTGTTAAGAGATAAGTGAATGGTACTAAAAGTAACACAAAAATAGCGCTCATTTGAAGTACATCCATTATTAAAGTTATTGTAGCCTGGTAAGCATTAGCTTCAAAGAAGAAAGCTACGCTCATCTCTGCTAAAGCTTTTCCTAGATCTCCTTCACTAAGATGCTTCTCTACTTTAGCTAGTTCTCTTTCAGTCAGCTTATGGAATGTTAGTGCTAGTGCTTGAGTAGAAGCATTAGTCCAAGCAACAGGTCTGAGTCTATATTCGTTGAGAAGCCATGTTTCTTCCGCGAAGCGAAGAGCTCCCAGAGTTATTTTACATACTTCACCTTTCTTTAGTGCGAAGCCTTTGCCCATTGGCGCGGGCTCTTTTAAGCCCGAGATTACGCCTATGGGAGGCTTAAAGGATACTGCTATCTGATACGAGAGCTCAGATACTCCTGTTAAACCTACTCCAAGGTATGCTCCACTACGCTGGGCAATTATTTCTATGGGTGTATCTGAAGGCACGAAAAATACTGAGTCGTGCTGATCGTAGAAACAGGGGTATTGGAACGGCTGAGGTATGTAGTGTGTTCTAGCATCATATATTCTATATTCTATTGGCATACTGAAGCTAGTTCTAATGTAGGGTCCATAGAGCTCTACAACACTTATGTTTCTACTAAGAGTCAGCGTTATCACAGTAGTCTCATTATATATGTTTACAGTCCACCTCCAGATAGCGTATGGTCCACTATAGGGAGCTACACCTATTATTCTACCGTCTTCGCTTACGAGAAAAGCGCAGGCCCTGTAGGGCGCAGAATATCTCGCTCCAACAAAGACTACCTCTCCGTTATTGTCAGTTACTCCAACTAATGTGAAAGGATACCACGATGGAGGCTCCGGCACACTTATTATTCCTCTTGTAGCGAAAACTAATGCTCCTTGAACAGGATGATATGTCGCCGTCTTTAGATCATATTCTAGTATTCTTACTACTAGCCTGCACAGTCCCATGTCGGGAGGAATAAACCTGCCATACTTCGGTTGAGATAACATACTCCACTTAGGCACTGAGAAAATCTCAGATAGTATGGCTGAAACTAGGTCTAGCTGAGGAACAAGATTCCAGTAGTTCAGCTTATCGTATGTGTCAAGAGGTGTAAGCAGGTAGGGATAATGAGACTTAACAGTTCTTAAAGCTATACCTAAGCCTCCGGCAACTGTCCAGGGCTCTATATCTAGTTGTGCCGGATAAAGGTCACAGAGCTCAGCCATTAAGCGCATAATCATCTGCCAGAGTTCTTCTGTTGGAGGCGCCGCCATTAATACATTGTAGAACTCATATTTCCTCCCTGCCTCAGACTCTAGTCTGCTTCTAGCTTTATCTAGCAAGGTCTTAAGCCAGCTATACTTTATCAAAAGTCCTGTCTGAGTATTTATTACCCAGTAGCCGTACCCGAAGTTTCTTGCAGAGAGAGCACTGCTGACAGTAGACAAGTCTAGCTCTATCATTAACTTTATTTTGCCAGCAACCCCTTCTCCGCTAAGAATGTCCTCGAGCCGTTTTTCGGCAAACTCTCTGGCGCCAGCTAGGTACTGCCAATGACCACTTAAAGCCACTATAACTACGCTCCTGGGAGGAGGATTTTCTACGAGAACCCTAGCTAGTTCTAGTAAAACAGATATTCCTATAGAGTCTGTCGCGCCGGGAGCAATGGCCGGGACGATCGAGAAAGAATCAAAGTGAGCTACTATAGCGATATATTCTTCTCTTAGAGTAGAATCTGTTCCAGGAATAATTGCCCAGATATTCGCTGCTTTAACTTTCTTCCAGTGCATTTTACAGGAAATCTCGGCCTTTAAGCCTTTCTTACATGCTTCAAGAATCTTCTCTCTATAGTCTTTAGTGACATAGAGCCGTGTAACAGTTAAAGGTAGCGGTGTGAAGGATAACTTGTAGCTAGCTAGCATTCTGTAAATAACTTTTCTGGGCGAATGCGCTTCGAGGAATATCACTGCTTTAGCCCCAAGCTGAGGTAGAACTCTCCACTCCCAGAGACTCTCAAACTCTATTACAGCTATACAGCCGTTTAAGTGCATGCCTTTAAGTTCCTTAAGAGCCCCTGAACCAACGTAAACTAGTTTACCTGATATATTGACTGATCCTGCACAAGGACCTAAAGGATAAAGTAGATGCGCCTCAATTATCTCTCCAGTCTCAAGTTTTATGTAAGCGTACTCCTCTATAGGCACTACTACGTCGAAGTACTCTACATGAGGCTCGAGGCCTATTTTCTCAAAGTGCTCGCGAATATAGTTTAAAGCCTTATAGTAGTCAGGATATCCTGTAAACCTCGACTTAAGGCCAGTAAAAAACCTTACATGCTTATCTATGTTGTTCAAATTAAGACCACTTACTTTATATGGCAAGGGCTGGCTGAAACAAGAGTACTGGGACAATACTATAGCAAATATTATGAAGAGTAGTATTAAAGACCGTCTCTTCAACTTAACCACCTATACTCGCCTTAAACTTCAGCTGATCAAGCATAGATTTAATCGAGGAAATTCTGCTTAATACATCTTTACCTACTATAGACTCTACTCTAAACATCCAGGAATAGACACCAGGCCTTATTCTAATGCCTCCTCTCGGAACTACTGGTCTTTCGGCTGCATAGGGCTCTTTCTTAATATTCTGGCCCTCATAACATAGCATGTACTCATGTATTCCCGCCACGAATATCAAGTCCCCCCAATATGTTCCTCTGAATTCAAATGGCCACTTCTTAGTCACTATGTGCCAGTATCCGAGGCTATGCGTAGGGTCATTTGACAGCAACGCTATAGAAACTCCTCTAGCGTCATCAATACACGCTGCCACTACATGGACTACCCATAAGTCTACTCCAGGCCAGTCAGGGTAGTAGAGATCTCCTGTCTCAATCATAAAGAACTCCGCGTTGCGTACCGCTAGCTGCGGTACACACATCCTGCCCATACCAGATGGATTGTAGAATTCATATCCGTGAGCACCTGGTCCTGCTCCAGGCCCAGCCGTAATATCTTTAGTAGGCTGTATAACGAACCGGTATATGAGATACGGTTCTGTAGTTGAAACAGCGTAGAACTCATAAGCCCAGCCCATAGTTCTAAGCTTCCATTTCCTGACATATACCACGAAGAATGGTCCCTCAGACTCTATGTAAGTTTCAGCGCCCATCAGTATGGCATACATTCTACCGTCTTGTTCTAGACATGAGCATAGCATACCATGCCAGAAAACAAGACCTGATAGAGTAACATTAGGAGGCCTGTATATCTTAGCGAAGTTCAGTTCCTCTGTACCGAAGTAGTCTATTGCCCCACTATATTCTACTGCTCCTTCAACAGACTCATTAAAGCGAACTACTAAAACTCCATTTGATATCATAGTATACTTCTTCTCAACTCTTTTAACAACTACTCCGGAAGGCTTTTCTGCAGATACAGAGGGAGCCTCGCCGAAGACAATTAAGTAAGATTTAGAAGAATAAGGCTTAACTGAAATTCTAAAACTCAATACAGCCGTTTCGACTGAGCCATCGTCATAGCGAGTTACTCCCCATACTTGTACAGGTATCTCAGACCCCTCTTCAACTACCTTGATAAACGGCTCCTTGAGCTCTCCTTTAGCAAAGAACAGATCAAAGCATACTACTTCCTTTACTTCACTTGAGCCCTCATTTGTTGCTGTTAAAACAACAGATTTAAAGACAGGTGCCTTAACTGAAGTCTCTAGTTTACCTCTATCTGTCTCAACACATATCTTCAGCTCTTCACCATTCCAAGGATAATATATCTTTAAGTAGGCTTTCTTGCCTGGCTCTACTATAAGCCTGTAGGGCCCCCATTTATTCCAGCGCTTACCGTTTACATACACTGCATTTATAGTTACATTAGACTCACTAGGATTCTCTAGTTGCAAAACAATGACTCTGAATATTTTCCAGTCTGAAGTATCTATTGAGCAGTAAGCTTTAACAACCTTGAGTGGTGCTTTAGGCGCAAGTATTCCCGTAAAATATAGTATTGCAACTATGATAATCACGACAATAGCCAAAACAGCTACATGTTTCAAGTACTTCATCTCTCTCACCTACAAGACTAATTTCTCGAAAATAAAAAATAAAGATAACTTAACTTTTAGGGTAAGACACCCATCCACCTCAGACAAAGGTATGTTCTTCTCACTACTGATACGAAAGTAAAGCCGCTAAGATAGCCGATAGCTACAGGTACTACATACTTGCTGTACGCTTCTGATCCATAAAATCTTATGACAATGTACTTTATTATCCATGCTATTAGTATGGGCCATGCGCCGCCGCAGTTAGCATCTAGCTCCCAGCATACGCCAAACACTACTCCAGCAGGATTTAACCAGGAGAGGAGAGGTACTCTTAACTGCAGTACAGTCATTACAGCTACTATAATGATTCCTATAATCCATCTTAGTGCCTGCTCGTGTACAGGTATTCTGTAAATCATCCAGCTCTCAGGGTTCACGATACGGGGATCGTCAATACCCCAGTCCATGACAAACCACTTGCAGTAGCTTGGAATGTTGTTTATACCTACTGTGAAAATGAGGTTTAGCATATAGAGGAATACTACTACGACGCTAACTATAGTCGCTATAGAGCCTATTATGAATATATGCTTGGGATCTGCTTTAGTGTCGTCTCCAACTTTATAGGCCATCATAGCGTTGCACATAGTATGCGCTGTATTGCCTTCACAGCCCCATACTTCTATAGTCGAATAAGACATAAACTGTACTGTGAAAGCGTTAGGATCTATTGATGCTACATCTTTTACATAGAATAAGTTCGCGCAAGTCCAAGGTATTACTAGTGCGTCGTATTCGCCGTGCATAGGCAGTACTCCCACATTTGCATATACTCTAGTGAAGCCTAGGAACCAGAGGATAATTATTACTGGTAGAATGAAAGCTGACCATGGGTTAGCTCCCATGCTGATGAAAAGTAGGAATAGCACAATGAAGCCTCCTGCGAAAAGCGAGTATGATGTGAAATAGCTGGCCGGCTCGCTTGGCTCTCTTGGAGCTCTTTTTCTCGCAGCTTCAAGTGTACTTCTAATATATTTCCATGAAAGAACTAAGGGTATTATAGCCATTCCGAGAATCATTCCGAAGTATACGTTTCTAAGACTAATAGGCATGGACCATACTATCCAGCCCATAGCATTGTGCATTACATCTGGGCTAGCAGGCATTACTCCGGCATAATATAGTATAGGAGGCATTATGAAGTACACCGCGAACCATGTAATCCATGTAGAGAGAAGTACGTCTAGTGGAGCCAGTATAAATAGACATATCCAGTGCGGAGCAATACTTATGTTGGGAAAGCTTCCTGGAAGAGCTTGATCTAAACCTAACATTGCTTTGAAATCTGTTCTAACGTAACCGTGAAGCATTCCCCAGCTTACCCACCTATACCAGAGTGTAAGTATATGCGGTAATCTCCATAGTACTGCTAAAATAAAGCCTACAGCGAAGACTTTGAGATGAGTCTTAGTAATACCTGTGCCTGTACTTAAGTTAATTAAAGTGGTGTAAGCAGTGGCTTCAGGGAATGGTAATCTTTCTACTTCGATCCACTGCTTTCTCATAATATTAGTTAAGCCAATGAACATTACGAAGAGCGCTATGTAGAGTACTAGCCACATAGCTACAGGGCCTGCTATAGCACCCCATGGAGTAGCCACACCGCCTTTCAATGCCATTTCGTAAATTTCAGTGCTAGGCATCCACCATATTGCTGGCCTGAGGTAAGCTAGCGCATCATATCCTCCATGTGCCAGCGCGAAGAACAAGCCCATTGAAGGCCAGATAAAGAACCAGCCCCAAGCAGTAGCCATTACGACAGCGGCGAAAACGGCAGCAAACTCTTTAGCGTTCAGATATATTCTCTTGCCTATTCTTCCAGATATGTATCGGAGAATACCGTTGATAAGTGCGATAATGAAAATCGCGGGAATAACTCTAAGAACCCTAGGAATTAGAGTCATCCAACCCCATCCAGCGCCACTATAATCTATTGATCCTAGCCACCCAGTGAGACTTGCAAGCGGTGGACAGTAAGTACCCCATATGTCGAAGAAGTCTACTATAAGGACTGTTATTATAGATACCACTAGTAACTTAAATGGGAATTTCTTCTCTTCTTTTTTAACTTCAGTAGACATCGTACTGACTACTTTCAATAAATTATAT
>Ga0180302_10001336_pt1 | contig 11670 bp, 12 predicted proteins | sample GuaBasSediGuay17_FD_121794 | JGI IMG/M metagenome (GOLD analysis project Ga0180302, IMG submission 121794) | Subseafloor sediment microbial communities from Guaymas Basin, Gulf of California, Mexico - Guay17, Core 4571-4, 12-15 cm | ecosystem: Environmental > Aquatic > Marine > Hydrothermal... | reverse complement strand
GCTGGCCACGAGATAAAATCCATCGAATTCTTCGTTTGTTGGAGCGAATGAGTTTAACGCATATTTGGTCAGTTCTTCAACGACTCTCCAAGCTCTCCAATCATCCTTCTCAATAACCCCATTCCTCATGGGATAGACCATCCTCTCAGCCAGACTCTTCCTAGATTCTAGGAATAATGGAAGCTCTTTTCCAACGACTACCTCCCTCCTAACATCCATGAGCTTAGACATAAGCGAATCCTTATCCACAAAGTATCCTCTATTCTCCACAACCTCTGGAGTTTCTCCAAGAGCTATCGGTCCATACTTGAAGTCACTTGTCCCATAGTCTATTCCGAACACATGTTCGCGCTTATATTCTTCGCTCATCTCCTCCACCCCATCATCTTAGATAGGATCGAGGATTTAGGAGCTCCACAGAGCTTTTTATGAACTTTTAACACTATATTCTTTGAGACTTCAGCCCATCCAACCCTATAGGAGACTGTCAGGGCTTTAAACGATGGATAGGCTGAGACCTTGAGTCTGGCTCCAGATAGCCTGAGTTCGAAGACTCCTTTCTCCTCGAATCCTATTCTAAGAGTTTCTGCAACTCTTCTCGCCTCATCACCTCTGAAATTGTAGTAAATGTCGATATACCAGCATTCCCTGGCAATTGATTTAACGAGGTTTTCGAGATGTTCAGGTTTCTTTAGATTTAGGGTGAGCATGAACTCATCTCTACTCGGATTTAAGCTCAAGAGTTTAACGGTTGAGCCATCCAGTTCTGCGATTCTTCCGTTCACCTTCCAATTTTCCGAGAGAAATTTACTGAGTAGCTCTTCATCTCTAACCTCAGCTCTGCCCCTAAGCTTACAGACCAATCTAAGCTTGTTGATGGGATCGTTCACGCTCTATCCACTAGCTAAAATACTTGGCTCTCGATCCATATATTTTTGAGAGTCGGCTGAAAGTGAAGTGATGCGCTTAAGACACAATCTTTATTAAAGAATTTTTAGAGCTGAAGTCGGAGCCTGAAAGTGAGTAGCTATGCCTAAGGTTAAGAGAATAGCAGAGGTTTTAGACATCCTAAAGCAGAAGGACCAGATAAGAAACATAGGGATAATTGCCCATGTCGATCACGGAAAGACGACCACTACCGATAGCCTTCTAGCCGCAGCAGGACTCCTTGCACCGACCCTCGCCGGAAAAGCCTTAGCCCTAGACTATCTCGAAGAGGAGCAGCAAAGGCAGATGACGATCAAGGCCGCGAACATCTCTCTATACTATGAGATGGATGGAAAACCCTATGTGATAAACATGATAGATACTCCTGGACACGTGGACTTTAGTGGGAGAGTTACCAGAGCACTTAGGGCGATCGATGGAGCGGTTGTGGTCGTCGATGCCGTCGAGGGGGTCATGACTCAGACCGAGACCGTCGTTAGACAGGCTCTTGAGGAGAGGGTTAAGCCGGTCCTATACATAAACAAGATCGATAGATTGATCAAGGAGCTCAGATTGACTCCGGAGAAGATTCAGGAGACCTTGGTCAGGATCGTGATGGACATCAATAGATTGATCGAGATGTACGCCGAATCCCAATATAAGCAGGAATGGAAGGTGAGCTTCCAAAATGGAAGCGTCGCCATCGGAAGCGCCAAGGATAGGTGGGGTTTCACGGTTCCACAGGCTCAGAAGAGGGGGATAAAGTTCAAGGACGTGATGAACGCCTTCATCAACAACGAGATCAATTGGCTTAGAGAGAACGCCCCGCTTCATGAGGCGATTCTAGAGATGGTGATAAACCATCATCCACCACCACATGTCGCCCAGAGATATAGAATCCCGAAGATCTGGACCGGGGACATAGACAGCGAGGTTGGACAAGCAATGGTGAACTGCGATGAGAATGGGCCTATAGTCATGATAGTTACAGAAGTTAAGGTAGATCCACAGGCAGGGGTTGTCGCAACTGGAAGATTATTCAGCGGAACCGTTAAGGAGGGAGACATACTCCAGATAGTTGGGAGAAATATCAAGAAGAGGGTTCAGCAAGTAACTGTCTACATGGGACCGAATAGAGAGATAGTTGGAATGCTTCCAGCGGGAAACATTCCAGCTCTACTTGGAATAGAGGATGCTAGAGCTGGAGACACCCTCTCAACAGTTGATCTCGTTCCATTCGAGTCCCTACACTATGTCTCAGAACCCGTTGTGACGATCTCGGTTGAGCCGAAGCACAGTAGAGATCTGCCGAAGCTCGTCGACTTCTTGAACAAGCTCTCGATAGAAGATCCTACCCTTGTCACGACGGTTAGACCTGAGACTGGAGAATATCTGATCAGCGGAATGGGGACGCTTCATCTAGAGATCGCCTTGACATGGATAGCGAAGGCTGGAATAGAGGTGGTTGCGAGCAAGCCCATAATATTGTATAGAGAGACCGTGACTAAGCGTGGGAAGGTCTTCGAAGGCAAGTCTCCGAACAGGCATAACAGGATCTACATTCAGGTGGAGCCCCTAGAGGAAGAGATAATTCAGCTCATAAGGAGAGGTGAGCTATTCAACGAGATGGATAGGAAGCAGATTGCGAGGATTCTAAGAGATCACGGATGGGATGCCGACATGGCGAGAAATGTCTGGATGATAGATCCGAGAGGAAACATATTCGTCGACATGACCAAGGGAGCCCAATATCTACAGGAGTCTAAAGCCCTGATAATAGCTGGATTCCAGGATGTCATGGAGAGAGGGCCTTTGGCGGAAGAGGCCATGAGAGGAGTCAAGGCGATTCTCGTGAATGTTGAGCTACACGAAGACCCCGTTCACAGAGGCTACGCTCAAATAGTTCCAGCCACCAGGAGAACTCTCTATGCAAGCATCCTAAGCGCCGATCCAATACTACTTGAACCGGTCTTGAAGATCGAGGCAAAGGTTCCGCCGGAACTCATGGGAGCCGTTACGTCGGTCATAACTAGTAAGCGCGGGAAGATCTTGAATATCACTCAGCAAGAATATGTTACGGTTGTAACTGGTGAGATACCGGCTGCCGAGACATTCGATCTAAGCGAGGCCATGAGAAGCGCGACTATGGGTAAGGCTTTCTGGGCCACCGAGTTCTCGGCTTGGAGACCTGTTCCAGCATCACTTAGGGATAAGGTCATCCAAGAGATAAGGAAGAGGAAAGGATTGCCTCCGAGAATTCCTCAGATATCAGACTTCGTTGAGATCCGCTGAAATAAGCGAACTATCCACCATTACGCCATCACATATCTTCTTAAGGTCTTCTTATAAGCGAATATTCCGATCAGATAGGATATTATGGTAGCTACTAAAACTTTCAAAATTGTCGGCGTCAGCTCAGCGGCACCAACTCCATAGATAAGGGCAGACCTGACGCCGTCTATCGCCCAGGTTGCTGGAAATACATCTGCTAAGACTCTCATCCAGGCAGGCATCCACCACTTCGGGAACCAGATTCCAGCTATGAATGCGAACATCAGCCCTAACACAACGCTTAGATTCGATGCACTCTCAACTGTTCTGGCGATTAGGGATAAGATCATTCCTATCCCGATGACCATTATCGAGACGAGGATCAGAAGTAGTATTGCGAGCCAGTGGGCTTGATTCGAGGGACTCCAAATTATCTTCGCCCCACATGGATATACCCCTAAGATTATTATGACCGCCGACATAATTCCCAGAGTTATAAGACCTGAGAGAGTTTTTCCGATCAGCATATCGGTCGATGTGGCAGGAGACGCTAAGATTCTCTTGAGAGTTCCGGCTTCCTTCTCCCTAACGGCCATAGTCGAGCCTATAATCAAACCCGAATATAATAGGCTCATCCCAATCGCTCCAAAGGTATACCAACCTAAGATCGAAGCCCTCTCGACGAGAGCTTTTGGCTTAACGTCTTGGAAGCTAGCGTTTATCGGAGAGACGAGACCCATCATCCAATCTTTCATGAACTCCATCCAACTCCTATTCCCCGCCATCGGGATCGTTATATTCTTCGGCATATATTTCTCCGAGTAGATCGTGATGTACTTCATCGTCTCATTAACCTTCCTAATAGAGATCCCATTGTTCAAGCCTTGAATAAACCCTCTTAAGATTGATTCCGTTATCTGGGCGGATTGTGGGCTCCTCGCACCGACATAGACCTTCAGTTTTGCTTGACCAAAAATCACGTCTTTCCCGAATCCTGTTGGTATCGCGAATCCGCCGTCAAGCCTACCTTTCATAATATCCTCGAGCATCATGGTCTCATTATCATAGATCTTGACCTGAAAGAGCTTGGCACCCCTATACTCCGACTCGTTTAGAATATGAATAAAGGTCGTCCCATTAAAGGGAGAAGTCGATCCGACGTCATAATTTACGACCCCAACCTTCAGGGTCATCGGCTGACCGGTTGCCGGTGGAACGAAGACGTAAGCTGTCATCAATAGCCAGATAGCGGGCCAAGCGATTATCCAGAAAATATTCGCTTTGCTCCTGAACGTCAGCTTAAGTTCCTTGATCATAAATGCCTTAATGGCGCTCCACATCATTCCTCAGCAAGCCTCCTACCAGTTAACCTGAGGAAGACGTCTTCCAGCGTCGGCATCGTTATCTTCAAAGTCTTCAGCTTCATCCCTTCCCCTACTATCTCTGAAATGACTTTAGGAGATATGATATCAGGGTTATCTACGTGAATCCTTAACGTGTCATCCTTGTATATCACTCCACCTCCAGATGCATATGGTTTGATCTTCTCGATAATGACCTTAGGATCCTTGATGGTTTCGGCGAACTCCACATCTATCACAGCCTTAGGCCCATAGCAATTCTTCAAATTTTCCGGAGAATCCTCTGCAACTATTTTCCCCGAGTCCATTATCGCAACCCTGTCAGATAATTCGTCGGCCTCCTCCATGTAGTGAGTGGCTAGGATTATCGTCCTTCCCTCTTCCTTAAGCCTAAGTATAGATTCCCAGACAGATCTTCTAATCCTTGGATCCATCCCGACCGTGGGCTCGTCAAGTAGGAGGAGTTCTGGATCAGCGATTAATGAGATCGCGAAGCTAAGCCTCTTCTTCATTCCGCCTGAATACGTCTTCACCCTCTTATCCGCATACTCGCTTAACCCCATCCGATCAAGCAGTTCTCTACATCTTCGCTTCACATGATTGCCACTTAGCCCGTGAAGTCCAGCGTAAAACATCATATTCTCCAAGCCTGTTAAATTGTCGTAGACAATAGTCTCTTGAGGACAGTAACCCACTCTCCCTCTAACCCTCGGATCGAGCGCGTTCAATCCATCAACCGAGATCTCACCCGAATCAGGCTCTATGATCCCAGCTATCATGTTTAGGAGGGTGGTCTTTCCAGCTCCATTAGGACCAAGTAGACCATAAATTTCACCCTTATGAACCGTGAAGCTCACCCCATCGACCGCAACTCTATCTCCAAATCTCTTAGATACATCCTTAACCACTAAGCAGATATCAGCCTTCATTCTGGAGTGATAAAAACGTGGACGGCATTATATTTAACTTTAAGCACGTAACTCTACAAAAACACTCAATCATCCACCGGGCATCGATGACCGAAAATCGTCAACATGAGAGGCGCGACCATATCTCATAGCCAATCCAACATTAACCGAATAAATGATCCATCTGTAAGATTCACCACCCGATTAGTTTCCCCTTTCTGGGCTTAGGAGCTCCATCTTTTAAGACCTGATGCTTCACCCCTCTACCTATGCTCGCTAATCCGTTCCCCGCGGGATTGCCGACCCCCTTAACAATCCTTTATTCATGGAATTGCATTTTCGATTGGATTATTTGTTTTACCTTAGATGGTAAAACTTTAATTTTAGATGTTTTACCTTTTATCATGCCAAGAACGAAATCTAAGATGAAGATCGATGAGAAGGTCTTGAGGCAGGCGGTTAAGGCTGCTCAGAGGCAGCCGAGGCTTGCATTCTATTCTCCTGTGGCAGCTTGTATACTGAATTATTGGAAGAGCGCTGTGCCAAGGTTCAGCATGAGTGAGTTCTTAGCTAATATTGTCGAGAAGGAGCTTGCTAAGAGGTGGCCTAAATTGTATAGGATGGCTGAAGCGAAGGTGAAGACAAAGTTTAGGACTAGAAGGCGCAGAAGATCTAGTGAATAATCTCTAAAACTTAAATAAGAATCTCAACCTAACAAACTCGAAAGCCTTGAAGCCGAAAGTATATGTTACTAGGAAAATTCCTGAAGTGGGGATAAAACTTCTCAAAAAATTCTGTGACGTGAATTATAGGGATGAAGTTCCGCCCCCATCTAGAGAAGAGCTACTGGATGCTGTAGATGATGTCGATGCAATTTACTGCACTCTCAATGAGAGGATTGACAAGGAGGTTATGGATAAAGCTGGAAAACTCAAGGTCGTTGGAACCATGAGTGTAGGAGTAGATCATATAGACGTAGAGTATGCGACGTCGAAGGGGATCTACGTTGTTCACACACCTGGAGTCTTAACCGAGACCGTGGCCGATCACACTTGGGCATTACTTCTAGCAACTGCGAGAAGAGTTGTTGAAGCCGATAAAACTATCAGGGACGGCAAGTGGGAGATTCCATGGGCTCCAACAATGATGTTGGGCTATGATGTTTATGGAAAGACCTTAGGGGTGATCGGCGTCGGGAGAATAGGATCGGCTGTTGCGAGAAGGGCTAAGGGATTTAACATGAGGGTACTCTACTATGACATCGTTAGGAGGAGAGACCTAGAGGAAGAGCTTGGAATAGAATATGTTGAATTGGATAAGCTGCTTAGAGAATCTGACTTCGTAACCTTGCACGTCCCGTTAACTCCTGAGACTAAGGGGCTTATCAAGGAAAGAGAGTTGAGGCTCATGAAGAAGACCGCGATCCTTGTTAATACTTCGAGAGGAGCGGTCGTTGATCAAAGAGCGTTGACGAGAGCTCTGCAAGAGGGTTGGATAGCTGGCGCAGGACTTGATGTATTTGAGAAAGAACCTATTCCAGTCGATGATCCGCTATTAAAGCTCGAAAATGTAGTCTTAACCCCGCATATCGGAAGCGCCTCCCACGATACGAGGAATAAGATGGCCGAATATGTTGCTGATGGGATAATTAAGGTGTTAAGAGGCGAGAGGCCGGATAACCTATTCAATCCAGATGTCATCAAAGTTAGATCCCTCGATGAGGTGAAGATAATCTAAGATGCCGGAGCTTATAGAGATAATCAAGAATGCATTAATCGAGAGTCATAGAGTACTAGAGGATGTGCTGAGAGCTGATGGAAGAGAGATTCGCGGCCGAGGAGCATATGGAGATGTATCCTATGCATTCGATCTCGCCGTCGAGGAAGCTGTCATAAACTTCCTCCATCAAAGTCTCGATGAATGCGTGATAATCTCAGAAGAGTCTGGAATCATCGAGGATTCCAATCCAAAATACTATGTCCTCATGGATCCTGTTGATGGCAGCAAGAACGCATGGAAGGGCATACCATTCTACTGCACATCAATCTCCATAGCCAAAGGGCCAAAGATATCCGATATAGTTGCAGCTGGAGTAATCGATCACCCGAGAAATAAACTCTATCTCGGAGAAGTCGGCATCGGCGTGGAGGTCTCTGGGGGAAAGCCGAGGTTAAGCACGATAAGATCTCTTAAAGACGCGATGCTACTAGTATGCCATTCTTCGATAAAGGCTATGGAGACCAGAGAGTGGACTATGAGAATCCTCCATAGATGTCGGGGAACAAGATTTCTCGCCGCAGCTGCCCTTGAAACGGCGCTCATATTGGATGGCACTGTTGAGGGATTCTTATGCCCTTCGAGAAGTCTTAAGCTCATGGACTTCATAGCTCCCGCGTTTCTAGTCAACCTTGCTGGAGGCCATTATAGGATGATAGGCGGAGACGAAAAGACACTATTAATGGATATTGGAAGGTTTGGGGTGCTTGTGACGTCAACGCAAGAGTTGCTCGACGAAATATTGTCATTAAGGGATGAGCATCGAATAAGGGAACGGTAAATATCAGCTACTAGGATGATCGTATCCAGATGGCGTAGGAATACTTAATTCTTATAATGGACAGCATTTATGGTTGATGGATCAAGTGAGCTTAAACTTCGGATTTGGATCTCCACGCAAGTTGATATTTGGAAGGGGATCGATCGAGAGATTGAGCAACGTCGTCAAGGATCTTGGGTTATCCGGTAAAGCTTTACTGGTCACTGGAAGAAGTTTCGCTAAAAGGTCTGGATACTTAGACAAGCTTAAGAAGATCCTCGAATCCGGTGAGATAATCGTAACGATCTTCGATAAAGTTGAACCCAATCCTTCAACTGAGACTGTTGAGCTTGGTGCAGAGCTAGCCAAAAGAGAAGGAGTAGAATTCATCGTCGCATTCGGCGGTGGAAGCGCCATGGATGCCGGAAAGGTCATCGCCATACTCTCTCTTCAGGGTGGAAGAGCTGAAGACTACTTCTATCCAGCCGTGGTCAAGCCGCCGGTTCTTCCAGTGATTGCCATCCCGACGACTTGCGGAACTGGAAGCGAGGTGACCAAGTTTGCCGTCATAAGTAAAGGTTTGAGGAAAAATGTTGTTACGGGTGATGTTATAGTGCCGCTCGCATCTATTCTCGATCCCGATGTCTTAAGTTATCTACCTAGAGACCTACTCGCATATACTTCGATGGATGCCATATCCCATGCAATAGAATCCTACTTCAACAAAAATGCAAACCCCTTATCAGATATCTACGTCTTCGAGGCGTTGAGAAACATAATCAAATACTTTAAGGATGCATATGATGGCTCTATCGATGCTAGAGGAAGACTGCTCTATGCGAGTATGCTCGCGGGAGAGGCGATAAATCTCTGCGGGACGACGATAGTTCATGGAACTGGATACTACTTAACGATGAGATACGGGTTTCATCATGGGCTAGCGAATTGCCTCTTAATAACTCAGTTCATAAAACAAGTCTCCGATCTAATGCCACAGCGAACTCTAGAACTCGGCAAGAGGCTAGATCTTAATCCAAGCACTCCAACCGAGTCAGCCGAGCTATTGATCGAAGCATTAAACGGGTTAAAGAGATACTCTAATATTCCGCCTAGCCTGAAAGATGCTGGAGTGCCAGAAGAGGATTTGGAGAAAATTATTGATGAAGGCACGAGCTATGAAAGGAATCTCAGGAACTTTCCAAGGACTCCAACTAGAAAGGATGTCGAAGAGCTGGTGAAAGGAGCTTTTAAAGGGGAAACAAAATAATGAATTACTCAAATTCGCTGAACATCTAAACAAATCTTTCATAATCCTCAGTTTAAGATTCATGAATGATACTTCATTAACCCTGAAATGCCATTTTCCCAATAGTTTTGAGGTTAACGTTTAAAATTCTCCAATCCTCAGTTTAGATAGGTATCCTGATATGGCCATCGCTCATGGGGATACTCGTCTTAAGTTAGACGAGGTCAATAGGCTGAGAAGGGCAGGTTATAGGATAGTTGGGAGACATTCTGCCGTTAAGATATGTCACTGGACTAAATCGGTTCTTAGAGGGGGAAAGAACTGTTATAAGGGATGGTATGGAGTTAAGAGTCATAGATGTCTTCAAATTACTCCTAGCCTCCAATACTGCAACATGATGTGCGTCTTTTGCTGGAGACACCACACAATGAATAGGATTAAGCCTTATGGTGGTGAATGGGATCCACCTGAAGAAATACTAGATGGGCTGATTAAGGAGCAACGTCAACTTCTCTCAGGATTCAAGGGGAATCCGAAGGTTGATTTAAGATTATATGATGAGGCCATGGAGCCTAGCAATGCAGCTATATCGCTGGACGGTGAACCAACGCTATATCCATTTCTCGGAGAGTTGATAACGCTTCTTCATGAGAGGAATATGACGACCTTCCTAGTGACGAATGGAACCATGCCTGAGAGATTAAAGATCTTACTGGATATGGGAGCCGAGCCCACGAATCTCTACATAAGCCTCTATGGCCCTGATAGAAGAACCCATGTGATGACTTGTCGACCGCTCATCAACGATAGCTGGGAAAGGCTGATCGATAGTCTAAGAGTCATGAGGACGTTTACCAGATCTAGGAAGGTGATAAGATTAACTCTCGTCAAGGGATACACGATGAGAGATCCGGAGAGATATGCTGAGCTGATAAGGATAGCCGATCCAGATTTCATCGAATGTAAGGGTTACATGCATGTGGGCGAGTCTCAGAAAAGGCTTCCGAGAAGTGCCATGCCCAGCGTGATGGAGGTTGAGGACTTCGCTAAGAGGCTTCAAATTCATTTAAAGGGATATGAATATATCGCGAAAGATGTTCCAAGCAGAGTTTGTTTACTTGCCAAGAAGTCCTCTCCACATTATGATGACGTTGTGAAAAATGCTGAGAAGATGAATGAGCTCATTCAAAATATTTCTTGAGCCGCGAGTAGCTTTCGGTCAAGAGCTCTGGAATGGTTTTGGTCTCAGATATGATGGGCATGAAGTTCGTATCTCCAACCCATCGTGGAATAACGTGTATGTGTAGATGATCTTCTAGTCCAGCTCCAGCCGCTCTACCGAGATTTAATCCAATATTGAATCCATCAGGATTGTATTCGGATCTGAGGGCTTTTACCGCGAGCTTAACCATGTTAGCCATCTCGATCAATTCTTCTTCGTCTAATTCAAGTAGATCTCCCACATGCCTCTTCGGGGCGATCATTAAATGGCCATTATTATATGGATACTTGTTCATGATTATGAAGCTTTTATCCCCCCTAAGCAGAATTAAGTTCTCCTCATCCTTATCCTCAGCTAATGCTCGACATAAAAAGCACTCAGAATCTTTAGAGCATGATCTTATGTATTTCATCCTCCATGGAGTCCAAAGGATCTTCATCTCCAAGAATCATGAATCTATCTCGTATTTAATTGATTTCACCACGATGTTCTCGTGGAGGGTTATCCTTAACATTTAGAGCTTTGAGGTTATCTTGGAGGTCAGGGGATTGGCTGTTAGGCAGGTTGACGTGTCGGATAAGCCTATGGCCAGGAGAGAAGCGGTTGCGAGAGGTTTCATCAAGCTTAGGTCTGAAACCATTAAGAGAATTAAAGAGGGTAAGGTTGAGAAAGGCGACCCGCTTCAAGTAGCCAGGCTTGGAGGGATTAATGCTGTGAAATTCACTCCAATTCTCCTTCCACTCTGCCACCAGCTAAGAATAGATAATGCCTCGATTGAGGCTCGACTGATGGATGATGGAGTTGAGGTTATCGCGAGAGTCAAAGCCGTTGAGAGAACTGGAGTTGAGATGGAAGCCTTGACGGCGGTCTCGATAGCTTTATTGAATATCTGGGATGTCGTTAAGGCGTATGAGAAGGATGAGCGTGGACAATATCCTGAAACTGAGATAACTGGGATCAAAGTCTTGGAGAAGTTGAAGGAGGCTTAAAGCATGGCGTCACCCCATGAAGAGCATAGAAAGCTCGCTGAGAGAAAGCTCGCGTTCGCCCTCTTCACGGTGAGCAGCTCAAGATATAAGGCGAAGGCTAGAGGCGAGCCTGTCGACGATATATCTATGAGGGTGGCGGTCGAGGTGATTAAGAAGAGGGGTCATCAAGTGGTTCATGAGGAGATAATAGATGATGATATTGAGATGATT
>Ga0180302_10001335_pt1 | contig 11673 bp, 13 predicted proteins | sample GuaBasSediGuay17_FD_121794 | JGI IMG/M metagenome (GOLD analysis project Ga0180302, IMG submission 121794) | Subseafloor sediment microbial communities from Guaymas Basin, Gulf of California, Mexico - Guay17, Core 4571-4, 12-15 cm | ecosystem: Environmental > Aquatic > Marine > Hydrothermal... | reverse complement strand
GGATATCGTTGGAAACCTTAAGGTTTTCGCCTCTCAAGCCTTCCGCTGCAAGCGTTGTAATGCAAGGTTTAGGCGTATACCGCTGGGGGGGCGTTGCACTCGCTGCGGTGGGGAGTTAACCCTAACCGTCTACAAGGGCTCCGTGGAAAAGTATTTGGAGATAGCCCGGTGGCTGGCTGAAGCCTACGGGTTAGAAGAATACTACAGGCAGCGGATAACCCTCGTCAAAAGCGAGATTGAAGCCGTCTTCTCAGCTGGTGAGAGGGAGGGAAAGAAAACCACCCAGCTTACAGACTTCCTCTAGGCGCCAGGGCCATGGAAGCTTCCCGCTACTTCAACCACCCGCTGGTTAAACCTCAAACCTTAGAGTTCCGCCTCTACCAGGCGAGGATTGTTGAAACCTGCCTTAAAGGCAACACCCTCGTGGTTCTACCTACCGGGCTTGGGAAAACCGTAATCGCCATGCTGACGGCGGCGGAGAGGCTTAAAGCTAACCCTGAGGGGAGGGTGGTGGTCTTAGCCCCCACAAGGCCCCTAGCCCACCAACATCACAAAAACTTCATGGAAGCCTTAAACCTTCCACCAGGCGACTTCTTCCTCCTCACAGGTGAAACCCCACCCAGCCAGAGGGCCAACCCTAAAGCTAGAATGGTTTTCACCACTCCTCAAGCCCTAGAAAACGATGTTCTAGCCGGAAGATTTAGGCTTGAAGACGTGGTTTTAATGGTTTTTGATGAGGCTCATAGGGCGGTTGGAGGCCACCCCTACGTCTTCCTAGCCCAACAATACGTTAAGCGTTCAAGCAGCCCGCTCATCCTCGCCCTAACAGCCTCCCCAGGCTCGGCTGAAAAACAGGTTGAGGAGGTTAAGCGAAACCTTTCCATCAGGTTTGTGGAGGCGAGGACAGATCGAAGCCCAGACGTTAAGCCCTATGTTCAGCCTGCAAGGATTGAGTGGGTGAGGGTTAGGCTTGGAGGAATCCTCGAAGAGGTTAGACTTCGCCTTAGGGAATACCTAGACGAGCAGGTTAAGCTTTTAAGGGAGCGAGGTCTCCTACCGAAGGGTAGGGTAAGCTACCGGCTACTAGCCGAGGCTGAGGAAACGCTTAGAAGGATGGTGGCTGGGGGGAACAGGGAAGCCCTAAGACTCCTATGCGAGGTTTTAAATGCTAAAAGGGTGGGTCAAGCCCTCACCCTCCTCGAGGGACAAGGCTTCGAAGCCTTCAACGAATATTTTTCCAGGCTTAAAGCCAGGGCTTCAGGTAGGAGGCCGCCCCCCAGCCTCAAAATGCTATTCGAGGATGGCCGAATCCAGGAAGCCCTAAATAAGGCTTCAGAGGGAGTAAGGCTTGGCGTTAAACATCCCAAGCTTGAAAGGCTTCCAGAGGTTTTAGGGAAACTACTCTCCCAGGGTGTTCGAAGGATTATCGTTTTCACAAATTATAGGAGTACGGCGAGGCTGCTTGAGCAGGTTCTCGCAGACATTGAGGGGGTAAGGGTGGCTAGGCTTGTAGGTCATGCGAGTAGGGGTGAGGATAGGGGGCTAAGCCAGCGGAGGCAGGTTGAAGCCTTAGAAGCTTTCAGGAGCGGCTTGTGCAATGTGCTGGTGGCAACCCAGGTTGGGGAGGAAGGCCTCGACATCTCCTCCTCCGACGCTGTGATCTTCTACGATAATGTTCCCAGCGCTGTTAGGTTTGTTCAGCGGAGGGGTAGGGTTGGAAGAAGGCAGCCTGGCAGAGTAATAATCTTTATGGCGGAGGGAACAAGTGATGAAGCCTACTATTGGGCTGCTCTTCGAAGGGAGAAGGCTATGAGGGAGGCCATAGCCCAGCTTCAGAGGAGGCGGGGTGAAAGCTTCCCCGCCAGGCAGGAAACCATTCCAGCCTACTTTAAGGCTGACCGAACCGTGGAGGAGGAAGGCTTGAAGGTAATCGTAGACTATAGGGAGGCTGGAAGCCAGGTGGTTAGGGAACTCCTAAACCTCGGGGTAAAACTTGAGTTTGCAAACCTCGAGGTGGCTGACTACGTGGTTTCAGACAGTCTTGCCGTCGAAAGAAAGCGTGGAGAGGATTTAGCGAGAAGCCTAGCCGATGGGAGGCTTTTCAGCCAGGCTAGAAGCCTTGTTTCAGCCTATCCTAGGGCGCTACTCCTCGTTGAAGGCGAAGCTGCCTTCTCGGCTGTTCAGCCTCAAGCCCTGCTTGGAGCTCTCCTAAGCCTCCTCTACGACTTCAAACTTCCAACCCTCTGGGTTAAAACTCCTAGGGAGGCAGCGTTAACCATTATGCTTTTGGCTAGGAGGGAGCAGGCTGGAGGGGGAGCCTACCCAGCCGTAAGGGAGGGGAAGCCTCCAACCCTAAAGGAAATCCAGGAATACGTGGTGGCAGGGCTTCCAGGCGTTGAGCTTACTTTGGCTAGGAGGCTTCTCAAGGAGTTCGGCTCCGTAGAAGCCGTTTTCAGGGCTGATAGGGAAGCCCTTATGAGGGTTAGGGGGATTGGCGAGAAGCTTGCGGAGAGGATTAGGAGGGTGTTGGAGGCACCCTATGCTGGGGAGGATTAACCCTGCCTCCTAATCCGCCTAATCCTTTCCAAAGCCTCCAAATGCAGGTTTACAAGCCTTAGGAGGCGTTCAAGACTGCTTGGATCGGCTTCCGCCCTAGCAAGCCTTTCAAGCCTCTGAAGGTTTACGGTTAAGGTTTCCTCCAGCGTGGAGAGCGACATAGGGGTTAGGGCTGAAACAGCCTCCTCATCCGACTTTACAATTAAAACCTTCCTATTACACTTGGCACAGTAAACTTCGCCCGTGGTAAGCCTGAAGAGTGGTGAACCGCATTGGGGGCAAGCCTCCTCTAGGAGGCTGGCTCCAGCCTTAAGCATTTCAGCCATACGCCTTAGGTCTTCGCTCAAGGCTCCCCTCACCCCCTAAAAGGCTTGCAGCCTCCTCTTAAAGCCCTTTCGGGTAAATTTAAAATATTGGGTGGTGAAAAAATTATTGAACGTTCGGGATTTTAGGTTTAAGGGAGGTTTACTGCTTGTCCAAGCGTAAAAAGAGAATTGAGGAGTATGAGCGGAACATTGCTCAAGCCATGGAAATCCTCCAAACCATATCTGAGGATACTACTACGCCTAGGAATATTAGGAGGGCTGCGAAAAGCGCCATGGAAACCCTTCAGGATAAAAGTTTAAGCCATGCTGTTAGGGCGGCTAACGCTATTGGCATCCTAGACGAGATCTCCCAGGACCCCAATATGCCTCCCTACACGAGAACCAGGGTTTGGAATGTGGTAAGCGTCCTAGAAAACATTAAGGACTAATGTTACCCTTGAAGGATCGTGATTATCTGGTTTAGCAGCCTCCTGTTTCCAGCTGCTATAAAGGAAATCCTGGTCTGGGGTGTGCTTGCAGGAGCATCAAGGCTTCCACCCCTCTCATCGGTTATGAGGCCTCCAGCCTCCCTAACTATGAGCTGGGAGGCTGCGAAGTCTGTAATCCTCGTTCTCCCCCTAACCTCAACAAAGGCTTCAAGCCTCCCCGAGGCTACATAGCAAATCTCTAGGGCATTAGCTCCCAGATGCCTGCTATGCCTAACGTTTTTAAGCAGTTTGAGGATGCCTTTAACCCTACCCTCCGGTATTGGAGGGTTTAGGTCTATGCTGACGAGGGCCTCCCTCAAACTTTCAATTTTTGAGGGGGTTAAGGGCTTGTCTTCAAGGAAGGCTCCCACACCCCTGGAGGCCCAGTAAACCTCCCCATGGGGTAGGTCTTGAACCACAGCCGAATGGACGGCTGAAAGCCTAGGCTTATCTGCGGCTGCCAGCGAAACGCAGCAGAAGGGTAAGCCTCTAAGCGCATTATTGGTTCCATCTAAGGCGTCCACGATGAGGTATTCTTCTCCGCCTCCAAGCTTTACTACGCCCTTCTCTTCGCTGACCACGGTGCAGGAGGCTTTTTTCTCCCTGAGCTTTTCAAAGACTGCCTCCTCAGCTATGGCGTCTATCAGCCTGGTTCTATCTCCTCCAGCCCCCCTGCCTAGAGGCTTCCAAGCCTCCTCTGCGCCTAGGAGGGGTAGAACCCTCCTCCTAACCTCGGAGGCAATTTCCCTAAGAAATTCCACGCTAAGCCTCAAAGACTAAACCTCCACGAAAAAGGGAGAGAAGATGCTGCCCTTAAAGCTTCAGGGTATGCCGAGTTTTGCGCACTCCCTGTCCACTTGCTCCTGGATTTTGGCTATGTCCTCGTCGGTTAGATGCCTGAAGCGGCCCTGGGGTTTAAGGTATTCGGCTACAGGCTTCCTCTTACGGATTTCCACGGTTATCCTAAGCTGGCCGTCCACTATCTCGTAGAGGGGGAAGAAGCCTGTTTGAACGGCTAGCCTTGAAATTTCTATGGAGAGTTCTGGGGGCAGCCTCCACCCTGTTGGGCATGGGGTTAAAACGTGGAGGTAGGCTGGCCCCTCAACCTCAGCCCCCCTCCTCGCCTTATTGGCTAGGTCAAGCGGGTAGGCGGTGGTAGCTGTGGCCACGTAGGGGATTCCATGCGCCGCCGCAATGGCTGCCATATTCTTCTTCCAGGTTAGGTTGCCCTTCCTCACCTTTCCAACCTGGCTGGTGGTGGTCCAAGCCATGAAGGGGGTTGAGCCTGAACGCTGGATGCCCGTGTTCATGTAGGCCTCATTATCCAGGCAGACGTAGAGGAAGTCATGGCCTCGCTCCAAGGCTCCGGAAAGAGACTGAAGCCCTATGTCCACGGTTCCACCATCTCCAGCTAAAACCACTATGTTAACCTTCCTATCCTCCACGAGGCCCTTCCTCCGCAAAACCTTCAAGCCAGCCTCTATGCCTGAAGCTACGGCTGCAGCGTTTTCGAAGGCCACATGGATCCATGGAACCGCCCAGGAAGAGTAGGGAAAGGGTGATGAAACAATTTCGAGGCAGCCTGTTGGCGAAACCACAATGGTGTTGGGGCCTAACGCTTTTAGGATAATCCTTACGGCAGTAGCCTCCCCGCAGCCCTGGCAGGCCCTATGCCCGTAGATGAACCAGTCCTCCCTAGGCAGGTCCCTAAACGTTTTAAAGTATTCACGGCTAACGGCCATCAGGCTTCACCCCTAACCAGGAAGACGTATTTCTCAGGTGGAATTTCACCCCTAATGGTTCGCTCAAACATTCGTTCGAAGTCTTCCACCCTAATGTCTCTGCCTCCTATACCCGCTATGAAGCCAACCACGTCTATGCTGCTTTTTGAGCCATAGTAGAGGGAGCGTAGGTCGTTGAAGAGGGGGCCTCCAAGCCCTCCAAGGCAGATATGCTTGTCCACAACTATCAGCGTTTTAAGCCCTCCCGTGGCTTCCAGGATTTCCTCTCTTGGGAAGGGTCGGAAAAGCCTAAGCTTAAGCATACCCACCTTGCAGCCTTTTTCCCTAAGCCTGTCCACAGCCGTCCTACAGGTTCCAGCACTTCCACCCATGAGTATGAAGGCTGCTTCCGCATCCTCCATCCGGTAGCCTTCAACAACCTCATAGCGGCGGCCGAAGACCTCTTCAAACTCCCTCCAAACCTCCTTTATAACCTGCTTGGAGCGGCAGAGGGCTTCCTCCCACTGGCGTCTGAGCTCAAACTGGATGGAGGGGAAGCCTATGGCTCCGAAGGTTAAAGGCTTATCGGGGTTTAACAGGTATCCGGTTTGCCTCCTATGGGGTGGGAGGAAGCGTCTAACCTCCTCCTCGCTTGGAAGCTCCATCCGCTCCACCACGTGGGTTGCATAGAAGCCATCGAAGTTCACGGCTACGGGAAGCATAACCCTCTCATCCTCAGCAATCTTGAAGGCTGCGAGGATTAAGTCGAAGATTTCTTGAGCGTTTTCAGCGAAGATCTGAATCCAGCCGCAGTCCCTAGAAGACATGATGTCGCTTTGATCCCCCCAAATGTTGATGTTGGGTGAGAGGCAGCGGTTGGCTATGGCCATCACGATGGGAAACCTGTTCCCCGCAGCGATGAAGAGTATTTCATGCATGAGGGCTAAGCCCTGCCCAGCCGTGGCGGTGAAGCATCTTGCTCCAACTGCTGAGGCCCCTATACAGGCGCTTAAAGCAGAGTGCTCCGACTCAACGTTAATATACTCTGCGTCAAGCTCCCCTTCAGCAACCATCCTCGACAATTCCTCGACGATGTGGGTTTGAGGTGTAATCGGGTAGGCTGCAACCACGTCTACGTTTGCCATCTTCGCTGCGAGGGCGGCTGCATGCGCATCCTCCACAGCTATTATCTTGCCCATCCCCTTACTCCTCCACCATAGCTATAGCTTGGAGGGGGCATTCCCTAGCGCAGATCCCGCAGCCCTTACAGTAGTTTAGGTCTACGTCCACGCCTCCATCCTCGGTAATGTAGATGCAGCCCTCCGGACAGTAAACCCAGCATAGGAGGCAGCCAATACACTTGCCTTTATCCCTCACGGGCTTGAAGGTCCTCCAATCCCCAGTATAATAGTATTTGGAGGTTGCAGGCTCAACGATTAGGGCGCGGGGGAGCTCCTTCCAGTCCGCTTTGAGGAGGGCTTCAAGCTCCCTTCTCCTTTCAGCTTCAGAACCCAACCATTTCACCCCAAAACCGTGGCTTCATAGGCCTTCCTAACAGCTTCAGCGTTCAGCTTCCCAGCCTTCCCAAACCTTTCAACCACAGCTTCCACCACAGACTCCAGCCTAACCACACCCGTAGCCTTCACGAAGGCTCCAATCATGGCGGTATTAACAATGGGAAGTTTTAGTACTTCCAACGCTATGTCGGTAGCATTCACTACGGCAACCTTGCCTTGGAAGTTTAGGGTTGCCTTAACCCTGTCCAAGGATTCCTTGGTATTAACTATTACGACGCCTTCAGGCTTTAGGCCTTCCAAAACGTTTACCGTGGCTAGGAGGCTTGGGTCGAGCACCGCTACGATGTCGGGCTCGTATACGTCGGAGCGAACCCATATAGGCTTGTCGTCGATTCGGTTGAAGGCTAGCACGGGGGCTCCACGCCTCTCAGGTCCGAAGGAGGGGAAGGCTTGGGCGTATTTTCCTTCTCCTATGGCTGCATGGGCGAGGATTTCCGCTGCGGTTACAGCTCCCTGACCTCCCCGTCCATGCCATCGAATCTCAATCATTAAACCTTTTCACCTTTAGCTCACACCAACCCGGAGAGATTAATTAGTAGGATGGAAAAACGCCTTTTATATCTTACCGAAATTAGGAATTTGAGGTTTTCAAGAGTTGAACTTCAAGCTTGAAAAGCAGAGGCTTCGGGAGGAGGTTTGGAGGAGGCTTGAGGAGGCGGGGGAGGCAAGGTTCCCCCTACCCCTCCAAGGGAGAATCCCAAACTTTCGGGGAGCTGAGGTTGCAGCTGAAAGGCTTGGAAGGCTGGAGGTTTGGAGGGCTGCCTCCACGATTTTCTCCAATCCGGATCAAGCTCAGAAACCCGTTAGGTGGAAAGCCCTCCGTGAGGGTAAAACACTAATTATGGCGACACCCAGGCTTAGGGGAGGCTTCCTCCTCCTAAACCCTGAAGAGGTTAAGGGTAGAGAAGCCTACGCCTCAACCATTAGGGGGGCCCTCCAGCTTGGCAGACCCATAAGCCTTGAGAAGCTTTCCAGCGTGGACCTCGCCGTCACAGGCTGCGTAGCCGTAGACCTTCAAGGTTATAGGCTTGGGAAGGGGGGAGGCTACGGAGACAGAGAAATCAGCCTCCTTAGAAGGCTTGCCCCTAAGGCTCCCGTAGCCACTACTATTCATGAGCTTCAACTCGTGGAGCGAGTTCCCGTAGAGGAGTGGGACACAAAAGTGGATATTATAGTGACGCCTAAGAGGGTGATTTATGTTTAGGGGGCGGTAGGAGGCTGCAGAAGTAGGGATCCTCGAGGAAAACCTTCTCCACGATTTTCAGGGGAACCTTCATTCTTATCCGCTTGGTTCTGCCATGCCTCCCAAGACTGACAACCTGGGCGTCGACAACTCCAAGCATGTCAAGTTCGCTTAGAAGTCCTCCAACCCTCCTAGAGGTTAAACCCTCAACTCCAAGCCTGCCGCAGGCTGAAAGATACCGCTCGTAGAGGACTCCTGTTGTAAGCCCTTTCTCACCCACCTTCTCAGCCGTGTAAAGCACGTAAAGGATTGCCTTCGAATGGAGGGGGAGTGATGAAAGAGCCTCCAAAATTCTGTCATGCTCTATCCTTTTCTGGGCTTCCCTAACATGGTAGTCCTCAACCCTTTCAGCGTTCTCCCTTTCAGCAAGCTCCCCAGCCACCCTTAAAAGGTCTAAAGCCCTCCTCGCATCCCCATGCTCAGAAGCCGCTAGGGCAGCACAGAGGTTTAGGGCTGAATCAGTGAGAGCCCCAGGCTTGAATGCTAGTTTAGCTCTTTGAAGCAAGATATCTTTGAGCTGGCCTGCCGTGTAGGGTTTGAATACAACTTCCTCCTCACTTAGGCTGCTTAAAACCCTTGGATCTAAGAATTCCTTAAAGTGTAGGTCGTTGGAAACACCGAGAATGGTAACTCTCCCAGCTTCAAGATTCTCATTTATTCTGGTAAGCTCATAGAGTAGTCGGTCACCGTAGCCCTTAACCAGCACATCGATTTCGTCTAGGACGATTATCAAGTAGGCTTTGGCCTTTTTAATTTGGGAAATGAATCTGTCGAGGACTTCAGCCGTGGAGAGCCCCGTGAAGGGTACGTTTAGGCCTAGGAAGGAGCAGAGGGAGGCTGTAACCCGGTACTCCGTTCCAGCCACCCTACAGTTCACATAGCAGGTTTTAATCCAGCCTCCAACCTCCTCACTCTTCCTTGAAAGTCTCGATAAAACATATTTTGAAACAGCCGTTTTACCCGTACCCGTTTTACCGTATATGAAGGCGTTTGAACACTTCATCCGCCTTAGGGAGGGTGCCAGAATAGAGCCAAGCTTAAGAATTTCCTCCTCCCTATGGGGGAGCTGGCTCGGCAGGAAGTCGTGGCTCAAAACATCACGATTTAGGAAAATGGAGGATTCATTTATGTACCTTTCAAAGAGGCTTTCGAGCTTATCCGAACCTCACCCCTCCCCAAGGTTTCCAGTGAAAAGGAGGCCTAAAACAATGTTTTTCTTTGTTATCCCATTTATGGAGGCCTCCCACACTAGTACGAGCCTCGCTTAAAAAGGAAGTTAGACTAAAATTTTGGAGTTTAAATTCACTTGGCTGAATTTGCCTCTAAACAGCGTTGAGGCCTTCTTTTTTCCTCCAGTGGAAATAGAGGGGTGGGATTTCCCTCGCCAAAATCTTTTAAATAGTCATTTCACAGAAAAGGCTTCCTTAACCCCTCTATTTCCACTGGAAAATTCAAATTTCCCTTCTTCTCCCCTCTCTCAAGCTAATAGTCCCTGTGAAGCCTCCAAAACCGGAAAGCTTAATATTCAGAGCTTTTTGGAAAATCTTTTCCTTTCTACCCTTTCACTTAACTTCACAATTCTTATAAGGAGACTGTGAAGAATTGTTTGGTGGGCTTACGTTGGGTATACGAAGGATTAGGGTGGAGGTTGAGGATGACAGGGGCAATCGTTACACTTTTTCAATTACTCGCCCAATTGGGAGGGAAAAGATTACCCAGTTTATCGAGCTTGTGGAAATGATGTCCGGACCCCTGGAGGCTGGAGTGCTTCCTGAGAGTACCTCAGCCTCTAAGTCCAAGTTTGAAAAGATTATGGAAGTGATTCGGGAGAAATACCCCTTAAACTGGTTTACCTCCTCTGAGATTCAGCTCGCCTACGAGGAGAAGTTTAGGGAGCCCATCAGCCTAAGCACGGTTTCAACCTATTTAAGCCGATACTTTGATAAAGGGCTTCTGGTGAGGGAGGGGCCGCCAAACATGTTTAGGTATAGGCTTAAGGCTGGCCCCTTCCTCGAAGGTGTGAAAAGCTAGCCTTCAGGTTTCTCCCTTCTAACTGAAAACTCTAAGCTTTTCCTTATTCTTTCGCTAAGCTTGTAGGTGAAGGGCATGGTTTCCATGCTTCTCTCAACATAGCCCTCTTCGTAAAGCTTCTTCATAAGCCTCGCCGTATGCTCTCTCGTTCGGCCTATCACTTCTTTGATCTCAGAAGCCGTTTTCGGCCCGCTAACGTAGAGCAAACGTAGAACCTCCATTTCCGTTGGGTTCAGCCTAGCCAGCGAAATCTCTCTCCTAGGTGGGGGCCTAACTGCAAAGGGCTGACGGCGGCGGGGAGCCTTCAAACCCCTAACCGAAGCTTCCACCCTCGCCAGCCTTTCCTGCACCCTTCTCAGCCCCCTCAAAAACGTTAGCTGGGCCTTCATCAATGTCTTCACAGAGTCAGCCAAATCCTCAGGAGGAAGCTGGGCTTCAATTCTCGAAATGGACTCTTCAAGCTTGGTTGAAGCCTCAAGGGCCAGGCTTTCAGCCCTCCTCACACGGCTAATCAAATGCAGGGTTGAAGTTTGAAGTAAATCATTTAGCTCCCTAGCCCCCAGCCTCCTCTGCCTCCTAAAGCTTAAGTAAAGATAAGTGGCAAGCGATATCCCTCCCAAAGAGAGAAGCAGAGAAGCCAGGAGGCAGGCATACTCGAAAGTCAAAATTCCATCACCCACCACATCACACAAGATATCAAAGATAGGCATGTGACATCACATTCACATCACACATCACAACTGGAAATCCCCAAATCATCCCGTTTTCCTTAAATTCCACACAAATTATTTCACTTCTCTACATTTAAATCTTGTGATATCACAGCCACTTTCCCTGAGGGAGAAGGTCTAATTTTTGTTCCTAATTCTTCAAAATTCCCTTTTTTAGCCGTTTCTGATTTTCTTTTTAATTGTCACGTGATTAATCACAAAGGTATTACTTGATATCACACTTTGTGAGGTCACAGCTATTCTTTACTACTGAAGCCTTTGTGATTAGCGAAGGTTAAAAGGGTTTCTCTAAGCTCCTTTCTCAAAAATGCTACTTCTTCCTCGTTTTCTGCCTTTTTCAGGGCTTCGAGGTACTCTTTTACTTTTTCTGGGAGTTGGAGGTATTTTTTGAGGGTGGTGAGGCTGACTAGTCCTAGGTATTGGAGGAGGATTAGGGTGTAAATTGAGCGTATAACATTTGTTTTCGCCTGTTTTAGGCTTCTGTTGAATGCTCCCTTACTAATTTTCCTTTTTATTCTAAGTTTTGCCTTTTCCTCCATTTTTACCTGCTTATCATACAAATTATCGGTTATCACGTCAATTAAAAGAATTTCCAGCTGTGTTTCCGTCAAATGGCTGTTTTCCAACAGTATTTTGGCTATTGGGTCGTTGTAAACGTTTTTTATCCATTTTTGAACTTCCTCCTGACTTCTTAGGGTATTGCTCATCTAGATTCCCCCTAGGGATACACTTTTGTATCCTAAAAGGCTTTGTCCAAGTCTTCTAAAAATTGGAGGGTTTTACGGCTTTTTCAGGGTTTTGACTAGTTGTAGGAGGCTTTTCTGGTCGGCTATTTCGGCTTCTCTGCGGAGGAAAACAGATATTAAAGCCATTTTACCATGCTTTGAGGACAGGTATTCGGCGAGTATTCTGGCTATCCCAGCGTTCCTATGCCCTAGCAGAATGCTTGAGCTTCCCAGGCTTGGAGGCAGGCTTCGGGGGAGGGCTAAGGCGAGGGTTCCAAGCCTCACCTCTTCACCCT
>Ga0180302_10001334_pt1 | contig 11674 bp, 12 predicted proteins | sample GuaBasSediGuay17_FD_121794 | JGI IMG/M metagenome (GOLD analysis project Ga0180302, IMG submission 121794) | Subseafloor sediment microbial communities from Guaymas Basin, Gulf of California, Mexico - Guay17, Core 4571-4, 12-15 cm | ecosystem: Environmental > Aquatic > Marine > Hydrothermal... | reverse complement strand
TTCAGGTTAGTCCGAGACCCCATGTGCCTAGACGATATTGTAGTAACGATTGATGACGCGTCCGACTGGCAACCTTAATCCGCCATGCTTATAGTTTTTAGCGCCAGATGTATCTATGTGATATGGGGGATGAAGAGCGCGTTGGTGGTAGAGTAGTGAAGCAAGATGGGCGGTCTGACCCCCATTTTGTTAGACTAATGCAAAACAATGAGAAATCTCCTAAAGAAAGGTAGTTATGAGCTCACGTACAATAGGACTACATAAACTACCGAGCTTATAAGTATAGGGATGGGTAAGGCTGGTAAGACGGGCCTTCTTTCAAGCATCCTAAAAGTCGCATAGGCCCCGACTAAGAGCGCAAGAGATACCACGAACCATCGCACTGGATCTAAGCTAGGATAAGTTAGTGCTAGAGACGCCAGCATGGAGTAAAAGACTATGTCCCCAAGGCCCAGACTTAGCCCCTTGAAAGTTACCACCACCCACCTAAACTCCGAAGGTAGGCCCTTAGGCTCCCCCGCGGGCACTACTGGCAGCATTTTACTTATAGGCCCCTTAAAGACAGAATAAACGTCGAACAGCGCTGCCGCCACGGCCACCGCAAGAACGCTCCATGGAGGAAGTAAAAAGGAGAACAGACCTCCTGTTAAGCCTCCAAAGAGTATGGTCATAAGCGAGGATATAGCTTCGTTCCATCCCTTAATTACAACTAGGATAAAAACCAATGTAATAATTGTCGAGAGCAGAAAGAGAATACTATCATTTAGGCAGGGAAGTATACCAGCATATGCCAATGCCGCCAGGTGTATCCAGTAGACAACTACTCCAGACGCAAACAGCGACGCGGCAAAAATTACATGGAGTAACTGCCTCTTATATTTAAAGATAAGGAGCATAAGGACACTACCTGCTGCCAGGAGGAAAAGGAAGAATAAAGCATTAACAGTTGTAGCTTCAGGCGTCTCCTCCCTGAGGAAGGGAGACTCTAACTCATGGCCCAAACCCGAGATCTCAAGAGCAAGTCCTGAAACTGCACCGATAACCGTAGCCATAGCCACAGGCACTAAGTGAAGAAAACCAACAGGTGTTTTCCTGGGCAAAAATGCGCACCCTAGGCTAGGCCCAGGAGCGTTATACTCCTAAGCACGCCCTCAGTTTCACGAATCCTAGTCACAGTACGGTCCAGCGTCTTCATGTTGTTTGCAACTATCCTAGCTACAATGTCATACTCGCCGTAAACTACGAGTACCTCGGTGACGCCCTCAATGTTCTTGATCTTCTCTACAACTTCGTATTCCTTTCCTCCCATAACGTTCAGTAACACGTAAGCTATTATTCTCTCGCCGCTCATACACTCACCGCCTTCCTCACTAGATCTCTCACTATAATTAAGTTTGTACATTCTGGTAGTTAGAGCAATAGGACCAAGGCAACAACCACACACCCATAAGCGTCGTCGGGCACTTCGAGCTCGCGCACTCTGGTTTTTATACCATTAAATTTCATACCACTCTTCCTCTCAACCTCTTCCATCATGCTACTGAGCTTACGCATGACCTCGTCTCTCTCGTTTCCATGACACTCAACTACGTATCCATGCTTGTCTCCCATAGCCCACGCGAGACCCGCCGCTATTTTCTGACCACTTTCGCCCTCGGCTTTAGCTATAACCACGAACGTAATAGCGCCTGGTGGAATATCCTCTCTCTCCACTTCTACAGCGCCCTTTGGCAGGATAGATGATACGGGTACTAGGTTTAGATGTGCTATACCCGCATCCCTAAGGGCTTGGTCAAAGGCGTTCAGAGGGGAAACTCTGCTTAGCCCTGCTCCATCAGTAACGAAGTATCTCTTAGGTACCAGCATCACAGTTGGATCACCTCAGCTGCAGCCCACATCGAGACTTTGCTCACCTTATAGCTTTTTCGCCACGAATATCGTGAGATTCTCCATGAGGCCCATGTAGGCATTTGCCTTATAGACAACAAAGTATCCATAGGCCTTGAGGCATTCCTCAAACAGTTTAACGGGCGACAGCGACGAGACGGCAATGACAAGCAATCCTTTCTTTTTTAAGACTCTAGAAGCTTCCCTAGCAAACCTTAAAGGCACCTCGATACCCATAATACCTCCATCCCACCTGATATCCCCATCTCTGGAGTCTAAATAGGGTGGATTAGAGACTACCGCATCAAACGACCCTTCTCGGAAAGCGCTGAGACCTTCCGTCTGCACAAAGCCCACAGTCGCCCAGCCTCGACTCGCGAATATGCTCTTAGCACACTTAACCGCAGTCCCGTCTACGTCTGTGGCCACGACAAACTCTGTCTTCTCCGTTAGTACTCCGGCTATTATCCCCGTGCCGCACCCTAGGTCACAAGCCAGCCTCACATCCCATACTACTCCATCCGCTACACTGGCAACGCTGAAACTGTCTTCAGAAGGAGTATACACATTACTACAGATATCGTCATTGGTGTTCTCACCACTGTATAAGCTGAGGTCTTGACTATTGCTGCTGAGTCTTCTCATCCTCCGGCTTCACCTGCATCCCGGAGAACAGCAGCGCTGACCTATAATCGGTATCGAGGATCTCTATTATCTTTCTGACTCTCTTATCTCCTAAGCCGGGGACCTTTCTTAGTTCGGAGCCCGTCGCCTTGAAGAACCGCCTAGGAGTTCCGAAATGCACAAGGATCCTATGGGCAAGTTCCGTACTTATCCCCGGGATTGAGGCTATGAGGTTAAGCTGAACATTAGCAACGCTCTTGTTGTATTTCGGCACTCTAATTTTCACTGGCGGTAAGTACTTTCTATGGTCCTTAATCGACTCTCTCCTCGCTATTGAGTATATCATCCAGCCTGTCTCCCTGGGATTGCTGCTCATTAAGACCGACACTCCCATGTCCAGTAATGCCGCTAAGGCACCGTAAACCTGAGGAGAACCTATCTTGCGCCTAGCGATAGCCTTCTCGAGACTACCCTCTACTATTACAATTGCTTTCGGGTAAGCTTTGACTAGATACTTCGCTTGCTCGAATATTCTCTTGTCAACTATTGAGGACAAGAAATCGTGAGCCGACTTGCGTTCTATGCCCGTTCTTCCACATGCATAGTCGGCGATCTCTAGGTTACTTATCTCTACCTTTGCACCTAGCTCCCTGAGCACAGAGGGCACTTCTGAGCGTAGCTCCCTTCTGTCCACCGTTATTGTAATCAAAGCCTTCACCGAGCTACACGAAGAGACCTTCAGGCTTACTTGCTCCCCAGAACCTCCCTTTTATCGCTATTCTCGCACCGCAGAATCTACATTTCATGTCCTCAGAGAGGTTCCACTCGGTTATTGAGAAACCCCATCTTTTCACGACAACCTTACCGCAGCTTGGGCAATACGTATACTCGCCGGCATGACCCGGGACATTACCAATGTAAACATACCTTAAACCCTCTTTCATAGCGACTTCTCTTAGCTTCTCTAAAGTGGCTACGGGCGTTGGAGGCGCGTGCGTGTACTTATACTGCGGGTAAAACCTGCTTAAGTGAAGAGGCGTGTCGGGGCCCACATTCTCCGCCTGCCAACGTGCTAAGGCCTTTACTTCCTCCGGATCATCATTTAAGCCCGGAATAACCAGGTACGTTGTCTCTACGTGGACACCAGCCTTGGCTATGCGCTCCACGTTAGCTAGGACCACGTCCAGCCGCCCTTTAATCACACGCCTGTAGGTCTCTTCTTTGAAAGCCTTCACGTCCACATTAGCCGCATCTACGTAGGGAAGAAGCTCCTTTAAGGGCTCCTCGTTAATGTAGCCGTTAGTGACTAGGACGTTTCCTAGCCCCTCCTTTTTAGCAAGCCTCATAGTGTCAAGTAAAAACTCGAACCATATGAGGGGCTCGTTGTAAGTGTATGATATTGAGGGAGATTTATACGCTAAAGCGTATCTAACAATATCCTCGGGCGAGGCCTCAACGCTAGAGACATCCTCAATGCTTTGCTGAGAAATCTCCCAGTTTTGGCACCAGGGACACTTAAAGTTACAGCCGGCTGAGCTTATACTGAAAGTATAGCTCCCCGGGTTCCAGTGGAAGAGCGGCTTCTTCTCTATAGGATCATTCCACATCGCAGTTATCCTGCCATACGTCATGGCGTACAGCTTGCCCTCTATATTCTTCCTGGCATTACACACACCATAGCTGCCAGGATCTATGATGCAACCCCAAGGGCAAAGTTTGCACTTAACCCTTCCCCCTTCAAGTTTTTCGTAAAATAAGGCTTCTCTCAACACTAACGCCCGTAAGCTTTCTATTAATAGACACTATTAAGCACTCCGTGAGATAAAAGTGAAAGCGTAGAGGCGGGAAAACCACTAAGTGGTTCTCAAGAATTCGTCGAGCCCCATAGGAAAAACAGGATTCTTGGTCCCCCCGCCGGGACTTGAACCCGGGACCTGCCGGTTTCTGGCCGGCTGCCGCGGTTTCATGCCAGGCTCTGGGCCGTGTCCACCGCGGGCCTGGGGCTACAGCCGGCTGCTCTTCCGCTGAGCTACGGGGGGTCGATGTAGTTTATGTCATGAGTGAATTTTAAGCTTTGCTTCCACGTGCCAGAGCTACAGCTACTTTCTTTATGAATATGGTCCTAAGCAAGGAACGCGAATGCTTTTGAACACTATGGAACGGCACCACGAAACCTTATGAGCAAGAATTCGTCATAAAGAGACGTTTAGCGCTGCGCGGCTCTGAATAATGCGATATATATTTCCACAGTAGACCGTAATTAGAGTCTAGAAGTGTAACTAGAGGAAGTTGGGTGAGCTCTGTCAAATGATCGGGAAAGGACTAGATGAGGACACGCTGCATAAGCTTGTGTTCAAGATAGACTTACTGGTTAGCTTAAATGGAAAGATAATCATGAACAGGGATGTGGCTGAACTTCTCCGGATAATAGACCGCAAAGGGGCAATACTATCGGCGTGCAGAATTCTCGGGATGCCTTACTCTAGAGCGTGGGAGTCCATAGCTAGGCTTGAGAGAGCGCTAGGTAAGAAGGTTATCGAACCCGTAAGAGGGGGGCGTGGAGGAGGAGGCACAAGGCTGACAGAGTTTGGTAAGGCACTCGTGAGGGAGTACTTCAGAAGGTACTCTGTAGTGGCTAAGGATGAGAGGGGTAAGCCTGGCAAGGTAAAGTTGCCTGAACTCATGATAGCGGGTAGTCATGACCCTTTGCTGGAGGATGCTCTTAGGCTCTTTAAGACAAAAAATGCTATCACCGATGTAGAGGTTTCATGGATAGGCTCAGCAGGTGGGCTCTCCGCGCTAATGCTGGGCGAGGCTGATATAGCGGGCATTCATCTCTACGACCCTGAAACAGGAGAGTATAATGTCCCATTTCTCAAGAGGTACTGGCTAAGTGATGAGGCCGTAATCGTAAGGGGGTATTCGCGAGAACTCGTTTTAGCATACTCACCCAACATCGAACTTCGAGGGTTTGAAGACATCCTTCTTGGGAGGGTAAAAATAGTGAACAGAATACTCGGGTCCGGTACTAGAGTCATATTCGACATCTTACTGTCGAGAGAAGCGAAGAAACTTGGCATGAGTCCCTACGAGGTCAGACGCGCCGTTAGAGGATACAATGACGAAGTCAAGACGCACTACGATGTCGCCCGGCGCATAGTTGAGGGTAAAGCTGACGCGGGCTTAACTCTAAGGTTCATAGCCGAACTCTACAGGCTCCGCTATAGACACGTGTGCTGGGAGAAGTACGACTTCGCGATCCGAATAGACAGGGTCAAGAAAGCGTCAGTCAAGGCCTTTATCAGTTTTCTCCGGACCGATATAAGAAGAATAATTAGCAAGTACAGAGGGTATAAGGCAGACGAGAATATCGGAGAGATCATCTATAGTCCTCGTCAATTAACGGAGCTTTAGGGGGGTCTGCTCGTCGCGAGCACGTCACGATTCATGCTGGGACGGCTTCTTCATCCCCTTGGTGATCATCTCTCATAGGTCTAAATAAATCCCGCGCAGCCCCTGCTCTTCATGAAGGTTCTAAAAATGGGATCAGACCCCAATACACGTAATATCTCTTTCCGGCAAGCCATAATGTACACCTCCCAGCTCCTCAAGGCAGGGCAGATATAGCACCCCAGCCTATAGAATCCCAGCTCGTATAGCGGGTTGAGAGGCACTCCCCTTGACAATAGGTAAAGCTGTACATGTGCCGAGGACCACTGCTTTAGCGGTGCCACGACAATTCTTCCCTCTTCCTCTCTCACTGGAGGTCTCCTAGATCTGGGCTCAGACTCGGAGTCCCTATCGCCGACCACAACCAAGACGCTGCCCGTAAGCTCCCTGAGCTTGTCCTTCAATGCATCTAGCTTTCTAGCTGTGCACCACCTATTTTTATGCGTAGGTAAGGGAAGCCCCTCCGATACCAGTCCTTGCCTCACAGACGCCTCTACCCTTTCAAGCCTAACCGAGAGCTTCTTCGCTAGGTTCTCAACGTACTCCCTATTCTGAGGGAAGTCGACGCCCGTATCAACGTAAACCGCGACTACCTTCTTAGGTCCAAAGACGTCTAATGCTAGCAAGAGTGCTGATGTGCTGTCCTTGCCGCCGCTCCAAGGCACCGCCACCACATCAACTTTATCCCTAAACCTCTCGAGGAAACGTCTGGATGCAGTTTCAAAAGCTCTTAGAACATCATTATTGGCCTGCAAGAGTTTATCGAGGCTTACATTGATTGCATCGACTTCCCTTACGTAGCCTCTAGGCCTGCATCCATGATCGGGTATGTGAAGTGTAGCGCATATTTTTTCGCCGCTGTATATTACGTGCTCGCCACCCATCTTTCTTAACACTAGCGTGTTACGGCCGATCTCCTTGTTCAGCAACTTATCCATTATATCCTTAAATGATGTTCCTATAATGAAAAAATTGTCATAAGCCGGACTATAGGAGTATCCCTCCAGCCGCGCGCCCGAGTGCCAGCTAAGAACGTAGGCTTTATCCACGGGGTCCCAACTGGCGGCAAGCCTTATCTTAGCCCTGCCTTTTTCAAGCTCTTTGTGGATAGTCAGTGGCCTGGCGTTTCTCACCCTAGCCCTGGGAACAACGTGCACCGAGCATGTAGGCGGTAGGAAGCGTTCCAACGCTTTAGCCATACTTCTGTCCTCTCTTCCCAAGAGAACAACTGTAAAGGAGTCTTCTCTAATGATCTCCATCAATCTTTCTTTTGCCTTGTCGAGGCTTCTAACTCCTTTGAGAGTTTCCACTCTGATGCTCCATCCTCTGTAGTAAGTGTCGGTTACAGCCCTTAGAGCGTCCCTATCGCGCTTGGAACGAACAACTATCGTGTACACGTCTGCAGCACTCGACGAGAACTCAGCCTAGGGACTTATAAGGCTAAAGGTGAGGCCGGGACGTCTCCCCAAGTGCTTCCGCGTGACCAGCCGATAAGTCCGTCTCCGAGAACCTATTTATAGCCGATACTTCGTTAGGAGGAAAGAGCGGTGGCGAATATTGAGGGGTAGGCTCGTAATTGCTTCCGTTCTCTGCATTATAGGAATAATATTGTATTGGACGCCGCTCAAAATTAATGCAGGAGATGTAAACATCGTACTAGGTGGGTACCCGTCAGTAGCCGCTGAGAGAGGGCAGGATCCAAGGCCCTGGTTCATTGTAGGCTACGTGCTTACTGGAGTCTTTGCTCTCCTAGGGGTAGTATCACTTATACTTGCAATAAAAATGCCCGAGTACGAGGAGATACCTGAAGAGGAGGCGTACGAGGAAGCAGAGGAGACTGTAGCTTACGAGGAGGAAGTCTATGAGTTCTAAGGTTATATGGATGGACGCTCTGACACCTAAGCAAGCATTACTATTCTCTTATTTGGCCAAGGAGCTTTTAGGCGCAGGGTTCCGACCCGTAGTAACTACTAGGAGACACGAGCTTACCTGTGAGATACTAGCAAAGCATGGCGTAGAACACGTTGTACTGGGAGAGTACGGTGGTAAGAGTCTGTACAGTAAGCTTCTCTCATCTGCGAGTCGCCAATTGCTGCTAACTAAGTGGCTAAAGTCGCTTCCAGACACGCCCTTAGCACACATATCGTTTCCATCACCCGACTCCACCAGAGTAGCATTTGGGCTCGGCATACCTTCAATCCAGTTAACTGACTCACCACACTCGGACAAGGTAAATAGGTTAACTTTGCCGCTCGCTACTCACGTTATAACGCCTACCTGTGTCAGCATCGAAGTAATGAAATACCTTGTAGATAAAAACACTTTAATATCTTTTGAAGGAGTGTTCGAGGTAATATGGGTTAAGAGAATGAGCTATGATAACACGGAGTTGAAAAACCTGAATCTGGTACCATATAAGTACTGCATAGTACGTCCACCTGAGAGTAAGGCGTACTACTACGCATACTATAAGGATCCTTTTGACCTATTCCTATCCTTAACAGAGAAGCTATCTAAGAGGATAACCGTTGTTTTCTATCCTAGGTATCAGGACCAGTTAGAAGTCGCTAGGCAAATGGCCAAGAAAGAGGAGAACATAGTCGTTCTTGATAGAGCTATGAACATGCAGGCTTTAGAACGCTACGCGGCTCTGATAGTGACCGGTGGCGCGACACTGGGACAGGAAGCCGCGCTTTTGGGTACTCCCTCAATAATAGCATTCCCCAAGGAGCTAGCGACCGTGAGATTCCTTAAAGAGAAAGGGTTCCCCGTGTACCATGAGCCTAAGAACTTCATTAGTTTGAGTTTAGAAATACTAAAGGACCCTAAGCGATATAGAGTACAAACGGAGAGACTCTTAGAGGACTTAGAGGACCCATTACCTCTAGTATTGAAGACCATCGATGAAATTACTGGCCATGGTGAGAAGCACGCGGGCATACAGTCCCATGTTAATACCTGCTCGTCGCAGCCTCAGCAGAGAAAATTATATATGGATTAAGGTGTGATGGGCGAGGGGGTGCTCTATGGAATACGTGTACGCAAGCCTACTACTACACCATGCGGGACAGCCCATAACGGAGGATAAGATTAAGGCTGTGCTAGAGGCTGCCGGTATACAGGTAGATGAGGTCAGAGTGAAGGCCATAGTAGCGGCCCTCAAGGAAGTTGACATCGATGAGGCCATTAAGAGCGCGGCCGTACCCGTTGTAGGCGCTCCAGCAGCGGCCCCAGCTGCTGCCCCCACGCCGGAGGCTGCCGAGGAGGAAAAGAAAGAGGAAGAGAAGAAAGAGGAGGAAAGCGAGGAAAGCATAGCTGAAGGACTATCGGCGCTCTTCGGTTAACATCTTACTTAGAAGGCTGTAAAGCCCCTGAGGCTGCCTCGTATATAGCCTGTACCTTACCGTGCCTGTGCCCTGAGCAGGGTTCTTTACTGTTATCTCAACAAACTTCCTTCTCTCGTCGAGTCTAAGTAGCGCGTTCTTGAGGGGGAATTTCAGTGGCGTGCGATCGTCCAGTATTATGCCCCTGTCCGTAACTAGGTATGTTTGTGGCACAACCAGCATGCCACCCACCGTTCTGTATGTAATTCTGCTTAGTAATGTAGTACAAAGCGAGAATAAGAAGAACAGAAAGTAAAAAGCCAGATACGACATAAAGCTCAGCAAGTGCTCGTCGTCAACGAAACTACCAAAGAGCCCCTTAAAGACGTTTATTATCCCTTCCCTTGCTCCGGGGAGAAACACTACAGCAAAAAACACTATGAGGGGGACAATGTATAGCAGTGCCAGTAGACTCTGACCCTTAAGCTCCTTAGCCAAGTTCTCCGAGTCAAGAAGCTTTAACTTATTTACAGTATCTTTCCTAGCACTAAACACTTTCTTCCCCGCGCTCACGTACTCCAGGTCCTTCACGAGCCGTGACGCGCTCTTACCGGTTATTAGCAGTGTAGCTAGTAGTACTATGCCCATGTAGGCTATGAAGAACGTAGAAAGCATTTCAGGGTAGTAAGACGTCAGATATGCGAAAGCCACCATTGCCGCCAGTCCAAGCGCGTACGATAGGTACCTCATCCTCATGATACCCCCTCGCCTTACTACCGGTCAGCTTAGTAATTAGGTCTTCTATACTCCTCCAGCGCATGAACCTTCGATCGCCCCAAAACCCGCTTAGTCGCCCAAAACCTCCTAGTTCGAGCATAGTTCTCCTCAGCCCTTATAATTTCGCGGATAAGGTCCTCCTCACCGCTTGCGCGACTCAGAATTCTTGCAGCCGTCTGCGGACCTATCCCCCTGCCAGCCAGGACCAGTAGGGCCTTTCTACCATAATGGGATACCAGCTTCGCACTTAGCACGGCGTTTTTAAACAATCGCTCTTCTTCTTTGCCAAGCTTTGCCCCCCGTCTCTTCTTCCTGGCAATACTCCTCGTCTCGCTATCCCAAGGGCTAATCGCAGCCACCAGTCGTGATCCGCAAAGCGGACATGTTATACTCCCCTTTACGCTGCCTACCTTAGTGATAGTCTCCCAGGAGAGACAGTGAAGGCATAGTAGCTTTACTTTTGCTTCAAGCAATCTGCCTTTAACGACCTTTATGAGCATAGCCCGCGGCATTGATGCAGCTACGTACCCTCCTTTGATTGCGTGCTCCAGCATTTCCTCTGCAAGCGGCGTTGGTCGCTCAGATGTTGTGACGTGTAAGCGCACTCTGCCTCTTCTAAGATCTTCGAGAAATCTTCGCAGAGCATCCAAATCGACTTTCACGAAGAGTATTTCTCTTAGAGTCTCACGCCCCACAGGAGATTCTTTCAGCATGTCAACTAGAGACCGAGGTATACGCTCAGCGTCTGGCGTCAGTACTCCAAACCTTTTAGCCACGTAAATGAACCTATGGCGGAAAATATTTGATCTAAAAATAGCTGATCTTAAGTCTTCTTCCATGTAATGTGTCGAAAGGGACTCTATTACTTCCTTTAAGGGAAGCTTTAGCGCCGAATAAAGAATAACACCGTAAGGGTTAGCCCTGAAGCGTACGGAAACTCCAAGCTTGCCGGAGAGTCTATAGGAAAGCAGCAGGCCCAGAGCATAGTTCGCCTTGCTTCCTATATGAGAATGTATGACTACTAATTTACCGAGCCCCTCAATGAGCACGTCTTTGTCGGACGGAACTACCTTACATTGGTCTTCCTGCTGCGTTAATAGGCTGAGAATCATGTCCGCAAATCTGGCCAAGCCGTAGGCTGAAAGCAGCTTCTCAAGAAACCTATCATCACCTCTTTTTAAGGCCTCGATCACCCTGCGCTTAAGCGCACCGACCTCACGAGATACCTCGTATGATACGGGGATATCCTCCCCAAGCCACGCCGGTACTATGGCCTCACCCGCTGCAGGGCTTACCTTAAGTATCCTCTCCTCGTAGTCTATGTCCTCGACTCTCCACTGTCTACCTCCCAGAATGAAGTAGTCGCCTACCTCCAAGTTCGAAGCTATGAATGCATCATCTAGCGAACCTATGCGCTTACCCGTCGCCATGTCGATGACGACGAATCTTTTTATCTGAGGTATCATGCTAACGTTAGAGAAGTAATACTTTATAGCGCCCTTTCTAGCCTTTATCATCCCATCTTCGTACATTCCCAGGTAGCCTAACTGAGCCATAAAGTCTACTACCTCTTTCATTTCAGAAAGTTTTAAGTTCTTATACGGGTAAGCTCG
>Ga0180302_10001333_pt1 | contig 11677 bp, 10 predicted proteins | sample GuaBasSediGuay17_FD_121794 | JGI IMG/M metagenome (GOLD analysis project Ga0180302, IMG submission 121794) | Subseafloor sediment microbial communities from Guaymas Basin, Gulf of California, Mexico - Guay17, Core 4571-4, 12-15 cm | ecosystem: Environmental > Aquatic > Marine > Hydrothermal... | reverse complement strand
CCAGTGATGTCCATGAACGCCATATCCTTTCCGCTGATAATTGTAAACTTCAAGACCTACGTGGAGGCAACAGGTCAGAGAGCGCTCGAACTGGCAAAAATAGCTGAAAAAGTCTCGAAGGAGACAGGTATTACGATAGCGGTGGCCGTTCAGTTCTCTGATATATACCGCGTTTCGACAAACGCTTCTGTCCCGGTGTTCTCGCAGCACATCGATCCGATTAAGGCAGGCAGCCATACCGGTCATGTGCTAGCGGAGGCGGTTAAAGAGGCCGGCGCCGTTGGAACGCTTCTGAACCACTCCGAGAAGCGCATAAGGCTGGACGAACTCGAGATCTCCTTGGCTAGGGCGAGGGAAGTAGGCTTAATTACTTGCGCTTGCGCAAACACCGCTTCCGTGGCGCTTTCTGTGGCTGCACTAAAGCCTGACATGGTCGCAATAGAGCCGCCAGAACTCATAGGGACGGGAATACCCGTTTCGAAAGCTAAGCCCGAGGTGGTTCTTTCTGCTGTCGAAAAAGTGCACAGCATAGACCCCAACATTCCCGTTCTCTGCGGCGCTGGCATAACCAAAGCGGAAGACGTGAGAGCTGCAGCAAAGCTAGGAACCAGAGGAGTACTCGTAGCATCTGGCGTGGTAAAGGCCAAGGAACCTGAGCTAGTTTTAAGGAGCTTCGCAGAAGCTCTGCTGACATCCGAAGGTTCGTAACTCCGCGTCGCGTAGCACCGGCAAAGTTAATTACGCGCAACCACGCTAGTTCCAGCGAGGTCGTTGCTTGACGGATACGGTGACCTTTAATGTCCTACAGTCCATTTGGCCGTTTCAAGCAAGTTGCAAAAGACGCGCTGAAGAAAGCTATAGCTTCGCTTTTCAACGTAGACTACGAACCGGTTTTGAAGGTTCCGCCAGATGAAAAGTTCGGAGAGCTTGCGTTCGAATGCTTCGAGCTTTCGAAGCTCGTCGGCAAGCCCCCAAAGGAAGTAGCGAAGTCTCTGGAACCCGAAGTAGCTCCTTTGGTGAAACCCTTGTTTTCTTCTGTGAAGGCGGAAGGAGCTGGCTATCTGAACTTCTACGTGAACTATGCGGAGCTGGCTAGCTTAACGTTCTCCACAGTACACCGCTTGAAGAACAAGTATGGTTTCGTGCCAGCCGAGAAGAAGCTCAAGATAATAGTGGAGCACACTAGTGCCAATCCGATACACCCGATACACGTTGGAACGGCAAGGAACGCCGTAATAGGAGACTGCTTGGCCAAGCTCCTAAGGATGCGAGGTCACGAAGTAAGAACGCATTTTTACGTAGACGACGTAGGCTTCCAAGTCGCTATTGCTGCCTACGGCTTCAGGTTAGTGGATCCGAGTGAGCTCAAGGGACTAAAAGAGGACTTGGCAGTAGGGCTAATTTATGCTGCGACGAACGCGCTGCTAGAGCTGAAAGAGCTGAAGAAGAAATACGAAGACATCAAGAAAAGCGGGGATATAGAGGAACTCCCAGAAGTAACAGCGAAAATTGACGAACGCGTCGCTTTGCTTGCCAAACTTAAGTCGAAGCTTGGCAGCTGTGTGGACACGCTAATAAACGCGTTTGTCAAAGCGGGCGATCCTTTAGCAGAGATAAAAACCTTGGACCTGAGGTACGAAATGGGCGACCCGGAAGCAAAGAAATGCATGAGGAACCTCTGCCTTTTCTGCATAAAGGGCTTCAAGAAGACGCTAGAGCGGGTGGGCATAAGCTTCGACAGCTGGGACTGGGAGAGCGAAGTAGCTTGCTGGAGCAGCAGGGTTAAGGCTGTAATCAACAGCTTGAAGAGCTCTGGGTTTACGAGCGTCGAGGACTCAGCTCTCGTGCTCAGAGTTAAGGAAATAATTGACCGTCTATCCCTTAGGGAAAAGCTGGGAATTCCAAAGAGCGTAGAAGTTCCCAACTTAATCTTGGTTAGGAGCGACGGAAGGACACTTTACACCACCAGGGACATAGCCTACACCCTATGGCAGCTTGAGCTAGCAGACAAAGTGTTCCACGTGATAGGCGTCGATCAGAAAATCCCCCAGCTGCAGCTAAGGATAGCCATAGCTCTCATAGCGGGATGCGAGAAAGCTAACAGCGTCGTTCACTTTAGCTACGAACTGGTAAGGCTTCCCAAGAGGAAAATGTCGGCTAGGAAAGGCGAGTTCGTGTCATTTGACGAGCTCTTGGATGAAGCGAAGAGGAAGGCGCTGGACGAGATAAGGAAAAGAGATCCCAGCATGGCGGCAGACGAAGCTGAAGAAGTAGCCGAGCGAGTTGGAGTGGGAGCGATAAAATACTACTTGCTAAGCACGTCTCCAAACAAAGTCATCACGTTCGATTGGGGCAAAGCGCTAAACTTCGAGCAGAACAGCGGACCTTTCTTGCAGTACGTTATGGTTAGGATAAACAGCTTGCTGTCGAAGGCTAAGGACGTAGAAGTAAAGCTCGAAAATGTTCGCCCAGAGCTTCTAAGTAGCGAGCACGAAAAAAGGCTCATACTGCTGCTCTCCAAGTATCCAGAGCTGATAAAAGAGGTTTCAGAGTCTTTGGAGCTAGAAGAGTTAACAGTGTACGCTAACAAGCTTGCTGCAACTTTCAACGTTTTCTACGATAACTGCCCGGTTCTATCCTCAGAGTCTCCAGTTAAGGAAAGCAGACTCATGCTCGTCCTAGCAACGAAGTACACCCTTCAAAGCTTGCTGAGCATCCTGGGGATACCAGTGCCGCATAAAATGTAGGAGCGGGCCCGCCGGGATTTGAACCCGGGACCACCAGCTCCGCAGGCCTACGCGCTATAAAGCTTGGCGTCCTCGTCCAAACTAGACCACGGGCCCTTCTCCGCTACGAAAGTCTAGGAAGCCCTTATATTAGCCTATTGTTCCTAGAGGTGGCCCGCTTATAAAAAGCTTTTAATGAAGTTGTACAACCTACACCTTGCCACTTTGGAGAGCGGAGATGTGAAGTGGTATGAGCCCCGCGCATCGGCATAAGTGTAGCGTCAAGGGGTGCGAGGAGACCGCCGAGAAGGCACTATCAATATCGGAAGCACTAAAAGCTTTCAGAAGCACGCAGCTTTCGATAGAAAAGGGATCCAGAAAAGCATACTTGTGTAAGAAGCATTACAAAGAGTATAAGAAGGCAGTTAAAAAAGAGAAAAAGCTTCTTAAGTGGCGATGGATGAGGTAGTTCCCTCCGAAGGGGCAATGTATTTAACTGAGCGGAGCGCATAAGTTACTGCGGTGATAACTTGCCTCGAACGCTTTTCGACTTTAGGAGCTATTCTCATGAAGGGAAAGAATTGGAAAGAAGGGAGAAAACTAAAGAAGAACGAAGGATAAAGTTCAAAGCAGAGCTAGCTCATAATACGGGACTGTGCATGCTTCTTTCGGTGGGCTATGACGGTAAAAAGAGATGCGCTGTTCTAAAGCTCCTCGAGCTCGATACGCAAAAAGTCTACTACTGGTATGACAACACGGGGCACAAGCCGTACTTGCTGACGGACCTGCCCCAGGAAGTAGTGTTGAACAACCCCAGGGTGGTCTCTCACCCAGGCTTCCACAGCGTGGAGCTCGTGAAAAAGTACGATTCGCTAAACGATAGGAAGGTGCTGATGACAAAGGTAAAGGCCAAGGACCCTCTATCTATAGGCGGTGGAGGGAACGACCTAAGGACCATAATCCGAAGGGTTTGGGAAGCTAGGATAAAGTACCACAACTGCTACATCTACGACAGGCGCCTGGTTCCGGGAATGCTATACGTAGTAAGGGATGGAAGGCTCAAGCGCGTTATGGTCAAAATCCCGGACGAGCTAAAGCGAGAAGTTTACGCGATCTTCGAGGGGGCTAGCGAAGAGCTAAAAACCATGCTTGAGGAGTGGCTTCCTCTATTCTTCGTTAAGGTCCCCAAAATAGAGCGTTTAGCGCTCGACATAGAGGTCTTTAGCCCAGAGCCGGAGCACGTACCAGACCCAAAGGAAGCGAAGTACGCGATAATAGCGATCTCGCTGGTTTCAACCGATGGTCTTAGGAAGGTGTTGGTGCTAGAGCGAGAAGACGTAAAACGAGGCGAAAGGCCGGACTACATGGATCCGGACGTTGAAGTGGAGTTTTTCAAGGAGGAAAGGGATCTCATACTAGCGGCTCTGGATACGATAATTAGGTACCCGGTGCTACTCACTTACAACGGCGACGACTTCGACCTCAGGTACATCTGGAACAGAGCTAGGAGGCTCGGGATAACCAGAGATCAGATTCCGTTTACGAGCGAGAGGGATCACATAGACTTGGTAACCGGCGTTCACGTAGACCTCTATCGCTTTTTCGAAAACAGATCGATACAAGTTTACGCCTTCTCCAACAAATACAAGGAGGTAACCCTGGACGCGATTTCCCAGGCGCTGCTGGGCATAGGAAAGGTGAAGAGGCTTACGGCCATCTCCGAGCTATCCCTTTACGACCTAGCTGCATACTGCTTTAGAGATGCTAGGTTGACGCTCGAGCTTACGACATTTAACGACGACTTGGTAATGAAGCTCATAGTCTTGCTGATGAGGATAACCAAGCTTTCCATAAACGAAGTGACTAGAACGCAGGTCTCAACGTGGATCAGGAACCTCGTCTACTACGAGCACAGAAGGCTGAACTACCTGATACCTAACAAGGAGGATATCCTCCAGAGAAAGGGGGAAACTACCACAAGGGCCATAATTAAGGGGAAGAAGTACAAAGGCGCTATCGTAATACAGCCAAAGGTAGGAGTCCACTTCAACGTTGTGGTCTTGGACTTCGCCAGCCTATATCCCAGCATAATCTCGAGGTGGAACTTGAGCTACGACACCGTTAGGTGCCCCCACCCCGAGTGCCGCAAGAACAAGGTTCCGGGTACCCCGCATTGGGTGTGCACCAAGAGAAGGGGAATTCTCTCGCAGATAATTTGGTTGCTAAGGGACATCAGAGTCTACTGGTTCAAGCCGAAGTCCAAGGACAAGAGCTTGCCGGAAGACAGAAGGAGCTTGTTCTCGGTCGTGCAGCAAGCCCTTAAAGTGATTTTAAATGCATCGTACGGCGTATTTGGCGCCGAGGAATTTCCCCTTTACTGCCCTCCGGTGGCAGAGAGCACCACCGCCATAGGCAGGTACGTCATAACTAGAACCACTGAGAAGGCCAGGGAAATAGGGCTAGAAGTTCTCTACGGGGATACGGACAGCGTTTTCATACACAACCCTGACCCCGAGAAGCTGAAGGCCCTTATGGAGTGGTCATCCAAGGAGCTGGGGATAGACTTGGACATAGATAAGAAGTACAGGTACGTAACGTTTTCGGGTTTGAAGAAGAACTACTTAGGCGTCTTTGAGGACGGCACGGTCGACATAAAGGGCCTAATAGGGAAGAAAAGCAACACGCCCGAGTTCGTTCGCGAGACCTTCTACGAGGTTGTCAACATACTGGGGCAAGTGAAGAGCTTCGACGAATTCAAGGAAGCTAAGGAGAGGATTAGGAAAATCATGGTAAGCAGGTACACCCAACTTAAAAACAGGCGGTTAACGCTGGACAAGCTAGCCATAAGGGTGATGATGTCAAAGCCCCTGTACTCATACACGAAGACCACCCCACAACATGTAAAAGCAGCAAAGCAGCTGGTCAGCGCTGGCAAGCATGTGAAGCCCGGAGACGTCATATGGTTCGTTAAAGTAAGGGGACCCGAGGGCGTAAAGCCGGTTCAGCTTGCCAGAATAGATGAGATAGACCCAGATAAATACGTGGATTACATGAAAACGGCCTTTGAGCAAATACTGGAGCCGCTAGATATAGACTTCGACAGCATCCTCGGAGGGAGGAGGCTCGATAGCTTTTTCAATAATAGCTAGCACTCGCTTTTTGTTAGCTCAACGGCGTATTTGCACAGCTCCTCCTCAACTTTCTCGTCTACCCAGGGCGCCACTAGTATGACCCTATTGTCTCTGTAGCTATCCTCTACGATGACATTATCGAACGATATCACGTACACCGGAACGCGAACCGTTGCAGTCTTTGAATCAATTCTCTGCAAGCCATACTTTTTGTACCTCTCGTAATCTTCTGGCCTTATGGGGAGCTCGAGGGGGACGGGATACTCGTCTCTGATCACCGAAAAATCAGACCTCGTGGGGTCCCACATTTCTATAGCTTCTGTGCTTTTCTCCTTTACGAAGCCTATTACACTCTCGACCTTCACTCGCTCTTTCTTCTTCAGCGCTCCCTTTTCCGAGAGTATTACCAGGGCTTCCTCCACCGAATCACCACCGCCTCTAAGACCAAGTTCCTGCGAAGACGTCGCTTTGTGTGCCTCGCGCCGTCGAGCAGCACGGCGCGTCCCCGAGGAGGCCTTGAAAATTTTCTCAAACTTAACTATATAAACCGTTGGATGCTCTTAGGATAGCAAGGAAAATAGGGGCGGTGTTTGGATGGTCCACATAACTTTCGAAGAAGGAGCGGGTTTGTCCTCCGCCAGCAAAAACTTGCTACTGGAGTTCTACGACATGTGGAACGTATACAAAGCCCGTATCTTAAAGCGTATACAAAAGGCGACGGGTATTCCGTGGGGAGATTACGAAATTTCCATAACGTTCGTGGAATCTGGAAGGGAGCCTAATATAACGCTAAAGGACCTTATGGGGTTGTCCCTTAAGGGGGAGCTTCTCCTGCGCGTAGCCGATGAGCAAAGTCCCATAGAACTCATGAAAAACGTCACCTTAGCGCTAACCTACAAGAATATCGCCACCAAAGCTCCTGCGGGCGACCAACTGAATGCATGCGCTACCGCTATTTTAGCATGCACTCTCTCGCACAAGGTTCTTTCGGAGCATTTCGAAAGATTAGAGCCTGCCGTGAACTATGTTACTTCAAAAGCAGTACTTTGGATAGGAGAACTAGCTCCAGAAAGAGTTGGAGATGCTGCCCTCTTAAGAAAAGTTAAGGCTCTATCCGAAAGCCTAATAGCATCTATAGAGAAGGAAAGGATCGACGTGGGTGGTGTGCTTTCGGATATTGTAAGAAAAGTCGAGGAGATTGTCGCTCATTAACCAGTATAGGGGACCTTTAAGTAGCTGCTAAACCATAACGCGATTTTGGTAATTTTCTTCAGCTGCCGCTCAGCGACGTAGGGCCTGATGATTTTATTGCTTATGACGCCTTTCCTCGCCGCTTTGTACAGTATTTCGTCGAACTTGTCGGCCGGAATCTTGGCTATTAAGTCTCCTTTCTCGTCGTATAGCTTGACATACTTGTCTTCGGCTTCCACGGCCACCTTGTTTCCAACCTTCCGCAGATGCACTTTGTCTCCTATTGGAAAGAGCACCGCTTTTCTCATGCCCACGAGCACGGTGCTTGCCCTAATTAGGTACTCTATGAGCTCCCTCGTGGAGAGGCTTTTCAGTCCCTCGCAAGCGTTTTTCATAGCCTCTAGAAGCTTTACGTTCCTTAGCGATAACTCACCCTCTTTTTCTAGCTGTTCCTCCAGCGTTTTGAGGACATTCTCTGGAATCCTATATGCTCTGGTCTCTAAGCCTGCTGCTCCTTGCTCGAGGACTTTGTAGTCGCTGCCCTCCCTGGACACTTCAACCCTCCTGTTCAAAAACGGGATGTACACCGTTTGGACGACTTCTTCCTTTGCCGCCTTCCTGGGCACCGCATCACCCCCCTATTGCTTTTGCTATGAGCTCCTTCATCCCATCGATATCCGTTTTTCCCCGGTCCGTTAGGAGCACATTAGTTAATATGTGCTTTATTTCGCCGTCCTCGTACTCTACAAACACTTGGGGTATGTTAACGCCTCCAAACTCGTCCTTCTCCCCGTGCTCCAGGAGAAAGTTCCAGTCTTCGTCTCTATACTCGTACTCGACCCCTGCATCCTTCGCAACGCTCTCGCAGATCCTCTTCAGAATGGAAGTAGCTTTCTCCCAGTTCGCGCCAACTAGTATTAGCTTCTTTACCTTCGCCATTTTACTTTCACTCTCCTCTCTTGTTTGAACCCGTAAACTTAATTACGCCATAAATACTTTGTGAAGTCGAGGTCGTAAGCTTTATGGAATGTACCAGCCACCCTCTCCCGATAAAAACTATTCCCCAGCTTCTGAGGTTCGCTTGCGCTCTACACTCCTTCAAGATTTTAAAATGCCGATCCAGGTACAAGGACGACGGAACATTCCAGTACACCTTTATGCTTCGTGATATGATACTTGGGGAGAAAGTCATCGTAGATGTGTACCTTGAAGTTGCCAGCGGAAAAGTCCTCATAGGATATAGGGGTTCCGTCAGGAGCTCGCTCTACGCTAGCTTCTTGAACGAGTTCAAATCGCTACTAGTCTCAAACAACTACACTTCGGTCGCTTTGCTAACCTAGCTTCTTCACACGACTGCTACCACAATATGGACACTTCGGATCTTCTTCTGCGCTTGAGAAGTATCCTCCTAGCTTCCTTTTGTTGCAATCGAGGCACACAAACCTGTACTTCGCCATGGCGCACCACCTAGCTCGCGGGGGCTCATCGACTGGTCTTATATCATCGAATCCAAACCCGAGTTCCGCATCATCGCCCAGCCTTAACTTCCACCTAGTCTACCCTTTAAGCTTTCGCCCTACTACGAATAAGATGGCGGAGATCGGGATGTTGACAAACCAGAGTAGGCTGGCGACGTTTGGGCTTAGCCACTCTAGCTCAACATCCAGCAGTAGCATTGCAGGAATGAAGACTACGTTAAGCCCTATGAAAAGCACTGCCGATATTGCTACGAGCAGTACTCCAACGTAACTTGTGCCTCCCTTTTTCTTCCTAGAGGAAAGCAGTCTAAGGAAGGAAATTAGCAAGATGGATAGGCCTAGGGACGTTATCAGCAGCAGGCTGCTTAAGGCGGCCACTTCCATGGACTTTCACTCCAAGTCGCGAACTGGACTTAGCTTGTGCTGTAAAGCAAGATATGTACTACCGTTAAAAGGATATCCCCCACGAAGATCGAGAGCAAGAAGCCAGCAGTCATGAACACCATGAAGGGCAGGAGCAATGTGATCCAAACGCGCTCGACATGTGGAACTTCTATTTCCTCGCTCCTCGGAGATAAGTCGAACTTCAGCTTCCCGTCGGCTTCCTTGACCACAACCTTGTAGAACTTGTACTTACCGAGTTCTTCTCGTTTAACGGAAAAAGCAACGAAAAACGCAGCTGCCTTCTTGAGGGGCGAATCTTCGACGTTCTTGAATAGGTTCCCGTTCCTAGCGAAGTCAAAAACGTTCTTGGAAACATTCCAAAGAACCGTAACGAGGGATAGAACAGCTGCGTTGGAAAGGACCGATATGGGCAGGAACAAGTTCATCTTCAGAACTGGCTCCACGTTCCACGCTAAGAGAACAAGCTCCCTCGGGTACGTTGGAAGCGATGCCGCTAGGGCCATTATAGCCTTAGCGTCCGCTCCACCGAACAGCCCGAGGCGGTAAACCAGGAGAGCCAAAATTATGGAGAGAGCGGCTGAGATCAGCGTGAAAATGGCCAATGTCGGGTTTTCGCTAACCCTTACCAGAAGCTCCCATATTAAAAAGGGCAGGGAAACGCCAACTAAGACCACCCACACCTTGTTTTCCACAATTCTCGATTTAAGGTCGCTGTACGTTGCTACCAGCAGGCATGACAGCGATGCAAGGAAGCGAGCGAGTTGACAAAGCTCTAGAATAGCGTAGTAATCCACGCAGCTCCCTCGTACTAGAGTGAGCAAGATAAGTATTTAACTAGCTAGGTCACTTAGACGGTGGGCGAATCATCGGCTAAGATCGGCCGACGACGAGGTAAGAGGCATGAAGCTAAAAAGCAAATCTAAGATCGTTTCATGTCCAAACTGCGGCTTCACGTTTTCGATAGACTACGCCAGGGTTTTTGCTTGCAGAGGATGCCCCACGGCTAGCCTGGGTTGCGACTATGTCAAGTGTCCTAAGTGTGGATATGAGTTCACCATGTAGGCTCTTAAATTGGTTAACCGCTCAAATGTAAGCCTACGGGAGCAGCCTTCTACGCTAGAAAAGCGATCTTGCTCTGCATTTTGGGCACGTTAGTTTTGGTGCGTATGCCCGATGTAGTTAGCGCCACTCCCGCTCCTTCGCGAACCCTTTCGCGGTACGTGAATCTTTCCACAAAACCATTCTCGTTTAGCATAACGTCCACAAAGGATATTCTAAGCAAAGAGTTCTCCTACTTTTGCTCAGGAGAGAACTCGTCTCTGGTGACGATTTATTACGGGCCCTTCGGAGCAGCTATGTTTGGACTTATTTTGGAGTTAGACGGTTCATCTTACGCCCAAACAACGTTTCAAGCAAGGACATCGTTCCCCGTGGCAGAAAATAGCAGGATACAAGTATCTCTAGATGCCATGTACGACGACAACGTGGGCCTCTCGCCCTCTGTCAACTCGTACGCCTACTTGGTGGTCATAGTTAGGTACAGCAACGGCAGCACGTTTTCGCGCACGCTTTCCCTGTCGGAAGTTGAAAAGGGCGCTTGGAAGCACTTCGCTTTCTCATTCCTCGTAGCTGGCTCTCTTCCGGCCACGGTACTGCTAGCCTTCGACATGGGGTTGGAGCAAACGTATCCTGGCTATCGAGAGTGGCTCGTGAAGGACGTCCGCGTCGAATGCAAAGGTGCAGAAAGGCGCTTTCAAGAGCACGTGGCAATGCTGGAAGACGCCCCCACGATAGTCCACCGCCTAGCATCAGCCAAACGAGTACTTCTGAACGAATCCTGGACCAACGAAGTAGCTGTGCTGCACCCCATCGAGTACGTGCCCTTAACTCTGCAGATATCTGGAGTCAACTTTTCCATAGCGGAAACGCAACAAGTAAACGGGACTTTCTCCTTATCAAAGGCTCATGCCTGGGGCGAAGGAGAAATCACGCTTTTCATGAGAACGTACAACTGCATCGTTGGCTTTAAGACATGCTATTCCGGTAGCTCTTCATCGGAGTTCTCCGCAGGAGAGAACAAAAACCCCTTGGTGACCTGGTTTACGCATTATGATAACTGGGTCGCGGAACGCCCACTCGCAGTTTACTTCAAACTTTCCTCAGGAAGGAGCAGCGAAAAATGGCGCGTTTTGCTGAGGATTCGCGGAGAAAACGGTTGGTTCTTTGAGAAAGAGGAAATTCTTTGGATTTCTGCGAACCAAATGGCACCTGCAGAGTTCAATTTGGAAGTGCCCGGTGAGGTAGGTACGTACTCGGCAGAAGTTCTTGCAGTGGACGACATGCTACTTCTGGTGGGATACGGGTGCCTGCAGTTTAGCGTAGGCGAGCTGAACATCGTGACAGAGCTTAGGAGAGACTCTAACATCTTGTACTTACGCTATAAGGTAACTGGGTACCCTCTTTTAGCCGATGAGAAACATGCTGTAACTGTGTACATTTGCGACACTTCAGAAGACCAGCCAACTGCAGTTAATGAGGCCTTGATGTCTGAAAACGGCTACTGGGTTGTTTATGAAGCATCGGTATCGGGTACCATAGCATGGGTAGGGGACGTAGTACGCTTTTCGTTTTCCATCGCAAACACGTTCTCAACTGCGCTAACCTACAAGCTTTCAGCAGCTCTCTCACTGGTGGACCCGGAGGATTTAACTCCGGCTCTCTTGTACCTAGTTTCCTCCTCTCAAAT
>Ga0180302_10001332_pt1 | contig 11681 bp, 16 predicted proteins | sample GuaBasSediGuay17_FD_121794 | JGI IMG/M metagenome (GOLD analysis project Ga0180302, IMG submission 121794) | Subseafloor sediment microbial communities from Guaymas Basin, Gulf of California, Mexico - Guay17, Core 4571-4, 12-15 cm | ecosystem: Environmental > Aquatic > Marine > Hydrothermal... | reverse complement strand
GGGATTGTAACGGTAGAATCTCAGCTTAATACTAAAGATATTATAAGTGAAGTTAATAATGAGATTGAGGAATGGTTTAAAAGTAATAAGGATAATCCACCTCCACTAAAGTATCTATATAATTTCTTAGATCTAGCCATTCAGTTCTTACCATGGTTTAACCCATATTCATTTCTAGTAATGGGACTTAGAATATCTGCAAGAACATCACTACGATATTTAGGCTTAGAGTTTAATGACTTATTTAGACATAAGATCAATAATTTATCTTTATCAGAAATACTTGACATCGAAAAGTTGAGCGAAAGCTTAGCTGTTTACAAGGGATTAAGTAGTTTTAGATGGTCAGAGAAGTGTGGCTTAGGACTCACAATATACTTAATACTTGGAAATATAATTGGCTTCATTATACTTAACAGTAACAAGCTTACTAAGTATTTAATTGGATTTGATGATGTAGTAAAGGGAATACGTAGATTTCCAAATACTACAATTGTCAATAGTAAAAATATGGAGGATTTTATAAGAAGTGAAGTTAAAGATAGGGATCTTTTAGAATCTATAGAGAAGTTAATAAGTGGATTTAAGGGATTAGATCCAAATTCCGGATTAAGATTAGTTGGGACAAAGTATATAGAGAGGATGCCATCAACCATATTAATGCTAATACATTTCAACCTAGGCAATTATTTTGGTAATCCAATTAAATTAACTTATAACCCCAGTTATAGAACGTATGTACGAGAATTTATAGGATACTCTTTAATTCCCTATTGGAATCCAAGTAAGTGGCCCGATTTAACAATTAACCATGGCGAATTTCTCAATAAAATTAAGGAGGTATTTTAATTGAAAGTTAAGATGCTAATGTATAAGTCTAGTATAAGGTGTATTGATAAAATAAAAATAGATGCTATTAAGCTAAAGAAAGTAAATCTATCACTTCCAATCTTAAATTTCAAGATCAATGTGAATCACAAGATTATTTTAGCAACTAAGTCCTTGACGAGATATAATCTTATCCTTCCAACTAAGAAACTTAATCTATTTATGAGGAAGGTTAAAGTATAGTTTCTTGTGATATAAATTGAAGTTGGACGCTTTAAAGGATAAAGCTAGGAAACTTAACTGGCCAGATGAATTAATAGATGAGTTAATAAACTCTAATATTGAATTATTTAAAGACTTAGTTGATAATGGATATCAAGTTGAGGTTGTAAGTTCTAATGATATAGTTAAATTATCTACGTATCTAGGTGGTTGGTGGAAGGTTATATTTGGAGATGTCGATGTTATAGATGTAAAGCCATATAGAAAGGATGCAAAAACACCTCCCTCAACAGAATATGAAATTAGGTTAAAGCCTGGAACATTAATTCAATATTATGTTGACTATAGGTTTCCGGGTAAGGAAATATTTGTGAAAAAGCTATTTTACTGTAAGAAATAAATACTTTTTAAATATAATATACTACATATTCACACGTATATAAAAATTCCATACTCAAGTTATTACATATAATCCTACTAAATAAATATTTAGAATAACTATAAGGCAGACATTTGTTATATATAGATTTTTCACGATTTAACTTTGCATATATATGTTTTTCATATCTTTCTGTAGGGACCCCTAATGAAAAACTCAAAAAGGACACTTACATTACTAGATGTGTAGGGAGGCATAGTGAGAATTCGTGTAATTAGGACAAATAAGAAGAGTGTTTTAAATCCTATAGGTATAAAAGTTTATTTTGATAGTATAGAGATTCATCATGGCTATTTTGGAGTTCTGATCTTTTTAGCTGGACTACTGCTTAACCATATTATTTTGACATATGTGGGACTTATATTAGTTATTGATGATTTAGCTTTTCATATAATGGAGAAAATTAGGGGATAATTTTACTTTTGAATTGATATTAGGATTACTGCTATGATGGCTAAAGCTATTCCTACCGCTTGAGTTGTAGTTATTTGCTCTTTTAATGCTATATATGCTAATATTGCTGTAATTGCAGGATATAATGCTGTTATTGGAACAACTAGTGCTGCGGGACCCTTTTCTAAAGCCTTTAAAAATAGAATATATCCTAGGGTACCGAATAATCCCCCAACTACTGCAGCTAAAGATCCTAAATTAATTGGTATATTATGCGGCTTTACAATTACAATAAGTGCTAAGGCTAGTGCTATTGAGAAGATATATGAGAATATGTATGTCAGCATCCAATTACCAAGGATATTCGATGAGACTTTAAGTAGTAGTCCCCAAAGTCCCCATAAAATTACAGTTATTAGAGAGAGTAGTATCCAAATATCCATGCTTTTTCACCTACTTATTGTTAAAATAAGTGAATTTTAAGAATTAATTAGTTTTAACTACTTTCTTCTCCATATTCTATATAATTCATTTGCTAAAAACCTAACAACATCTATTTCTGCGATTACGCCTAAGAGCTTATCCTCTTCATCAACTATAAATATATGATCTACCTCATTTTCAGCCATTAACATCATAATCTTTCTTAATTCATCATATGGATGGGCAGTTACTGCTCTCCTAGCTAATTTAATCAGCTTCATTTTAATTTGCTCTTCCTCTACGGCAAGTATATCCTCTAGATAAACTACGCCTTTTATCCTCCATGACTTATCAACAATCGGATATACCCTAATAGTATAATCCTTAACCCTTCCTAATACGTCCTCAACGGTTTCATCCTCTCTAAGTGTCACTGGCTTTGGATTCATAACCTGATATGCTTTAATTTTTCTAGGAATCATTGGATCTACTTCCATAACCCTTAAGTATATTGCGTCTAAAGCTAATTCCTCCTCCGCCAATTTATGTGGAGGTTGAAGTTCGAATAATGATAAGTTTCCAGTTAATATGTAGCTTATTATAGCAGCTATACTTGCTGGAATAATTGTCATGGGACCGCATGTTTCCGCTACAAATGCTATTGCTGTTAATGGAGTTTTTGATGATGCAGCTAGTACAGCAGCCATACCAGCAGCTGTAACGATAAAAGTCGGCTTAATATTTAATGTTTCTATAAATATTTCAGAGGAAATAGCTCCAATAACTAATGTCGGGATAAACAGTCCTCCGCTGCCTCCAAAACCCAATGTTAAACACGTAGATACCATTTTTAAAATAAGAAGTATGAGTATTATGTAAAGTGGACCTAGAGATTCACCATATCCAATAGTATGGATGATTTCATATCCTGGACCTAAAACTCTGATATCTAGCAATGATAATAGGGCGATTATTACTCCACCTAGAATAGGTATAATAAAGCCTCTTATCCTTAAACTTAGCACATTATTAATATGCCTAAAAAAGTGGTACATTTTAACGAAGATGTAGGCGATAAAAGCTGAGAAGATTCCGAGGATAATTATACATAAGAGGTGGATTGGCGAGAGGTATAAATGGGTTAATTCGACTTTAAATATTCTTTCTGGACCATTAATAAGGATGAATATTGCGTATGCTGTTATGGAAGCTATTACAGCTTCTATGAAGGCCTCACCTTCTATGTCCCTTCTATATGGAATTTCCAATGCAAATAATATACCTGTTAACGGCGCTCTAAATACTGCTGAAATTCCAGCTGCTGAGCCAGCTATGAAAAAACGTCTAAGCTTTGAAATCTCAATATTTAACTTCCTCGATATATAAGAGGCAATTCCTCCTCCAATTAGCATACTAGGTCCTTCTGGCCCGGCACTTCCACCGAATCCCATAGTTAATGCTGATGCAATCGTCTTTGAAACTATATCATTTGGATGTATAAAACCATTATGAGCGAAATAAGCCTCTAAGACACCGTGAGTTCCACACCCAGTTCTCCTCACCTTAGCAATCTTCTCAACAATAAGATATGAAATTAAAATTCCAAGAGGTACGATAATTAACGCGAGGTACTTAATAATTGATACTATTACTTTCGTAACATTCCATATATACTCGAAGAATATATAGAATAGTGAGACAGAGATCCCTGTTAAAATTCCAATAATTATAACTACTAAGTATTCATATAGCGTACTCCTCGATATATAAGCCATTTCCTATCAACCCACTCAGCACTACGAAATTATCAAATTTAAAACCATCAAGCTATGTTTTAACTTAAGCTTTTAAGATTAAGCTACTTCCTGAAAATAAACTCACATATATTTGATTCGGGCTGTCTTTTGCTCCTTTCAACTTTAAATCCAAACTTTTCAGCTATTTTCTCAATAAATATCATACAGGCTTCATCACACCACTTTGGATAATACTTGTAGATTGGACAACTACCCCTAGATACTATATTACCACCCTCCTTCAAAACTTCAAAGTTCTCTTCCCACCAAAATAGATGAGTTAAAGCGTCTTCTAAACTGCTAAATCTCCTTTGCGCCATATCTCCTAGATAATTACCTAGTACTTCGCAAAGTAGCTTTGCTAAAACCATATATTATCACCATAAAAAACAAATACTTAATCTCAACAAATATTTATACTTATTAAATATTAAATTCCAATATTTTCCACCTCAAATTACTTAAGAATGGGGGATATATTATGAAGCTAAGAGGCCATCATTTAATATGTCTGTTATTTCTTCACGAGGCATATAGCGAGGATTTTACGAAAAGATTAAGAGAGTATTTTGAGAGGTTAAAAGGAGGAGAGGAAGTTGAAATAATCAGTGGGATCGATGAATTATGCAGTCATTGCCCTAAATATCTACGAGGTGAATGTGATCAGTCTGAAATTGAAGACTATGATGAAGAAGCTTTAAGTATCCTTGAAATGGAAGTAGGTAATAAGACAAATCTGAATGAAATAACTAGCATCTTAAAGAAGAAGGGTAAAGAGTTACTTGAATATTGCGAAGGATGTGAATTTGAGCAAGTATGTAAAGAAGAAGTTTTATCATTTATAAAAGAAAAATAACAATATTGTTACTAACAATAAAGTTATTTTTAAGTTATAGGGTAACCATTTAACTTACTCTTCTAAAACCAACCGCTTTATAAGGACAGGCTTCAACACATTTAAAGCATAGCCAACATTCGTCAGGTAAAACCCAAATTTCAGAATTTATCACCTGCTCCTTCCATGGGATATCTGCCGGACATATACTCTCACATACACATACTTTACATCTTTGACATTTCTCAGGATCAATTTTTATTCCCCACAATCTAGGCTTCGAATACATCTGAGCATACGCTCCCAATACACACAAATACCTACACCAAGCCCTAGGAACCCATATGAAGGCAAATAGAATGGCTAATAGAGTAAACATCCTTGGATACAATATGAAGAAATCCCACTCCCAAAAAATCTCAATCGTCCCTAATACTATTAAGATCCCGAAGAAAATCTGCCATCTAAATTTCTTGAATAAACTTGGTATCCTTGGTCTGGGTATCTTTACCTTATCCATTACATCATGAAAAATAGCGTATGGACAAATCCATCCACAGGCGATTCTACCCATGAATAAAGGTAGGAAAGTTAAGAAAATACCGACAAACATCCACCAGAACTGCCATTCTAATACTGGATTTCCCCAGTATTTTTTGAGTGTGAATGGGTATGGGTATATTGACCAGAAGTATATTATTGTTATAATTATTAGTGATAGCCATCTCCATCTTTGCCATTTAACTTTATGTTGATCTATTTTTGATAGTAGTTTTGTCATTCCTACTGGTATGGTTATTGTGAATGGTAGTAGTCCGTATTCCCACGCTCCTAGTTTCCTTAGCCAGTATACTATGTCGTAAATGTTTAGTGATCCAATTATTAGGAGTATGAAGTATAGGTACCATGGAAGTAATATTATTAGTGTTTTCTTTATGTTTGTTCTTAAGTAGTTGCTTATGAAGCCGGTCATTAATATTGCTGACCAGATTAAGCATATGAACCCTATCGACCACATATCCCAATATTGTTCTATAGCTAGTACATTTGGCTTTCCAATTGCTTCCTCAACAGTAATTACATTTTTGTATGGAGGGAATATGTCTATAAATATTCTTTGGGGTAGTATTTCAAACATCGTTTCTGATCCTACATAGAACCACCAGTTAATTAATGGTATGAAAGCAATTCCAATCCAGAAGAGCATTTCTTCATAACTTACGTTTTTACTCCATATTTTAGCGATTAAGTAGGAGATTAATGTTAATCCAAGGTATGTACATATAATCCATGTTAGTGTAAATGTCCATATTGAAATTACCCAAACTGGAGTGTTAAATAATTGTGAGTATGATTGAAGGTAAATCCTATGTATTTCTTCCGGAAATTCAGGTTCTAGTAATGCACTTGGTGTTAATGGATATCCTAATGAGCCATATATAAAGTCGATATATGGCGCTATTTTATATGCCCAATTTATTCCTAACCAAGCAATAATTGGATGAATAGCTACAGGGAATAACTCTAGTGTTTCAGCTAGGGCTCTAGCTGAGATGAAAATCATAGATAAAATGACCATTAAGTTTAACACTCTTCTATAATTGAATTTTTGCTCGGAACTTACTCTAGAGAATAGTTTATCTAGGTATCTTTCCATCAAAACTATTGTTTACACCTCCTCCTTGCTGGCTAATATAGACTTAGCCTAATTAGTGAATAAAATTTAATAACTACTTAGGTAGTGATATGCTACCAGGAAAATATGTTGAGTTGTTGAGAGAGATCGGATTGACCGAATATGAAGCTAAAGTATACCTTTCATTAGTTATATTGGGTGAAGCTACAGCATATGAGTTATCTGAATTCTCCGGTGTTCCATCATCAAAAATTTATAATGTGCTTTCAATGCTTGAGGAGAAGGGTTTAATCGTATCATTTAGAGGAAGACCTACTAAATTTTTATCTAGAGATCCTAGTGAAACATTGAATACTATGAAGCTTAGGTATGATGCTATATTTGATGAGTTAATTAGGGGTATATCAAGTTTATGGAGGGGTAGGGATGAATTAAGGAGAATTAATTTAGTTAAGGATTTAAGGAATGTTGTTAGGTGCATTAAGTCGATATTAAATGATGTAAATTCATTTGTTAAAGTGATAATTGACGATTGTAATATATGGATTGAATATGAATTAATTGTCTTCCTTAAAAAGTTAATGGATCGAGGCATTAAGGTGTTTGTATTAATTAGGGATAAGTGTGAGGGATTAGATGATTTAGGGAGAGTATTTAATGAAGCTATTAGAGTATCTAATAAAGCAAATTTCCTATGTATAATTCGAGATGGAAAAGAAGTTTTAAAGGGAGTTACTGGAGATAGTCCAATTGTCGTAATTTACAATATACCCGAAATCGTAAGTTTAATTAACGAACTTTATGATTATATATGGGAAAACGCTAAACCGCTCATTAATTAAAGATTACTTAAACATATTTTACTGAAATTAATTAACTATATATCAGTTGGAGTTACTTTGTTTTATTGCTGGTACTATGGCTATTACGGTAAAGTATTTTGCGTCCGTAAGGGAATATATGGGTAAGAGGCAAGATACTATTGTAGTTGATGAAGTTAAAGTTATAGAGTTACTTAAAAGGTTAAAGGGCATTAAAGGAACTTTAGACAAGCTGTTATTAAAGAATGGTAGGTTAAAGTCAATCTATACAATCGTTGTTAATGGGAGGGATATCAACTCACTAAATGGTTTAGAGACTATAGTTAAGGATGGAGATGTAGTAGCTATTTTCCCTCCTTTTAGTGGAGGATAAAGATTCCTCTTAAAACTATTTTAATGGTTTCTATTTCATTAAAGATTGTGATTAATATGAGCTCTAGAGTTGTTGATAAAGGAGCATTCGATATTTTAAAGATTATTGATGAGTTCCTAAGAAAGAATTCTGACGGAAGGTCCGGGGCTATCTTAATATTCATTGGTATTGCACGGAGAAAAGGATTGCATGATAAAGATGTTACTAAGTTATTGATTGAGTCTTATAGGGAAATGGCCAATGAGAAGTTGAGGGAGATTTCAGCTGACTTAATTAAGAAATATGATTTAAATGACTGTTTAATTGTTCATGCTGAAGGTGAATTTAACATCGGCGAACCATTAGTTTTTGTCGGTATTGCTAAGCAGCATAGAGATAATTTATTTGATGCCATGAGTGAAGCTATAGTAAGATATAAGACTGAACCGCCATTATTTAAGAAGGAAATTTATAAAAATGGGTCGGGGGAGTGGATTAGTAGTAAGTAAAATTCTTTTATATACTTTCAAGCAATGTTTCTAAGTCCTCTTCATGCTCAAGTTCATCCTTTAATATTTCAAGTAGAATTCCATAGGTGACTACATCTTTATCTTTAGTATACTCAAGTAACTTATGATATACTTCAATTGCACATCTCTCTCCCTTTAAGTTCTGTTCTAAAAGCTTCTTAGTACTTGGATCTTTAGGTACTTCATATCCGCAATTAGTAAATTTATACCAGTCCTCAGGCTTTAAGATAGGAGTACCACCTAACTGCAAAATTCTATCTACCAATGTTTCGGCATGCCTTAATTCGTCATTTGCGTGTTCTATAAGTTCGGCTACTACAGCTTCTCTTCTCGGTCCCTTAGCAACTTTAGCTCCTATCCAATATTGATAATAAGCTAACCACTCATCAGCTAGAGCCTTATTTAAAAGCTTAATAAGTTCATCGATATTTAACTTGATGATCTCCCTACCCTTCTTACCCATAAATTACCACAAAAAGACAAATTATCAGTAGAAACTACTAAAGCTTTTAGAGAATTTTATAAATTTTCACTGGTAAGTATCGATGAAAATTTCTTAGATAGATAAATATATGATAATAGGGAAATTTTTCTAGTGGCTTCGTATTATTTATATGGTTTTTAATGAGGAGAGAAGTTGAGGAAATAGTTAGTGAGTTAAAGAAGCTTAGTTTCGAGATGGGTCCAATTAGGCCTCCAAGTGAAAGTACATCTCTATTATTGAGAATTACTGAGAATTGTCCATGGAGTAGATGTAAATTTTGCTATGGAACTTTCTATAATAGAGGGAAATTTAGAGTTAGAGAGTTAAATGAGGTTTTACATGATATAGACATAATACATAAAATTGTTATGAATATTAAGGAGCTTAGTAAGCTTATTGGAGGATTAGATTGGCTACCTAACATTCTAAATCCATATTATTTATATGGAAAGGGTGCAGCATACTTAAATCAAAGTGAAATTAAGAATTATGCTTGCCTCTCTAATGTATATACATGGATGCTTTCAGGGATGAAAACCGTTTTTCTTCAGGATGCTGATAACTTAACTGTAAAAACTGAGAATTTTAAAGTAATATTAAGATATTTGAGGGAAAAATTTCCAAGTATTGAGCGTATATCCTCATATGCCAGAGCAAAAACAGCAGCCTATAGAAAAATTGAGGATTTGAGGGAGCTTCATAGAGAGGGATTATCCAGATTGCATATTGGCCTAGAAACCGGTGATGAAGAGCTCTTGAGATATGTTAATAAGGGTGTAACTGTAGAGGAGCATATTAGAGCTGGTAGAAATATTATGGAGACGGGAATCGAACTATCAGAGTACGTAATGCCAGGCTTAGGAGGAGTTAAATACTCTAAGCAGCACGCTATTAATACAGCTAAAGTACTAAATGAAATAAACCCCACCTACATCAGGTTTAGAAGATTTGTACCTAAACCTGGAACTCCACTATATGAGGAATGGAAAAATGGAAATTTTCAACTATTATCCCCACATGACCTCCTAATCGAAATTAAACAGTTAATTGAAAATTTAAATGTTAATTCACGAGTATGTTTTGATCATATTGTTAATCCATCCATTAAATTTAAGGGTAAGATTGTACCGCTATTTAGTCAAGATTACGAAGGATATAAGTTTCCAGAGGAAAAGGATAAGGTCTTAGAGCTAATAGAATTAGGACTTAAAATTGACAAATCACTATGGGTAACTACTGAAGAACTTATAGAAATGAGACTAATTTAGAAATACTTCTTACTTCTTAGATTATTGTAATTACTTAATAATTTAACCTATATTCCGATTAATTATAAGGTGAATTTATATGGGAGAGGAGGGTAGAGTCGGAGGATTGCTTTTTGTAGCTTGTATGTTTATAGGCACCGGGATTGGGCTACTTTTTGAAAGACCGGATGTTGGTGGAGCTATAGGTATGGGTATAGGCTTCCTATTAATGGCTTTAATAAGAGTTAAGACCATTGAACCATCACCAATAACCATGCAAATACCTAGGACATTTAACCGAATTTCCATATTCATAGTTGGATTACTACTCATAATATATAATATCTGGTATTTCATTAATATTATTCCCTGAACTAATATATCCTTACATAATTGGAATGATAGTTATTGTAGTTGGAATATTGATAGTAATAGCAAGTTTAGTAGTTATGCCTAAAAGTAAGTAATGAGTAACCTTATATTTAGAGAAAACATCTTAAACATCTTAAAACAGAAATATAATCTTAAGTAACTAATTATAGCAGTTCTTGGTTTAGTAACTTGGGAAAATAAGTTACAATATTTATTCATAATAAGGTTGAAGAGCTTTAGAAAAGGCTTATGGAATGCTAGCGGTCAATAATAAGGTTATTGAGAAGTACTATGAGATAAATTTGAGGTATAGTGAAGTTTTCATTTATCTTCAAAAAATACGTATTTCAATCTCCTTTCTCTTATAAACCTCTTTAGTTTTCTATCTAGACTAGCAAATTTCATATTGTAATATAATGCAGTTGAATAGAATATGCAGTCTATCAGATCCCTATGCCCTAATTCATAAAGCTCAAGAGCCTTTAAAGTGATATCAGGTTTAATTTCAGCTTTTTATATCCCTCAAATATACTCTGTAAACCAGACTCATAAATATCGTATTTAAATTCCCCCTTATTCTTAAGTGAAACCGCTACCCAAAGACACTCGAGAATATTGGCCATTAAGAATGCCTTTCTCTACTCACTGCGTATATTAAGTTTTTAATGTAAATTCCCATATGCACCAGTATTTATCTTTTCTTTGATCTGGTGGTGCATATATACATTTAACAGTTATATTTTCATCTATTTCTTTTGCGAATCCTTCAAATTCTTTTTGATGCATTGATTTACAGGGGAATACTGGTAATCCATGTTTAACTCTAGCTTCTTGCGGGGGGCAACTTACAACTTTAATGATTAGCTTATTGTCTTCAAATGAATATCTATAGTCTATTATTTGAATCCATGGGAAGTATTTGAAAGCTTCAATAAACCCTTTTAATCCCTTAACATCAATATTAAATCTTTTCTTTATGTCTCTAGCCGCTCTACTTCCCATCTCAGCCCAAACCATCTCATTAATTTTAGTTGCAGCATCTAATCCAAATTCTCTCTCAACATTTAAAAACCATAATGCATCAACAAGTCTAAACTGTCTAATTAAAAACTCGATATATTTATCCTTATCATATGAAGTCAATCTTAGCTTCATATTAAAATAAGTGTTGAGATATAAAATAACTCATCATATATTTTCATACTCTTAATTATTTACATGGCTAATTTAGTTATTTTAGGAATTAATTAGTTTGGGGATATTTTCCTGATAGGTATAATCGGTTTAAATTGTTTGAAAAAGC
>Ga0180302_10001331_pt1 | contig 11681 bp, 10 predicted proteins | sample GuaBasSediGuay17_FD_121794 | JGI IMG/M metagenome (GOLD analysis project Ga0180302, IMG submission 121794) | Subseafloor sediment microbial communities from Guaymas Basin, Gulf of California, Mexico - Guay17, Core 4571-4, 12-15 cm | ecosystem: Environmental > Aquatic > Marine > Hydrothermal... | reverse complement strand
TTCGATTCTATAAACTTCCGCTTTGTTTGTCACGTTAATATCAACCTTATAAATGTATACATCATAAAGATAATGAATTTCTGTGACTCCTTGAATACTCAAAATATCAGTTCTTATCCCACTGTATTGCACATCACTAGGCCGATTAGCAAAGTTTACTGACGCATACATGTCAACAGGAAGCGACATGTATTTCTGCTTTGCGCTAGCGTAAACCAGATAATCAGCTGTGAGTAATATGCCAATGACGAGGCTTGTAGCTAAAATTATTAAAAGAAGGGAGAGAGCGAGTAATTTTAATTTACCTTTAAGCATTTTAAAGGCTAGAGTTAGGGATCCCATGTCGCCAGACCCCGATGCACTATAGTTATCATAATGCCGCATAATTTGTTATAATCGTTACATATTAACTATGAGTTACTAATAGGGAATTTCTTTCTTTAATGGGGAATCATTAATGCTTTTATGCGATGAAAACAAGGAGGCTCTTTTTGGCTCAAGATGTGTAAGGCTATTATGTTTATTTAAGGCTTATTGTCGAATCTAGGACGAAAAATCTCGACTATAAATATCTTTCTCTTCTTTAGATTTAAGGGCTTCTAAGTTTTTTCGCGTTAAAGTTATTCGGTATTGAGAAATAATATTCCTATCGCAAAAGTCTTAAATAACTCATAGAAATTTACGCATTTAGGCTTAGATACGCTGATTAGGAATGCTAGAAGAAGTAATTATTTTTCTGATAATCGGTATTGTGCAAGGTTGTCTGGAGTGGTTACCCGTTAGTAGTCAAGCTTTTCTGTTCATTATACTAATCATGTTTGGGGTCAATCCTATGGAAGCATTCTTAATTACCATTGTTCTCCATCTAGGAACTGCTTTATCATCACTAATTTATTATAGAAAAGAATACATTAACATGATCACGAATTTTTATAGCGATCCGAGTGCTAAGAGAGTGTTTACTTTCTACGTAATTGTAATTATCACAACTGGAGTCGTTGTTTTACCAGTATATTTAGTTTATAAGAAATTATTAGAAAGCCTAGGGCATCTGATATTTATAGGTGCATTATTAATTTTACTCTTAATTGGTTTGGCGATGCTTCTTGTCGGTTTTTTTATGAGACTGGCACAGAAATCATTAGGGCAACGTAAAAAAGATGAGATAAATTATAAAGATGCATTCTTATTCGGGGCCTTCCAAGCATTAGCAATAATACCCGGAGTAAGTAGATCGGGTATAACTATATCGGTTCTATTAGCTAGGAAAATCGACAAAAAAGTGGCAGTAGATCTATCTTTTTCGGTGGCACCTTTCGTAATAATTGGTGGAATATTTTTTGACTTTCTAGTTCTAGAAAAAGGAAATATTGATTTGTTATTATCACCGAATCTTATTGCAGCTGGTATATCGACATTTGTGACTTCATTCCTCACGATTAAGTATTTTACAAAACTCGTAGAAAGAATAAATTTCTCAACATTTCTTATCGTTATGGGATCTCTATTACTAGTACTTAACGGCTTAGCTGTAGCTTTTAATTTCTCTTTCTAGGTTGTCAATTCACTTATAAACTCTATCACATATTCGTCTTTAACTCTAGCATAATATCTCTCCGTAGTAGAAGTATATTTATGGCCTAACTGGGCACTCACATATTCTAATGGTACTTTTGCAGCGAGAGCTTTTGCACCCCAATTACTCCTAAAATCGTGAAAGTGAACATCTATTCCTAATCTTTTACTAAGCCTGTACAATGTCTGTTGAATATTCTTTCTCACGCGATTTCTTTTGCTTTCATCTCCAAATAAATATCCCTTCTTAATTTTCTTTACTCTCTCTAATAATACACGTTTCGCTTCCTCATTCCACTTAATCAGAGTTTCACTCATGATTTCTCCTTTAGAATTTTTAGCTGGGACACCTACAATTGAAACTCTTTCTCTGAGCCCCTTTCCAGCTCGAATTATTATTAAGATCGTACTATTTTTCACGATGACATCTTCAGCTTTAAGGTTCAAAACCTCCTGTAATCGTGCACCAGTCGCATATGCTATTAAGCACGCTAAATAAACGTCCCGATTACGTTCACGGAGATACTGAAAGATACGCTCTATTTCTTCATCACTGAATTCTCGGGGGACTTTCTCCGTTTTAACTCTTGGAGCTAGTTTTTTCCTAGTCAGAGGAGGCAGATCCTTAAAGGGATTATTATATTCTAACGTTCCTGAATTAAGTCCTTCTAGAAAATCATAAAAAGCTTTAATAAAGCTTAATAGTTGTCGTATGGTCTTAGGGGATAATGGTTTACCATTACGACCAATTTGTTCCCCAATCCATCTGCGAAATCTGATTATGTCTGCTGGCTTTAGTGACTTAAAATCTTTTTTATATTCGATTAAAAAGCGCTTAAACCAAATCATATAGTATTTAACATTCTTCCTTGCGACTTCCGTACTATAATTCACCAATACAAAATCCTCAATTAGCTCATCTAGTTCTCTGAGGTCCAAGGAAGATACCCTGATGATTTGTTGACAAGAACAATGAAGAAAAATAGTAATACGAATGAAAAGTGTTTTGATTCTTTTCTTTAAACATAGAGGGAAAAAACAAAAATAGTAATATTTACTATATGCGATTAACCATGTAATTAATACGTAATTGGTAGTAATTAATTTTTCTCGGGTACTTATAGTAAGAATCCTAAGTTTTAGGAGGTGCAGTGATGTCTGCGCCTAGGTGTAGATTTAAGGTAACGTTTGCGGGAGACGCGACGGTGGGAAAAACAAGTATCATAGCGAGATATCTGGGTACTAAAGATATTAGTCTGATATCCAAGACCCGAGGAGTAAGCATTGAAAATGCTAAGTATGAGGACGTAGAGTTAATAATATGGGATTTTTCTGGCCAAAAACATTATAGGGATGTTATTCTCCCATTTCTAAAGGGATCACATATAGTAGTTTTAGTTTTTGATTTATCACGAAGAGAGACTTTAGTTAATCTTATTAATGAATGGGCGAAATATGTAGAGGATTCATTAGGCAATAATGTGCCTGTAATCATCGTAGGGAATAAAAAGGATCTCAAAGTTCTTAGGGATGAATTTATTAATTCAGCATTAGAAGTCATGAAGAAGCATCTAAACGTAGTAGAATATATGGAGACGTCAGCCTTACACGGAGATGGAATTGAATCGCTGTTCAATAAGTTATTCCAAATTGCTCACGAAGCTTGTGCTATGTTAAAAAACAGCAATTAATGTTCTTTCAGAGTGATGCTATTGGATGAGACAGTAGCGATAATAATATGCCCCAAATGCGGCAGAACAATAATATTACCTAGAATTTATGCTCCGAGTATTGGGGAAGAAAGAAGGGTTGCCATCAATCATGGAGACCATGCTGTGATAGTGGGATTTGATAGATTTGGAGTCGCTCGTAGCGTTAGTAGTATTATGCTGAGGACAAACAACGACAAGGAAGGTCATGAAGATCTTATATGCCCTAGATGCAGAGGGGGACTACCAATGACGAACTGGGGGGATGTAGATAGATATGCCATTGACCATGGAGATCATATTGTTATTGTTTACAGAATCGGTAAGGAAGTTGATATTGAGGTAATAGATAAGATACTTCCTATTCGGACGCCGCCTAGAACCAGCAGACTTAGAAAAGTAATTATGAATATTGGAAAAGAAGCATTAGCATCGATAATTTTATGGATGATCAAAAATCCGAATAGGGAAGTGAAAGTTCCTGGGAATTTACACACGGACATAAAGTTCTTTATAGAAAAACTACTAAATGTAAGGAACCCGAATATTATTACTGGTATCCCGGAGATTCATGAAAATAGTAAAGCTATTGCTTTTTTCATTAAAAAGATAAACTATGTTGAAAATTTGAGCACGTTAGAAGCTATTCAGATTCTTAAGGAAAGCATTGAATTAATCGAAAGCATAAAGGAATCCTTGATAAAGATTAAGAGATTATATGGACGTGAAGAAGCATGTGAGTACTTAAATTTATTAAAAGAGAGTGATCAATCATTATGTTATGTTATTAAGGAGATAATAACAATGAAGTGTGATGATGAGCGGCTGCGGTTCTGAAGGAATGATGAGCAGCCCACCACCTGATAAATATTTTGATCAGCAATCTCATCTCAAACCTTAAACATCTAATTTCTTTGAGCTTGAAGTACAGAAATAGCAAACTGAGAGGGCATTCACTAGGCTAGTGTCCCTATTCTTTGAGAGGAGAAGTGTCTTTCAATTTCCTTTGCAACATTTTCCAATGTCATTGTATCCCATGGACGTAGCTGGCTCTGTCTTATTTGTTTCTGTGACTTAGTAATTGGTAAGATTTGGTATTGATGAAAAGAAACAAGTATTCTTGATATGAGTTTTCAATAAAAGATGATATTAAAATTAGAGTAGGAACAAATATAGAGGAATTTAGTGGAAGAAGAAAAAGGTGATTTAAATATTAACGAAAGACCTCATGACTTATATCATGAAATTAGCCTGAGAGTTCATTATCACTTAAACGAATTTAGAGATAACAATTCTGTTATTTTGCCAAAAAATAATGGTTCTTATTTTTCCCAAAGAATCATATATTTTAGACTCTTTCCTCCATTTCTTCAAAACTCATACCTAAGTGCTTCTCAAATACCGATATTAATTCTTTGATGACACTTTCTAATTTTTGTACGCATTTCAGTACGTTTTCTTTATTTAGCTCGCTTATTAATACTATCCTCACTATCTCTTTTTTCAGTTCTCTTGCATTTACTGGTTTCCGAATCTTGTTCACCCAGAAGTAATACCAAGGATCCGCTGCAGGTAGTTCTCGATTATATGCGTATAAGGCTTGGAATAAATACTTAATACCAAAAAATATGGACAGATATGCGCTTTCCAAATCTTTTCTTATAACCAATTTCTTTGGTACTGATACACAATAATAAAACGCTTGTACAATCCCTTCCATCTCTAAGTATCTCCAATCTTCTTTCGAGAGTTTTATTTTCTCTTTTATAATTTTTCTAACTTTTCCTGTAGGATCATAATATATTTCAGAAAACTTATATGCCCACTTGCCTTCGAGATCTAAATCTTCCTTAACAAATTCATTAAAGTCTTTGAAAAAATAATCTATCTTAAATCGATTGAATTTAGTTTCGCCCTCCCATTTTAGACCATACTTTTTTGGATCAAAGCCTCTTCTTACAAATATTCCTATATCTATATCACTTAATTCATTTCCATATTTTCTACCTATACTCCCAAGAAATACGATACCAATAACTTTTGGATCCAGTAATAATTTTTTGCAAAATTCTATCGCCACTTCTCTATGAATTCTCCAAATATTTTTTTCGTGCATTTATAGCACCTCATTTAGCGATTACGTATGATTTATAAAGAAAAAGTTTTATGAACTTTGGGATAGCGGAGTTAGAAATTGCATTGTCTAAAAGTAGAATAGGCAATGTTATCTAGGCATTACTAGGAGTCATCACCCTCTTATATCAAAACTAAGTAGCAAAAGTTGCTATTAAGAATTAGGAGATCTAAAAAAATATGTTATTACGTAAATGGTGTGAAGGGGGGATTCTAAGGTTTAATGTTAATATGAAAGAGCATCCTAATACGAAAAGGAGTTCATCCTGGTTTATCACATTTATGTTGATTATTGAATTATTACGTTTGAATTGAATGATGACTTTTCTACATTACAATAAAAGGATTTTGAGTGTTTGTTGACAAAAACTAAAAGTAGCCTATCTGATAAATATTCTAATCGATTGCTCCTATTCGCTTGATTTCGACACTAGGTCCGTACTCCATCTCGGCTTTTTTCTAGCTCAGCAAAAAGATCTTTTAACTTATTTTTAATATTTCCGAGCGATATACTTTGGACATTATCTATCACAATCCATCCAAGACGCGTAATCTGAGATCTTAATCTAGCAGGAATGGTGTAAAAGGAGAAGAGAATATATAAATCTGCTAATATTTCCCGGTACATTTTTAGTTGCTCAATAGTTTTTTCTGTTACATTTGTTTTCGCCTCTACGAGAATGCGGTAATTTTCCTTTTCTATGATGAAATCCGGTCTAATAGCTAAACTTTGATTAGAAAAGTTAACTCTTCGCGGAATATAGAGTACTTCCGTTCCCTTAATAACGATGTAATTCTCTTTCTCAAGCTTGTTCAATAATTCGTACACTAGTAATTCGAAGAATTCACCTATAATATGAGGTTTATACTTACGAGAAAACTTTTTTATTGGATGAAATTTTAGAAAAATCATTTTTCCCAATAAAGTTTGTAAATAAGACGAGTGCTCCGTGTACTTCATCACTTCTAATAATTTTCTAAAATAACTGTCCTTTCCAAGCAAAGTTTCTATTTTTATCGAAGCTTTCTCTAAGCTTATTTTAGTATCTCTTTCTTTAATGCTCCTTATACTGTAATGGCCATCGATACTAGCTTCTAACTCAAGTATGTTATTTTTCGCAATTAAAGAACGATTGAGTTTGATAAACCTGATATTACAGTCTCCGAATTTTATTTGGTTAATAACTATCCTATTACTTGGTAATATTTGGGTTAATGGCAGAAATTTTCGGTTTACTTCTAAGAGAAATATCCGAAAAAACTTCTCACAAATTATTTCTTGGAAGGATGGCCGCTGACACATTTATTTAGCCGCTCTCCAGCTAATCTAATCGCCACTTCTGCGCGTATTTTAGGATAATATCAAGGAATTTTTCCTTTGTAATACCCCTTATTCTTAATATTTTTTCTCGGCTTTTTTCTCCTTTAACTATTTCTATATTTCTCCGCGGAATTCCCAATATTTTAGCTAAAAATGAAATTAGTTCTTTATTTGCGGCTCCCTTTCTTGGAAGCGCTTCTATCTTTATGACAAGTCTATCACTCGTGATTTCAAATCTTTCACTTTCTTTCTTAATTCGCGCACCTGGAATCACATGTAACTTAACTATTAATTTTCCATTTTTCATTTCCGCAATGAATGACATCTTCGTTTTCACCACAGATTAGCTATGAGGTATAATTAACACGAAAAACTAATTGTGGATAACTCGTTTTACTTATAACTCATTAGGAAATTTTAAAGATATAATGTGATGTAATTAAATCATTGGGTAAAAAACACGCTAATTAGAGGTGCTTGCTTGTCAACGATGAGTGCAAAATACTTATTGATAATCATGGATGAAGGAGGGCTTCCCTTATACTTCTTTCCTCCGAGTATTGAATCTACGAAATTAAACATAATCTCGGCGCTCATTTCATCAACTATTGCGCTTAGAATGGAGGCAATGGGTGAGGTGGGTAGCAAAATAAAGCTTACAACGGAGTATGGAGACCTATATGTATACAAGGGAGAACAAATGTATATTTCCCTCATTACATTAGATAAGGTGAATGATGAGGGAGTATGGTTCTTCCTAAGTGATTTGTATAAAAAAGTGAAGTCGATAGTCAAGGTCCCCGATATTTTGATGATCGATGAAGATTTCTCGAAGAGAATCACAGATATATTAATGGCGTCTGTCGATAAAGTTAGAGAAACAGCTTTTGAGGACGTTAAAAAGTTCTCTGAGGCTCTATTTGATTCCATCATATCTGAAAAAAGAAGAATTCCAAGCAAATTAAGAAAGCACGTAAAAGAAGCCATCTTTCCAATTCTTGTTGATAGAAAAATATTAAGCAAGGAGAGGGATGTTATTAAGAGGCGGGTTTTGATCCTATGCGACGGTAAGCACGATATCGAAGATATTTCTCATGAAACGGGAGTTCCAGTTGATGTTATTATGATGATTCTGACTAGATATAAGGGAAAAGTGAGATTTTTACCAAGATATAAGATTAAATGGTGATCATAATGGGAATTAAGGGAGTAATCGCATGGAGATTTTTTGCGGAAAAAATTAATTTAATAGCAGTAAAAGCATTGCTACATGCATTAGTAGGAAAATTGATAGAAGAAAAAGGAATGGAGAACGTTTATGGCGAATTAAAGGAAATAGGCAAAAGAATGGGTATGTGGATATATCTTCATTATCTTGAAAAAGCGAGGTTTGTAGCAAAGAGCATAAAAGATGATTGGAAAGAAGATAATTTAGGATGGAAATTCTTTACAGGTAAGGAATTCCAGACAATAATTTATGAAATACGTGACGGCGGAAAAACAGTCGTAATCAAATGCCGATCAACTGATAATCCAATATGTAAAGGTTTAGAATCGCCAGATCCGAGAATAAAATTCTCAGCGATAGCAGCCGGGATCTTCGAATGGGCGAGTCAACAAAGAAAAGCCGATTATGGAGCTATAAATGTTATAGTAGATGAGACAAAATGCTTAGCTGCGGGCGATGAGTACTGTGAATTCACTTTCGTATGGGGATTTCCTGAAGATCAAGCTAAAGAAATTCTTAAGGAATTTGGAGGGGAGGGTGAATTCAGGGTTAAGTAGCAATGTAAAGGTATTATAAAGACACCATTTCTATATCTGATTAAAGTTAGAGATTCATTGACTAATAATAACTCATAATTTTAAACGAAATCTCGGGGGTTTTCTGCGCGTGGTTTGAATGCCCAAGATAACATCTGTTAATGTCTTTGGTTTCGATATAAAATTAGAAGAGCCTTTTAAAATATCATTCAAGACATTCACTCATGTCAGAAATCTCTTAATTGTCATTAAGACCGATGATGGTATTATAGGGTATGGAGAAGCAGCGCCATTTAAAGCTATTACGGGGGATTCGCGTAAAGATGCTATAAGATTCTCATATTTGGCAATAGGTAAACTCTTAGGAGCTGATCCGACGAATCTCAAAATGATTCATGAGATTCTTGAAGAAGTAGAGAAATTAACTAATATCCATAGTCAAACCATAAAGGCAGCAATAGACATGGCATGTTATGATATTTGTGGAAAGATGGAGAATAAGCCTGTGTATAAGTTGTTAGGAGCAGAAAAACCGAATTGTATTCCAAATACGTTAACCATTGGAATACGAAGTGTGCAAGAAACCGTGGAGACCGCTAAGAGGTATTTAGAAATCTTTAGAGAAGATGGTTTAAAGAGGATTAAATTAAAATTATCGGGAAATCCAACAAAGGACTACGAACGAGTAATCGCCGTAGCGAAGTTTTTTGATGGGGAGTTAACTCTAGATGCGAATCAAGCATACACGAATCCGGATATAGCGGTTAACGTTTTTAGAAAACTATATGAGGAGCTTGGGGATAGAATTATTCTAATTGAGGAGCCGTGTCCAAAGGGAGAGCTGGATAAAATGAAGTATGTTAAAGAGAAAGTTGAGATACCGATTTTTGCAGACGAATCAGCTGCAACATATAGGGATGCAATAAAGATAGCTGAACACGCTGCCGCTGACGGAGTAAATATTAAGCTTCAGAAAGCTGGCGGAATTTATTGGGGGTTAAAAATTGCAAAAGTAGCCCATGATTATAAATTAAAACTAATGGTTGGCTGCATGCTTGAGAGCGGCTTATCTATAGCAGCGGGAGTGCACTTTGCATCAGCCATAAGAGATGTCATAAATACCGACCTTGATGCGGATTTAACTTTACCTCGCGATATAATTGATGAATCAAGTCGAATGCCTTTTGAAAATGGAGCGAGGATTCCAAGGGAGAACCCAGGTCTCGGTGTTAAATTAAATCCTTGGGTAATGGATTTCGTAGAAAACAACTTCTTTATAAATAAAGTCTGGTAAGCAAAAGAATTGCCATAAACATTACAATACGATTATAGAAATAATGAGTTAATGAGTTTAAGGAGTTCTCTACGTGGAAACAAAAGAAAATTATCAAAGGTGATTAAAAAGTATTAGGTGTCTCCCATTTTGATGACACTACAAGCGATAGAAAATTGCTGACGCTATAGATTTCCAAGAACATTGTCATATCAATACGTAGAAATCGCAAAAAATGGGAATGAAAAATGCATTAGAATGAGATCTTAATTGCTCTTGACAAGACTCTTTCTCCTCTATAGTCTGGTAATAGAATCGGAGATTTACGATCAGTTATAATGCCCTCCTTCTTTAATAATTCTTCCCATCGACGTACGTGATCAAGCGTTAATTTACCAACGGAGGCGTGCTTGACATGCTTAGCAGCGGATATACCGGCTCTTCGTCCGAATACATTAATATCCAGGAGACTATTACCCATTAATCTGTTCTTACCGTGAACACCGCCAGTTACTTCTCCACAAGCAAAGAGTCCGGGTATAGGTTCTCCATTGGCGTTTAATGCTTGCGCATAGACGTTAATTTCGACGCCTCCATTCATGTAGTGAAGCGTTGGGAATACCAATATAGGCTCTTTAGTCATATCAATGCCGAATCTCTTAAATTGTCTATACATCGCTGCCAAGTATTTCTTGATAGTACCTTCGCCATGGATGATTTCTATCATCGGTGAATCCAGCCAAACTCCTCTCATACCCGTTGGAGTTATAACTCCTTTATTTCTTCCATAGCACTCCCTAATTATAGCAGCAGCCACAACGTCTCTTGGTTCAAGTGGATAAATAAACTGTTCACCATCAGCATTAACTAACTGGGCACCTAAACCTCGTACTTTCTCTGTAACTAATTGTCCAACGATTTGCTCCGGAAATGCCGCTCCAGTGGGATGATATTGAACAGCATCCATGTCTCTAAGATGCGCACCAACTCTGTATGCCATTACTACCCCATCCATTGTTGCACCATAGTGATTCGTCGTCTGAAATCCTTGGATGTGTAATCGTCCGAAGCCTCCCGTTGCTAGTATGGTTGCTTTTGCTCTCACTACATAATACTGCCCTGTCTCAAGGTTATATAATACGGCCCCAGCTACTTGTCCTCTGTCGTCCATGAGTAATTCTACAGCCGGGGAGAATTCTAAGACCGGAATCTCCCGATTTATAACTTCATCCATCAATACTCTCATTATCTCTAATCCCGTATAGTCTTTCGCTGCATGCATCCTTTTCTTAGAGGTTCCTCCACCATGAATCTCTATGAAGTTTCCTTCCTCATCCTTGTCATACATTACTCCCAATTCCTCATGCCATTTAATTATAAACGGAGCATCTTCGACTAAAGCTCTCACTAGTTCGGGCTTGTTTGCGTAATGACCGCCTCCTATAACATCAATGAAATGAATTACTGGGCTGTCAACGGGTCGATCAGCTGCTTGAATGCCTCCTTGGGCCATTTTTGTATTAGCATCACCTAGTCTGAGTTTTGTCGCAATCAACATATTTTCGGAGGGAACTCCACTATAATTAGCCCATAATGCCGCCGCGGCTCCTGCTCCTCCTCCACCTATGATTAACACGTCTACGTCATAATCAACATCAGACAAATCGATCTCGTCGGGATTGATTAGAGCATGGGCTTCTAATAGGTCGGCGACTTCATTGGGTACAATATCGCCTTTATTGGGTCCTATTCTTAGGGGTCTTTTTGCTTCTTCTTTATAATCTGGATGCCACTTCTTAAGGAGTTCCTCTTTTTCCTCAGGAGCGATCCTCCTGAATACTTCTTTTAATCTTTTTTCTCTTGTTGCTTCAACCTTTTCTAAACTTTCCCAGAATTCTTCTGGGTA
>Ga0180302_10001330_pt1 | contig 11683 bp, 8 predicted proteins | sample GuaBasSediGuay17_FD_121794 | JGI IMG/M metagenome (GOLD analysis project Ga0180302, IMG submission 121794) | Subseafloor sediment microbial communities from Guaymas Basin, Gulf of California, Mexico - Guay17, Core 4571-4, 12-15 cm | ecosystem: Environmental > Aquatic > Marine > Hydrothermal... | reverse complement strand
CCCTCAGCCGCTTGAGCACGTACTTGGTCACTGCGGTCTTCCCCGTCCCCGTGAAGCCGTAGATGAACGCGTTGTTCGGCTTCATCCCGGCCAGGGCCGGGGCGAGCACGGTGGCCAGCCGCTTGATCTGCGCGTCCCTGTGCGGTAGCTCGTCCGGCACGTAGTCGGGCAGCAGGATCTCCCTGTTCTTGTATATCCGCGATCTCAGGAACCTCTCGAAGAGCTCGTCGAGCTCGTCCATGACAACCTCCAATTGAAGCAGAGGAACCGTAGGGGACATAACCGCATCAGCGGGCCCCTTTGGAGGATACTCCCGCACTACCCCCGTAGTGCGGCGCGTAGCTGCATGGAAGGCGGCGCAAGCTAAGCAGATGCTGAGCACGCCATAGCGTGCTTGTGGATGCTCAGTGAATGCTCAGCTACCTAGCGCTCATGGCCGCGAGGGAGAACGCGCTCGCACCAGGCGCTGTGGAGCAGCTTAGCCAGCGAAAAAGCTTATGAGAGAGCTACCGTGGAGCGCCGTGCCTCCGAGCAAACCGCCTAGACCTGTAGCGGCTTTTCGCGAGTGCGTAGTACGCGGGCAGCCCCGAGACCACGGTGGCCAGCCCTACTGCTATCACAAACGAGTCGAACTGCGCAGCCAGCATGAGGCAGGACAAGGCCCCAAGCAGCGGTATCAGTGAGACTCCCCCCACGCTGAGGGGCATTCTGAAGGGTCTCTCCCGTAGCGGGTCCTTAAGCCTCAGCAGTAGCGCGGAGAGGTTCACCAGGAGGAACGTCACGAAGACACCGAAGCTCGCTAGGGCGGCCGCTACGGCTATGTCTCCCACCAGCGTGAACAGAGCCGAGAACGCTCCCATGCAGAGTATGGAGACCCAAGGTGTCCCTCTCCGGGGGTCCACGAGCGAGAGAGGCCTTGGCAGCGACCCGTCCCTTGCCATCCCCCAGGCCATCCTGGAGCCCACGATGAGAGCAACAAGCACAGTGTTCGAGGTTGAGAACAGGGCGATAACCGAGAGCAGGAGCTGCGCCCCCCTCCCAAGGGCCCTTGAGGCGACCAGGGCCAGCGGCGCGTCGGACCTCGCGAGCTCACTCCACGGGACCACACTCACCGAGCACAGGCTGACAAGAACGTATATCGCGGCGGATATAAGCACCGCCAGCAGGATCGCCGCGGGCACGTTCCTCTCGGGGTTCCTAGTCTCCTCGGCCACGTTGGCTATGTCCTCGAACCCTATGTACGCAAAGAAGGCTATAGACGCTGCGGAGAGCACCCCTTCCAGACCCCGGGGAGCCTCGAGGTAGTTTACTGTCCCTAACCTGGGGAGGCCTACCAGTATCACCACCAGCAGCCCGAGGACCTCAGCAAGCGTGCAGGCTATGTTCACCTTGGCCGACTCCTTTATACCCGCGTAGTTCAGCGCTGAGAGGAGGGCTATCAGCAGTACCGCTAAAGGGGCGTTGCACCACTCAGCGAGGCCCAGCATCTCCCTCAGGTACCCGGCAAAGCCCAAGGCCACCGTGGCAGCCGAAGTCACGCCTGTGGCCAGTATCAGCCAGCCCACAAGAAAGGCTAGGAGTTCGCTGCCTAGGGCTTCCCTCACGTAGACGTACTCGGCTGCCGCCCTAGGGAACATGGAGGAGAGCTCGGCGTAACTCAGCCCTGTTAGCATCGCTACAAGCGCCCCTATCGCGAACGCCGCCCAGAGCGCCGCCCCCGCCAGGTCAGCCGCGACGGCTATAAGCGCGTAGATGCCGGCGCCTAGAATTATGCCCACACCGTAAGCTACGCACTCAAGGAGGCCGAGCTCCCTTTTTAGGGAGACCCCCATACCTTCCCATCTATTCCAAGGGAGGTTATATTCATGCCGCAGAACGCCCTGGGACGCAGACCTCGGAGTCGCCGCGAGCTCGGCAGAGGTGCGGGGAGCAAGCCGCATGGGAAGACGGCATAGAATTAGAAAACACGAAAATTACGGAGATTGGTGCCGGGGCCGGGATTCGAACCCGGGTCTCCCAGCGCCGAGCCCTCCGGCCCGGCGTCTCCGGATATCTTATCCCGGGCGCCGGATTATGAGTCTCGCCCCCGCGGCGTCCGGCCCGACGCGCGCGCCCGGCGCCATAACCAGGCTAGGCTACCCCGGCATCTGAATTTACTCAGCGGGGGTTTTTCAGCTTTGCCCTCCCAGCATGTCCAGCCGACTGGTAAACGAAAGGAAAGCATACAACTCATATACCCCTTACGTGGAGGTAAAGTGGCGGCCGTAGTCTAGCCTGGTCCAGGATGGCGGCCCCCCGAGCCGCTGAGCGCCTAGGGGCGCGCGGAAATCCCGGGTTCGAATCCCGGCGGCCGCACCAATTCTTTTGATTTGCTTGAACAATTCTGTTTTACTTTGCTTCCAAGAAGCGGGAATCTGAAAAGCTCCTTGGCGATTAATAGGGAATCTTTTTTCGATGGTTTTTCGTCGGGGGGTGCGGGACGGGGAATGCGTGGTAAGAGGTTCTGGGCGGTGCTGCTGACAGGCCTATGCGCTGCGAGTATCACTGCGGGCATTGAAGGCTGGGTCCTACTACCCGCGCTAGTCCTCGCTGTGCTCTGTGTGTGGCTGGTAAGCGAGCTGGCCGTCGAAGGCTTCGAGGGCGTGTGTCTGGGCTTGGGTCTGTCCGTGTACGTTGCTGGGGTCGCGTCGAGCTTCGCCTCGAATTTGCCCGAGGTCGTGCTGGCGTGCCTGACGGCCCTGTCCCCACACCTGAGTGAGGTCCCCGCTGTCATGGTGATGCTAGCTGCAGCCTTCAACTCGGTGTTGCTGAGCCTCCTTATAATCCTCGTAACATGGGACCGCGGATACATAGCAGTACCTTCGGCGGCGCTGACCGTTGAGGCGGAGGCCATGAGGATGGGCGCCGTAATGAGTACGCTCTACGCGCTGGTTGGTCTGCTCGTCAAGAGCACGGGCGGCGCGACGCCGACGCTCCCTAGGGAGGCAGCTGTGTTCCCTCTCGTTGCCTACGCTGTCTATGCGCTGCTTCTCCAGAGGAGGGAGAGCGTAGAGAGGCGCGACGTTAGGATGGGCAGGGCATTTGCGGATGCTTTGATCGGTGTGCTGGGTATACTCGTTTCTTCGGAAGTCATATCTCGAGCGGCTGAGGCTTGGGTGGCAGATGCCGGCCTTAACCCGGTGTTCGCTGCCACGATTCTAGCTTTTACCGCCAGCGTGCCCGAGCATGCAGTAGCCATTGTTGGGGCTAGAAAGGGGAAGCTAGAGATGGGGCTCTCTAACTTAATATCGGGCATTGTGCAGAGCATTTTGCTCGTATTCCCGCTTGTAGCCTTAATATCGTTGGTTGTGCTGGACGGCTTCGTGATATACCAGCTGATAGCGTCAGCCGCTATCCTGTGGCTTGTTGAGAAAGCCATTACTGACGATAAAAGGCTAACATTGGATGAGGGTGTATTCATGGTCCTAACGTCAGTTCTGGGAATACTGCTGCTTGACGAGCTCAGCCTTATGATCTAAGAGCTGTAGCCAGCGCGTGGTATGCAATGGAAGCGGAGAGGAACGCCAGTGCTAGCTCGTAGAGGACTAAGAGAGCTGTCAGCTTAACGTTGCGACTTTCCTCATAGAATGCAGCAAGCGTGGGCACGCATGGAGTGTAAACGGCGGCAGCCAATGTAAACGCTAAGGCTTCGGCAGGGCCTCTCAACACGGACCGGACAGCCTCTATGGGGTTGGAGGCTCCTGTGACGATCATTAAGGCCTCTATCATGCCCTCTTTCGCAACGAAACCCGCCTCAAAAGCAAACATTATCCTCCAGTCCCCTAGACCTGCTACGCTCCCCAGCAGGGTCAGGGCAAGGCCCAAGAGGTAGGCGTAGCTGTCCTCGAGGGAGAGCGCCGCGCCTCCGGTCCCGGTCCTAGTGAGCGCCCACATCACCAGTGAGAGCGCAAGAATTACGGTGCTTGCTTTCCTTATGAAATGCTCGCTCCTATCCCAGGCATGCCAGGCTAGGACCCTCAAGCTCGGCTTATGGTAAGGCGGAAGCTCTATTATAATGTCGGGAGGCTTGTAGCCCCTAAGTAGCGTAAACCTGAACAGCGAGCTTAGCGCCACGAAGAGCAACAAAGAGTATGCGTATACCGATGCTACCATTAACGCCTGTCTAAAAGGGTCTCCAACGAGCGCTGTGACGACAGCTAGCGTAACGAAGAGCCTAGCCTGACACGGCACTATGGGGGCCAGGAGCATTGCCAGTTTTCTCTCCTCGTCGCTCTCAAGAACCCTAGTGCCTAGTATGGCAGGCACGTTGCACCCGAAGCCAAGTATTATCGGCAGCAGAGCCTTACCGCTGAGCCCCATCCACCTGGCGAGCTTGTCCATGACGACCGCTATCCTCGCCATAAGCCCCGAGTCCTCAAGGAACCCGAAGGCCAGGTAGACCATTAGTATCAGCGGGTAGAAGCTGAGGATGCTGCCGACACCGCTTACTATGCCTTCACTCGCAAGGTCCGCGAGCCACTCGGGCGCGCCCGCGGTTATCAAAACGCCATGAACACTGTCAGCCATCCTATCAAAGGCCTGTCCCAAGAGACCTGCTAGGCTAAACTTCTCCAACGCCTCAGCCTGGGCCTCAAGACCCAGATGGGCCAGGAGGACGTTTAGCGGGAAGCCTGTGTTCAGACTGAAGACCGCCACTAGGAGAGCGAGCATGAGCAGGGCAGAAGTTAAGGGACCCAGGACAGGGTGCAGCATCACAATATCAAGAGTCTCGGTGAAAGTAGGCGCCATTATCCTCTCTAACGCAATGCACTTGTCGTAGAGCGAGGATATAACCTCGTACCTCTTGCTCACCATCACTATGTCAAGAGGCCCCCCGAGCTCTTTCTCTGCCTTCTCACGCAACCTATGAATCTCTGCTAAGACCTCCGGGCAAGCTTTGCCTAGTCTCTCCTCCAAGTCTCTATCACCCTCTGCCAGGCGCAGCGCCACCCACCGTGCCGGGTACCTGGAGATCTCGGGGCAGTCTCTGATGACCTCCTCTATCTCCCTGATGTAGTACTCTGCAGGCCCGTAGGACACTCTGTGGGGTCTCGGGACAAGATTTCCCTCTGCGACGTCTAACACTCTCTCCACGAGATCGTGCAGCCCCTGCCTCCTAAGAGCTGATATAGCGACGACGGGAACTCCTAGACGCCTGGACAGCTCGGCTATACGCACGTGTATGCCGCGCTTTGCAGCCGCGTCCATCTTGTTCACGGCTATCACGACCCTATCTGTAAGCTCCATGACCTGTAGCGCCAGGTACATGGAGGTCTGAAACTCGAGTGCGTTCACTATCACAACGACGACGTCGGGCCTCTCGGAAACTATGAACTCACGCGCTATGATCTCCTCGTCGCTCACCGCGCTAAGGCTGTACGTGCCCGGGAGGTCTATGACCCTCAGCCTCTTGCCGTGGTGCGTTAGCGTGCCTTCGTATCTCTCTATGGTCTTGCCGGGCCAGTTCCCGACGTGCTGCTTCGACCCCGTAAGCACATTGAAGAGCGTGCTCTTACCGACATTGGGGCTCCCAGCAAGCGCCACTTTATACTCTCGCTCCTCCCCCACTTCCTAGCACCTCAACGAGCACGCGCCTGGCATGGCCACGCCCCAGTGCGAAGCGTGCCCCCCTGACCTCGATGATTATGGGTCCCGGCGCCCTGGACACAACCCTGATGCGGGTTCCGGGGGTTAGTCCTATTTCCAACAGGCGCCTGATTCTGCCCCAGCCCCTAGCATTCACGGCCACGACTTGAAGCTCTACGCCTTCGGGGGCGTCTGAGAGCGGTATTGGCATGACGTAACCACCGCTACATGCCTAGTTTATCGTACAGAGCTGAGGGTCTTTTAAAGACGTCCCTTCGCACATGCCTTAGCCCGAGGACTTAGGGAGTCTCGAAGCCTGTACTCTGATAGGGAACGCCCTGTAAGGTACTCCAACTCTCCTATGTTAACGGCGGGCCCCGGGAAAACGCCAAGGTCGTCAGTTACAAGCCTTGGGCACGCCGTGTTGAGATAGGCGTCCGCGAGGCCAGCGTTTAGCAAGGCATCCCGCGTAATGTCGTTAAGCACTATGACTCTAGTTCTGTAACCTCTGGCCCTAAGCTCCCTCTGCGCTCTTTCAGCCGCTCTAAGCATCAGCTGGCCAGGCTTCACCGATACCACAATGGCTATCTCCTTCGCGTCGAGCGCCCGTGACAAATCGCTGAGTCTCCTAGATAGAATGCGTCTTCTCGTTCTCTCATCGATGACCTCCACCCTGCCTGTGAAAGGATCGACAGACACCACGGGTTTGTCGGTGACTATGGCTAGTCCGAGGGCGTGGAATAGGCCGCCGGCTAGAACAACGTACGCGTCAGCGTCTTCTAGAGAGAGAGCCGCCGAGTAATCGCACCCCAGGACAACGCCCTCCGGTAAGTGCTCGCTGCGGCCCACGCTCGCTGCGAAGCCTGCGTTGATCAATTTCCTTGCCAACTCGTTGAGTTGGTGAGCGTGCTGGACGGTTCCTACAACCCCGACGTTTCTGGCCTGAACACTCTCAAGAGTGCTGATGAGGTTGTCGAGCGGAACCCTGCATACCAGGGACCTGCATGGGACGAACAGCACCTTGACGTCCTTAGGTACTCTGAACCTTACGGGGCCGTGGTGCCCGAGGTGGACTATGTGGCGCACGCCTAGGATCCTCGCCTCGCCGACAGCCACGTCGCATCCTCCCCAGGCATGGCTGCCGGAGAGTAGGGGCTTAACACCGCTCTCCTCGAGGGCTTCTAGGAGGGGGGACAGGTAGGGCTTTATCCCATCAGGCGCCTGTACAAGAATACTCTCGGCCTTCTCCTCTCTGATCCACGCAACGACCCTTCCGATTTCAAAGTCGTACAATCCTCCTCCACCCAGGCCTGCCCTTCAGCTACGAGACTGGTTTGTAGCAGAGGCCCAAGCTCTCCGCGTACTCGTAAGCCTCCCTCATCTCACGCCCCGAGGGGCGCCTCGCTATGTCCGGGTACTTGCCTGGGTGCCTGAGGACTAGGTGCTCCGGCCTGTACTGACCCATTACGTTCACGAGGGCTCGCGGGCAGTTCTTGGCTATCCACTCTAGAACGGGCTTAGTACAGCACTCTATGTGGTTGGGGAGGACCAGGTGTCGTATGATCATATCGCCGCCCGCACACGCGGTCTTGTGGTTCCGCGAGACGACCTCGAAGTACCTCGGCACCCCGCTGAGTCTCTTCGCGCACTCGTTACTGCCGTACTTAAAGTCCGGCAGCCAAATGTCGATTATGTCCAGCAGTATGCGCATGGACTCCCGCGACATGTACATGTTGCTGTTCCACAGCAGCGGGACGCTCACCTCCATGTACTTCAGGGACTCCACGATCACGTGCAGCTGCTGGTCTGGGTTCCCCCCAACGTAGTTTATGTTCCTCGCCCCCTGCGCATAGAGCCTAGTAGCAATGGCTGCTAGCTCCTTCGGGGACACGGTCACTCCGTTGAGCGGGTCTGTGGAAATGTCCCAGTTCTGGCAGAACACGCACTTGAAGCTGCAGCCCGTGAAGAATATAGTGCCCGAGGGCACGAGCGGCGCCTCCTCGCCCATGTGGAGGAACGCGCTAGCAACCCTGACAGTGGCATCCAGCCCGCACACACCGCGCTGTCCTTCGAGCCTCCTGGCCCCACATCTCCACTCGCAGAGCCTGCACTCCCTGACAAGTCTCTTCACGAGCTTGATCTTGAGGTCCAAGAAGCTCTCCTTGGGCAGCCGCATGCGCTCGAACCTGTCCTTGTTCTTAATGATGTCCCCGTAGACTTCGCGGAACTCTCTGCTCTTCTCCTCGTGAATCCTCCATAGTTCTTCCTCGCTCTCCTCTCCGCTAAGCTCGACGGGGATCCGCTTGACCACTAGGTACTTGGCAGGCCGCTCCCCCCTCATTACCGCATAGTAGTGCGACAGTCTCTCCTGGACCTCGCGGTTCTCCCACACGTATACCGCGTCCGGCCTCAGCAGTCTCCACATGCCTCAATACACCACTACCAGAGTACTATCCGTGCGACAGATATATAGTGACCGCGCTGCCAACGCTCTCGGTGGGAGAATGGTCTCTATCAGCTACCCCCTGATACTGATAAACTTCAAGGCCTACTCCCAGTCCAGCGGGAGGAAAGCCGTTGAGCTCGCCAAGGTCGCTGAGAAGGTCAGCAAAGACGCCGGGATAACGATAGCCGTGGCACCCCAGCTAACCGACCTAGCTATAGTGGCCAGTGAGGTGGATATACCCGTGTTCGCGCAGCATGTTGACGCTGTAGACCCTGGCTCCCGAACGGGCCACGTAACGCTCGAAGCCGTGAAGGACGCTGGCGCCATAGGGACCATGCTGAACCACTCCGAGAGGAGGGTGAGAGCCGACCATGTGGACTTCGTAGTGAAGAAAGCCAGGAAGCTGGGCATGATCACGGTGGTGTGCGCCGACACTCCTGAGGTCTCCGCTGCCATGGCAGCGCTAGGGCCCAACATGGTCGCGATCGAGCCCCCCGAGTTGATAGGCACGGGCATACCGGTCTCTAAGGCCAAGCCCGAGGTGGTCCTGAACTCCGTGAACCTAGTGAGAAAGGTTAACCCAGAGGTCAGGGTCCTGTGTGGAGCGGGGATAACCACTGGTGAAGACGTCGTGGCTGCAATTAAGCTCGGCACCGTGGGGGTCCTGCTCGCATCGGGAGTCGTCAAGGCGAAGGACTGGGAGGAGGCTATAAGGGGGCTCGTGGAGCCCCTCCTGAAGTAACTACATTTTTTCCGGCGTTTCTATACCTAAGAGGTAGAGCCCTTTCTTAAGGACACGCGCCACGGCCCTTACCAAGGCTAGTCTGGCTTCTGCCAAATCTCTGGGCGCTCTTAATACGGGCACGGAGTCGTAGTACTTGTTGAACTCCTGCGCCAGGGCGTTTAAGTAGCCAGCAATGTAGTCGGGCCTCAACTCGTCTGCAGCAGAGACGACAACCTCAGGGAACTCGCCCAGCATCAGCACGAGGGCTTTCTCCTCCTCGCCGAAGAGCTTGCTCTTGGATGCATCGGGGGCCACGCTCTCTTCCTTGGCTCTCCTCAGTATACTGGCGGCCCTGACGTAGGCGTACTGAACGAAGGGACCGCTGTTCTGAGACAAATCAAGGACCCTCTCCCACACGAACGTCACCACCTTCAGGGGCGAGACGCTGAGTATGGCGTACTTGACGGCTCCGAGCCCCACTGCCGTGGCTATCTTCGTCTTCTCCTCCTCGCTCATCGTTCTACCCTCGCTCTCGATCTTCTCGCGCACCAGCGCTACGGCCTCGTCCAGCAACTGATCGGCGGATACGTAGCGCCCCCTGCGTCCCGACATCTTTACTCCTGGAAGCCTGACGATCTCGTAAGCGTAGTGCACCAGGTTCCTAGCCCTCTCTCTCTCCCCTAGGGCGTACAGGGCAAGTCTCACATGGATCTGAGCAAGCCTCTGCTGCACGGCTATCACATTGATTACCTTGTCGGCCTGCCTTAGCTTCCAGATGGAGTAGGCGATGTCCCTAGTCGGGTAAAGCGTCGTCCCGTCGGACCTCGTGAGCGTCAGCGAAGTTACGGTGTAGCTTAGGGGTATGCCCAGCTGCTTCCTCACCTGAGGATCCTCGGCCACTACGTCCGCTGCGAACACGAGAGCGCCATTCTTGCGGCGCACCAAGCCCGCGTCGATGAGGCGCTTCACGACATCCTCGGCCGCCGTGTTCCACACTGTCAGCTCGCTCTCCCAGTCCCAGCTGTCGAACTCCACTCCGAGCCTCTTGAAGGTCTCTTTGAAACCGTCTAAGCATGCTTCAACAAGCTCCCTAACCATCTTGACAGCCCAAGGCTCGCCCCTCTCGTAGGCCCTGTTTATCTCCTGGACTCTGCCCATAGGGTCGGGGTCCTTGGAGATAGCGTCTAGGAGCCGGTAGAACAGCTCCTCGTCCTTCTCTCTGAGCTCGTTGGCAGACGCCACCAGATCGTCTATCTTCCTCTGAACTCTCAGCACCTCCTCATCGAGCCCCGCCTCCTTTGCCTCCTTAAGCCTCCTCTTCGCCTCCTCCAGCTCCACTAATATGTAAGTCGTCGAGTAGACGAGGCCGACGAAGTGATCGGGCTTGAGCCTCCCACGCATGTCCCTGACCTTTGAGTATCCGTAGGCCGCGTAGGCCACCTGCAGCCCGACGTCGTCTATGTAGAAGTGCGTCCTGACGTTGTGCCCCCTGGCCCTGAGTATTCTGGCGAGGGAGTCGCCCAATAGACAGTTCCTCAGGTGCCCTATGTGCAGAGGGTGTATGGGGTTCGCGCTTGTGTGCTCGACTATTATGCGTAGAGGGCGTTCTGTGGGCACATTGCCGTAGCCGGGTCCGAGCCTCTCTATAGTGTCAATCACGAGCTTCCCGTAGGACGCCACGTCAACAGCGTAATTGACGTAGCCCCTAGCGGCGCTTGCGGATGTTAGGAGTCCACCTGGTGAGAACGACTCCGCAACTATGCTAGCTAGAGTCTGGGGAGGGGCGTTGGCTTCCTTAGCCGCCCTGAAGAGCTGGAGGGCTATATCGCCGGCCCCCTTAGGTGGCTTCCTCACGTCGTCGGGGCTTAGCTTACACCTATAGCCCGAGCCGGTCAAAGCCTTCTCAGCTCTCTCTAGGATCTCCCTTACAAGCTCTCTGTGAGGACTGTACGTAACCATCACCAAGCACCTTAGCCTGGGACCTTAAATTCGCTCCCTCTAGGGCTTGCTGCTTCGCTTGAAAAGCCCGACTTAGCCCTACTTTAACCCGCTCATCGAGGGATCAAATGAGTGCCGTCGCAGGTGGGCGAGTAGAAGAACTTGCGCGACGTCAGACCCTCCCTGCAGGTGGCGTAGGTCAGCCCCCTTCTCCGGGCTTCTGCGACGACGGGCATCAGCAACTTGGCTCGGAGGCTGCGTGGCAGGTAGTAGTAGCCGTGTACTCTCTCCCCCTCCTCCCTGTATAGCCTTCTCCAGAGCTGCGCCTTGTCGGGGAACTCCCTTACTAGCCTCGCGAGGCTGTCCGGCCGGGCCTTGTATGTCGAGGTGACTATGTGCCTCGCGCCTGCCGATGCAACCTCCGCTACCAGCGAGGCCAACATGTCGGGGTCGTCGTGCAGGCCCGGCACTAGCGGGTCAATGCGAACTGACACGGGCACCCCCTCGTGCGACAGCCGAGCGACCGCGTCGAGCCTGCGTGAGGGGGGAGGGGCGCCGGGCTCCATTCTTCTAGCCAATGTGTCGTCGAGTGTGGTAATGGTAATGCTTACCGTGGCCTGCGAGCCCACGAGAAGGTCGAGGTCTCTTGTCACCATGTCGGACTTGGTCACTACTATCACCTTGAACCCCGTGGCCAGCAGAAGCCTCAAGGCCTCACGGGTCAGCTTAAGCCTCGCCTCCACGGGAGGGTACGGGTCGCTGCTGTTGCTCATGCTTACAGGCATACGGGGGTCGGCCCTCCTGAGGTCTAGGGACAGCCTCCTCAGGAAGTCCTTCTTCGGCGTGCTCTCCTTGACGCCTATGTAGGCCGTGGCGTAGCAGTACAGGCACATGTGGCTGCAGCCTGTGTATGGCTGAAGCGAGTACTTGGGCGGGCACGTGCAGAGGGG
>Ga0180302_10001329_pt1 | contig 11684 bp, 9 predicted proteins | sample GuaBasSediGuay17_FD_121794 | JGI IMG/M metagenome (GOLD analysis project Ga0180302, IMG submission 121794) | Subseafloor sediment microbial communities from Guaymas Basin, Gulf of California, Mexico - Guay17, Core 4571-4, 12-15 cm | ecosystem: Environmental > Aquatic > Marine > Hydrothermal... | reverse complement strand
GCTGGTGGAGACCGACGAGGGGATCGTCGTGATCGACGCCGGCCTGATGCTGCCCGACCCCGACATGCCGGGGATCGACCTGATCATACCCGATATCTCCTACCTGGTCGAGAGGAGCGATAAGCTGGCGGGGATCGTGCTCACACACGGGCACGACGACCACATCGGCGGCCTGCCCTACATGCTCCGCAGGATATCCGCGCCCATATACGGGACGAAGCTGACCCTCACCCTGCTCCAGGACAAGCTCAGGGAGTTCGGGATAACCGAGGTCGAGATGGAGGAGGTCAAACCCGGCGATTCGATAAAGCTGGGCGGGGTTGAGATCGAGTTCATAAGGGTCTGCCACAGCATACCCGACTCGGTCGCCCTCGCCATCCACACCCCCGCCGGGACGATCGTCCACAGCGGCGATTTCAAGCTCGATCAAACCCCCGTGGACGGCCAGGTGATGGATCTGCACAGGTTCGCCGAGCTGGGAAGGGATGGTGTTCTGCTTCTGCTCTCCGACAGCACAAACAGCGAGCGGCCCGGATACTCCCCCTCCGAAAGGAGCATCTTCCCCGAGCTTGACGCCATCTTCGCCTCCTCCCGCGGCAGGATATTCGCCTCAACGTTCGCATCGAGCATCTTCAGGATACAGCAGTTCGTCGAGCTCGCCGCCAAACACGGCAGATACATCGCCATAGCCGGGAGATCGATGGTCCAAAACGTCAGAATAGCCAGGGATCTAGGGTATCTGTGGCTGCCGGAAAACCTGACGGTCGACCTGAAGGGCGTGATGAACCTCCCGCCCGAGAAGGTCATGGTGATGACCACCGGCAGCCAGGGCGAGCCGCTGTCGGCCCTATCCCTCATGGCCACCGATAGCTACAAGCTCAAGATCGAGGAGGGCGATACGGTCATCATCTCCGCCAGGATCATCCCCGGACATGAGAAGGCCATAGGCAGGATCATAAACCACCTCTACAGAAGGGGGGCGGACGTCTACTACGAGCGGATAGCCAACGTCCACGCCTCGGGACACGCCTACCAGGAGGAGCTGAAGCTGATGTTGAACCTGACCAGGCCGAAATACTTCATCCCGATACACGGCGAATACAGGCAGCTGGTCCACCACGCCAGGATAGCCGAGGGGATAGGGATACCCTCCCGAAACATCCTGATCGCCCAGGACGGGGATGTGATAAGCCTGAGGGAAGGGGAGTGCTACTTGGCCGGGTCGATCCCCGCCGATAAGGTCCTGATAGACGGCAAGGCTGTGGACGGGGTGGGGGACGTCGTGTTGCGCGACAGGAAACGGATGGCCCGCGACGGGATGGTCATACCGATCGTTGTGCTGGACGGCGACGGGGAGCTCGTGGCCGGGCCGGACATGGTCTCCAAGGGGTTCCTCCCGGAGGGTGCGGAGGACGGCCTGATGGAGGAGGCCAAGAAGCTGATAATCGACCTGCTTGAGGGAATGAGCCGCGAGGAGAAGGAGGAGATGAACGCCGTTCAGGAGGAGATAAGGACGGCGTTGAGGAGGTTCTTCTCCAAGAAGGTCGACAGCCGGCCCATGGTCATACCGGTCGTGATGAAGGTGTGACGGTGAACCCGTTGAAGGCGGCCGTGTTGGGATTGGTTCAGGGGTTGACGGAGTTCCTCCCCATAAGCAGCTCCGGCCACCTCGCCCTCGCCCAGCACCTTCTAGGCTTCAAAGAGCCCCAGCTCTTCTTCGACGTGATGCTGCATTTGGGGACGCTCATCGCCGTGCTCGCCGTCTTCCACAGGGATGTGGCCGACCTGCTGCGCGGCAGGGATATGAGGACGCTCATCGGCATAGCGATCGGCACCGTCCCGACGGCGATCATAGGGGTCGGGCTGAAGGGCGCCGTTGAAGCGGCGATGACGAACGTCTACCTCGTGGCCGGGATGCTGGCCGTCACCGGCATCGTCCTGATCACCTCATCCAAGCTGTCCCGCGGCTCCGAGGGGAAGGTCAGTCCGCTCAAGGCGTTGGGGATAGGCGTCGCACAGGGCCTGGCCGTCATGCCGGGCATATCGAGGTCGGGGCTGACCATCTCGACCGGAATGCTGATCGGCATCAGATCGGATGAGGCGGCCAGGTTCTCCTTCCTGTTGGCCATACCCGCCATCCTGGGCGCCTCGGCGCTTGAGATGAGGGATGCTACCGCCTCGGGCCTCCCCTTAAGCTCGCTGCTGATAGGGACATCCGCCGCCTTCATATCGGGATACGCCGCCATAAAGCTGCTCCTCTCATCGCTCAGGAGGGGGAAGTTCCAGCTCTTCGGCTACTACTGCCTCTGCGTCGCCCTCGTCGCCGCCCTGGCGAAGCTGCTGCTGCATCGGTTATAATATCCCCTGATCCCTTTCCCGGAGGGACGAGCGGTGAGGACGGCCCTGATACTGGCCGCCGGATCGGGGAGCAAGATCTGGCCCTACGGCGAGTTCAGGCAGAAGTGCGCCTTGCCCGTCGGCAACGTCCCGATCGTCAGAAGGCTGGCTTTAGACCTCAAGAAGCTGGGATTTGAGCGGATCGTGGCGGTCGTAGGTCGCTACAAACAACAGGTCGTCGGCGCGCTCGCCGATATAGAGGGCGTGGAGTTCGTCGAACAGAGGGAGCCGGAGGGGGCGGCGCCGGCGGTGCTGACAGCCTTCCCAAACGGCTTCGACGATGACGTGCTGGTCGTCTACGGGGATATCGTCACGGCGGAGGAGAACCTGAGGGGGCTGATCGATTCGTTCGAGCGGAGCGGCGCCGAGGCGGCGGCGCTCGTCCAGAGGCTCGAAGGCGAGAGGCCCAACGACTGGATATGCGCGAAGCTTTCAGGGGAGAAGCTGACGGGGATAGAGGGACACCCGCGCGGCGGATCGCACCGGCTCTGCGGCGTATACGCCTTTAAACCCTCGGCCTGGAGATACGTCCTGAGGAACCCCGGCCTGGTGACCGACGTGCCGGTGGGGGGCATGCCTCCCCCTGAGGCCGAGCTGGCCCAGTCGATCGGGCTGATGATCGACGAGGGGGTCGAGGTTCTGGCGGTGGAGTGTCGGGAGTTCCTCGTCGACGTCGATAAACCCTGGCATCTGCTTGAGGCCAACGCGAGGCTGGTCGATTACCTGTCCCGGAAGCTCGAAGGGGACGAGATAGCCCCCGGCGCCGAGATACACGGCTCGGCGGAGATAAACGGGAAGGTCGTGCTGGGAAGGGGAAGCAGGATAGGGCCGAGGGTCGTGGTCGAGGGGACGCTGATCGCCGGGGAGAACGTCGAGATCACCAACGGGGCGATCCTGAGGGGGACGATAATGATAGGGGATGGGTCGCGCGTGAGGGATTACTCGCTGATAACGGGCCACACGTGCGTGGGGAAAAGGTGCATAGTCGGGCACGGAGCCGAGATGAGCGGGGTTATGATGGACAAGGTTTACCTCTACCACTATTGCGAGATGTTCGGTGTGATCGGGACGGCCACCGACATAGGGGCGGCCACCGTCTGCGGCACGCTCAGGTTCGACGACGGCGAGACCGTTCACACCGTCAAGAGGCGGCGTGAAATCCCGCCCGTGGGCGCCAACGCCGTCTACATCGGCGAGTTCTGCAGAACGGGCGTCAACGCAATCATCATGCCGGGATGCAAGATAGGCTCCTACAGCGTGGTGGGCCCCGGCGTGATACTCTACGAGGATCTGCCCAGCAGGACGATGATCCTCGCAAAACAGGAGCTTGTGAGGAAGGAGTGGGGGCCGGAGAGATATGGATGGTAGGGTCAAAGGTATCAGGGAGTTTCAGAAGCTCATAGAGGAGATCTACTTCGAGAGGGACAGCCGCAGGGGCGTTGAAGGGACATTCGTCTGGTTCGTCGAGGAGGTCGGCGAGCTGGCCAAGGAGGTGAAGAGGTGGCAACTCGGGAAGGGGGATAAGACGAGGCTGATGGAGGAGTTCAGCGACGTGTTCGCCTGGCTGACGACGCTGGCCAGCTTGTTGGGCGTGGACATGGAGGAGGCGGCCCAGAGATACGCCCGCGGCTGTCCCAAATGCGGCTCCAAACCGTGTCGATGCTGAGCCGGAGGTAAGGGGATGGAGAGGGATCTGATACTGGGGATGGACATAGGGGGGACGAAGCTGGCGGTCGTCCTCTCGGATCTGAAGGGGAACATACTCAGGAAGGTGAGGGAGCCTACGGAGGCGGAGAAGGGGCCGGATCACGTCATATCGAAGCTGATACGGATGAGCCGCAGGCTGATGGAGGAGGCGGGCGTGACTGCGGATCGGATCGTCGGGGTGGGGGTGAGCTGCGGCGGCCCGCTCGACACGAAGACCGGTATCGTCTACTCCCCGCCGAACCTGCCCGGATGGGACGCCGTGCCGCTCAAATCGATAGTCGAATCGGAGCTGGGGCTTCCGGCGATAGTCGAGAACGACGCCAACGCCGGCGCGCTTGCCGAGTGGATGTTCGGCGCCGGGAGGGGCTACAGCTACGTGGTCTACATGACGATGGGCACGGGCATAGGCGGCGGGATAGTCATCGACGGGAAGATCTACCACGGCGCCAACGACACGGCGGGGGAGGTGGGCCATCAGATACTCCTGCCCGACGGCCCGCCCTGCGGCTGCGGCAAAAGGGGATGCCTGGAGGCGCTCTGCTCGGGGCCGGCCATCGCCAGGCGGGCGAGGGAGGCGGTGAAATCGAACCCCGACACCCTGATCCTCGAACTTGCCGGGGGGCGGATCGAGGAGGTCAAAAGCGAACACGTGGTCGAGGCGGCTAAAAAGGGCGATAAGCTCGCGCTGAAGCTGATCGAGGAGACCGGCTGGTATATGGGCTGGGGGATAGCCAACATGGTCAACATCCTCAACCCCGAGGTGGTGATAATCGGGACGATAGCGGTGGCGGCGGGCGACCTGCTGCTTGAGCCGATAAGGCGGACGGTCAGGCGGATGGCGATGGAGAGGGCGGCGAGCGCCGTCAAGATCCTCCCCGCCCAGCTGGGCGAATACGTGGGCGATCTGGCGGCGGTATCCCTGGTTATAAGCAACCTGGATCGGCTGAGGGAGGCGGAGCGATGAGCCTCAGGGAGATCATAACCGGATACCTGGACGAGCTGAAATCAGCGCTTAACTCCCTGAAGGCGGAGGAGATCGAAAGGGCGGTCGAGATGATATGGGAGGCGTATGAGAGGGGAGGGACGATCTTCGTGATAGGAAACGGCGGCAGCGCATCGACCGCCGCGCATTTCGCCTGCGACCTCGGCAAGGGGACCTCGACGGAGGGGAGGGAGAGGCTGAGGGTGCTGAGCTTGGCCGACAACATCGCGCTCCTGACCGCCTGGGCGAACGACACCTCCTACGAGGAGATCTTCGTCCAGCAGCTCAGAAACTTGATGAGGCCGGGCGATCTGCTCATAGCGATAAGCGCCAGCGGCAACTCGCCCAACGTGCTCAGGGCAGCCGAATACGCCAAATCGATCGGCTGCCCCGTCCTAGGTTTGACAGGCTTCGGCGGCGGCAAGCTGGCGAAGATGGCAGACCACAGCATAGTGGTCGCGAGCGACAGATACGGCCCCGTGGAGGACATCCACCTCGTCCTGGATCACATCTTCGCCCGTTGCATCAGGGCGAAGCTCAGCTCACCCCGCTGAGCCGCTCCACGACCGCCGACCCGACCGAGTCGCCCCGGACGTTGATGGTCGCCCTGAACCTGTCCAGCAGCCAGTCGACCGCCCCCCGTCGGCTATTAACATCGACCTCCCGTCCGGGTAGACGTCGATCAGCTTGGCGACGAAATCGGTGTCGACACATGAGGAGCTGGCCCAGAGCTTAACTTTCACCCTCCCTCACGTCCGGCTTGCTCCCCCAAACCGGCCTACGAGAGGTTGATGGATCTGATAAAGCGGAGGTGGAGGCCGAGACGGACGAGAACGGGGAGATCGCCTTCAGGGGGTTTTACGGGAGGTATAGGGTGGAGTTCAAGGTGGACGGGGAGCTGAGGTCGAGGGAGGCGCATTTGAAGCGGGGCGAGAGGAACGTTTGGTCTTTCAACCTCCCCGGCTGATCGCCCCCAGCTCCTCATCCACCCTTTCTTTCAAGCTCGGCCATCTCCCTTTCGATCTCCTCGACCGCATCAGGGTAGCCGAACCGCTCCCTAAGCTCGAGCATGTATCTGTAGTTCTCGATCGGCACGCCCTTGAAGATGCAGTTGCTGGAGCAGTAGACATACGAGCCGGTGGCCACCCCGCCGTATCTGAGGCAGTAAAGGGCGCTCTCCTTGATCTCCTCTTTTGTCCCGGCGTGTATGGCAGAGCATTTGACGTTGCCCATAAGCGTCACCCTCTTCCCCACGATCTCCCTAACCGCCTTTATGTCGACGTTCGCCTGTGGGTCTATGGAGTGTAAGGCGTCCGGCTCGCACTCCAGGAGCTGGTCGAGAATGGGCATGATGTTGCCGTCGGTGTGTTTGACTGTGAAAGCCCCCGCCTTTTTGAAAGCGGCTATCTGCTTTTTGAGGAAGGGGGTGACGAACTTCCTGAACATGGGCGGGGAGAGGAAGGGGCCGGTGTTGAAGCAGTAATCGGCGCACATGAAGATGATCTCCGCCCCGCCCTCTATCAGCTGCAGCCCCGTTTTGATCGCCGACTCCACCCTTCTTTCGGCCTCCTCCAGCGCTTCCTCCTCGTGTTCGAACAGCCAGACCACGTGATCCATCATGTTTTGGCCGCTCGGTATGGCGAAGGTGCCGTCCACAAACCCGCTCAGCATGAACCTATCCCCGGCTATCTCCCTGACGTATTCGAAGGATTTGAGCTGATCCTCAAGCGGCAGCCAGTGCAGGCCCGTTATGACGCTGTAGTCGAACGTCTCGGCCACCTTCACCCACAGCTCGGCGTTCCTCTTCAACATATCCTCCCTCTTCGGCCCCGAAACCCCTTTCAGATCCTCGGCCCTGAGCGCCCTTTGGCCGAAGACCTCCTCGGTCAGCTGAAACTCCAGCTCCAGATGGGGGACCTTATCGGGGACCTCCCCCTTGAGCGCCTTGATGAGCCTCTCCCTGGGGGTCATCGTCTTCCACCTCGTATCGCCGATCTCGGGGCTAATTTTACAAGGGAGGGCGGGGAAAGTCCAGGCCTCCTCGGCGGCGGCCCGGTTGTGTTATAATGTTTTAGTGAGACGGCGGCGGGCGAGAGGTGGTGGGCATGAAGAGGATTCCCCCGGATCACCCGCTCATCAGGCATTTCAGGTGGTCGCTTAAAAAGGCCGAGCGGACGGCATCCGTTCAGCCTCCGCCCGATGTCGAGGATTACATCTGCGACGAGGTGTTGGCCAAGTTCGTCCACGTGGACAACCTCTACAGGATAAGGGACTCGTCGGGCAAGAGGGTGACGGAGATCGCCGAGATACTGCTTGAGGGGGAGAAGCTCCCGGCTAGAGACCCGGTCCTCAGGGACATCTGGCTTCATCAATACATAGGCGACTACGCCCTCTTCATAGCCGGCCTCTTCCCCGAAAGCCTGAGGAGGCTGAGCAGGGGCCCCAGCAAGGATTACCTGCTGATGAAGCTCGACTCGATCTTCGTCCCGTTCGAATCGCCCCTCGAATACTACATAGAGCAGGGCAGAACCTCCTACGGCAAGGTGTCCAGGTTCTACGCCGGGGTCGACGGGAGGAAGTTCATGCTGTTCTCCGATCTTTCGACCAGGTTCAAAACCTACGTCCAGCTCATGAGCCTCGTCCGGGTCTACCTGGAGGCGAACCCCCACTTCCAGGAGGTCAAACGGATACTCACCCAATAGCCGCCGGAGGACGGGATGGCCGGGCTAATAGGCCTTTTCCTCCTGACCTTCGCCTCCCTCTCCGAAATTTCTCCGGGGCGATCCCGTTGCCCGAAGGCAGAGATATCGTTCCGCATCGGAACGGGGCCGAACCGCGATCCTGACTTACTGCCGCATGCTCAAGCTGAGGCGGTGATGGCCCGCCGTTTCAGACCGATCCCAATATCATCTCCCGAAGCCTTCTGGTGAACCTGCAGCTCCTCTCCACGCTGCTCACATCCTCCAGCCGGTATTGGACGACCAGCGGGCCTCTGAAGCCAATCTCCCTCAGCCCTTTGGCGAACGAGTCGAAGTCGAACTCGCCCGTCCCCGGCTCCCCTCGATGGCTGCCCGAAACGTGGACGTCGCCCAGCATATCCCCCATCGCCAACACGGCCCGATAAGGATCGGCCCTGTCGTTGAAGAGGTGATAGGTGTCGCAGGTCAGCTTCAGCCTCGGATCGGTCGATCTGATGAACTCGATCCCCTCCCGGTAATTGTCGAGCGGGCAGCCCTTCTCGAACTCGAGCGCTATCTTCACCCCGTGTTCATCGGCGGCGGGGATCATCTCCGAGAGGTTCGCCTTAAGCGTTTCGAGCGCCTCCTCCTTCGAAACGCCCTTCGGCTGGTTCGGCCAGATGTCGATTATACCGGCGTTCAGCTTCAAAGCGGCTTCGAGCACCAACTCGAAATGTTTGAGCGCCTCCGACCGGAGCTTGGGATCGGTCGCTATATGCCAGCCGAAGCCGACCGTCGGCACCTGAAGGTTATGCCGTTCGGCCAACCCCCTGACCTCATCGATCCCCTCCGAAGAGAGCTTCCCCAGGAAAGCCTCTTTGACGGGGACGTTGATCCCGTCGTAGCCGGCCCGCGCGACCAGTTCGAATATCTCCTCGCGCGAAAACCTCCCCAACGTCCCGACGTATGGGTCGTAACAGACCGGCAGCATCGCATCACCTCCCCTTCACCCCGATATGACCGCTATCCTGCGGAAGCCGTGCCGGACGACGCATCTCAACACATCGGCCACGGCCGAGGCCCAACGACCGCCCTTATTCTACCACCCTCAGGCGCTTCCGTCAAACGCCGTTCACAAACCGGTTGTCAATCGTCCGGGGGAGGTGTATAATCCCCGTGTGACCCTTTCGAGGAGGAAGGATGAGGTGGACGTTGGCGGCGCTGATGGCCATGTCGATAACCGCCCGGGCATCGGAGCTTCCCCAGCTAAGGGGATGAGGATCGCCGATGAGAGGGACGGGGCGTCGAAGGGGGTGAGGGGATGGCGGCGATGGCATTGATGACCCTCATCGCCGCGTTCGCGGCCCAGGCCGATCTGGACGGGGATGGCATGCCGGACGGGATGGAAAAACAGCTCGGAACCGATCCCCGCCGTCCCGAGCCGTTGATCCTCGTCCTGGAGGACGGACGGGGGGATCGGGACGAAACGATCGGCTCGGGACACAAACTGGCGCCCGATATAACGAAGGTCTGGTTCGCCCACGTGGGCGGGCACAGGTTCCTCTTCAAGGTCGAGTTCGCCTCCGTTTATGTCGGCAGGGGAAATGTTTTTCACCTCTACGTCGACCTCGACGACGACCCGTCCACCGGGCGGCGGGACAAGGAATTCGCAAGGGGGACGGATATCATGTATAGCTTCGTGAACGGGAGGCCCTCGCCCAGGATAATCAACCCCAGGGTCAGGCTCAGCCCCGAGATACCGGTCAGACAGGTGATCCACGGAAACGCGATATACGTCTGCGACGATCTGAAGCCCAGGGCGGTCGACGGTCGAACTCGTTTCCGGATCTACCTTCTCAGCCACCGGATCGATCCCACCTCCGACAGCGACTTCACAACCTGGACGTATGTCGAGGCGCCGATCGATCCCTCGAGGGGAACGCCCGAATCGCCCTTCCCCGAGCGGGAGGGGTTCGATATCCTCCCGGCCTGGTATGAGCTGCTTTACGAGCTGTGGAACGACGAGGGGACGGTCAGGCTGCTCCAGAAGGAGGCCGAGGCGGTCGGGCTGATAAAGCACACGAACGATGACTTCGAGGGGAAGGGAGATCCGAACGAGAAAGCGATCTGGAGGTCGCCCGCCGAGGGAAGCTATTACCTCGTCCTGGTCCTCTACGATAAGCCCGGGGTCTGGGAGGTTCTGGAGGTCAAGGTGAACGGGAGGCGGATCGGGAGGGTCGTCGGGACGATGAACCGCAACCGGCGGCTTCTGTTCTACTCATCCGAGCCGATCCGGTTGAGGAAGGGGGATGTGATCGAGATCGGCCAGCCCTCCGAGGGGGCGACGCCGGTGAGGTTCCGGGACGTGGCGCTCTGTCGTAAAAAGCCGAAGCCGCCCGAGCTTAGGGTGGAGAACTTGACCTACTTCATCCCGCCCGAATGGCCGGAGAGGGGGATCGTCCTGACCTGGACGACCAACAGGCCCGCCGAGTGCGTCGTCCGGTATGAGGGACTCGACGGGTCGGGGGAGAGGGGCGAGATCGAAGAAGGACGCGGTGCCGTGCAGCTGCACTGGATCGAGCTGCCGAGGCGGATGAACGGGAAGCGGTATAGGTTTACGGTCGAGGCGCGCGAGACCTACGCCGAGTTCCACGAGCCTCAGACGGCCTTATCAAAGCCGATCGAGGTCGATGCGACGAAGAGGCCCCTCGAGAAGTTCGACCCCAAGCCGGGCAGGGTGATCCTGACGGTGACGGAGCCGAGCCTCAAGGGGAGAGGTGGCTGGCCGGTCAGATCTGGAGTGCCGTTCCCCGACAAGACGCTGATCTCCCCTGATCGATGCCGGCTGCTCGGCCCGGACGGTCGGCCCGTCCCTGCCCAGTTCAAGGCGCTCTCCTACTGGAGGAGCGGGGCGGTCAAATGGCTGTTGTGCGATTTCCTCGCCCGCACCGAGCCCGGCGGCGAGGCGCGCTACACCCTGGAGTTCAACGTCGATCCCCACCCCACGCCGAACCCGTTCCGGGTGAGGGAGACCGATGAGGAGCTGATCATCTCGACGGGAAAGCTGATCTGCGTCCTGTCCAAGAAGGGGTTCGCGCCCTTCTCAAAGGTCGGGATCGACCGGGACGGCGACGGGGAGCTGGATGAGCTTATAGCGGGCGGCGATCGGGGAGGATTTGAGCTGACCGACTCTGAAGGGAACGTCTACTCGACGGCGCTCTCGCCCCCGGAGGAGGTGATCGTCGAGGAGAAGGGGCCGGTCAGGCTGACGGTTAAGGTCAGGGGGAGCTTCCGCTCGGAGGAGGGGCGGAGGTTCATGGGATACCTCTGCAGGCTTCATTTTTACGCCGGAAAGCCGTGGATGCGGATCGTCTTCTCGATAGAGAACGACATACCCGACCCGGAGATGAGCCTCATAGGATCGGCTACGGCTTGCATACCGATCGACCTGAAGGGCGCCCGATACGATTTCGGCGGGGAGAGGGAGAGCGGGATCTTAACCGATGAGCCGATCAGACTGGTTCAGGATTACGACGACCATTATAGGATAGAGCCTTCCGGGATCGAGGGGAAACGTTCGAAGGGGTATGTGTGGCTCAAAACGCCCAAGGCTCGGATTCTGGCGGCGGTTCGGAACTTCTGGCAGCTCTATCCGAAGGGTTGGGAGCTGAGGCCGGATGGGCTGAGGATAGAGCTTCTCCCGAAGCTTCCCCCCGACCTATACGCCGAGGAGCGGAGGGATGAGGATCTGTTGACCAAGCTTTTCTTCTGGTTCGATAGGGGGCGGTATAAGGTTCGGCACGGGGTAAGGCTGACGACCGAGATATGGCTCGACTTCGAGGCGCCTGGAAGGAGAGACGAGGCGGAAGCCGAAGGGGAGTGGGTTCAGAAGCCGCTTTTCGCGGCGGCCTCGCCCGAAT
>Ga0180302_10001327_pt1 | contig 11692 bp, 12 predicted proteins | sample GuaBasSediGuay17_FD_121794 | JGI IMG/M metagenome (GOLD analysis project Ga0180302, IMG submission 121794) | Subseafloor sediment microbial communities from Guaymas Basin, Gulf of California, Mexico - Guay17, Core 4571-4, 12-15 cm | ecosystem: Environmental > Aquatic > Marine > Hydrothermal... | reverse complement strand
GCAATTAAAATATCGGTAGTGCGAAGAGGGGGTATGAACAGGGCTGCGTTAAAGCTTCTAACCCCCATCTCGTGGTATCGTTTCAAAATATAGCTAATAGATTTTGCCAATTCTGCTATGTTTTCGGCTATTATAATCAACTCTTTTTCCTTTATGGGAGTTAGATACACCATGACTTTTGAATTATCAAGAGTAAAACCAAGTCCAAGAGCTGCGTGAATTCTGTAGAGATCGTCAAAGTATTCCGATCGATAATTTCTAGCATATGTTTTCCGCACAGAATCGTAGAACTCGTACTTTCCGTATGGCTCTTTTGATATCAACGCATGAGCGTGACCGTGAATTATGCTTGCTCCAGCCCTCCAAAGGCAATTCCATACGAAGAATGGGTAAATGGCCCTCCTATCGTACTCGTTTGCTCTCTCAAACCATCTAAAAGCAACATCGAGAATATCGTAAATCTTCTTCTCTTCATAAACGAACGGCGTATGTTCACTAAAAATTATTACAGCATGCATGTAATCATACTTTGATATGTTGCTAGCAGTTATACAGAACTTCCCCTCTATTCTACCGAATACATCTTCGGGAGTATTTTCTGGATTGCAGAAGACATCCCCTCTACTTTCATCGATAACCTTGTTTAGGTCTTCGGGGGTTTTGGTCATAACAGGTCTTTTCGATCTGAGCCTGTTGAAAAGTGTGCTCTCGTAAGTTATCTTATTTGTAACTCTAACTATCTGCTGTGCTTCATAATTTCCAAATTTTTCTTTTGCAGATTCAGGTAATCGAAGCTTTCCGACCTCGATATAGTACCTGTATATTCTGTGGAATAACGATCTGTCATCGTCATCCAAATTCTCAACAAGTTTCTGGAGATCCACGATTGAGGGCATGAATTAGCTTAGGGCCAACATTTTATCTTTGTTTTTCCCATGATTTAGAAGTTAATCAGAATAGAAAAAGGAAACTGAATGAATGTATTAACGTTTTCCATACGACTCGGGAAAAGGACGTTTACAAAATATCTAATTGAGAAGTGTACGAGGATCGTATTGGTTTCTTGAAACCGATAGGCTACATGATCTTCAATCAGATGATCCGTCTAGAAGGTAGAAGGGTTCGAAGAGGGTTATATTGGAAAAGCCTACTCTGAGATGGATGGTTTACTTTTCCAGTTTTCAATGGGGAACCCAAAAGCCCCTTGAATATACTGGGGGCTGACGTTCCAAAGCCCATGAAGATCTCTCTCGTAATCAGCTATAGAAGCATGACGAGGGCGAATTCTCCTAACGATGCGAAGCCTTGCCCTTCAGGCGAAGGTTCACCAACTGATTGACGGAAAAATTAAAGGGTAAGAAGTAAAGTTAGGTTGATGGATAGGTTGCTGATAGTTTCTAACAGATTGCCGATCACGGTTATAAGGAAAAAAGGCAAGTTATATCTTCAAACAAGTGTCGGTGGATTGGCTACCGGACTTGCGTCAGTTTTAAGGAAGTACAACTCGCTGTGGGTTGGATGGCCGGGCATAGAAATGAAAAGCTCGGAAGAAAAAATTCTGGAAGCAAGGATGAAGTCTGAAGGTCTGTTTCCCGTAAATTTGTCAAAAAGCGAAGTAAACGGGTACTACCACGGTTTCTGCAACAAAACTATCTGGCCCCTTTTTCATAGCTTTCCACAGTATACGATCTACAATAAAAAATGGTGGAGTGTTTACAGAAAAGTGAATGAAAAATTCTCGAAAGTTATAACTGATATAACAAAACCTGGAGATACAATATGGATTCACGACTACCATCTCATGCTTCTTCCAAATCTTTTGAGGGGGGAAGTGCCAGAGGCGAAGATAGGGTTCTTTCTCCACATACCCTTTCCACCTTTCGAAATGTTCAGACTGTTGCCTTGGCGCAGAGATCTGCTTGAAGGTCTCCTTGGGACGGACCTCATAGGCTTTCATATATACGATTACGTCCAGAACTTTCTTCAGTGCGTTCGCCGCTTGTTCGGATACGAACATGAATTCGGTAGGTTGATTGTGGAGGACAGAGTTGTGAAAGTCGACGCATTCCCAATGGGGATAGATTACGATAAGTTCAAAAGTATTGCAGGTTCTCCAGAATTAGAAAAGGAAGTGAAGAGGATTCGCAAAAAATTGAGGGGTCGAAGGATAATCTTATCCGTGGACAGACTGGACTACACAAAGGGAATTCCTCTAAGGCTTGAGATTTTCGATCTTTTCCTCAATAAATATCCTGAATACGTTGGTAAGGTCACGTTCGTTCTAAAACTCGTCCCGTCACGAACGAGGGTTGAGCATTACGTTCAGCTGAAGAAATATGTTGATGAACTCGTTGGGAAGATTAATGGAAAATATGGTGATATCGAGTGGATGCCGGTGCAGTACATCTGTCGCTTCCTTCCGTTCGAGAAACTCACAGCTCTTTACAGGGCCGCAGATGTCGCACTTATCACACCCTTAAGGGATGGAATGAATCTCATTGCTAAGGAATTCGTTGCATCTAAGATCGATGGTAAAGGAGCTTTAATTCTAAGCGAGACAACTGGAGCCGCATTCGAGCTAGCGGAGGCTATAGTTGTGAATCCTAACAACAAGGAGAAGGTCGCTGAAGCTCTGAAGATAGCTTTGGAAATGCCCGAAGATGAGCAAATAAATCGGAACAGAACTATGCAAGAGAGGCTAAAGCGTTACAATGTTGAAAAGTGGTCTGAGGACTTTATTCATGAACTTAACAAAATTAAAGAAGTTCAGCAGGAATTCAGCACGAAGTACCTCATAAGAGACATCGACAACCTCCTGAAAGACTATCGGAATTCCTCCAAGAGATTACTATTGCTCGATTACGACGGGACGCTCGTGCCGCATGCAGATGATCCCAGGAAAGTTGAACCTGATGAGGAACTTGTTCGCATTTTGGACGAACTCAGTAGAGATAAAAGAAATACCGTAGTGATCGTAAGTGGAAGGGACAAGAGAACTCTCGAGAAATGGTTTAAAAATTTGAGCGTCGATTTGGTAGCCGAACACGGTGCAGCTGTTAGAAAGAATGGAGAATGGAAATCAATAGACAGCGTTGATGATTGGAAAGAAAGCATTCGCCAGGTTCTTGAACTGTATGTAGACAGGACTCCGGGATCCTTCATAGAAGAAAAGGAGTTTTCGATCGTTTGGCATTATCGCAAAGCCGACCCGGAACTCGGACAGCGCAGGGCTGCAGAGCTAGAAAACGTTCTAATGAGCCTGATAGCTGGCACCGATCTCAGTATATTGAAAGGTGACAAGATTATCGAGGTTAAAAAGGCCGGGGTGGACAAGGGAAGGGCTGCTTTGGAATGGCTTTCAGATGACTGGGATTTCTTACTCGCTGCTGGTAACGATGAGACCGATGAGGATCTCTTTTCAGTTTTACTCGAGAATTCTTACTCGATTAAAATTGGTTTCAGCCCATCGAGAGCCAAGTATTATCTAAGGTCCTCATACGAGCTTAGAAGCGTACTTAAGAAACTGCAAAAACTATAAGTTTGCTAGTATACTATTGGGCATGCTGGCATCCAATCTTATATCGAGCAAACTCCACGTGTATTGGGACGATCCCGTGCTTCTTGTTTTAAATGTAATCGCCGGCACGGGTAAATGTAGCCCATATAGGTTACCAGTCGTCGATAGCAGACTGAAGGTTAAAGGCGTTATAACCGGTCGCAGGCTGCTCGAGGTTCTGTTAGGCCGAAGGGGTATTGCGCTAAGAGAGAGACTTGGAATAAGGGGCTTGCTAAGAAAAAGCGTTGGACTTTTTTGCGATGAGGCCCACAACGTATTTAGCGAGAAAACCCCAGTTCAGGCTGTAGCCCAGTTCATGGTCGAAAATAACATTGGAAGCACTTTCATTGTTGACGAAACCCTTACCTTCAAGGGAGTAATTGATGAGACGGCATTTTTGAACAAGATGAAGAAAAGGAGGGGCGATATCGAGGTTTGTGATATCATGCAGACGAGCGTTTACACGGTGTCACCTCAAGCTAACCTGTTCAACGCCGCACAAGTTATGCTCGATAACAGGGTCAGAAGGCTTCCCGTTGTTGTAAACGATGAAGTCGTAGGAATCGTAACGATCACAGACATACTAAAGCACATTCTAATTGAAGAAAAACACATTCCAGCCGTACTGGAGGATTCCGAATTTGCACTCGAGGAAAGCGTTGAAGAGATCATGATTCGCGATGTAGCTAAAGTTGGACCTGAAACCGACATCGGTACCGCTGCAAATCAAATGTTGAAAGAAGATGTTAGCTCATTAGTCGTTGTGAGAGATGAGAAACTCGAAGGTATAGTTTCTCGAATAGATCTAATTTCTGGATTAGCGCGAATCTCTGGAATTGGAGCACTGATAGAGCTGGTGAAACAATGAGAAAGATTAAGGATTACATTCCGATAGTCGGTCGCGACGAGGTCGAAGAGATCACGTACCTTGCAGAATACGTTGAGGGCGCTAAAGTCGTTCACGTAAATTCTACCAAGTTCGGCGGCGGGGTAGCTGAGATCCTGATGAGCTTAATTCCCCTCGCGAATTCGGTTGGACTTAGAGCGGTATGGGAGGTCATAGAGGGAGACAGTTACTTCTTTCAAATAACGAAAGCAATTCACAACGCACTGCAAGGCGAGTTTTCAGTGGAATTAACTCCAGAAATGTACCAGCACTACTTGGATATCAACAGGCTCAACGCTGAAAAGCTGGACTTAGAAGGTGACGTCGTTGTTATCCACGATCCCCAGCCTTTACCCCTCGTGGAGCATAGACTCGACGGTAAATGGGTTTGGCGCTGCCACATCGACACGTCTAAACCAAACGATGGCGTTTGGAGACATCTAAAGAGATTTGTGGAGAAGTACGACCTAGCAGTTTTTACGATGGAAAGGTACATACCTAGGGGTTTCAGGGGAAGATTTCTAATTGAGTACCCTTGCATCGATCCACTCTCGGATAAGAATAAACCGTTAAACCATACGAAAATACTTGATGTCCTCGAAAGGTACGACATAAACCCGGATAGACCAATCATAGGTCAAGTCGCTAGATTTGATAAGTGGAAGAATCCTCTGGGAGTAATAGATGTTTACAAGCTGGTAAAGAGAAGAGTTGAGGACATCCAGCTCTTGTTAATCGGTGTTTTTGCTCACGATGACCCTGAAGGGGAAGAATGGTACAGGAAAACACTGAATTATGCTGATGCTGATAGAGACATCCACATTTTAACCAACAATGACGGTGTAGGAGACCTTGAAGTCAACGCACTTCAGAGGTCGCTTACAGTCGCTCTGCAGCTGTCGATCAGGGAAGGATTTGGTTTAGCTGTGACCGAGGCTCTGTGGAAGGGCGTACCGGTTGTTGCTACAAAAGCTGGGGGAATCACTCTCCAAGTCATTGACTACGTTACAGGTTTCTTGGTGGACGATTTGAAAAATACAGCTGAAAAAACTGAAATTTTGATTAGAAGACCGTGGCTGGCAAGACAACTTGGAAGAAACGGTTCTGAGCACGTCAAAAACAACTTTTTGATAACCAAAGCTTTAAAGAATTACTTGAGAATGCATATAGAACTCGTAGGATTGCTCAAAGCGTAACTCCAAGAACAACGCATGAATTTGGAAAAGCTGTTATTGCAGGACTATCGCTATAGGGGATTTTTGTTGCTCTTCATATATCACCGGAATCAAATTTTCGTAATTCGGCCTCGAGAGCCTTGAGACTAAAGCTCCAATGAAGAAAAGCAGGATGTAGAAGATGATGGCCGAGATAAGAGCATAAGAAATTATCGGACTTTGAACCTTTTTCCTAGCCTGAAGAGATGCAGCTATGAAAACAACTGCAAGTGCCGACATTCCAAGAACAGAGGAGCCTGAATTCGTTGAATTTCCCTTTCGTAGTGACTTAAATGCATCATCTTGTTAGAAATCCTTCAATTAAAGTAAGAAGACCAAAAACCGATAGGATTCGAATTTAAATTTTAAAAATTATAACTTGCCCATATAAAACTTTGTAGCCGGACATCCGAGGCATTTGTTTGCTTCATATCTTTTGCAGTCCCCGCAAAAAACTCCGCATGGTGCTATTTCTCTGTTCTTATCCGGAACGACTTTAATATCAAGATAACTGTCATAATGTATTTCCCGAATTGGATATATCTCAAACCTTCTTATCCCCGGCTGGGACCTAAGAGAGCACTTTTCAAGGCTAATACTTTCCAATGTATGGTAATCTTCAGTGAAAATTAGGGCGAAGAGATTGTAGCTTCCAGTAGTGACGAAGAACTTTATTATTCTCGGGCAACTTTCAAATCGCTTCAAGAGTTTTTCTAAAGCCTCAGCACTCTCAACTTCTGCTGCAATTATAGCGGTTATAATTTTGAGTTTTTCAACATTTAGCAATGCAGTTAACTTTATTTCTCCCCTTTCAAGCTTATTGAGTCTTTTTTTGACACCCATAGCTGACATGCCGATCTCTTCAGCTATCTCGGTCAATGTAGCCTTACCATTCTTTTGAAGAATCGATATGATCTTTCTGTCTTTTTTGTCCATGTATTTTTTCATTCTCACTCCAATTTAAAGTTTATTATCTAAACATAATTCTAAGCATCGTTTTACTTTTTAAATTAGTTTATAATTTAAACCAAAATTGTAATATAGGTTTAAATTTACTATAATTTATGGAAATTAAGGAAATCCTACCATGTATAGCTGATCCCAAGAAGTTCAGAATAATCGGAAAAATTGATGTTGAGAATATTGATCAAGTTATGCCATATCTCGCTCGATTAATTCCCAATGCAGCATACAGCGAGAAGAGCGGATGGATCAGCTTTAAAAAAGGACAAAGATTAATAACTATTTACAAAGATGGTTTCGTCGCAATGACGCATATCAAGGATGAGCAAGAAGCGATGAAAATTCTAAAGGACATTGAGGTAAAGGCTAAGGAGGCCTGGGAGAAAAGAGAGCAAATCGATATCACTAAACCCATAAAAAGGACCGTTGTAAATGCTCTTGACGTTTACAACTACTTACCTAAAACAAACTGTAAGGAATGCGGAGAGCAAACATGTATGGCTTTCGCGGTAAAGCTGTTAAATGGGGAGAAGGACGTTAAGGATTGCAAGCCTTTGTTCAGGGATAAGCGATACATTGGTAATAGAGAGACGCTCTTAGGTATGCTTACCGCTGCTGGCTACGATATAGAGCTATGATGTGTTGAAGCATTTAAAAACTAAAAAATCTAAAAATAGAAAAAATTTATGTCATCTTAACTTGTGTAAACTGCAACCGAATAAAAAGCCAATAAAAAGCAACCAGATCTGGCACATTATCGCTCCAATCGGTTACATCTTAACTCATTAAATTTTTGAGAATTATACTTTTTTCAATAACTTCAAAAATTCTTCCTTACTCACTTTAGCATCTTTGATAATTTCCCTGAGAATACCTCTCCCGAGCTCTTCTCCTTTATGAACGGGTATAACGGTAACGCGTCCGTCAGGGTGTTTCATTATAACATGACTACCTTTCTGTCTAACAATTTGAAATCCAAGTTTACTTAAGGCTTTGATGACCTTTTCTGCTTTAACTGGTTTTAACTTCAATAATCTGCACCCCTACGAACTCTCCGATTTCTATGTCCTTCTCTACTTCTAAATAAAGCTCTATTGCTTCCTTTACTCTTTCCATAAGCTCATCTAAGCTTCTTGCTTGGGTATGGCATCCCGGTAGAGATGGGACCTTAGCAACGTAATATCCGTCTTCATCTTTTTCAATTACGACGCTCAGTTTCATAACTTTGATTTAGTTTCCGAGCATAAAAGTATAACTATTAACGAACAGCTCTGTTGGAAATTACCTACACATTATTATTGCTGAAATCAGCTCTTCATAAGCCCGTAAATCGATTTTTCGATAATTTCTCTTTATATTTATATATTTATTTATAAATTTGTGAAAGAGCAATTCAGGGCTGAATCCAAACCTATAACCCTTTTCCTGAATAGCTACGTGTAAACTTTGATAAGATACTAAAAGCTGAATTCAAGCTTAAGTATAATTTTAAGAATGGAGTACTGGACGTCGCTGTCGCCATCTTAATCGGCTGGTTTGTTAGAGAGGTGTTTGTTATTGCGGTGCTAATCGCTCTCTTCTATCACTTCTCAAAAGACCATCCCAAAAAGGAGTTCTTGCAGTAATAGTCAGCATTTCTTTGCTTACCGCTGGACTCATTTTTGCAAAGAACTCGCTTAATACGCTTGGGTGTTCTTCAACACAAGTAGTTTTTGTCTCAGCTATCGGCATACTAACTGTGCTGTTATTTTGGAGAAAAATTGAAAGATGGAAACTAGCTTTTTGGTTAAGATAAGCATTAAAGTGATAAATCGTATATACAGATCCCCCATACAACGGATCAACTTCGATTGTATTTCCTCTCATAACCACTCTTTCCTCACATCCTGAACAACGATCCCTGTACAACTACTCCGGGGATATTTTACGAAGGTCTCAAGCTCTCAGATGAGATCTCAACATCGCTTAAATAGCTCTGAGGTGTAAACAAGACATGGATCTTTTCGAGGATTTCAGAGGAGATAGGTTCAGAAAGTTTCTCGGAGTGGAAATTTTAGAAGTTTCCGAGGGATATGCAAGAGTTAAGGGTAGAGTTAGAAGAGAATACTTGAACTTCCTCGGCACAGCTCATGGCTCGTACATAATGGCTCTTGCAGACTTTGCCTTTGCACTTGCAGCGAACTCAAATAACATCAGAAGGGCTGCAGTTTCAATCAAAATGGACTTCTATAAACCAGCTTATGAAGGTGATGAGCTTACGGCAGAGGCTAAAGTTATTCACGGCAGGAAATTAGTTTTTTGCGAGCTTAAAGTTATGAGGGGAGACGATATAATCGCCAAGGGAGAGGCGATTGCGTATGGGAAAGACAGAATTCATTAAATTTTCAGATGAAAACAAGATGTTCAAATTAATGAGGTTGCTAAGAGGTGCAAAAAATAAAAATCCTCGCCGATTGCTATTCTGAGCCATACACATCTTTAAGCAAGCTTGGGGAGGAAATGCGGAAGATGCACTTCTAGAATACTGTATTAAGGCGTTGTTGGACTCTAGTATCTTTCAGACTACGCTATGTTTTTTGATTCGGCATCTCTACGTATTGAATTCCAGCGCAGACATTGGAACCAAACCACTCAAATTTGGAATTGAAAAATCCAAAATCAAAAATTTACGTTGGAACATGGAAAGTTGCATTGGACATTCCGTTTTTATGAAAATATGCTTCTGTAAATCTCGGATATAACAGAGGTTTACTGAGAAAATGGCTGGATGTTCCAGGAAGATAGATTGAAGACGGATTGAAGTCTATCGTTCTTAAGTGTAGAAGTGATGTCTTCAGATAACTTACCACATCAGCTCCAGCCTTGTCGTGGTAGAGCTTTATAGAGGTTTTCAAGACTATTCATCTTATTCAACCAGAAAAACATCCAAAATCTCTCTGAGATTAATCCCGTTTCTTCACAACAATTTAGAGGTAAATGAAATGACGGAGATTACCGATTTCGACTGAGAAAAAAGAAGAAATCTGATCTAAATAGACGAGACCGCTGTAAAAGCAGCAAGAAGATGTCACCAACTACCTCAAGCCTAGCTTTTTCAGAACTTGCGTGGCTCTCTCCTGCCCGAAGTACTCGTAAATACCACCTTTGCTTCCAGGCTTCACGCTTGGATCGCCGAGGTAGCCGGCATCGACGAGCTGAATGAGGAACTTGGGCGGAGCCCATTTGGGATCCTTCGTCATCTCGTACATCGTCTCGTATATTCTAAGCCTCGTGTCCAAGCCCACCAAGTCGCCTGTCTCTATTGGACCCATCGTGTAGCCGTAGCCGAGCATCATCGCTATGTCGATGTCCTGCGGTGTCGCCACTCCTTCTTGCAGCATCAGCATTGCCTCTTTGCCGAGTATTAGCCCTAGCCTCGTCGTGGCAAAGCCTGGAGAGTCCTTGACGACGACGGGGACCTTTCCAAGCTTAGAGAGCCATTCTCTGACTTTACCAACAACCTCATCGCTCGTCAGCAATCCCTTGACGAGTTCGACGAGTTTCTGGATCTGAGCTGGGTTGAAGAAGTGAATTCCGAGGAACTTCTCTGGATTCTTCACGGCAGATCCAAGCTTTGTTATGCTTATCGACGAAGTGTTCGAGCCTATTATTACATCGCCGACGATCTTGGAAACACTGGAGAGCACCTTTTTCTTCAGATCGATGTCCTCGAAAACGGCTTCAATCACCAACTCAACTCCTTCGAGATCTTCGTAGCGAGTCGTCGTCTTAATTCGAGAAGCTATTTCCTCCGCCTGTTCTGCTGTTATCTTTCCCCTCTCAACCAGTCTCTGCAACCCGAACCTTCCCCTCCTTATCGTATCTATCCCCTGATTCAGCTTCTCCTCACTAATATCGACGGCTACAACTTCCACACCATTCTGGGCAAAAAATTGAGAGATTTGTGTTCCCATCAAGCCAAATCCAACGACGCCAACTTTCTCAAACATGATCTCACCTCCCTCTAAACTCGGGCTTTCTCTTTTCAATAAACGCCCTCATACCCTCTTTAGCATCCTCGGTGCTAAAGAGAATCGAGAAGAGTGAGAGCTCATACTTCAACCCATTTTGCACCTGCATTCTCTGCGATGCGTTCAAAGCCTTTTTCGCAAACTTAACCGCTAGAGGTGGCTTCTCTAAGATCTTCCTAGCTATCTCCTTAGCTCTTTCCATCAGCTTGTCTTCTTCAACAATTTCCTCGATAAGCCCTATCCTCAGCGCCTGATCGGCATCTATCACCTCTCCCGTTAGAACGAGCTTCTTCGCCATCCCTAAACCTACTAAGCGTGGCAATCGCTGCGTACCACCAGCTCCAGGGATTATTCCGATGTTTATCTCCGGCTGACCAAACTTCGCTTTCTTGCTCGCTATTCTTATGTCACAGGACATCGCAAGCTCGCAACCGCCGCCCAAAGCGTAGCCGTTTACCGCTGCCATCGAAACGACGTCGCTCTCCTCGATGCGCGTGAAGAGCTCGGTTCCAAGTTTTCCAGCTTCTAAAGCTGCGATAGGGTCGCGCTGCAAGAGCTCGTTTATGTCCGCTCCGGCCGCAAATGCTCTCCCGCTGCCGGTGATTATCGCAACCCTCGCCCTTTCTTCGACCTCGCTGAAGACTTTAAGCAGCTCTTTTCTCGTTTCAGTGTCCAGAGCGTTCAGCTTCTCCGGCCTGTTCAGGGTAATTACTGCCATCTCCCCATCAAATTCGAGTTTGACCTTTTCGCCCATATCCATCACTTCAACTTTCCTATCAACCTCCTCGCAATTATAAGCTTCTGAATCTCCTTCGTCCCCTCGTAAATTTCCGTTATCTTTGCGTCCCTGTAGTACCGCTCTGCAGGGTATTCGCCGATGTACCCGTAACCACCATGTAGCTGCACGCACCAGTCAGCAACGTAAACAGCTGTCTCACCGGCGAACCACTTGGCCATCGAAGAAATTTCCGGTTTGGGCTGACCTGCGCTGCAGTACCAAGCCGCTTGCCACGTCAAAAGCCTAGCAGCTTGAATGCGGGTAGCCATCTCGGCTATCTTGAAT
>Ga0180302_10001326_pt1 | contig 11693 bp, 12 predicted proteins | sample GuaBasSediGuay17_FD_121794 | JGI IMG/M metagenome (GOLD analysis project Ga0180302, IMG submission 121794) | Subseafloor sediment microbial communities from Guaymas Basin, Gulf of California, Mexico - Guay17, Core 4571-4, 12-15 cm | ecosystem: Environmental > Aquatic > Marine > Hydrothermal... | reverse complement strand
GTGGGCTCGCCTCCTGTGAACAGCAGGTTGGGGACGCCTACCTCGAACAGCTTGTCTATGACCCTCTTCCACTCCTTCGTGCTCAGCTCGCTCCTGCGGCGGGGGGATGAACTGTAGCAGTGCACACAGAGGTTGTTGCAGTCGTATGTGAGCGCCAGATCTGCCCTGAACGGGGCATCTGCAGCCACGGACAGGGGGTCTAGCCTCTCGAAGCCGAGGTAGGTCAGGGGGCAGGCCTCGCCCGATATGAAGCTGTTAACCCTGTACACCACGTCCTCGTAGTCCCTCTTCGCCTGCTCGAATGTAACTCCCCTGAACTCCTTGACCGCTTTCCTGGCCGCCTCCTCGGGCGAGGCCCCCTCCAGCATCAGTCTGATGTAGAACGCCGCGGTTCTGTTGGCGTACAGCACGCGTGACGCGTTGACCACCAGGACCCCTTTGCCGTCCTTGTCTATCCGGAAGTGGAGCCTGAGGCCCGTGCTCGGATCCCTATACGCTATGAACCCCTTGCTCCTCCTCAATGATATCACCACTTGGGTTCCTCTACGAGACGCACCAGCCTGCCGCAGTAGCGGCACCTGACAACGTCCTTACCCGGCTCGGGGAGGGGGAGCGAGGCCCCGCAGTGAGGGCACTTGAGCTCCTCGACCGCGAGCTTTCCCGAGGGGTCCCAGCTGACCTTGACCTCGAGTACCTGCGGCTGGGGCCTCAGTAGCTTATAGGCCAGGAGCAGGCCGCCAGCTAGCATCGGGCCCCCGACGAGCGCCCTCTCGGGGCGCACCATGGACGCTATGAGAAACAGCACCCCGAGCCCTAGTAGTAGCACTGAGGCGAGCGCTAAGGCCAGTCTGACGGCCCCCGAACCCGTCATAGTCATCCTTTTATCAGTGGAAGGGGGATGATAAATGTCTGTGAGGTATGCTCAGGAAAGTATGCTTAGGCCTACTGCTAGCGCTGGCGGTGGCGACGCTGGCCACGCCCGCCCTGTCCCAGCCCATCAAGTACAGGGTGGCCAGGGAGTACGTCACGCTCGTGGTAGAACCAGACGCCACATGCTTGCTGATCTACAACGTGACCATCAGAGTTGAGGAGGGGGTCATCGGGAGTTACGTGGCTATAGGGATGCCGAATCCAGACTTCGAGGTTGTCAGTGCCGAGGAGCTTGACACTGAAGCTGTCCTCGAGTACGAGGAGGTCAGGGACGGCGAGAGCAAGGTCGTGATGCTCGTCTCCTCCCCCATAGGGCCCGGCGAGGAGAGGACGTTCCTCCTCACAGTCGTCGTAAGGAACCTCATCTTTAAGGACGAGACGAACCCGGGTAACGTGGGCCTGCAGTTCATACCCTCATGGTTCGAGAACGCGCCTGTGGACGACCTGAGGCTGACCATAGTCCTACCGCCGGGGGTAGCCAGAGGAGAATTCCGCAACACGCCTGACTACGACAATCTGCTTGAAGTCGACGGGAGGCTGGCCCTGTACTGGGAGAGGCACGGTCTCAGCCCTGATGACAGGTTCGTGGTAGGTGTGAGCTTTCCGGAGGAGTACCTCGAGGTCAGCGTGCCTGAGCCCCCCGGGGGAGGCGTGGACGCTCTCTTCGTGGCCGGCGTCGTCCTGTCCCTGGGCGTCCTCCTCCTCGGCGCCTCAAGTGTAGTGATACGGGCCCGGAAACCCGTGTACGAGTCCCCACTCTTGATGATCGAGGCCCTGGGGCCCAGGAAGGGGCTTTACGCCCCCGAGGCCGCATGGCTCATCGAGAGCGAGAAGAGAAGGCCCAACTACTCGAAGGTACTGACCATGATACTGTACTCGCTAGTGAAGAAGGGTGCACTGGAGATAGTATCGCTGGACCCCCTGAGGGTCAGGGTCACGGGCGGCGGGCAGGACCTACGCTACTACGAAAGAGCGTTTCTGAAGTGTGTTAGGGGAGACGGCTCTCTGAGCGAGGACTGCTTAGTCAGAGTAATAGACGTCCTAGACAAGGGTGTAGCCGAGAAGATGAGGGGGTACAGCAGGTGGGAGACCATCGAGTACTACAAGAAGATCGTCGAGCGAGCATGGAAAGAGGTCGAGGAGGCCGGTACTCCCGAGTTGAGGCTGAGGAAGGCGCAGGAGAACACGGAGTGGCTCATGCTGGACCCCGACTTCCCCGCAAGGATAGTCGTGATTATGGAGAGGCCCACTCCGTACATCCCCTCGCCTTCCGACCCCTGGGTCAGAGCGCTACCTCCCGGTGAGCGCAAAACGCCTACCGATATAGTCGAGTTCGCGGACAGAGTTGCGAGCGCACTCGAGCGCGCCGCCCACGGCATCGTCACGGACGTCGAGAGGTTCGCGGACAGAGTTGCAAGGACCATAGAGGGGAGAACAGCGTCAAGGTCGCGGGGTAGTGCGCTCCGTGCGGTCTCGTGCGTATGCGTGAGCTGCGCGTGTGTATGTGCGTGCGTCAGCTGTGCCTGTGCATGCGCCTCCGGAGGCGTAGGTTGAGGCCCTTTTCTAAAAGCAGCCTCTACGCTGAGGGAAGAGAAGCTGCCTAGCTGCCCTACCCTCCCTTGCTTCCTATCTTCTTGAACAATATGGGGGCTTCCTTCACGCGGAACTCCTCAGTGTAGCCGTAGTCCGAGCCTTCAACGCCTGTAATGCTGAACCCTAAAGCGTCGGCCACCTTCCTAGTCACCGACGGTAGTACCGGGTGCAGGAGACTTGTCGCTATCCTGACTGCCTCGAGAGCGTTGTATAGAGGCGGCTCGGGGTCGTCGGCCTTCCATGGCGCCGTCCTGTTCAGGTAGGCGTTGGCCATCCTGAGCAAGTCAAAGGTCCTCACCAGAGCCTCGCTTATCCTGTACTCCTCCATCAGCCTCGAGACCTCGCTCACGGTCTTGACAGCCACGTCCCTGAACTCCTCCTCCAGATCGCGCCTCCGGACGACCCCGCCTAGCTTCCTCTTGGCAAGTACGCCCAGCCTCCTGACCAAGTTGCCGTACGTGTCTGCAAGCTCGCTGTTGTACATGCTGTCGAGTAGCTCGAAGCTGAACTCCACGTCCTTCTCGAGGTTCAGCAGCCTCATCAGTAGGTACCTGACAGCGTCCGCCGAGCCGTACCTCTCCAGCATGTCGTCGATCATAATCACATTGCCCACGCTCTTACCCATCTTCAGCCCCCTGTTGATTATGAAGGCGTGCACGAGGACCCGCCTGGGCGGCGGTATGTCGAGCATGAGGAGCACCGCGAACCATATCGCCGTGTGGAACCACAGTATGTCCTTGCCTATCACGTGGTGCACGACCGGCCAGTACTTCTCGAACCTCCCGCCGTCCTTGCCGTAGCCAGCTCCGGTGACGTAGTTCAGCAGGGCGTCTATCCAGACGTAGACGACGTACCTGTCGTCGAACGGGAGCTCAACACCCCAGTACACCCTGCTCTTCGGCCTGGCGATGGAGAGGTCCCTCAGCCCCTCCCTCTCGAGCTTAGAGACTATCTCCCTAGCGTAGCCCCGCGGGTGGACTATGTCAGTGTCCCTCACGAGCCTTAGCACCTGGTCCTCGTACTCGGACAGCTTAAGGAAGTATGTCTCCTCCTCGACCCACTCCAGCTCCTTCTTGTGCGTGGGGCATACCTTCTTGCCGTCCTGCTCCTCGTACTCGCCCTCGCTGTAGAACTTCTCGCAGCTGGCGCAGTACCACCCCCTGTAGACCCCCTTGTATATCAGCCCCTTGGAGTAGAGCTTGGAGAGAGCCTCCTTGACGACCTCCTCGTGGTCTTCGTCTGTTGTGCGTATGAACCTGTCGTAGCTTATGTCCAGACGGGCCCAGTAGTCCTTGAAGATAGGCGCCATCCTGTCGACGAACTCCTTGGGCTTCAGCCCGGCCTTCTCGGCCGCTCTCTGGAGCTTGAGCCCGTGCTCGTCCGTCCCCGTCAGGAAGAAGACGTCGTATCCGTTAAGCCTGTGCCACCTGGCCAGCACGTCAGCTAGTACTGTCGTGTAGGCGTGGCCTATGTGCGGCACGTCGTTGGGGTAGTATATCGGCGTCGTTACGTAAAACGCCCTCTCCCCCATGAGTACCCCCCTTGGGTGTCCCTCAACGTAAAAATAAATCATGCCTCGGCATTACGGAGAGTCCTAATTCCGCACGGCGCAGTTCTTGCTATCCGTGCCAGCCATCCTCTATTAAGGCCTTTATAAGGTTTAAAGTCCTTAACTAGTACCCGTAATTATTACTCACATGTTCTTACAGTGTCGTGGGGCCGTCTAGAAGTTCGTCTAGCTAAGATTTAGATAAAAATTAATATATCGCAATAAATCATGAGTATACCGTCCCCTGGTGTAAGCGATGGAGGAAGACCCCCCATCGCTGGGTAAGGCCGCCGACGGCCCCGTGTCCCGGTACATAAACCGGAAGTTCTCACAGCAGGTGACGCTGAGGTTCCTTGCGAAGACCAAGCTCACCCCCAACCAGGTCACCTGGATAGTCTTCCTAGCGACCCTGCAGTCGGTGCCCGCCTACCTCTTGGGATGGTACTGGCTCGGCGGGCTTATCGCCCAACTAGGCAGCATGCTGGACGGCTGCGACGGGGAGCTCGCTAGGCTGAAGGGGATGACCAGCGAGCTAGGCGCGTTCTACGACACGGTTCTCGATAGGTACATGGATGTGCTCGTGCTCATGGCCGCCACCTACAGGCTCGCACTCGACCTAGGTCCCCCCTTCTCGACGTACGCCTGGGTAGTTGGGTTCTTCGCGGTCCTGGGCAGCATAATGACGTCGTACTCCTCGATATTCGTCAAGAGGGCTCTGAGCGGGGGCGACGTCGCGTGGCCGATCGTGCTGTCCGACGGGAGGGACGTTAGGACGCTGCTACTCGCGGTCTGCAGCTGCCTGGCCCACGTGAACCCTCTGTACCTGCTGGCGGCTTTAGCGTGGATAGCTTTCGTGACTAACCTGAAGGTGTGCTACCGCGTCAGCGTCGCGCGCTACATATTCCCGGGCCCGAGGCTCAGGTGAAAAGCTATGGCGCTGTACAGCCCGAGGAGAAAGAGCTACCGACTGGAGAAGGGGAAGGGGGAAGAGTGCGCCCTCTGCCACCCCTACAAGGAGCAGATAATCTGCGAGAGCAAGTCGTGGATCCTAATAGCCAACTGGTGGCCCTACAACACGGGCCACGTCATGCTTGTAACCAAGAGGCACATCGAGGACATAGTGGAGATGAACGAGGACGAGAAGAGGGAGCTCCTACCCTTCATCCTCAAGGTCGTGGAGGTTCTGAGGAAGGAGTACAGTCCCATGGGGTTCAACATAGGCGTGAACCTGGGGCAGTGGTCCGGGGGGAGCGTCGACCACCTGCACATACACATAGTGCCCAGGTACAAGAACGACACGGGATTCACCAACGTTATAAGCGGGACAAGCGTGGTCAGAGAGACCCCCTGGGAGACGGCCGAAAGGTTGAAGAGAGTGTTGGGGGAGCGGGTAGAGCTAGGAACTTAAAGCTCCCCCTCCTCTTTCTTTCTCTTCAATGCTCTCGAGGAGAAGCTATTTCCTAGACCTGCGGGGGGCGCAGTAGTCACTTATGTGAACGTAGCCCCTAACGATCACTGCCGCTTCACCGTAAACCTCCTTCAGGTTCTCCATTCTCAAGACGTCGCTGGGAGGGCCCACCACGTAGAATCTCCGGTTCATTAGCACGACTGTGTCTGTGCGCTCCAGCAGGAGCATCGGATCATGGCTGGACACGATCACGAGCTTCTCCTCGGCTAGTGCCCCTATGAAGTCGGCCAGCTGCACTCTCCCAACGGGGTCAACCGCCGCTAGGGGCTCGTCCATGATCAGTATTGGCGGGTTGTGCACTATGGCTCGCGCTATGAGGACCCTCTGCCTCTGCCCCTCAGACAGCTCCCAGAAGTTGCTGTGCCAGGCCTCGCGCGGCAGCCCGACAACCTCTAGAACCTCCGCCACTCTCCTCTTCACGTCACTCCCCGTAAAGACGCGAGGCCACCTCTTACGGTACATCATGTAGTGGTTCTGAACGACCTCCCACGCCGTAATGGGGAACTCAAACGCCTCGCCCGGAACTGTTTGAGGCACGTACCCCATGTACCTACCGGCTAGACAGGGCTCGCCTGTCACGTCCACGCCGCACACTACAACCCTGCCCCTCAGAGGCTTCAGCAGGCCCAGAATAGCCTTCAGTAAAGTCGTCTTTCCCGCCCCGTTGGGCCCCAGCACCTGCACGAGGCTGGGGCCGCGGAAGGACGCGGAGAAGCTCTCCACCACGGGCACGGCGTTGTAGCCCACCGTCAAGTCCTTTAAGATTATTTGACAGTCACAGGTGGTTTCTTTGTGCACATTTAGGCTGCGTTGCATCGCAATTCTTAAATGAATGTGCACACTAAAAGGCTTTCGGTGGCTGTTGTGAGGATGCTCCTGCTGGCAATTGCTGCCCTCCTGCTATTCGCGCCTCTAAGCGCCGCAGGCCAGCCTCAAGGACTCCTTGTAGTCGTAACGTTCCCAAACCTAGCCGAGGACGTTCAGCAACTCCTCTGCGAGGGGGACCGTGTGGTCTCTTTGGTGCCTCCGGGTGTTGATCCCCACGACTACCAGCTGACCCCTAGTGACGTCGAGGCTCTGAGAAACGCCGACGTAATAGTGTCCACGGCCCACGCTCCCTTCGAGAGCGATATTAGAAAGATGGCCGACTCCGGGGAGCTTAGGGCCGTCCTGGTTGAGATACCGAGGATCCCGGGGATGAAGATACTCAACAACCCCCTCCTTGGCACCCCTAACCTGCACATGCCCATATACGACCCGGAGAACTATAGGGTCTTCGTAACTTACCTGTCCAAAGTGTTTAGCGGGCTGAGGCCCGAGCGCTCCGGCTGCTACGAGGGGAGGGCCAGTAGGGTCCTTGCCAAGCTGAAGAGGCTCAGGGAACTCGCTCCAAAGCTCAGTGCTGTGGCGGCGGCCGACATGCCCACAACTCAGTACGCCGTATCGTGGCTCGGTGTGAGCATCAAGTACTTAGTGATTAGGGAGCACGGAGTCCCCGCCACTCCTAAGAGCGTACGGCGAATCGAGGAGGCCTTAAGAAGGGGGGAGATCGACCTAGCGGTCGTCCTGAGCCCTCCGAAGGCGAAGGCCTCTGAGATGCTCGCAGCGATGGCCCGTAGGGAGGGAGTGCCCGTGCTTTTCGTCCCCTCGCCTTTTGCGCAGGGGAGCGTGATCGACAAGCTTCTTAGCGTCGTAGAGCAGGCGAGGAGGCTTCACGGTGAGCAAGCTGTGAGAGTAAGGAGGGTTGCGTCTGCCGATTTAACCGGTATCGGCACGGTCATCGCCGTTGCAACAGCAGTACTCGCGATGTTCTCTATTGCCCGCGGCGCGGCTGCTGGAGCCTTGAAGACCGCCGTGCAGATGCTCACTTTGGGCGTAGCGCTAGTCCTCGCGTATTTGACCAGCCCGCTGTGGCTGGCCGTCACGCTCTCGGCCGCTATCGCATACGGCTTTCTCAGCGCCGTCGTCGCAGCGAGAAAGCTGTACTTTCTCGCCGGGGCCTCGGCTCACTCAGCGCTACTGGCTGCCGTTCTGGGGGTCCCGCTCGCGAGGTTAACAGGACTAGGCAGCGAGTACGCCTGGGGGGTCGTGGTGGGTCTCCTTCTAACTTACGCTGTCGGCTACTTGATACACAGGGGAGTGAAGCCGGACATCGCAACGTCGGTGTTCGTCTCAGCCACGGCATCGGGGAGCGTGGTGGCGATCTATTACGTCCTAACCCGCTTCCCTCTCCAGACAAGCGTCTGGGCTATAATGGTCGGCGATCCCCTGCTCGCGAGCTGGACCGACGCCTACTACGCTCTAGCCGTAGCCGCGGTCACAGCCGTGGCAGTAGTGTTAACGTACCGAGAGGAGGTCTGTATAGGCACTGAGAGAAGCTGCACGATCCTCACGGGAGTCAACGTTAAGTTCTACGACTGGCTGGTATTCACGTTGCTAGGGCTAACGGCGGTAGCGATGATAAAGGTGGTGGGGTTCGTGCTGGAGCATGTCCTCGTGCTACTCCCCTCGGCCATAGCGGTGTCATGCTCGGGAAGCAGTCGCGGGGTGCTGTACGTTAGTGCCTACGTAAGCGTAGTCGCTAGCCTGCTCGGCCTGTACGTGGCCGTGGCCTTGGATCAGGCCCCGGCAGGCGTAACCGGGCTCATGCTCCTAGCTATGTACTTAGTGGCCCTGCTCTTCGGGAGGGGGGCTAAATGATCAAGGAGCGGAAGGTCCGCTTCGGAATATCGGTCCCCGAATCTCTGGCTAGGAGGCTGAACAGCCTGGCCAGGGCTATGGGCTCGGACCGCTCGAAGGTTGTTAACGACGCGCTGAGAGAGTACATCCACGACCACATCCACTACCTCGTGCCCCACGAGTGCAAGGGAGTAATGGTGTTCATTGGTAGGGCTGATAGGGCAAACATACTGTCGGTTCTCGACGACTTCAACGACATAGTGAAGTGCTACAACCGGATAAACTCTGAGGGCGTCTGCATAGACACTATAATCGTGTCGGGCAGCTCTGAGCGCATAGTTGAACTACATAGGACGCTCGGCGAGACCTTCAAGTGCAGCATCAGGTATGTCCCGGTGGCCTACGACATTGAGGGGGGCGAGGGCTCCGGCTGCCTCTAGGCATAGCTGTAGGTAGTCCAGCGTCGGTCCTCAGCGACCGCGTTGAGGTGTCAAGCAAATGCCAAAGTCCCCATAGACCGCGAACGTGGATAGATTAATCTGGCACCTAAACAACCCTATAAAGTGGTTATAGTGGTGTTAAAGGATGGAGCTTGATGATCTACGCCACGCCCCCAAGTACCTGGAGGACCTTAGGACGCGGGTCGGGTACATCGTTCATCACTTCGACGTGGTAACCTCCACCCAGGACGTTGCTAGGGAGATGGCAGAGGAGGGAGCGCCGGAGGGCACTGTCGTGCTGGCAGAGGAGATGGTAGCGGGCAAGGGGAGACTAGGCAGGAAGTGGCACGCCGGTAGGGGAGGTCTCTGGATGACCATAGTGGTAAGGCCGAGCGTATCGCCTAGAGAAGCTCAACTGCTCAGCATAGCGTCCAGCGTCGCAGTTGTCGAAGCTGCAAGGAGGACTTTGGGGGTCGAGTTGGGCATCAAGTGGCCTAATGACGTGCTGTTTAAGGGGAAGAAAGTCGCGGGGGTTCTCGTGGAGACCAGCATATCGGGCATGAGAGTGGTCTACTCGCTGGTGGGCATAGGAGTAAATGTCAATAACGAGATCCCGCCCGAGCTCAGGCAGACTGCGGTTTCACTCAAGGAGCTAACCGGTACTTCCATACCGAGAATCCCGTTGCTACGCTCCCTGCTCGAGTCCTTCGACGATTTATACGGTAACCTAGAGCGTGGTGATGCGCGTGCGGTAATCAGCAGATGGAAGGCGTGCTCCGCAACTATAGGGAGGAAAGTGCGTGTGGTGTGTTGGGATGGAGTTCTGGAGGGGGTGGCCATCGATGTGGCAGGGGACGGGTCCTTACTGCTGAAAGCAGACAACGGGTCGATACTCGTAGTCAATGCTGGGGAAGTCGTACACCTGAGGTAGCGGGCTGGCCTATTACCGGCTTTAGATCGAGGTGCTTGTAGAGGGCATCGACGTCCTCGGCGTTCAGCTTCTCGTAGGCCTCCGATGCTCCCACGTCTATCCAGCTACCCCTGAACCTATACGCTAAGACGCGGCCCCCCCTCTCCAGGAGCTTGGGTATGAGGTCGCGCATGAGGTCTATGTCGCCCCTAAGGTGCTCAAAGAGCTTTAAGGCGCTAGTGCTCAGCGCTAGGACGCCTATCGTGACCGGGCCCCGGATTACGGGCTTCTCAACCATTCTTACAACGACCCCCCCTGAAACCTCAGCCACGCCTACAGGAACCCTATAGCCCTCGGCGACCGCCAGGGTAGCGTCCGCTTTACGCTCGAAGTGGAACTCGAGTAGGCCCCTCAAGTCGAGATTCGTGAGTATGTCGCCGTAGTGGACCAGGAGAACTTCAGCGCCCTTAAACGCGTTAGACTTCAGCGCGCCTATTAGGGCCCCACCTGTCCCGCTGTACCCCTCCTTGTCTAGCACGTAGGTTATCCTGACGCCGAACCTTGACCCGTCGTTGAAGTAGTTGGCTATCTGATGGGCCTTGTAGCCCACAAGTAGGACTATGTCCTTGAGGCCGTGGTAGGCCATGTGCCGGACTATGTACTCGAGCACGGGCTTCTCGAGAGACCCCACGGGCACCATGGACTTCTGGAAGTAGTTGGTGAGGGGCTTTAGAGCCTCACCCCGCCCCCCACAGAGAACAACCCCTTTTACTCTAGGCAAGCCCGACACCGCTAGTAGACTTACTCATCAAACCCTTATACAGACTGTCAGCGTGGATTAGGCCTCGAGGATGTTAATATTGGTTGCGCGGTGCTGACGCGCCCTCACCTCAAAGCAAATATATGGGCAAGCTCCTGCGCACTAGCTGGCTCTGGAGGACCAGCCCTCACCCCTCTCAAGCTTAAGGAAGCCTGTACCCCTTGGGAGGCACTCCTTGGCGGACGATGCTGAGAAAGTCTGCGTTCCTCGGCTAGAGCTGGCAATGAACAAGGACGCTGAGGTCAAGGTAGCTCTCACTAAGATTATCAGAGTAAGGACAAGGAGCAACGTCAAGGGATCTTTTGCCTACGTTAATGGGTAAAGTAGTTTTCCTCCCTTACAAGTACAGTGGGGCCGTCCCATTACAATAGGTGCTCTGAGAGTCGCCCCCGGCGACAGCAGCCACGTGGTCCTGGCCCCGCTGCCTCCTAGCCCGGTGGGAGCACGGACGCGACGACCCTGGGCAGCTCGGCAAGGCTCCCCGCGACGGCATCCACGTGCGGGATCTCGCTCAGCGGGCACCTCACCGCGACGGTTACCATGCCGACGCTCTTAGCCCCCACGAGGTCCCTAACCGAGTGCCCGACGAAGGCCGCCTTCCCGGGCTCGACCCCCAGCTCCCCCAGGACGTACAGGTAGGCCTCAGCCTCGGGCTTGCAGCGCCCTATGTCGCACGAGCACACAACGACGTCGAGCAGGGCGTCAAGGCCCGCTCTGGCGAACCACCCCAGCTTCTCCTCGGCCCGGAAGTCCGAGTTGGACAGCACGGCGACTCTGTAGCCGAGACTTTTCAGCTCGCGGACCGCGCGGACGCAGTCATCGTAAAATACGACGCCCTCCTGCATCTCTCTGTCGTACCTGGCGTAGACCTCGTCGACCAGCGAGCCCTCCACGCCCAGGGCCCTCAGGAAGAGGGCCACGGCGTCGCGCCGCGAGATCATGCCCCTGTAGGACAGCTCGCGAAGCTCGTAGAGGAGGAGGGCAGCTCTCCTGTTGAAAGCAATGTGTTGCCCCGTAACGCTCTCAACGGCCTCCGCCAAGACGCTGAGGGCGTCCTTTCTCCTGTAGTAGAGCAGGTCGCCCGCGTCTAGCACCACACCCGCCATGAAAGCGCCCCCGAGCTAGTAGGCCGAGCGCTGCTAAAAACTCGCCTGCAACCAATAGGGCTTGCGGCCTTGCGTTCAGTAACGGGATAGGCAACGTGAGCGTCCCGAGCGTTGTCAGCCGGAGCGCTGGAGAATCCTAAGGAAGTTCCGAGGCTGAGGCGCATCATGCGCGAAACCTCTTTGTCTACGCCGTAATTC
>Ga0180302_10001325_pt1 | contig 11693 bp, 10 predicted proteins | sample GuaBasSediGuay17_FD_121794 | JGI IMG/M metagenome (GOLD analysis project Ga0180302, IMG submission 121794) | Subseafloor sediment microbial communities from Guaymas Basin, Gulf of California, Mexico - Guay17, Core 4571-4, 12-15 cm | ecosystem: Environmental > Aquatic > Marine > Hydrothermal... | reverse complement strand
GCAGGAAATAGATTAAAATTTGGAGGCTGTCCCCTAGTAGGAAGCCTACCAAACCGTTTATGGCGAGAAGCGTCGAGACGAGAAGCAGAAGGAAGCCGAGATATCGAAGGTAAATTTTCATGGAGAAGCCCTTCAAGGCTTTCCTTAATCTTACAGGTAGGCTACGATTTCCCTTAAGAGCTGTCAGCCTTTAAACCTTAACCCTCCTCGAAGCCTCCACCACCCTCCTCAAACATTCTAAAGCGGTAAAATAGGTTGGGAAGCCTTTCAAGCCGCATTCAGGCCCAGCGTAAGCCACTAAACCTCCAAGAAACCTTAGACTAGCCTTAAGCCTCCCCTCCAAAACCTCGACAGGCTCCAAGAAGCCTTCAGGATTCACGTTTCCACGCCTTATCGCAGACCATATTTCCCCTAAGGCCTGCTCCGCCGACTCTCCAGGTTTAAGCTTCCCCTTCAAGGCTTCGGTGAGCAGGGCGTCGAAATCCGTTACGGCGATGCTAACCTTAAACCGTTTACCTGCCCTTTCAGCCTTCCTTTTCGCCGCTTCCGAACGGTAAATATGGTCGTCCACATGGCCCTCAACCACATCCAAGTTTTCAATTTCCCAGAAAAGGTCGTTACCTGTCTCGTGGAGGTGGAGGGCTGTTTCAACCCCCCGGCTGGAAGCCTCCCAGCAAACCGCCCCCAAAGCCTTAATTAAAGCCTCCCTTCCAGGCTCACCATAATTTAAGCCTGGCTCGCTTAAACAGCCCACCAAAGGCTCGTCGACGCTAAGCAGGGAAACCTCAATAAACTTGTCCTTAAACAGGTTTTCCCTCACAATTTCGGCTAGGAGCCGCCCTAACGTGAGAAGAGCTTCAGCATCCTTCTCATAGAAGAAATTGATGAGCGTGTAGGGTCCGGTAATGCAAACCTTCAACCTAACCTTGTCTCTGCCGGAAAGCTCAGCCAGCTCGCGTCCATGCTTCCGGAGGACTTGAACCTCCGGAATGGCTGCAAAGCCGCTTTTCACTCTGGGGCTCTCCATCACGTAGGTTTCTCCAACCTTAACCAAGCCTTCAAAGGCCTCAAGAAACATCTCATTCATGTCTCTAAACTGCGGATAGTTGGGTATGGTTAGCCCGGCCTTAAGCTTGTCAAGGAAAACCTTAACGGTGCTCCTCTCGAAAAAATCGGATTCAACAGTTTTTCTTCCCTCTCTGAAACGGCTTAAGCCTTCCAGGTAAATCTTAAAGTCTCCCGGAAAAGGCATGCTTCCAACATCATAGGTTGGAATTGTCCCTTCAGCCGCCTTCAAGTCTCCCAGCACACATCCGCCTCATCCTTCAATTTAAGGATTTCCTGGGCCAGCAGGGGGAGGAAAGCCCCAATATCGGAGATAACCCCCACAGCCTGCATGGAACCCCTGTCGAGAAGCTTGGTAACCGTGGCAGGGTTAATGTCCACGCATACCAGTTTAACCGTGGAGGGAAGCATATTTCCCACGGCTATAGAATGGAGGGCGGTAGCCAGCATAAGCACCATAGAAACGCCTTTCAAGGCTTCCCTGTAACGTTTCTGAGCCTCCACCACGTCAACTATAACCTCGGGGAGAGGTCCGTCATCCCTGATGGAGCCGGCCAAAACGAAGGGGACACCCCTCCTCACGCACTCGTAGAAAATGCCTTTGCGGAGAACTCCCTTCTCAACAGCCGCCTTCAACCCGCCAGCCTTAAAAATCTCATTTATAGCCACCAAATGGTTTCGGTGGCCGCGAATGGAAGGCGAACCGTTCTCAAGGGAGATTCCCAGCGAGGTTCCCAGCAAAGCCGCCTCCACGTCGTGAACCGCCAAAGCATTGCCAGCCAGCAGAACATCCACGAAGCCTTCGCGGATGAGGGTAGCCAAAGCTTCAGCCGCCCCCGTATGCACTATGGCTGGACCTGCCACCACCGCCACCTTCCCCCCGGAACGTTTAATCTCGAAGAGGTCTCTGGCTATCTGCCTGATGATGGCGGGGGAAGGCTTCTCCGTTGAGGCTTCGCTAACCATGAAGCGGAAAACTCCTATGCTTTCCCTAGGCCTTTCAGGAAGCCTAACCTTTACGCCTTCCTCCCCCACCACGATGAGGTCTCCCTTCTTAACCTCCCTAATCGCCTTGCAGCAGGCTCTCCCCTCCTCAGGGTAAACCACTATAACCTTATCCATCATGATGTCTTCAACCTCAATCCACCGGCCCCCGTAATACACGTAGGTGGGATGATTCGTGGTGGAGTAGAAGCCGTCGGGGAGAACCATGTCGGCGGGGGCAGGCTCCAACCTAACCTCGCGAAGCTCCCTGGGGACAGCCCCCAAAAGGTAGATTTCCCGGAGAATCTCCTCCAAATGCTTGGGACTTCTGCCTTTAACCAGCATCCGAATATAGCTGGTATCCGTTTTACGTCTTCCCACCCTAAACTCTAAAACCTCAAAGTCTCCACCCAACTCCATAATTCTATCCCAAATTTTAGGCAGAATCATCGAGTCGATGAGGTGGCCTTCAGCCTCCACCTCGCGGACGTTGGGACCTCGAGAAGCGTTCTCCCTAAACCTTACCTCAGACATTTCAGTCCACCTGAAAGCCTGTCTTGGGAAGCCGGCTTCCAGCCTTTAAGTTAAACCCAGCTTCGCCTTAAAATACCGCCACAAATATTTGCCCATCACGTTTACAAGCAGCTCCTTAGCATGCCCCCTGCGAATATACCTCCAAATAATTTTAGGTCTAAGGTAAAAGTCGAAGTAAGCCTTCCTGATAAGCTTTTCAAGCTGCTTCTCGGAAAGCTCCTCCGTGCGCATCACAGGCTTAAGCACCGTATACTTGGTCCAGTCCTCCGTGAGTAGGAGACCCTTCTCCTTAGCCATATGGTAGAGGGCTGTTCCAGGGAAGGGGGTTGCCAGCGAAAACTGGGCGAAATCAGGGTCAAGCTTCTTAGCAAACCTAATGGTTTCCAAGGCTTCCTCCCAGGTTTCCCCTGGAATCCCGAGGACAAAGGAGGCTACCACCTGGAGGCCTGCCTCCTTAGCCATCCTCACAGCCCTAACAGCCTGCTCAACCTTGGTTCCCTTCCTCATCAGGTTTAAAACCCGCTGAACCCCCGATTCTACGCCTAGATAAATCATGACGCAGCCAGCCTTCCTCAGGGTTTTAAAGAGCTCCAGGTCGGCGCTGTCCACCCTAGCCGAGCAAACCCACGAAATATCTAGGCCTCTCTCCCGGATCTCCCGGCAGATAGCCTCAACCCTCTTCTTGTCGAAAATGAATAGGTCGTCGACGAACTCCACGTGGTCAGACTTATACTTCTCTACGAACTCTTCAACCTCGTCCACCACGTTTCTAGGGCTTCTAGCCCTAAACTTCTTGCCGAAGAGGAGGGAAGACGAGCAGAAAACACAGTTATAGGGGCATCCCCTACTCGTGAAAATAAGCCCTAAAGTTATATGCTTGCCGAAAACCCTGTAGCGCTCCATGGGGAGCAGATGGCGGGCTGGGAAGGGAAGCTCATCCAAGTTTTGAATGAGAGGCCGAGGAGGCGTAAAATGGAGGGAGCCATCCTTCCTCCTCAAAATTAAACCTTTAACCTTGGAGAGGTCTCCCCCCTTCTCCCAGGTTTCCACAAGCTCCAGAAAAGTGTATTCGCCTTCACCTATCACACCCACATCGATGGAAGGTTCAGCCTTCATGGTTTCCACGGGAATGAAGGTTATGTGTCCGCCTCCCATAACCACCAGCGAGTCTGGAAGAACCTTTTTGGCTATTTGAGCTGTTTTGAAGGCGCTGGGAGCCACCGCCGTGGTGGCGGTTACCCCTACAATGTCAGGCTTCCTCCGCTTAAACTCGCCTGACAAGTCCTCATAGGTGAGCTCGAAGGCTGGAGCATCTAGAATCTCCACATGGTAGCCGTTTTGCTCTAGGACGGCGGCTAGGTAGGCTAGGCCCATGGAGGGAGCTACCATGTCGGCTGTGGAGTAAAGCTCAACCTCTGGAGGTATTGGAGGCTGAACCAGCAGAACCTTCAAAGCCTTCAACCCGGAAAGCCATAGTCTAGCACTTACAGGCGGAAAATTAAGTTTTTCCCAGCCTTAACGGATAAGCTTCTTAAGCTTAGCCGCCACATACTTCAGGTCTTCCTCGGAAAGGTCCTGATGGCAGGGGAGGGAGAAAACCTGCCTTGCAGCCGCCTCCGTTCTAGGCAGACTCCTAGGCCTTATCCCATATTTGCGGCGGTAGTAAGGCGCCATATGAATAGGCGTCTCATAGAAAACCCGAGCCTGAACACCTGAAGCCCTAAGCTTGAAAACAAGCTTGTTCCGCTCACCCACCTTTCCACCTTTAAGCCTAACCGTGTAGATTCCCCAAGAGTGCCTGTAGCCTGGAGGCTCAAAGGGAAGCTGAAGCCTCCCTATACCCTCCAGCAGAGAGGTTAAAATCTGAGCGTTCCTCCTCCTCGACTCTAAAATTTTCGGAAGCCTTTGCAGCTGATAGTAGCCGAGAGCCGCAGCAATCTCAGTCATCTTATAGTTGTGGCCCAGCCTCTCGCTTGAGCCATACTTGCCAGCTCCATGCACCCTAATAGACTGGATAGTTTCAGCGAGGTCTCTCCTGCTGGCCACCACCATACCTCCCTCCCCCGTGGTGATGGGCTGCATAGCATTAAAGCTGAAGCAGGCTAGGTCCCCATAGGTTCCAGCTTTCTGCCCCTTAAACTCGGCTCCATGAGCGTGGAAAGCCGCCTCCACCAAGGCTAAACCACGCTCCTTAGCCAGGCTTCGGAAAGCCTCCATGTCAGCCATAAGCCCATAAGTATGCACAGGAACCAGGGCTCGAGTCTTATCGGTAAGCTTCTCCTCCACGGAGGCTACATCCAACGTGTAAGTTTCAGGGTTAATATCGGCGAAAACCGGTTTGGCTCCAGCCAAAACCACGGCTTCAGCCACAGGGGTTGGAGCAAAGCTTGGAACTATAACCTCGTCTCCAGGGCCCACGTCTACGGCTAGGAGGGCGGCGTGGAGGGCAGCCGTCCCGGAGCTTAGAGCCACCGCATATTTGACGCCTACATATTTGGCGAAGGCTTCCTCAAACCTTTTCACGTAGGGTCCGGAACCATTCTCGTCGGTAAGCGTCTTATCTCTTAAAACCCCCATTACCGCCTCCATTTCCTCCCTCCCGATGGGGGGGCGAAACATGGTAACGTTTTTCCTCAACACACCCACGTAAAATCTTTCCCAGACCTGAAGCTATAAATCCTTTTACGTGGCGGCTGAGAACACCCGTCTAGCCTGCTCGGGAGGCCTAAAAATGGAGAAGCCGACGGTATTCCTCATCCCCGTAGCCTCCCCCATTCACCGAGGGAAGGTTTCAAGCAGAATTCTGAAGGCAAGAAAAACCCTGGAGAAGGAGAATATCAAGGTTTTCGGCCCCCTAAAGCCTGTAGTCAGCGTGGAGGAAGCACCCCTCTTCAACCCTGAAGAATACGACGCCGTAGTGGTTTTCATAGCCAGCGGGGGAGCCAGCAGCCTCGCCGCCGAGCTGGCTTCAGGGAAAAGATGGCTTCTCTGGGCTTACGACGAAAATAACAGTCTGCCCTCAGCCCTAAGCGCCAAAGAGAAAATGGAGGCTAGAAACCTTTGGAGGGGGAAACTGCTCTACGGAAGTCTGGACCATCCTCCAAGCGGCATCCTCGCGGAGGCTCAAGCCTCCAACCTCCTAAGAAAGCTCAGCCAGCTAACCCTACTCCTCTTCACCGGGGATGAACGCAAAGAAAGATTTAAAAGCGAAGCTGAGGAAATCTCCAGAATCTTCGGCATAAAAACGGTGTTTTACTCTTTTGAAGGGTTAAAGGAAACGTTAAACAGGTTTCCCCAGTCTAGGGTTGAGGACCTTTTAAGGGAAAGGCTTAGGAAGGCTGAAATCCTTGAGCTGGAAACCTCAGAGCTGGAGAAACCTTTAAGACTCTACCTAGCCATGAGGGAAATCGCCTCCCAGCTGGAAGCCTCCACCCTAACCATAGACTGCTTCAGCTTCATCGTTCAAAACGGTTTCACCCCTTGCCTCGCCCTCTCCCTGCTAAACGACGATGGAATCCCAGCGCTCTGCGAGGCAGACCTGGCGGCTCTCCCCCTCTACGTAGCCTTGGCTGAAGCCTCAGGCAGGCCGACGTGGATAGCCAACCTCTCCAAGGTAGACTTCAAGGAAAGTAAGGTAACTTTGGCTCACTGCACAGCGCCCTACCAGCTTGCCGAGCATGGAAGCCTCATGAAGGTGAGAAGCCATTTTGAAACTGGTGCTGGAGCCGCCTTGGATGTCCCGCTAGCCAAGGGGGAGGTAACCCTCGCCCACCTCTCCCTCAAACCGTTAAGGCTCACCGTAGCCTCAGGAAACCTTGTTGAAAGCCAGCTTGGAAACCTCAAGCTCTGCCGAACCCAAGCCGAAATAGAAATTTCAGGAAACCCGGAAACCTTGCTGAAGCTTTCAGGCAACCATCAGGTTTTAGCCTACGGCAACCTTAAGGCTGTGCTGGTAAGCCTCGGAGAGCAAATAGGAGCCGAAACCGTTGAAATCTGAGGTTTGCTGCGGTAAAATTTATAAACTATATATCTCAACTGATGTTTTAGCTTTATACTGGAAGTTATTTGGTGAAGGCCGCCCTTGCATTTAAGCTTTGAACCAAGGTTTCCGGCCTCAGGTGAAGGCCGGCTGCGCTGAGTTGAAAATTGGAGGGTTATTTGGGGGTTAAAGACTATAGAGTCCAAAATATCTATTATCGGTCCTCCCAAGCTCACCAGGTTTGAGAAGGCTAGAGTTATTGGAGCTCGAGCCCTCCAAATAAGCCTGGGAGCCCCCGTCCTTATAGAGGTTCCTGAAGGGGTAACCAAGCCCATCGACATTGCCAGGCTGGAGCTTGAAAGGAAAGTTTTACCCATAACCATTCGAAGGAAGCTTCCAGATGGAAGCTATGTTGACGTGGCCTTGCAAGACCTCCTCTAGGTGAGGAGACTTAAGCATTCAAGAGCCTAAAGGCTGGCTTCAAGCCTTCCTAATAATCATCATAGCAGCCGTAATCCTCCAGGTTTCCAAAATCCTGTACGGCCCGGTGTTAAACCCGGAATTTGAAATCTACATTTTCTACGCTCCCGCCGCCCTATGCCTCGCCATATTCTTCGCCTTAAAGCTGAAGACTAAGGGAAACCTCGGCCGAGAAAGAAAGACATAAACTTGGAGGCTTCCAGCCTTAAACCTGTACGGCTGGCTGAAACCTCATCAAACCTTTCGGCAGGCCTAACCCTGCCGGGTCTAGGCGGGAAAGTGTAGAAGGCGAAGGGGACAGGATCCCTCGTATGGGTTTTAACGTTGACGGGTGTGGCATGGTCGGGGAGAACAGCTATTGCAAACTCTTCCCTGCGCTCTTCTAAGCCTTCCACCAGCCTTCTGAGCAGCCGTTCATCTAAATCCTCGATGGCCTTAACTTTAAGCTTGAAGTCTCCCTGATGGGCTGCCTCGTCGGGAGCCTCCACGTGGACCAGCACGAAATCGTAGGAGTCTAAGGCTTTGAGGGCGGCTTCAGCCTTCCCCTCATGGTTCGTGTCAAGATAGCCGGTTGCCCCCGGAACCTCGATAACCTGCATGCCTAAGAGGAAGGCTAAACCTTTCACCACGTTCACCGCCGAGATGGCTGCACCGTCAAGATTGAAAGCCTGCATGAAGGGGGGAAGGTTAGGCCTCCCCCCTGGAGCCCAAAACCAAACCATGTTTCCAGGATTTTTACCTTTCTTCTCCCTTTCCAGGTTCACAGGGTGGCGGGAAAGAATTTTGAAGGATTCCTCTGAAACCTTGTTTAGCAGTCTCGCCGAGGCTTCAGCCTCCCCACTTAAAGCCTTAATCTTCAGCCTGTCTAAGGGTTCGCCCATATGGTCGTGAGGCGGGTAGCATTCTAAGGCTTCCGAGCCACCCTTCAACACGGCCACATGCCTATAGCTAACCCCCACATGGAAGCTTAAGGCGCCTCCCCCAATCCTCTCCTTCTCCAAGGCTTCCAAAAGCTCTGCAGCCTCCTCCGTCGAAATATGGCCAGCCGAATAGTCTACAAGCCGGCCTTCCCTAACCGTAACCAGGTTGCAACGTAAAGCGATCTCGCCCTCCCTAAGCCTAATTTTTAAGCCTGCCGCCTCAAGGGGGCCACGGCTAATCTGGTAGCGTCGGGGATCATAGCCGAGGATGTTCATGATGGCAACCTCGGAGCTTGGCGGGAACCCTTCAGGAACCGTGTCTAGGAGGCCGCAGAGCCCGTTGGAGGCGATGAAATCCATGTAGGGGTGGTAGGCCTCCGCCAGAGGGGTTCCAGGCCTAACCTCATCCGACATTCCATCCCCAATTACAAGCATAAACTTCATGGCTCCTCAAGCCTAAATGCACATTAACCCAGCCCAGCTATATTTCTCTCGTGGTTGAAATGGCTGGAGAGCTCACAGATAAAGAGATGGAGGAACTCGCCGGAAAGCTTATCCGGGAATCTTTAAAGGTTGGAAGGAAGCCTGACGGCAGTTTTGAAGCCGTCCGCATAACCTATAATGCGACGGACCCCACCTGTGAAAGGTTCGCCTTAAAGGTGGAGGAGGAATGCTGGAAGGTTGGAGCTCACACGCTTCTCCTACCCTACAGTTCAGCCAGACAGAAGGCCAGGTTCACCCTCTCCCCGGAGGAATCTTTAGCCCAAATGAATCCCATGGCTGAAGCCCTAGCCAAAACCATAGACGTATCCATCTATATTGGCGAGGAGGACAACCCCAACTGGAGTCAAAACCTTACCGACAGGGTTAAGCTGGCTGCCCCCCACAAGCAGAAGCTCAGAGAAATCTTGGACCAGCGGAAGGTTCGCTGGGTTTACTTTGGATGGCCTATACCTGGAGCTGCGGAAGGCTATGGGTGCCCCGTTGAAAAGTTCAGGGAAATCTTCTTCAACAGCATAAGGTTCTCCTTCAGCGAGGAAGTGCGAAGGCTTTGCCACTACTATCGGCAGGCTTTAGAGGGGGGAGACCAGGTTACGATTAGGGCTGAGGATGGAACCAATTTAACCTTTAACATTAAGGGTAGGCCCATCCTTGTAGACGACGGATACCTTTCCGAGGAGGATATCGCCCGGGGCGACGTAGGCTTAAACATTCCTTCAGGGGAAGTCTTTGTGGCCCCTCTCGAGGAGACTGCTGAAGGCGTCATAAAATTTGGGAGGGTTGCCATTCCAAGCTTCGGAAAAATCCGAGGCTTAAAACTGGTGTTCAGGGAGGGACGAGTGGCCGAATATGAGGCCCAAGAGGGCGTAGAGGTTTTCAGCCGTTTCCTTGAAGCCAACACAGGCGATAAAGATAGAATCGCGGAGCTGGGGATAGGCTGCAACCCTGGAGCAGAATACACGGGGGGAAGCATAATTGTCGACGAGAAAATCTATGGAACCATCCATATAGCCATAGGAAGCAACACCGGCGCCTACCACGGGAAAAACAAGGCGTCCAGCCATCTCGACATGATAAAAGATATGAGTAGGGGGGAGCTTCTCGTGGATGGGGAAACGGTGATGCGGGGAGGAAAACCTGTGAACCTTTAGGAGGAATCTAGGGCAGCCTGCAGAGCTGAGAGAAAAGTTTTCTCCTCCCCCTCTCCTAGGGGGAGCCTCCTAGCCATCAGGAAAGCGTTTTCACCGTCTATGTAGTAGTGGTTTATGATTTTAGCCTCTTTGAAGCCTAGTTTACGGTAGAGGTTTATGGCAGGCTGGTTGGAAACCCTAACCTCTAAATATACTTCACTGCAACCATACCTGCTGTGGAGAGCCTCCATAGCCTTAACGAGCAGCAGGGTGGCTAAACCTTTAAGCCTATGCTCAGGCAGCACAGCCAGCGAAATAATGTGGCCTTTCCTCACAATTCTCAGGCGGGAAAGCTCGGAAAAACCATGTTCAACACGGCACATGATGTAGGCTACCACTTTCCCCTCCCATTCAGCCACAAGAAAGGTTTCAGGGTGGGAACGGTAAATGTCGATGAAGAAGGTGGAGGAATAGTTTTCAGGGAGACATTTCCTGTTTATTTCCACCACGCTGGAGAGGTCTTCCTCCCGGAATCTTCTGACCTTGTAGGCTGCCCCGCCAGCCATTATCCCCTACCCAGCCTGAAATAGACTACAATTTTAAGGATACAAATATGAATCTTCCGGGTTAAAGGTTAAACGTTACCCTTTAATGGCTCCTAAACCTTTAACATGGATGGAAACGCTGGCAGGAAGCAGAACATGAACCGTAAAAACGAGGAGCCAGTTCAGATTACACCCATCATAAGCTTTGCTGAGGTTCAAAGCATAATAGAGTCTGAGTTCCCTGTGGAGGCTGTGGTTTTCGAGTTCGGCTCCCCCAGCTTCAAGATTAAAGTTCACCCCGACACGAAGCAGGCCTTCCAAAGGCTGGTGAAAAAGCTTAAACCCTACGGTTTAATTCCGCTGCTCCGCAGCATTAGGGGAGAGCCTACCATTAAGGTTCTGGTTAAGCCTCCGGTTTCGGAGAAGCCGAGCAGGCTTCCACCCATCCTCTTCGCCATAACCGTGGTCACCATCTTCATAAGCGGATACATAAACTCCACGGTTTGGAGCAGAATTTTCCAAGAAAACATTTACATGCATGCAGCGTTCTTCACCATCGCCCTCCTCGCCATCGTAGGCCTCCACGAGCTTGGACATAAAATTTCAGCCATGATAAGCGGGATAAAGTCTACTTTGCCCTACTTTATCCCGGGGCCACCCTTCCCCATAGGCTTCGGAACCCTGGGAGCCGTCATCATGCAGAAGGAGCCTCCAGTAAACCGAGACCAGCTCTTCGACTTGGGGTTCAGCGGGCCTGTAACAGGCTTCATCATAACCATTCTCGTAGCCATCCTAGCGGTAAACATGAGCAGGATTGTGGAGCCCTCCTTTATGGCTCAGCTTGAAGCCCAAGGAATCAGCTTGATAAGCCTGCCTTCCACGCTGGCTTGGGAGCTTATCATGACGGCTTTCGCGCCTGAGGCTGCGGGAAACTTCATGCTTATGCCGCCCATCGGGATGGCTGCCTGGATAGGCTTCGTCATAACCTACCTAAACCTGCTTCCAGCCTGGCAGCTAGACGGAGGCCACATTGCAAGAGCCATGTTCGGCGAGAAAGGCCACATGGTAGCCTCCTTCATAGGAGTGGTGGTAGCCTTCCTCACAGGCTTCTGGTTCTTCGGCCTCCTCATCCTCTTCCTTATGGGAAGAAAACATATGGGGCCTCTCGACGACCTTTCGCCTCTATCTAGGGGGAGACTCGCCCTAGGCGTCCTCGCCTATGCCATCCTAGTTCTCAGCGCCGTGGTTTTCATGCCCCTCTAATTTTAGGCAAAACCTTCAAGGCCTGCGGCACCGCCAAAACTCTTCCCCCACCCAACCCTCGGAAAGCTGTATGTAAGGCATCATCCATGGTGCGGAAAACCCTAAAGCCTAAAAGGGAGGCCAAGGTTTCGGGGAGAGCGGTAACCAGGTAGATACGTCTTTCGGCTTGAAGCCTTCGAAGCCTCACCACCAGGTGGAAGCCTGGCTCCAGCCTCTCCTTGAAAAGCTGCTCCGCCCTTTCTAAGCTCTTAGCCTCGTGAAGCCAGAAAATAAACTTCGAGTCCAACCTTTC
>Ga0180302_10001323_pt1 | contig 11700 bp, 11 predicted proteins | sample GuaBasSediGuay17_FD_121794 | JGI IMG/M metagenome (GOLD analysis project Ga0180302, IMG submission 121794) | Subseafloor sediment microbial communities from Guaymas Basin, Gulf of California, Mexico - Guay17, Core 4571-4, 12-15 cm | ecosystem: Environmental > Aquatic > Marine > Hydrothermal... | reverse complement strand
CCCTAGAGGTTCAAAGATTATCGAGCTACAGGATGTCAGAAGAGCACAGGAACTCTTCGCTGATGTGAAGGAGTCAGCAAGATATCTGAAAGAGTATGAGGAAGCTTTTTTGAAATGAAGTACTAACTAAGGTACCTCTTTATTTTCTTCACTATTGTTTTCCAGCTTATCATATTTGCTATTGTCACTAGAATTACTATTTGACCTAGGTCAAGGTATATGGTTTCGTGTTGATACTCACTTAAATGAACAATATACACTAGAGGAGTTATCCTTACGGAGTATTCACTCCCTTTACTAATTTTCAATAACGCGTAATGAAACATCGTAAAGGTTATCGCTGTCAGTAATGCTAAGTACCTAGCCTGGTTTATGTCTAAAGAGAGTAAAAGTAGAGCTATTAACCAAAGAATCAAGTTCGCTAAAGCTACTCTCCAATAGAAGTACCAGGGATATTCTCTAATCCACGGATACCCGCTGTGACTCAGAATTCTTTCAATCGGTATACTGAGCGCTAAATATGAAGTTACTATTACCACTATTAGGCTTAGCATTGCGATAATTGCTTCCCTTTTCACGGCAACCATAATCTCACACTCGGTAGTCTGAAGGTTAGTATGATATTTGCTATTAATAGACCAGCGAAATAAAAACTTGTAATAGTACTAATAGCCTTAACGAGGTTCTTACTCTTCAACTTATCATTGAGTAACCACATAAGCATCTGCCCACCATCGAAGGGATATAGTGGAAGTGCATTTACCACAGCTATGCTTGAACATAGCATTGCAATCCACGTAGCTAATTTCTGTGCATAGCATGAGATTGCGGTAATGGTTCGTGATGATGCTGGTACTGGGATCCTAGTGGAATAACGCTGACTCAGTCTTATACCTAAGAATCCTTTATTTGAGTTCCTCGGATCAGCAGCTAGGGTCAGAGTTAGCTTTATCTTCTTGTTATCCCTAATCACGATAACCTCTACAAGGTCTCCGGGCTTAGTCCGCTTCATGAAGTCAGAGAGGTCCTTTGGGTTATTGATTGCAACTCCATTTATAGACACTATTATATCATGAGGTTTGAGTAGTCCATGAGCTGGATAACCTTCTAAAGTTTCTTCTACAACTATCCCCGGGGCTGGGACGAATAATGCTGAAAACAATACAGAGACTAGCAAAGCTACTAAGTAGTTTGACGTTGAACCCACTGAAAGCACTCTAAATTTTGATAGCAGACTAGATCTACTAAACTTATCCTCATCTGGTTCTACAAAGCCACCAAAGAGTACAAAGACCATAAAGAAGCCAGAGGAAAGTATTGGAATTTTCTCTGACGTTGCAACAATGCCATGAGCTAGCTCGTGACTAGCTAAAACTATGAATGCACCTATAACGAAGTAGGGTAATGACTCAATACCCAAAGTTATTCCTGGGATTACTGGTATGAAGGGCGATGCCTCACTTTGCTTATAGAGTAATTTGTATAGGTTGTCATGTAATATATAAACACCTAAGCTCATCAAAGCTAAGGTTATTAGAATGCTAATTGTTGAAAAGACTTTAAGCGGTTTAGTCCACTTTGTTCCTATCCTCTCTATGACCGTATTAAATCTTCTCGTCCTAATCATCAAAACTCCGTTATCAAATGTGATATCAATCTTCTCTTTTAATCTACTAGCTAGAATGTAACCTAATGCGAAATATCCTAGTAAGAATATTAAAAGTACTCCAATAATTCCTTCGCTTTCGACGTAGTCATAACCTGTATTCAAGTCCACACCCTAATTCGGGGCTATAAATATAACTCTCTTCAAGGAGTTTAAGTACTTTATCTCTGGCTTTAATACCTGTGCAGTATAAGGGTATTATAATCTTTATATTAAAGGTGTCTATCAATGTTTCAAGTTCCTTGAAGGTTAAGACATCATAAACTGATAAATGTAAGCCACCAATTATCCCATATATACTTCTTACCTTTAACCTGTTGACTACGTGCCTAATGATACTTGATAGCCCTACGTGAGAACAGGGCACAATCAACACTAATCCCTGTTTAGTATTTATAGCCAATATTAGTTCTCCTCTAGAACCTAAAGGAGGTAGTACAAGGCTGCAACTTGTTAATGGAACTGAACTAGCTACTCTCACAGTATTATCCAGTAAACTTGACGGTATAGCGACATTGGGCGACGCTATTATCATTATGTTTAATAGGTCTTTTACAGCTTCTTTAAGGGAGCCTATTAAGGCTTTAGAATTCATTGGAAGGACTACTACATCAACATCAGACAGACTATAGCCTAAATTAGTTAGGTTATTGGTTAGTGCTGAGTACGAAGGCCCTAACCCGAAGAGTACTTTAAGTAAAGCGCCTTGACATTCAATTTCTAGAAGTAATGAGAGTCCATGAACTGGTATCAGGTCTTCCCTAAAAGACTCTCTATCAATGACTACGTGCAGCCTCAATGATCCTTTACCTAATTGCATATTATTCATGTGTATTACTTAACAATATTAAGGATAAGTTTAAGAGGTTACTCTAGGTGAGCTATTTGGACTCTCAATTTAAGTTCATAAGAAACTGGAAGGAGTTATCATGGGATGAACACATTTTAACAGTATTAAAACTACTTGAAGCAGGACTAAAAGCAGCTGATCCTGTAGTAGCAATAAAAAGGTCGGTAACTGTAGAGGGGAATAAGCTAAGAGTTCTTGATAAAGAATTTGATCTGAACTTATTCACAGAGATAATAGTCGTAGGTGCAGGTAAGGCCTCAGGAAATATGGCCCAAGCACTTGAAGACATCTTAGGGGATAAGATCGATGAAGGACTGGTTATTGTACCTAAAGAAATGGTTCCTAAACATAAATTGAAAAAGATCAAGTTATGGGGAGCTGACCATCCATTGCCAACTCAAAGGGGCGTTGAAGGAGCTCTGAGGATAGTAGAGCTGTTGAAGAGCGGTCACGAAAGAAAGTTGATTATAGCTCTTTTTTCGGGCGGAGGGTCAGCGCTTATGCCCTTACCTTCTGAGGGAATAACAATAGAAGAAAAGAGAGAAACCACTGAGCTATTGTTGAAGTGTGGTGCGAAGATTGATGAAGTTAATGCTGTTAGAAAGCATATTTCAAGGCTCAAGGGAGGCCAAATGGCAAGGCTAGCATATCCCTCAACTATCATAGGGCTTATAATATCAGACGTAGTTGGAGATAGACTCGATGTTATAGCATCGGGACCCATAGCTCCAGACATCTCAACATTTGAGGAGGCTCTCAAAGTGCTCAAGAAATATGGAATATATGAAAGGGTTCCTAAAAGTGTTCTTGACCACTTAAAGCGGGGTGTTGATGGACTCGTACCTGAAACACCAAAGCCAGGAGACAAAGTATTCAGGAAGGTGTTCAACTTCATAATAGCTAGTAATAGAACGTCATTGAGAGCTATGAGCAAGGAAGCTGAAAGACTTAGGTTAAATCACCTAATACTGACCTCCATGGTTGAGGGAGAAGCTAGGCACGTCGGAAAGGTAATAGCTTCTATATGCAAGGAAGTAAAGTTTTCTGGTCTTCCTATTAGGAAGCCTGGAGTTATAATGGCTGGTGGAGAGACTACTGTGACTGTAACTGGGAGAGGTAAAGGAGGTAGAAACCAAGAGCTGGCTCTTTCGGCTGCCATTAGTATCAGAGGGATCAAGGGGGTCTATATAGCTTCCATTGGAAGCGATGGAATAGATGGAGTTACTGATGCTGCTGGTGCAGTGGTTGATGGTAATACATGTCTAAGTGCAAAACGCAAGGGTATCAATCCCGACGAATACTTGCTAGATAACAACAGCTATGAGTTCTTTAAGAAAGTGGGAGGGCTTATATACACGGGTTACACGGGTACTAATGTTAATGACTTCATTGTTGGCTTAATAATCTAACTTCATTCCTAGCCGCTTTTCAAAATAATCCTTTATCTTCTTCTTTATCTGCTCTGGCACTTCTCGTTTGAATGGAAACTCCTCCGAGTTAGCTACTCTTCTCACGAAGGTTTCAACTATAACGCCCATGTTCTCAAGAGCTATAGGAGCTATGTATTCTAATGAGTCTAGCGGTGTGTGCGCAAAGTAGCTTGAACCTCCTCCTCTGAAGAATGACACGGATGGAATTCCCTTTGAAGCAAATGATATCGAGTCTGAGCTCATAATGTCAGACGACGTATTAATCCGTATTCCTATCTCTTTGCTCAAGAATTCAACATAGTGCTTTATCTCGTCTGGGCCTGTCACAATGCATGAGTACGTTCCTAGCGCCTGGCCATGGACGTCTAGGTTTACCATTAACTTTATTTTCTCTAGTTCCTCTTTATGTCTCTCTACGTAATCTCTTGAACCTACTAGCCCTAACTCTTCGGCTCCAAAGAAAGCGAAGTTCAACGTTCTTTTAACTTCCTCTCCAGAAAATACCTTGGCTAACTCTAGGAGGATCGCTGTTCCACTTAAGTTGTCGCAAGCACCTATTGTTTCTCTTTCACTATCGTAATGAGCGCCCACTAGAATCACTTCATCCGGGTATTCTTTCCCTTCCATTATTCCAATGATATTTTTAGACTTAGATTTCATGATCTCCTGCTTTAGTATCAACTTTACCTTTTCAGGCTTGCATCTTTGCAAGTATAGAGCGTCTTCATATCTTATTCTAACCATCGGTATGTTACCATATTTCCACCACGATGTCATTATGTCTGTTCGCGAAGGCTCTCTACCCGGGCTGCTCTCAACCCTGATTATTCCCTTCACACCTAACTCTACTAACTTCCTAAAGACTTCAAAGTCAAATCTACCGTAGTAGACTACGATCTTGTCCTTAGCTTTCTTTAAGAATTTTATACTATAGTCTTCAGTGAATATCAATTCACCTTCGACTCCTTCATCGCCTGTATCCTTGGATAGACCAACTCCTGAACATTCTATCTCTTTACCATTAACGATTACTTTAGCTTCTTTAATTTTATACGTCATAACTTCAAATTCCTCAATGGCAACTGCTAGACCAAAGTCCTTGAGGTAGTTGGCTATTCTTTCTGCAGCAAGATTCTCCCCCTCCGTTCCAGCGAATCTCTCAAAGGCTAAAGATTCTAGGAATCTAAATGCCTCCTCTCCGGAGAATTTGGATTTCACTTTTCCACCCTTTGTCTAGATTTAAGCCTTTCTATTCTCTCCTTAACCTTATCAATGATGTCATCAATTATCTTCTTATCACGTTGAGCAACACCAGCTCTCTTAACAAGCGCTTCTCCCTTCTCTGAAATTTTGTAAAGATAAGAGTAGAGTTCATCGTAAGCACGCTCTACTATTAAGAACCTCTTAACATATCCTAATTTAGCTAGCCTCTCAAGCCTCTCAGCTAACTCATAAGAGAATATCAACCCCTCGGAGTTCAACACTTCAAACTCAAATCCCATTCGAGCTCCTCTTCTTTGGGCTCTATAAACCAGTTTATGGAGTATTTCCTCTTTAACTTCTAATCCAAGCTCGCTAAGTCTCGCTAATAAGTATATCACTTTTCTATCCTTTGAGTCGGGTCTATAAGTCATTGTTATAACACCTAGTAAATGAAGCGAGTGTGTAAATAAATTAAATATAATTAAGCTTTTCTATTTAACTCTCGATGATACAATGCCTTTAACTGAGTGTGAAATTTGTGGTGCAAAAGTTAGCAAGATCAATATTTGTAGCATATGTGGAAGACGAGTTTGTAATGCTCATTATAACACAGTAAGAGGGATATGTGAAGTGTGCAAACTCACGCTATGTGAGGTTTGTCAAGAGTACTTAGCTGCCGGAGTATGCTCTGTTTGTGGACGTCTAGTTTGTGAAGACTGTTCAATTAGAAGATACGCTGCACTAATATGCTTGGAATGTCTAAAGTATATGAGGAATGTTGAGAAAGTAAGCAGGGGGGATTCAATTCCATGAATGCTGCACGAGTACTGGTTTTGCTACTTGTGATATCCATAGCTAACACAGACTTAATTAACTTAACTTCAGCAGTGGGATCCCGGAAGTATGAAGTAATTATGGTACCGAATATTACTGATTACTTAGCGCTAACACCACTAGCCTTAGAATTGAATTGTCCTCTGTTACTGGAAGGAGAAGTTTCTGAGAAGACGTTTTTAAAATATTACCCTAAATCGGCTATATTGAGAGTTAGCGTTGAAGAAGTTGATGAGTACTTAGAGCTTGTGCTTTCACATTCTGTCAGTAATGCCTTAATAGTGACTAACACTACTAATATATTAGAGTTAACGGTAATCAGTGTTTTTGCTTCCCGGAACCTCTACCCAGTAATTCTAATTGATAAGGAATCGAAGCTTAGGTCAATTGCTCAGATGATTTCTGATAAAACTCTCCTCTGTTTTAATATAAATGAGCAACTGCTAAGAGAGCTAGGATTGAATTATAAGCTAGTAGAAATAGACTATTTTGAAGAGGCACTGAACGACAAAGTGATACGTAAGGATACCTTAATAGTTGGAATAATTAACGATGAGTTCCTTCCGCTAATAGCCTATTATGCAGGAGCTAGGAAGTGCTTTATTGAGTTGTTCACCTTGGATGAGCTAGTGAACTCTAGAAAGCTGTCTAATGTTATAAGAGAACGAGGTATAAGGAGATTGACCTTAATTGCTTCCCTTAATAGCTTAAGAAAGAGTACTGGAGAGGGTAACTTAGTAAATATGGTATATAAATCAGCGATAGACGCTTATGAGGGTCGTTACCTGAAAGTAAGTGTAGGCGTGTTAAGTGGAGTGACATTTGAGGACGCATTAGCCTTTATGATGAGAAACTTGTTTTATAACGAGCTAGTAGGTTCATGGAAAAGGCGCTTGGCTGCTATATATATGAGTGAAGGCATGGCATTAGCGAAGAAGATATTTAGAATAGCTATTAATGCTAACTTGACAGTGAATCAGATGGTCTCTGAAAAAGCTAAGGTTGATGAGTATGTTAACGCTACAAGAGTACTATCTTCTGGGAGCTTAATAACCTACATAAACCTGCATGGTAATCCACTTGCTATGTCTCCAATGCAAATAGGTCCTATCCTTCTCAGCGGTATAAAATATAGTCGCGAAATCCCATATATGTCACCCTCAATAGTGCTGACATTCTCGTGTGATACAGCAAGATTCCACGACCCCTATCTTAAGGATCCCAGTGAGAGTATAGCATTATCCTTCATTGCTCGAGGTGCTGTAGCTTATGTGGGAGCTATAACTCTTGAATTCTCATCAGGTATAGAGATCGATACAGCACATACTGAGCTGATTCTCATGCTCTTGCTTCAGGGAAAAGAGCTGGGAGATATCGTCAGAATAGTCAATAATCTCCATATAGCAAGTAACAAGAACATTAAACCGCATTTAGCTGCCTATACAGTGTTATTAGGTGATCCCTCGTTAAGCATGAAACCTGTAATCACAGAAAAACTCTATTCCTTAGAAACAGTAGAGTCTAATAAGAGGTATCTCGTCAAAATACTAGCCGAGACTCCAGTAGTTTATTTGGAAATTCCAGTTAGTGTGAAATCAGAGGATATCAAAAAGGTAGAAGTCATCGATAGAAACATAGTAAGCTGGAGCTTCATTGAAAAACAAGGAGAGAACAGCTTGATCTCCATCTTCGTGACTAGAGAGCTGTCGCTAGAGGTAGGCGATTTCGAGCCTGGTGATATCATCAAAGTCAAAGTGATAATCAAAGAACCGGAGTGGATCCTTTACCTAATACCTGTAATCATAGTCTTCGTTGCTATTATAATCTACTTAATAGAGAGGAGAAAGTCAAGACTCTAATGTAACTACATAACGTGTTCTAATCTTGCCAGGTTCCTTTAGTATTTTTATCCCCTTGTAGTCTGGTAGGTATAGGTGTATTTTTATGGTAGTAAGGTCCAATCTTCCTCTTCTTGCTTCTCTTCTCACTTCGTCTAAAAGAAACTCTATAACTCTCTTAAGAGGCTCTCCCTTAATCATTAGTTCATTTACTCTTTCACTATATATTCTAACAACTCTCTCATCACTATACCATCTTATCATATATGAAGCATAAAATACTGCTAGAAGTATGACTAACGTGGCATAGTACAATAAGGAATCGACTTTGAAGATAATAACCAGGATCATACTGATTAGAGATAGCACAACTCCACACAAAGATAGTATCGACGATAATCTGCCTAGTTTCATGATAATTGAGTATTTCGGATCTTTACGCGGTATTTCTCTTATTTCATTGACTGCTCTGCGTAACGCTTTTAGTTTCACTGGTAAACCGGAAATTTTCGTGGTCTTTATCTCTTTCTCAAACTTAACGTACTCAGAGGTTCTTCCTATTCTACAGGCGTCCAGTGCTTCTATCATCCGTATAATGGCTCTGATTCTGTTAATTCTCTCACTCATTCTCTCGTCCTCTAAAAGAAGTCTTCAATGGTCACAGCCTTAGACTTCGAGAGATTATCTATTTCCTTCTTTATAATTCTCCTGAAGTCTTCTTCTAAAAATATCTTCATTTTAGGGTTATAAAGCGCTACTGCTGGATGATATGTGGGAATCACCTTAATAAGGCTGTTATTAAGCTTCATCAGGAAAACCTTTCCTCTAACTTGACCTATGCTACTCACTCGCATTCCACATTTAGATAATATGTACTTAGTACTATGCCTTCCCAAGGTTACAATAATTTTAGGCATCAGTAATCTAATCTGTCTGTCTAGATAGGGAGAGCATGCTTCGATCTCATCGGGAAGAGGGTCTCTATTCTGAGGAGGGCGGCATTTGATCAGATTAGTGATGTAGACCTCTTCTCTACTTAACCCTATGTCACTAAGTAGTTTTGTCAAAAGCTTACCTGCTGCCCCAACAAATGGTCTACCTTCTAGGTCTTCCATCCTTCCAGGAGCTTCCCCGATGAGCATTATTTTAGCGTTCAAGGGACCTTCTCCGGGTACAGCATTCTTTCTACCACTCCAAAGCCTGCATTTCTTACATTCTAGTATTTCTTCGACTAACTCCTGATAAGTTCGGTAATCATTGTTGAGTTGCTTCATACCTCAATTACCACTATAGCTTTGTCCTTTCTAGCTATAACCCTAACGGTTGAGCCGTTTTTCACCATGTTAAGATAGTGAGCTGGAAATTCGTCTACTAGTGGTATAGAGGAGAGAACACAACCTATTACAATTATCGGCTCACTCTTAACATTCACTATTGCTAATGGAGCAAGACCTTTTTTGGCCAGTCTATATATCACATAGGAGCCCACAGTACTTCCCTTACCATGAGGGAAAAAGAGTATCTTCCCAGAAATTACTCTACCTTCAAGTGGATGACCTCTCTCGACTACTCTACCGCTCTCTGGGTCTACACCACCATAAAATGATATGGGCTCTTTAGACACTAGAGCTTCTCCACATGCCTCTCCTTGAACAAGACACCTGCACTTAATGACTTTCCTCACTCAAAAGCACACCTCAGAGCGTCATTAAATGACATCAGTTGTACTTCGTAACCTTGAGAAGATAAATAATAGGCAGCTTTAGCTGAGTCAACAATAACGCTCTCGATCCCCATAGCCTTCAAATCACATACTACCATACACGTGTCATTATATACCTCTAGATTATACCTTCTTAAGTTTGTAACTAATGAGCTATCAATCATCGTCCTTGGAAGAAACGCTATTATTCTCTTACGAGCCTTCCCCCTGGACCTTATAGTTTCTATAACTTTGCGAAATTCAAGTTTAGATAGGTGAGGACAGCCTAAGGTAATAGCATCAGGTCTCTCAATGTCTGTTGACAACCTTTCATAACTATCCTTTAATTCCTCATCACTGATCTCTAACTTCTCTATTCCTTTAGGCACCTCTTTCGGTGCTTCAGGCGAAAATCTCTCTATCAATCCTAGTCCAATGCCTCCTGCTGTTCCTAACCCTGCCAGAAAGAGCCTTAGGTTATAATCATTATCAATACATTTATGAACTCCACTAATGTAAGGAATTCCACTTCCGACTATTGAGCCTATATGGAATCCTATGAGCCCGGACAGTCTGGAGAACCTGGATCTTTTACAAAATCTACAAACTACATGAACTGTTGGCCTTCTACATTCATCAACTCTTAAATCAACATAAGGTGCTCTTCCAGCTATAGCTTCGAATAATGCTAAGGGACCTCCTTCTCTATTAGTCCTAGCGCCTAAGATGCTATTAGCATAAAGTATTGCATTGCTTTCGCCCCAGGCTACCTGCTCTCCTAAGTTAGGAGGATTAATCAAGTAAGGTATACAAGTTAGCAGAGGCTTTGCTCCCATCGATCTAAGGCAATTAATTATCTTGAATTGTTTTTCCACATAGGCTTCAGATAAATTCATCAAATTCCATAGCTTCAAATCCATACCAGCTGGGTTCAAAGAAGTGGGCACAGAAAAAGTTCCACCCTTAAGAAGTAATTCCTCTATCAGCTCAAGCCCTGCATCTCCTATGTTCTTGTAAGAAATTCCTGAGACGTGAGCATTAGTTACTTTAACGAGCTTTTCAGCTCCTAGAGCTTCTCCTACCTTAACTACTACCTCAAGTGCCTTCTGCTTTACTAAGCCCTTATCACCTTTCAATATCTTCTCTTCTTCTGCAGTTAGATACATTGAGCTTTAGCCCCTTTTCTCTGTTGTAGTTTCGACAGGCAATGGGTATATTACTGGAGCTTGGAGTCCTTGCCCCCCTCCAATAATGAGTACTACTCTAGTTCCCTCCCTTTCGACTATACTCTTTAAGGTTTCTAGGTAAAGATAACTAACTAGTGCATCTGTGTTATTAGTACCTAAAACCTCAGCTATCATTCTGAGCGATGCACTCGTAGCATTAGCTCTTAGTAGTATGGCCTTGGCTTCGGCTTCAGCTCTTAGCAGTATAGCTGCAGCTTCTGCCTCAGCTGCTATCCGTTTTTCCATTGCACTTGCATTGGCTAGTATGAGTATTCTAGTCTTGTTATACTCAGCGGCTTTAGCTTCCTGCTCAGCTGCTAACTTCCTATTTATAGCTGCAACCACCTCTGATGGCGGTTCAATGTTCCTCACAGCTACATCTATTATCTCTATACAGTCTTTAAGGGTGGGATCGGTAATCAATCTCTTAATGGCTGCATCTACTATCAAAACGCTTATCTCAGAGCGTTTTTCTATAACTTCAGTTAGGGTAAAGTTTGCTATGATGTTACGAACTACCTCTCTTATGGTTGGTACTATAGTTATGCTTTTGTAATTTAGCATAGGATAATTCTTAATTAACGTCTCAACAGCCCTAAAGCTTTCAATTACCTTGTACCTAACAGTTATATCTACCTCCACCTTCGCTCCGTCTTTAGTTAACGCTGAAACTGCAGGGTAGTCGCGCGGTGCCTCCTTTCTCATGGTGATAGCATCGACGGCTGTGTATACTCTGATTATGTACTGCCAAGGAAGCTTGATGAACATCTGAGGACCGAACTTTATGTCAACTATCTTCTGTTGAAGAGGATCCACTATCACAGCTGCTTCGCCGACCTCAACTGAGGAGAGACTAAAGGCAAAAATTATTCCGAGGAATATCATGGCTACTATGAGGACGGCTACTAGTATCCTCAATTTATACAAAATTGGGCGACTCATAGTATCACT
>Ga0180302_10001322_pt1 | contig 11703 bp, 11 predicted proteins | sample GuaBasSediGuay17_FD_121794 | JGI IMG/M metagenome (GOLD analysis project Ga0180302, IMG submission 121794) | Subseafloor sediment microbial communities from Guaymas Basin, Gulf of California, Mexico - Guay17, Core 4571-4, 12-15 cm | ecosystem: Environmental > Aquatic > Marine > Hydrothermal... | reverse complement strand
CAGCTCCGGCAATCAGGAGCCCCATGATGGCCTCTGACCTCCCGGAGGCCTCGAACACCTTGAGCGAGAAGGCGACGTAGAACGTGGAGATGGCAGACCCCGCTAGGAGCAGGGAGGGCACTATGAGGCCAGTCCTGCCGGGCCACTTTAGGCTCAGGGCTCTCTTGAAGGCGCTAGCGAGGTCTGGCCTCCCGGCCGGAGCGCCCTCGCCCACGCTGTAGATGATCGGCACGCTCAGGCTCGCCACGGCGGCAGCCACGAGCAGCGTCGTCCTAAGGCCAAAGACCTCGGTGAGCATTCCTCCAGCCAGCGTGCCAGCCGTGTAACCCAGCTCCGCGACTGAGAAGAGGTCGCCGGCTGCAGCACCTCCCGACCCTCTGTCTGCCAAGAACGCGATTGCCACGGGCTCGTCGGAGGTGAGGAAGTACCAGACCACCGTGATTGGGAGCCAGAGTTCCAGCGGGGCGAACGCTAGAGATAGTATGAAGAGAGGGTTCAGCGCGGCTGCCGTGAGCAGGAGGGGCTTCCTCGCGCCCATCTGGTCGCTCAGCGCTCCGTAGACCCTCGTCCCCAGGAAGTAGCTCAGGGCGGGGAGCCCTCTGATCAGAGCGTACCCGAGGAGGGAGCCTGCCTCGTAGGTCTCGAACGCCACGTAGATGAACACCATGCTCCAGCCAGCGTCCTTGAGAGACGCTGCTGCGAGCACTTTCCACCGGTCGTCCACTGGGCCCCGCCTTCCGACGCCTGAGGGCGGATCGCTCATAAAAAGTGGGGGAGACCCGACGCTCAGGGGCACAATGCGCGGCCTCAGCGATGTGTACAGCCACCCCCTCTACTACGACATAGCCTTCGGATGGGACCCGACGCCTGAAGTCGAGTTCTACCTAGAAGTCTTTGAGAGGTACGCGGGAAGCGTGAAGACGGTGCTGGAGCTTGGGTGCGGCACCGGACGCCTCTTGACGGAAATGGCAGCCAGGGGGCCCTACTGCGTGGGCCTCGACGTCAACCCCGAGATGGCAAGGTTCGCCGCGAGGAGGGCGCGTATGCTCGGGGTTCAGGCCGACGTGGTGAGGGCCGACATGGCCGAGTTCAGCCTGAGCGGGATCGACGCCACATTCTCCGCCGTCAACACGATCTCCGCCCTGACCACCGACGAGGCCCTAGCCTCTCACTACGCCTCCGTCTCTCGGGCCCTCAGGAGGGGAGGGGTCTACGTGATCGACGCGGCCCTGAACCCGTCGCCCGGGGACCGGGAGGAGTGGGAAGAGAAGAGGGACGGGATCACCGTGAGGGCGGAGTGGGAGGTCGTGAGTCTGCTCCCAAGAGGGCGCGTGCTGGACAGGCTTAGGCTGGTCGTCAGAGAGCGGAGTAGGTCGTTCGAACTCCTCGACGAGTCGCCATCACGGAGGATGTCCCCAGCCGACCTGTCGGAGCTGCCGAGGAGGTTTGGGCTGGAGCCGATTGCGTGGTACCTGTCCTTTGATCTCGAGGACGAGGTGGACTCGCCGCCGGAGAGGGGAAGGGTGATTGCGGTTCTCAGAAGAGTTTGAGCTTCTGTTTGGAAATACTGTGCTCACTCTGCCCCACAAGACCGCTCGAGACCTCTTACGGGGGTCACCGCACGGAGACTGAGCTGAGCTGGCTGAGGCTGAGTCCACGCCGGGCGAGGAATGTGCGTCTCACACATTGGTTGATGGCTCTTGGTCCCTCTCAAAAAACACTTACGTTGATCCCACGGCGCCGATGCTTAGGAGCGCCAGCGCGAGGTCTACAGATCAGAACCCCCTGTCGCACCACTCCAGACGGCAGTTCTTAGCTCACAAACATGTCCACGAACTCCCAGGGTGTCATCACTCTTACCTCCTTGACCCACTCGAAGTGCCCCCTGTTGTGCGTGATGATGTTCGCCCTGAGGAGGACCGCCTGCGCTCCGATGATGTAGTCCCTGGCGTGGTGCCTGAAGGGCAGCCTCCTCCTGTTGGCGTACGCAGTCTCCGCCGCCAGCCTCGCGGCCTCTCTCGAAATCGGCGGAACCTCAGCCTTCAGAGCCTTGAGGTCTTCCTCCAAGTCCTCTGCGCCCAGCCCCGAGTAGATGTACCAGAGCGCCGTCTCCGCGTAGACCACGGGGCTGATGTAGACGCTGAATCGATCAGAATTCAACCTGAGCCACGCGAGAAAGGACCTCTCCTTGAACACGGTGCTGTCAAGCATTATCCTTGAGCTCAACCCCCCACCTCCCCCTGAAGAGGGCCGGGCTCAGCCCGCTGGCTACGGCTTCCTCCAACCTGCGCGATCTCTCCGCCCAGCCCGGGTCTTCTGACTCCACCAGAGCCCTAGCCCTCGCGAGTTCTTCCCTGACCTTTGGACTCACCTCAGGAGTGCTTTCTTCAATAAGATCTCGCTCAAAGAGGTCTAGGAGCATCTCCAGGACCTTGTGCTGTGGGACATCTAGGAGGGAGGCCAGCCTCTTGACGCGCCTCCTCAGCTCGTCTGGAACGGTGATTGTTGACATTGAATAACTAATCAATTGGTTAATATAAAAAGAGCGCGACAGGCGCACATGTGTGGCGCAGTCCGACCGAGAGTAAGCCATACCCATTTGCGATCTCAGCTAAGCAGAGGCTTTCTTAGACGGGCCGGGTGGCTTGAGTAGTCGTCTCCCGGCGGAGACATCTGATATCCGCTGACGCGTCTCCCCCAGCTCTTGGCCTACAGCGCCCGTGGGGTCTGTCTGCAGATCGATCAACTATTCTGCCCGATCGCACGCGCCCCCGATACCCTGCCGGCCCGCTCGAGGCCCCTCACCGGAGATCGTCCTGCATAAAACTGAGCCGATCCAGTGGACCTGGAGCCCCCCATGAGCCCGATAGAACTCGTAGTGCCGGTGTTCTCGCTCATAGCGGTTGGCTGGCTCCTCGCCAAGATAGGGCTGGCCGGAGACAACTGGGTCTCTGCCCTAAACGACTACGCTTACTACGTCGCGTTCCCGGCCCTCATGCTAGCCAGCCTTGCCACGAGGCCCCTCTCTGGCCTGGGGGCGATGATAGTCGTGAATGCAGCCTACCTCGTGGTCTCGATGGGGCTGGCCTTCCTGACATCAAGGGTTCTCCGACTCGACAGGACGCTGACCGCGACACTCGTGTTCTCCGGGAGCTTTGGGAACATAGTCTACATGGGTTTCCCCTTAGCAGAGAGGGCCTTTGGGGATTTTGGGCTCACGCTCGCGGCCGGCATAGCCTCCACACACCTCGCTGTAATGTTGTCCATAGGCCTGGCGCTCGCGCAGGCAGTCACGCTGGGGAGAGTTGACGTCTCCGGCATAGCCAAGAGGGTAGGAAAGGTGCCGCTGTTCTGGGCGGCCGCGGCCGGTCTCCTCTTGTCTACCCTCGAGCCCAAGTTTCCAGAGCTGGTGGTCTACCCCCTCCAGTCTCTCGGGAGGTCTGCCTCTCCCGTGGCGCTCTTCGCTCTAGGCGCCTTTCTGGGAAATCGGGGCCTAGGTACTAAGATTTCTAGACCGCTGACCGTGTCGGCGTACAAGCTGATAGTCCTGCCGGTGATAGCCTACGCCCTCTCGGCTGCGGCGGGGCTTCAGGGGGCTCAGATGGGCTGCACGCTACTCCTCTCTGCTGCGCCCTTGGCTGTAACGAACTTCGTCGTTGCGGACAAGTTCCAGCTTGACAGAGAGGCTGTGGCGGCGGCTATAGTCCTGTCAACGCTCTGCTCCGTGCTCACGCTCTCCGCACTGGCGGTTCTCCTGTGACCTCCACGGTTACCCTAGGATTGCTCTGACTGCCCGAGGCAGGGATCTGAAGTCGGAGACGACCGCGTCGGCCGCCCCGTGATCGCGCCCGGGCTCCCCCAACAGGATCGCTTTGATGCCAGAGGCCCTGGCCCCGATCACGTCGTCCACGAGCTCGTCTCCAACCATCACGGCCTCGCTCGCTCTGGCTTCAAGGGCTTCTAGGGCCCTCTTGAAGATCTTCGGGTGCGGCTTGCGAAGCCCCACCTCGTAGGAAGTGACCACAGCCTCGAAGTAGTCTATGAGCCCGTGTCTCTCTAGAGACTCAACGACCATCGGCCCGTAGGTAACGTTAGACACCACGGCGAGCCTAAACTCCTGGGACAGCTCTTCGAGCGCCTCCCTCACTCCATCCCTCGGTCTGGTGAACTCGACGTAGGGTCTCGAGTACGCCACTAGGTGCCGATCGGTCACGACGGGCTCCAAACCAAGTTCAGCCAAGAATTCGGCTATGTCTCTCTCTGCTGGCACCTCCTCCAGCGTCGTTACCCTCTTCCAGTTCGTTCTGGCCCAGTAGTCTGAGAAGATCTCGACGAACCTCTCCAGCTCTTCCTCTGAGGGCCTCACGCCCGAGGCCTCGAGTAAGCCCTTCACCCTCGCCCTCCTGAACGCCTCAATGGGCTTGAAGGGCTCGATTATCGTACCCCACATGTCTATCAGGACGGACCCGGCCAAGTTACCACCTCAGGGCAGCCCAGGCCTACCGGCCTTCGAAACCTTAGCCTCGAGGATCTTCCCCTCTTTCAGCTTCAGAGAGCAGTACCAGCCCCTGCTCGCCGGCCCTGGGTTCACGACGAGAGTTCTCCCCATCCTCTCCATGCCAGCCGACTCGTGTATGTGCCCGCATATGCAGGCAAGCGGCTGCCTCTCCTCTATGAACCTCCTCACGGAAGTAGACCCCACGTGCCCTCCCGCCCTCGAGATGTCGAGCGAGGCGCCGTGAGGGGGCGGGTGCGACAGCAGGATGTCGACCTCGCCTAGCCCCTCTAGTATGCGCCAGATCTCGTCCTCGCTCAGCTCGATTGGGGTCGAGAAGGGCCCCTCGTTGGATCCGCCCAATCCCCCGACCCTCAGGCCCTCGACGGTGACCACTCTGCCGTGGACATTCTCTGCCGACCCCAGCCTCTCAACCTTGAGCAGCTCCGGCGGGTCCATGTTTCCAGGCACGAAGAGGGTTGGGTAGTCCTCGAAGAACTCTAAGACGCTCTTGGCGTCGTCTAAGTCTCCGGCCGTGGTGAGGTCCCCGGCCAGCAGAATAACGTCTGGGCCCTCCTCTGCCAGCGCCGGCAGGACAGCCTCTGGCCTGTCGTGCAGATCTACGGCTGCCAGTATCCTCAGCGTCCTGACCATACGGCCTGACTGTATAAGGGAGTCGATATATTCTCCTCGGTCGGCGGCGGGCGCGTGGGCAGGGCGCTGGTGCGAATTCCAGAGGACGCGGCCGTCCCACTGGTCGGGACCGTCGCCTTCGGCCTGATTGACAGGGGGACCTCGCTCATCCAGGTAAGGCCGTCGAGCACGTGCGCCCTGTCCTGCGTATTCTGCTCTACGGACGCGGGTCCAAAGAGTAGGACGAGGTTGGCCGAGTACATCGTGGATCTAGACTACCTGCTGCAGTGGTTCGATGAGATAGCTGCATACAAGGGGATAGACGGCATAGAGGCGCACGTGGACACGGTCGGAGATCCCTTCACGTATCCGAGGATATACGAACTGTTCAGGAGGCTAAAGGAGAGACCTCAAGTGTCGGTAGTCTCCGTGCAGACCCACGGAACCACTTTAGGGCCAGAGGACGTACCTAAGCTGGAGGAGTCTGGCTTGGACCGCGTGAACCTGAGTATAGACAGCTTAAACCCAGAGAAGGCGAGGGCCCTTGCCGACACTCCATCCTACGACGTTGAGAGAGTGAAGGAGTTCGCTAAGAGAGTGGCTGAGAGCGAGGTGGACCTGTTGATAGCGCCAGTCTGGGTGCCTAGTCTCAACGACGAGGACATCCCCCAGATCATAGAGTTCGCTCTGGACATAGGAGCTGGCAAGAGGTGGCCGCCTCTAGGAATACAGAAGTACGAGGCTCACCGACACGGGAGGAGGCCGCCCGGGGTGAAGCCCATGTCCTGGGCCCGCTTCTACTCTGCCCTCAGGAGGTGGGAGGAGGAGTACGGCGTCAAGCTGGTACTCACTAGGGGAGACTTTGGCATAAGGCCAGCTAGGAGCATACCAAAGACCATGAGGGTAGGTGAGAAGGTCACCGCGAAGATAGTCGCCCCCGGCTGGAGGAAGGGCGAGGCCCTGGGCGTAGCCAGAGGAAGGTCCGTGACTCTCGTCAACGCGGAGGGATACCCGCTTGGCTCTGAGGTAAGAGCCGTCGTGCTGAGGGACAAGGATAACGTGTACGTACTGAGGCCAGCCCCATGAGCGACAGGATTATGACCCACCAAGCCCCCATAGTCACGAGAGTTGAAGAGGACAGGGGAGGCCCTACTACCGCTCCACGTTGGAAAGGCTCCACGTTGGCTCTTCGTGAGGATGAAGAAGCTCGCCGGGTTGATAGCTGAGGCCATAGTTGGTGAGTACGGGAGGGCCGAGCTCCTCAGGAGGCTGTCCGACCCCGTCTGGTTCCAGGCCTTTGGGTGCGCCTTGGGCTACGACTGGCACTCCTCCGGAGTCACGACCGTCGTTACGGCAGCCCTCAGGGAGGCCCTAGAGGAGAGGGAACTCGGCGTCGCAGTCCTCGGAGGGAAGGGAAAGGCCTCCACGAAGATACCGGGGGACATCCACAGGGTGGTCAGGAGGCTGGGCCTCGGAGATAGCGAGGCTCAGAGGCTCTTGAGGGCCAGCAGGATGTCCGCCAAGGTGGACAACGCAGTCCTACAAGATGGCTACCAGATATACCACCACGCCCTGATCATCACGGAAGACGGCCGGTGGGCAGTCATCCAGCAGGGAATGAATCCAGAGAGGAGGCTGGCCAGGAGGTACCACTGGCTGGGTGAGAACGTGTCAAGTTTCGTCGTAGAGCCTCACGCCGGGATCGTGGGGGAGAGGAAGGAGCCAGCGGTGCTGGACATGACGGCTAGAGAGAGCGAGGAAGCTAGAAAGGCCTCGGTCGACTTGGTGGCAGAGGGCCCGGAGAGGCTCTCCAGGATGATCAGGGAGGCGGTCAGGGGTCCTCTCTCACCTTACCTCGGCGAGGAGGGAGGGATCCCGATTCTCGTGATGCCCAGGAGGGTCGACTGGGCGGCGCTGAGGAGGGCGTATGAGGCCGGTGTCTCGAACTACGAGGAACTGGTCGAGATAAGAGGGGTAGGCCCCGCGACGGTTCGGGCGCTTGCTCTCCTCGCTGAACTCATTGAAGGAGCAGAGCCCAGTCGCAGAGACCCGATCAGGTACTCCTTCGCCTTCGGCGGCAAGGACGGCGTGCCGTTCCCAGTAGACGTGAGGAGGATGGATCAGGTGATTTCATTCCTCTCAGAGCTGGTGAGAGGCTCCGACCTGCCAGAGAGCGAGAAGAGGCGTATACTGAAGAGGCTGAGTGGTTTGATGGAGGGTGGCCCCAAAGCTTAATTAAGTGCTGGAGGCAGGCCCGACCGCTGGGGGAGGAGGCGATGCCCTGCCAATTTATAAGCGCCTGACCTGCCTGCTCCATCGGCTAGTGGGCAGTCTGGCGTGGCCTATCCTCTTGAGCCCACCTCGTCTGCGCCTCCCCGGCCGCATTGCTGATTCTGGAGGTGATTTCGGGTGACTAGAGAGGTATCTGTCACAGAGGGCGAGCTGCGCCGAATTCGTCTCCTAGCTTCTAGAGGAGGGAGGGCTGACGTCGACAAGATACCCATGGAGAGGAGCTCTGCCCTTGCTCTAGCGTCTCTACTAGCAGACAAGGGGCTGGTTCTAGTAGAGAGGCGTACCAGGAAGGTACTGCGCCTCACGGAGAGAGGGAAGGATGCGGTGAACAGGGGCCTGCCAGAGGAGAGGCTGCTGGACCTATTGAGGACGAGCGGAGGATCCATCCCCCTATCGAGAGTCAGGGAGAGCGATCTGTTCTCAGACAAGGCTGAGCTAGACGCCGCGCTCGGCGAGGCCAGGAGGGCTGGCTGGATCTCATTCAGGAAGTCTGACGGCGAGACTATTGTCGAACTGGTCTCAGCTCCTGAGAGATCGCCCCTCGGGGAGGCGCTGAGATCAGTCGCTTCAGGTGTTCAAGAGATACCTGCTGAGGCTGCGTCTAGGCTGAGGGCCAGAGGCCTCGTTGAAGAGGACGAGATAGCGGAGTTCACGCTGGCCCTGACTCCCCTAGGCGTGGAAGTTGCCCACGGTAGGGTTCCGGTGGTCATGGAGGTTGCCAAGCTGAACAGAGAGCTTATTGAAAGCGGGGCGTGGAGGAAGGTCAGGCTCAAGGCCTACGACGTAACGCTACCGCCTCCAACGGTCTACCCGGGCAAGTCGCACCCCTACGTCCAGTTCCTCGAGGAGGTCAGGGAGATACTCATCGGCATGGGGTTCGAGGAGGTCAAGAGCCCCATCGTGGAGGCGGAGTTCTGGAACTTCGATGTGCTGTTTCAGGCTCAGGATCACCCAGCCAGGGAGGTTCACGACTCCTACGCTCTGGCGTACCCGGCCACAGCCCCCGTGCCACCTGACCCAGATCTCGTTGAGAGGGTGAGGAGGACGCACGAAGACGGCTGGATAACAGGCTCCAAGGGTTGGGGGTACAAGTGGAGCTTCGAGACCGCCATGAGGCTCATGTTGAGGTCTCAGACCACTTCCGCATCTGCCAGAACTCTAGCCAGCAGGAAGGACCTCCCGCTGAAGATATTCGTCATCGACAGGGTGTTCAGGCCCGAGGCGCTTGACAAGACGCACTCGATGGAGTTCCACCAGTGCGAGGGCGTGGTGCTCGCGGAGGGTCTCAACGTGAGGCACCTGCTGGGATACCTGAAGGAGTTCGCCAACAAGCTTGGCTTCGAGGAGGTCGCCTTCAGGCCGGCTTACTTCCCGTTCACGGAGCCGAGCGTTGAGGCTTACGTCAAGCACCCAGAGATAGGGTGGATAGAGATAGCGGGCTCCGGCCTCTTCAGGCCTGAGGTGATGATCCCGCTTGGCTACGACTACCCGAAGGTTCAGGCGCTGGCCTGGGGTATAGGGATAGGCAGGCTAGCGATGGTCCGGCTGGGTCTCGATGACATTAGGGACCTACACAGCCAGGATCTCCAGTTCTTGAGGGAGTTCCCGGCGAGGTGGTGAGCGTGCCCGTTATCACGGTCGACTACTCGGACCTGTGCAGGCTGGTTGGAGAGGAGATCCCCGAGGATAGGCTCGCGGATCTCCTAGCCCGCATCAAGGTTAGCTTGGAGGGAGAGGAAGACGGAGAGCTTGAGCTAGAGATCACCGCAGATAGGCTGGATCTCGTCACTGTGGAGGGCCTAGCCAGGGCTCTCCGCGGTTTCTTAGGGAAAGAGGTTGGCCTGCCCAACTACGAGGTCTTCGACTCTGGCTGGGAGGTCAAGGTTGATCCGTCGGTTAAGGCGGTTAGGCCCTACTTCGTCGGCGCGCTGATCGAGGGGATCGAGCTGGACGAGACGGCTCTTGTCGCGATCATGAGGGCGCAAGAGAAGCTCCACCAGACCTTGGGCAGAGACAGGCGCAAGATGTCTATGGGTCTCCACAACGCCGACGTGCTGGAGCCTCCGATAACATACGCGGCCGAGCCCTCCGACAGCGTGAGGTTCGTGCCCCTGGGCGAGACGGAGGAGATGACCGCTGCTGAGATGCTGAGGAGGACCGAGAAGGGAAGGGAATACGCGCACCTTGTTGGAGACGGCTCGGTGGTGCCAGTGCTTAGAGACTCGGAGGGGGGCGTGCTCTCGGTACCGCCCATACTCAACGGAGAGCTGACTAGGGTCACTTCCTCCACTCGGAACATCTTCCTTGACGTCACCGGCCCCGACATGAGGGCAATAAGCCAGGCGCTGGTGCTGATGGCGACGGCGCTGGCCGAGAGGGGAGGAAGGATTGGAACGGTCGTCATCAGCTACCCTGAGGGCCCCATAGTGACTCCCGACCTCTCGGTCTCTGAGATGACCGTCGAGCTCGATTACGTCAACTCGATGATGGGTCTGAACCTCTCGGCGCAGGACGTCGTGAACCTGCTGGAGAAGGCCAGGCTGGGGGCTGAGGCAAAGGGGAACGTGATAAAGGTCAGGATACCGGCCTACAGGAGCGACTTCCTCCACCCGGTGGATGTGGTCGAGGAGGTCGCTCAGTCGCTCGGCTACGACTACTTGACCCCAGAGCTGCCCATGCACGTGACGACGTTTGGCAAGAGGCACCCCGTGGAGAAGGCGTCTGCGCTGGTCAGGTCTCTGATGATCGGCCTGGGGTATCAAGAGGTGCTCAACTACGTCATGACTAGCAGGGAGGTTCTCTTCCGCAGGGTCAACAGGCCCGAGTCGCCGGTGGTCGAGGTGGCCAACCCGGTGACGGCCTCTTACACCGTGCTCCGGGACTCCCTGCTCCCAGGACTCATAGCGTTCCTGTCGAGGAACACCGGGGCCCCGCTGCCTCAGAGGATCTTCGAGGTCGGCGACGTCGTCATCCCCGACGAGACGGCTGAGACCGGAGCCAGAGATGAGAGGAGGCTGGCCGCAGCCGTAGCCGACAGCGAGGTGGGCTTCGAGGACATACAGGCCGATCTGTATGCCCTCTTGAGGAACCTGAACGTGAGCTTCGAGCTGAGGCCTGCAGAGCACCCGTCGCTGCTCAGAGGCCGCACCGCAGAGGTCTTGGTCGACGGCGTGAGCGCCGGAGTCGTGGGAGAAGTTCACCCTGAGGTCCTGGAGCTGAACAAGATCAAGACGCCAGTGGCCGTTTTTGAGCTATCCCTGGAGAGACTCGAGGTGATAGAATGAGAGTGGAGAAGACGGGCTTTGGCTACATAGTGGTGGACGGCAAGACATACAAGCACGACGTAGTGCTCACGGACGAGATTAGCGCCAGGAGGAAGGAGCTGTCGGCAGGCATGCGGGGGAGGTTCGGGCACACGCCGCTGACGGGCAAGGAGATCCGCGAGTACTTCTCCGTCTACAGGCCGGAGATCATCGTCGTTGGCACCGGCCAGTTCGGAGCGCTCCCCCTGGTCGGGGTGGAGGAGGCGGCCAAGGAGCTGGGCGCCGAACTCGTGGTGAAGAGGACGCCCTCTGCAATCGACGCCTACAACAAATTGAAGGAAGAGGGGAGGAGGGTGGCGGCGGTCTTTCACGTGACCTGCTAGCTGGACTCTGCGTAGGCGAGCGCGTACTCGGCTAGGAGCATGCTATTGAAGACGACGTCTCTGAGGTCCACCATCTCGACTCCGCTGTGCATGTACCTGTTGGGTATTGATGAGAGAGCGGTCTTCACTCCTCCCCTGGCTATCTGGATAGCCCACGTGTCAGTACCGGCCCCCCTCGGGTCTGCCTCCCTCTGATACGGTATCTCCTTTTCTTCGGCTAGCTCTATGAGCCTGTCGACGACGTCCGGGTGATATATCGGCCCAATAGAGATTGCCGGACCCTTGCCCAGCTCGATCTGCACCTTCCCCTGTGGGACCCCCGGCGAAGTCGCGAACGTCACGTCGACCACGAGAGCAACGTCAGGCTTGAGCTCGTAGCCTACCATGTAGGCGCCTCTAAGCCCTATCTCCTCCTGCACGGTCGCGACGATGTGCACAGCTACGTCCCTCAGCTCAGATTTCCTCTCCCAGATTCTCTTCGCCGCCAGGAAGATAGTCGCCACGCCGGACTTGTCGTCGAAGCCAGCCCCCACAACCCTGTACTTGGTGAGCTCCCCATATGGAGCATCTACCACGACGTAGTCGCCGACTCTCACGCCCATCTCCTCGGCCTCCTTCTTGCTGTCGGCGCCTATGT
>Ga0180302_10001321_pt1 | contig 11703 bp, 12 predicted proteins | sample GuaBasSediGuay17_FD_121794 | JGI IMG/M metagenome (GOLD analysis project Ga0180302, IMG submission 121794) | Subseafloor sediment microbial communities from Guaymas Basin, Gulf of California, Mexico - Guay17, Core 4571-4, 12-15 cm | ecosystem: Environmental > Aquatic > Marine > Hydrothermal... | reverse complement strand
TCTGGATGGTCTCGAGGAGCTCCACTCCAGCAGAAGACGCACCTTAAATTACACCCACAGCAGTCGGCAGTCGCTATGCCACCATACCACCTGCCACCCCTAACGAGCCTGTAGTACTTCCTCTCGACACCTCTCACAACGATCTTCTCGATAGCCTCAGACAGCTTTAAGGCGTCGAAGTGCACTGCCACCGTAAAGCATTACTCCTCGAGGAGGTTAATGAAGCTTGTGAAGCTGGAGTTTAGAGTTGGAGGAGTCGAGGACTTCAACTTGAACTTAACCCTTAAGCCCTCTTTCGTGTCCTCGCTGTACACTAAGAGTGGGGATAGCTGGATTAAGGTTTCAGGCCTCTTGGCCGGGGATCTCGTAGTGACTTACGTTGATGGGGTGTTAACCGTTTACTCGAAGGCGTGCGGCGATGGAGACTTGCTCAGGGAAGTGGCTCTCTGTGAGACAGGCTTGTGGGATGAGCCTCCTAGAGCAAGGATATCCAAGCTTAAAGGCAAGCTTAGAGAGCAGGTTGAAGCGCTGAGCCAGCTTTACCCCGGCGTGAGGCTCTCGATATCTCCACACGACTTCAACTGCATTTTCATAGCTGTCGTGCTCTCCAAGAGGACTAGGTACGACGTCTTCGTTAAGAGGTGGGTTGGAGAGCTCTGGCGTAGGTGGATGTGCGACTTAGAGGTATTAGCTAAGCTTTCAATAAGCGACCTAAAGCCCGTGGGGTCAAGCTACCAGCTGCAGGACATGCTTGAGGCTTTAAGGGACTTCGTTAACCTCGACGTAGACCTGACGGATGTGGCTGAGGCCAGGAGGAGGCTCATGGCGTGTCGAGGAGTTGGTCCTAAGGTTGCTGATGCAACTCTACTCTTCACGACTAAGTCTCCGTGGATCGTGCCCTGTGACACCCACTTAAAGAGGGTCTCTAAGAGGCTTGGATGGGTTAATGGAGATGTGAGGATGCCATCTAAGCAGCTGTGCTTGAGGTATTACTGCGATGAATGTATGAGTAAGTATGGTGAGTGTCTTAAGGTGGCTATTGAGAGGCTCTTTCCAGGCTTTGGAGGCTGGGTTCAGACCCTCACCTACCTCTTTGGGAGCTCGACTTGTAGAGCTCAACGCCCACTATGCGAGAGGTGTCATCCAACGCTAGCAGAGTACTGCGTAGAGGCTAGGAGGAGGCCTTTGAGCTCACGTCGTCGCTCTAAGGACTTCGTCTGAGGTCGTCGTGAAGACGTCATAGCCCACGTGTAGTATGTGCTTAACCTTCTTCGTGTCGAAGACCCCATCAAACAGTCCCTTCACAACTCTCGCCGCGACCACTTCACCTATGAATGTTGTGTGATCACCTGTCTCGATGGTCTTCACAACTCTACACTCCAAGTTAGCTATGCACTCCCTTATCGATGGAGGTCTGACTCTAATCGACTTCTCGAGTGTGAAGCCGCACTCCTTGATCTTATCGGTGCTCCTACCGCTCTTGGTGCCGCAGATCCACATCTGCCTGAAGAGGTTCATGGAGGGCACGTTGACCACGAACTCCCCTACATCTGCTATTAGCTTGTGGGAGTACCTCCTCGGCGAGACCGCTATTGCGACCATTGGTGGCTTAAAGGATAGGGGCATGAACCATGAGAGAGTTATGGCATTAGGCTTGCCATCAACTGTGCAACACGTAACTATCACGGTGTTCCTCGGATGTAGTAGCAGTGAAATCCTATCTTTAACCTCTACCTTCTCCATGTACGGGCACCCAAGCCGTAACTCGTCTTTAAGCGTTATTACGCTTTCGGGGCTTGCTCTAGGAAAAGCTTAAGGCTTAATCGCGAGTTACAACGGTGGTGCCTATGGAGGTCTCGATAGAGCAGTTTAACGCGCTGGACATTAGGGTTGGGGTGGTACTTGAAGCTGGCAGGATACCAGGCACGAAGAAGCTTCTTAAGCTTAAGGTCGACGTGGGCGGTGAAGTGAGGGAGTTAGTTGCTGGAGGAGCTGAGTACTACGAGCCTCAGTACTTCGTGGGCAAGAGGGTCATAGTGCTCGTCAACCTCAAACCCAAAAGGATAGCTGGAGTGGAGAGCAGGGGCATGCTCCTAGCGGCAGACGTAGATGGCAAGCCAGTATGGCTAACTGTTGACGGCGATGCCCCGCCGGGCTCTAGGGTCAGGTGACTTGGGCCTGTGGCAGCTGAGCCTTAAGGGTTTAAGTGGCAATTCGTTTAATAACCGGATTTAGCTATTGATAGTCTAGCTGAAAAGAGAGGTGATAGAATTGTCGAGTAGAATACCGCTCAAGAAGATTGATGCCTTCGTGTGGGAGGTCCCTAAGGACTATAAGCCAGGCATGAGGGTTCCAGCTAGGATATACGCTGACAACGTCCTGCTAAACAAGATGCTTGAAGACTTAACCATAGTCCAAGCGGTTAACGTTGCTCACCTGCCGGGCATCCAGAAGTGGTCAATCACCCTGCCCGACGGCCATCAAGGCTACGGCTTCCCAATAGGCGGCGTCGCAGCTATGGATGCTGAGGAGGGAGTCATTAGCCCAGGCGGCATAGGCTACGACATAAACTGCGGGGTCAGGGTCTTGACGACCAACTTGACGTACAAGGACGTGAGGCCCGTCATAGATGACCTCATAACGGCGATATACCACCTAGTCCCGTCGGGCTTGGGTTCGACGACTAAAGCCGTTAGGTTGACGAGAGGGGAGCTAGACCAGGTGTTGGCTGAGGGGGTTAAGTGGGCCATAAGGCAGGGCTACGGCTGGAGGAAGGACGCTGAGTTCTGTGAAGAGGAGGGCTGCATGAAGACGGCTGACCCCTCAAAGGTCTCGAGTAGGGCTAAGGATAGGGGCTTCGATCAGCTTGGAACTCTTGGAAGCGGAAACCACTTCTTGGAGGTTCAAGTCGTAGACAAGATATTCAACCCGGAGGTGGCCAGGGCCTTCGGGATATATGAGGAGGGCCAGATAACAGTCATGATACACACGGGGAGTAGAGGTCTTGGACACCAAGTGTGTAGTGACTACTTGAGGATCATGGAGATGGCAGTTAGGAAATACAAGATACAGATACCTGATAGGGAGCTTGTGTGCGCGCCCACGACATCTAAGGAGGCTGAGGACTACTTCGCAGCAATGTCTGCTGCAGCGAACTTCGCTTGGTGCAATAGGCAGATGATAACTCACTGGGTTAGAGAGGCGTTTAAGAGGACGTTTAAGAGGGACCCCGAGGACTTGGGATTGAACTTGGTCTACGACGTCGCCCACAACATATGCAAGATAGAGACCCACGTGATCGACGGTGTTAAGAGGAAGGTCTACGTCCACAGGAAGGGGGCTACGAGAGCCTTCCCCGCGGGCCACCCCGACATACCAGCTAAGTACAGGTCTGTCGGTCAGCCTGTGCTGATACCGGGCTCCATGGGCACGAGCTCCTGGATACTAGTGGGCAACCCTAAGGCCATGGAGATAACGTTTGGCTCTACGGCTCACGGCGCTGGCAGAATGATGTCGAGGGAGAGAGCTTTGAGGATGGTCAGGGGCTCTCAGGTCAAGCAGGAGCTTGAGCAGAGAGGCATAGCTGTTAGAGCCGCTAGCATAAGGGTTCTGGCTGAGGAGTGGGATAGGGCCTACAAGGATGTGGATAGAGTAGCTGAGGTAAGCCACAACGTGGGGATAGCGACTAAGGTCGTGAGGCTGAGACCCATAGCCGTCACTAAGGGCTAGAGGCTACCTCTTAGCCAGCTTTACGGCGTACTCAACTATCTTCCCAGCTATATCAACTCCAGTGGCGGGGGCAGCATTTCTAAACTCGGTTACGCTGTTTAGCTCGTGGATGAGGAGCCCATCCTTACTCTCCAACGCGTCTACTCCGAGGACGTGTGCTCCAACGGCTTTAGCGGCTTTTAAGCTCAGCTCCTCAATCTCCTCATTCACGTCCATTTTGACCGCTCTACCCCCCAGCGCTGTGTTAGACCTCCACTCTCCTGGTGGTGCGTACCTGTAGATAGCTGCCACGACCTCATCCCCAACAACAAAACACCTTATGTCCCTTCCAGGCTTATCCACGTACTCCTGTATGTAGTATATCTGGTAGAGGGGGTAGAGGTGCTCTCTGTGCTCAATGACTATCTTGGCCGTCTCCTCATTCCTAACGAGAGCTACAAGCCTACCCCAACTCCCAACGACAGGCTTGAAGACGGCTGGATAACCCAGCTCTGACAGCGCCTTAAGTGCTCCTGTGGGCGTAAACGCGACGTAGGTCTTAGGGGTGGGTATGCCAGCTCTACGTAGAGCTATGGTTGTGAGGAGCTTGTCTCCGCATATAAGAGCTGTCTGAAATGGATTTATGACGGGTATGCCCATGCTCTCCAAGATTGCCGTCAAGTAGAGAGACCTGTAGTGGCCAACGCACCTCTGAATGATCACATCGCCCTTCAAGACCTCTGGGTTCACGTCGCCCTTGGTTATGTCTATGAACGAGTCCTTTACGTCGACGAGGCTGACGGTAACCCCCAGTCTCTCTCCAGCTCTCTGAAGAGCCTTCTCCTCGTATCTAACCCTATCGTAGACCACTACGACTTTAACCAAAACCTACTCTCCCCAATCCTCCTTCACCATCTCAGCTGGCTTAAGCTTAAGCTCTCCATCCTCAAAGTACACCTCGTACTCCTGCCCGCAGTCTGGGCAGCTAACTATCTCGCCAGCTATGGCATCGTCCGGGACGTCGATCTCTCCATCACAATCAGGGCACCTAACCTTCATTAACGCTAACCCCCTTATCGGATAGGCGAACCTCTACTCTATCTAGCCGTCATATTAAACATTTTCCGCTTCCACCACACCTCTACCACTCCTTAAGCACTATCATGGTGTTGGTGTTCTTAACGCCCTCAATCTTCCTCAAGTCGTCTATGCACCTGTTAATCTCGGACATGGTGAGGGCTGATATCACCGCCACGATATCGTACACACCTGTGACCTCGTAAACTCTCTCGACGCCGTCGACTTCACGAACTCTCTCAGAGACTTGAGGCGTGGCTATTGATGGGTCGACTGATATGAGCGATATAGCCTTGAGCCTAGCGCCATACTCAACCTCAACTGTGAACCTCTTTATGACCCCCATCTTGACTAGCCTATCAATTCTCTTCCTGACACCAGCTTCTGAAAGCCCTACTCTCTTTGCTATCTCCGTGTAGGGGGTCCTGGAGTCCTTTAGCAGAGTGCTTATTATGGCGTGGTCGACATCATCTATTGATGACAATATTCGCACCTTCAAGTTCGTTTTTCGTATTAAGAAGAACGTTTAGAGTAAAAAGCTTTACGCGTAAGCTTCTCGATCCAAGCTAGAGCTCGTGCCAGGACCCTTATGGAGCTCAAGTACTCGCTTATGCTGAGCCTCTCGTGGGGTGTGTGGTCTAGGCTTGAGTCTCCCGGCCCATAGGCCGCCATCTCCGCTCTCCTCCACTTGGTCGCCGCTACGTTCATGTCGCTCGTCCCAGTCTTGAGTGTGAAGGTGGGTTTGACGTTGAGCACCTCTATCACCGCTCTGCTAAACGCCCTTGCAACTAGGCTTGACCTACTAGTCACAGAGGCTTCTACGCAGTCGCTCCTCTTCACGTCGACTTTAACCCCTCTCTCACGCCTGAACTCCTCAACGATTCTCTCAACGAGATCCACGACGTCGGGGCATCTTAGTGAAGGCGGCAGCCTCAAGTTGAAGCTAAAGGTGCACGTAGACGGCGTGAAGACTCCTCCTTCACCACCCACCATCGAGGTTAAGCAGTAGGTTAAGGAGTTGAACATGCTACCTTCTTTCCGGTACCTATTGAAGGCCTCGACGAGCCTCATCCACAGGTTCCACGCCTCCTCTATGGCGTTCTTGAATAGCCATGGGCTAGCTGAGTGCCCCTTCTCGGTCTCTATGGAGATTTTGAAGGAGGTGCTTCCCTTATAGCCTAGGGCTAGGCCAGAGGCTCCACTAGGCTCCCCGAATACAGCTATTGCGGGCTCTTCGAGGGTCTCGAGCAGGTGATACATGCCCTTACTGGAGCCCTCCTCCTCTACGACACCTACAACTGTTAAGTCTAGCCTGTCGCTGGGGCTTGATGAAGAAACATAGCTTTTAGCTGCAAGTATGAGAGTCGCTAGAGGGCCTTTAGCGTCGACAGCTCCTCTACCCCACACCTCTCCATCCTCTACCTTGACTGGTATGAAGCCGGGAACCGTGTCCATGTGCCCGCAGAGTAGGACTCTAGGGCCTCCACCGCTTATCCTGCCCACTACATTGCCGACGCCGTCTATGTGGACCTCGAAGCCCATGTCCCTCATGTGCTTGAGTAAGAGCTTAGCTAGCTCACCCTCACCGCCTGTGGGGCTGTAGGTCTTCAGCATCTCGAGCAGTAGCTCGACTTCAAAGCTCGACATTACTCAACACTTTTCTCAGAGCTCTCAAGACTACGTGGGCTTCATTCATCGACATGCATAGTGGAGGCAGAAACCTTATGACAGTCCTACCGGAGTAGGCGGCTAGCACCCCTTCGCTTATGAGGGAGAGCAGAGCCCCCCTTATGTCAGATCTCAGCTCGACGGCAAGCATGAACCCCATCCCCCTCACGTCTCTGACAACCTTGAAGTCTCTCTTGAGCTTCTGGAGCTCACTGAGCATGTAGTTGCCCACAGTCCTACAGTTCTCAAGGAGCCCGTCGAGGAGTATTGAGTCAAGCGTCGCTGAAGCAGCGGCGCATGCCAACGGGTTTCCGCCGAAGGTCGTCGTGTGCTCCCCCACCTTAAGCTTAGACATTACGTCTTCTCTCGCAGCCGTGACGCCCATGGGCAGCCCTCCAGCCACGCCCTTAGCCAAGCACATTATGTCCGGCTCTACACCCCAATGCTCACACGCCCAAAGCCTCCCCGTCCTGCCGAAGCCCGTTTGAACCTCGTCAATTATCAGCAGGACTCCGCGTTGAGTGCACTCCTCCCTAACCTGCTTTAAGTAGTCGTTGGGGGGTACTATGACCCCACTCTCCCCCTGGATCGGCTCAACTATAACAGCTGCGACGTCGTCCTTGAGGGCTTCTCTAAGCCTGTCTACGTTACCGTAGGGGACGAAGCGGGAGAAACTGGGTAAGGGCTCAAAAGGCTCTCTATACTTCTGCCCCCAAGTGAGCGTTAGAGCACCTAGTGTCTTGCCGTGATAGCCCCTCATCATGGAGACTATGACCCTCTTGCCCGTAGCCTTCCAAGCAATCTTTATGGCGGCTTCAACAGCCTCAGCACCACTATTGCAGAAGTAGACCTTAGTGAGGCCCTTCGGCAGAACCTTTACTAGCTTGTCTAGGTACTCAGCTCTAGCGTCGTTGTAGAGAGAGCCGTGGCACGCTATGAGCTTCTCACACTGCCTCTTAATGGCCTCGACGACTCTGGGGTTACAGTGCCCTACTAGGGCGGCTCCATAGCCAGCTACGCAGTCAATGTACTCCTTGCCCTCATCATCCCACACCTTAGCCCCTCTACCCCTAACGATGGTCACGGGGAACTTCTGATAGGTGGGGGCTAAGTGGGCGTCCTCAATAGCTTTGAGGTCAACCTTCAACTGTTATCACCGTTCCCTCTCCCATGAGGGCTGAAGTCACGGGTTTCTCCTTAAACCCAGATGCTATGACGACTCTGCCGACTCCACCCTCAAGGGCCTCTATGGCTGCGTATAGCTTAGTTATCATTCCAGCTCCAACCTTCTTCAGCATAGCCTTGGCCTTTCTAAGGTCCATCTTAGGCACAAGCTCGTCGTTCATCTTCACGCCCTCTACATCCGTTAAAAGCACTAGGCTATCAGCTCTCAGCGAGCTAGCTACGTGAGCTGCAGCTCTGTCGCCGTCGACGTTTAAGACCTCGTTTTCATCTCCAAGGGCTACTGGCGCCACCACAGGGATTAGACCTTCGTCGAGCAGGGTACTCAGCACGCTTGAGTCGACTTCAACTATCCTCCCCGTGTAGCCGCCCTCAATAGCCCTCTTCCTGCCCCTCTCGTCTATTATCACCAGCCTCTTCTTGCGTTCAGCCCTCAGTATAGCTCCATCTATGCCTGATATGCCCACAGCCCTTACACCAGCTCTTAGCAGCGATAGCACGACCTCCTTGTTTATCTTGCCCGCCATGACCATCATGTATATCTCAGCAGTCTCCCTATCCGTGTACCTACTCCTGAAGCCGTCTGGCGACACTATGAAGACTTGGGGTTTGCCAAGCTTTTCAGCTATGGCTGTAACTATATCTCCTCCACCGTGAACCACCACAACTCTCTCGCTAGACGAAACCTCAGCTATGTCCTTAGCCAGCTTGTCGAGAACCTCTCTATTGCCTACGAGGTCCCCTCCAAACTTCACGACTACAGTCAATAGCCACACCTCACACGGGGTGGAAGCCGTAAAAGTCTAGCCCAGTCTTCTCGTCGACGCCTACTAGTATGTTGAAGCACTGAACTGCTTGGCCAGCAGCTCCCTTCATCAAGTTGTCTATGGCTCCAAGGGCAACTATGCGTTTAGCATGAGGGTCTACCTCGAATCCCACGTCGCAGAAGTTCGTGCCTATGACGACTTTGGGGTCTGGAAGCCTGTAGATCCCCCTTCTGTCCTTGACTATCCTCACGAAGGGCTCGTTGCCATACATGCCTCTATAGGCCCTCCACAGGTCCACGAGCTTCACCTCCTTGTCTGTGAAGACGTGGCAAGTGGCCAGTATGCCTCTAACTACGTTGACGGCGTGGGCTGACATCGCCACCTTCACGGGCCTCCCAGCTAGAGCTGAAAGCTCCTGCTCTATCTCGCCTGTATGTCTGTGACCTGCTGGCGAGTATGGCCTTACAACCCCGAATCTCTCAGCGTGTAGAGTAGCCATTGATGGAGCTACTCCAGCACCTGAAGACCCTATCTTGACGTCGACCACGACGTGCTCGGGATCCATAAGGCCGCTCCTAGCTAGCGGCGCTAGAGCTAGTATTGCTGCCGTCGGCATGCAGCCTGGGCAAGCAACAATCTTAGCCCTCTTAATCTCCTCTCTATGGAGCTCAGGTAGCCCATAGACGGCTTCTTGAAGGAGCTCTGGCTTGGGGTGCTTCCACTTATACCAGACTTCGTAGAGAGATGGATCTCTAAACCTGAAGTCGGCGCTTAGGTCTATGACCTTGACCCCAGCCTCCACGAGCTGAGCAGCTATCTTAGCTGACTGCCCGTGAGGAGTGGCTAGAAACACTACGTCGCACTCCTCAGTCAACCTCTTCATGCTCAGCGGCGCGAAGACCATGTTCGTGGCCTTCCTCAAGTTGGCGTGAACCCTAAAGACGTATTCTCCAGCGTACTTCCTTGATGTAGCGACTGTAACCTCAGCGTTGGGGTGGCTGAGCAGTAGCCTGAGGAGCTCTCCACCCACGTATCCTGATGCTCCTACTATGCCGACTCTCTTCATCTCTTAGCCTCCTTAATCAAGTACTCGGCTATCTTACCGGGTATATCTACACCTGTGGCTGAGAATGCTCCTTTAAACTCGACTGTCGTGTTTATCTCATTTACTAGGAGACCCTTGTCGCTCTCAAGGCTGTCTACGCCCACGACCTCACCCTTAACAGCCTTAGCCGCTTTAAGCACAACCTCTTCCTCTTCCTCTCTTAGAGTGCACACCTCAGCCTTACCTCCAAGAGCTATATTGGTTCTCCAATCACCTTCAGGTGCATACCTGTATATCGAGGCTATGACCTCATCACCTATGACGAGGCTCCTTATGTCTCTAGAAGGCTTCTCGACATACTCCTGCAGGTAGAATATGTTGTGTAGTATTGCCTCGAGGTGTTCTCTATGCTCAAATATGGCCCTAGCGTGCTCATAGTCCCTCAGGAGGGCTAAGAGCCTGCCCCAGCTACCTACAACAGGCTTGACTACTGCTGGCAGCCCTATCTCGTTGAGGGCGTTCATAGCCCCCTCAACGGTAAACGCTACCACAAACCTCGGCGTTGGAATGCCGTTCTTAGCAAGCTCAAGCGACGTGAATAGCTTGTCCCCACCTATCAGCGACGTCCAGAAGCTATTTACAACTCTAACACCCTCAGCCTCGAGGAACGCCGACCAGTAAAGCCCTCTGAAGTGGCTTAAGCACCTGTTGAGAACTATGTCACCAATAGTAGTCATCTTGCCTGGGACTGCCACTCTCACCTTGGCGTCGACCATCTCCACCTCGACGCCCCTGCTCTTCAAGGCATCGAGGAGGGCTTTCTCCTCCCACCTCAACCTGTCGTAGAGTATCGCCACTTTCAATTAGGCAACCCCCAGCCTCTTAGCTTCAGCTTGAAGGACCTCGTCAACACCCTCTGCCCTCGACTTAAGCTCCAAGACCTTCTGGACCACGCTTTTGATGTAGCTCTTCCTCCTATCGATCATGTCCTTGACGGACTCCATCGATGGCCCTCCAAGAACTCTACACGACGACACGCAGTTGAGCGGGTTTAGGGCTCTCTTGAGGAGTTCCTCGTCGACTTCTAACTCGTAGCCCTCAGCTCTAGCAGCTCTCCTCAGCATCTCTGGGCTTACATCGCTTGGAGCAAGCCCCATGTCCACAGCCTCCTTGACTACTCTGCCGGCAACTCTATATGCGACCCTGAACGGCATGTTGAACCTCCTGACGAGCTCATTCGCCAACTCCGTCGCTGATGAGAACCCGGTTTCAGCCGCGTCATACATCCTCTTGACGTCGAACTGTAATCCCTCAACAACTCCCCTCATAACCCTGCATGAGCTCATCGCTACTTCCACGGCCTGCCAAACTAGTGGTGTGAGCTCTTGGAGGTCTAGGTTGTAGCTTAGCGGCAGGGCCTTTAGGAGCGTTAAGGAGCCAGTCAGCATGCCTATTGCGTGGGAAGCTCTCGCTCTAACAACTTCAGCTACGGTGGGGTTCTTCTTCTGGGGCATTACGCTGCTCGTGGAGGAATAGGCGTCTGGCATCTCGGCAAAGCCGTACTCCCACGTGCTCCATATTATGAGGTCCTCGGCTAGCCCGCTTAGGTGTACCATGAGCATTGAGGAGGCAAAGGCGAGCTCAACCATGAAGTCCCTGTCCGAGACAGCATCTGTGGTGTTCTCCTGAATTTTCGAGAAGCCTAGGAGCTTAGCGACGTACTCTCTATCTAAATTGAAGCTGCTCCCAGCTAGAGCGCCGCTGCCCATGGGGCTCTCGTCAGCTCTCTCATAGACCTTTAGGAGCCTGTCGACATCCCTCGAAAGCTTGTCGTAGTACGCGAGGAACTGGTGGGCTAGCGTGACTGGTTGTGCATGTTGTAGGTGGGTGTAGCCAGGCATGACGGTGTCTATGTGCCTTTCACTCTGAGATAACAGGGCTTCCTGAAGCCCTAAGACCTCGAGGGCGAGCTGAGAGCAGAACCTCTTAGCAGTCATTCTGAGTGCTGTGGCGACTTGGTCGTTCCTGCTCTTCCCAGTATGAAGCTTGCCTCCGATGTCTAGACCTACATCCCTCACGACTTCATCCTCAACGCACATGTGCACGTCCTCTAACTCCTCTCTAAGCTCAATCCCTTTCAGCATTCTCCTAAGAGACCTGTAGATCCTCTGGGCATCCTCTAAGCCTATGATCCCCTGCTTAAAGAGCATGAGGAGGTGAGCCAAGTTCACCCTAACAACATCTAGAGCTATCCTA
>Ga0180302_10001320_pt1 | contig 11704 bp, 9 predicted proteins | sample GuaBasSediGuay17_FD_121794 | JGI IMG/M metagenome (GOLD analysis project Ga0180302, IMG submission 121794) | Subseafloor sediment microbial communities from Guaymas Basin, Gulf of California, Mexico - Guay17, Core 4571-4, 12-15 cm | ecosystem: Environmental > Aquatic > Marine > Hydrothermal... | reverse complement strand
TTGCTCAATTCAAAACTACTAAATTTTATATATTTTTCTCTGTTTGAGACACAACATCCAGGTGGGAGCTTTCAATTTGATATTCCATATTTGAATTATCTACCAATCAAGGAACCCAATAACTTAGAGAAAAGAATTCTTAGCATGATCCACGACTTGATTTCTTTCTCGAAATTGGAATTAAAAGACAAAGATAATATAAATTTAAAATTTTATTTAAAATTCTTAATAGATTTGTCAAATTACTTAGTTGACGAACTCTATTTCAAAGAAAAGTTCATTGAAGACAGCAAAAAAGCTATCAAAGAAGGTAAAGAACCTATTTACCTACAACTTGAAAAAGGATCATTCTTAGTTGATCTTGTTGCAAAATACCTAAAGCCAATAGATTACGACAGCTATGCAAGGCTCAGTTATTCAATCGAACCGTTAAGCGAGGAAGATAAACAGAGAATGGAAAAAATGAAGGGGGAACATCTCAAAACGATTGAAGAAGTAGTTGAAGCAATTAAAGCAGACAAAGAAATTATGAGGATAATTGAAAGGATAAAACAGCATGAGTGGGTGAAAGTTATTGAAAAGCATTGATTATGCCAAATGGTGATAAAATGACAGGCAAATTGGATGTGAGGATACCATTTTTCGGTGAACAAACGATATATCTCCGAAATGAATCGAAGGGAAGTTATCAGATACCAGACAGTAAAGTGACTCAAAGGAAATAGATAGACTGCTCCGAAACGCTAGGTTTTGGATTTAATAGGGAAGTGTCACTACTAAAATAGTGTAAAATTTTTTTCTGCAGAAGAATTCCTAAAGAGCTAGACAATGTTAAGTTTCTGAGCTATTTAAAGATTCTACAAGAATTTTCAGTTCTAAGGGGTAGAAGAAGAATGAAATTTTTCCTTAGAGAATTAAGATTAAGCCAATTAAAGTATTTGACAAGCCTATCGAGTTCAAGCCCCTTAATTTCTAAGCTGAAGTTTATTATAAACTAAGAAAAAATGATCTTGTTATATTCAGGGTAAAGCTCCTGAAGAATACTTTAAGCTAATAGTTGGGGAAGAATAACTTATTACTAAGTAATAAATCTTCAAAGCAGTACAATAGTAATAGTAAGAGCAAGAGTGGTGAATTAACATGGTTAGGAAATATGAAAAGCCATTCCAAGCCGAACTACATAGAGCGATCAAAAATTATTTGGAGAAATATGGAGGAGTTAAGGGTGTTGAGTTAGAGGTAGAAGATTTGGGAGCTTTTAGGCTTGATAGAAAGGAACCAGACATCGTGATTAAGGATAAAAGAAAAGCCCCAGTATTAATAATAGAAACTAAGAGGAAAGGTGATAGACCTTCAGATAGAATAGATCCATGGGACCCTACACCGATTGCACAGGCTTTATGCTATGCAATTCTAACTAAGGAAAGATATGGTGTTTTAGTTCCATTGATAGCTACTGCGAACGAGGATTTGCTAGTTTTATTCGATATCTCGGAATTATTGAAGCTAGAAGATAAAGACTTAAGAGCTATTTTTGATGTTTATTCGTGTGCAATTTGTAAGGAAAAATATGAAGACATGCTAAAAACGAGTATCAGCATACTTAAGAGTAGAAAATTGGTTAGAGAATTGAGTACCATAGAGAATCCGATTAAAAACGTTGAAAAGATATTAGAATATGTTGCAGACGTAATCTCATTGGATAGGATTGTAGATGAAAGTAAATTCAGGATTACAATCTTCTTGGAAGAGTTACATAGATTAGCAAAAGAGTTCTCCAAAAATTACGTTAAAGATGCAGTTAAAAATGCTTTTATATCTGATAGAGACTACTTTATCAAGCTTTTAAATGGTGCTTTGGATGCTGGGTATAAGTATGGAATAAGCATACTAAAGCTTATCCCAGAATGCCGCAATTCTGTCGTTTGTGATTACATCAGGGATAAAATAATACATAGGTACCTTTCAAAGCTTAAAGAAAAGACTAGTAAAAGTGATAGAGAGAAGATTTTTGGAGAATTCTTTGATAATGGAATAAAGATACTAAAGGAGAAAAAGGTAAAGGACATAATTGAGGAGTTAAGAATTGAGAAAGATCCATTATATAAGGAGAAATTCCTGAATAGGCCCTTAATTGACCTATTTGTATTCGAGAACTTAGCGGACATGATGACATATGTTCTGATAAATAAGGTTGTATTTTATAAGATTCTGGAATATCATTACCCCTACCTTCCCAAGCTTAAGCCAATAGAATGGAATAGGGAGATTGAAATTGATGGCTATAAGATTAAAGTCGATTCTTTGGACCGATATATAGAGGCAATTAACCTTTACTTCCAGCTTGCTAGGAAGAAGATTGAAGAAAGAGTAAAGATACAAGACTTTGAACCAATATTCGTAACGGGACCATTTGATTTAATTAAACTTAAAGATCGAGATGCTGTTGATGAATTTAATGAAATTATAAAGTTTATTGATAAGAATAAGGAGACAATAGTAGAATTTCCAGGTATAATTGGATACGTCTATGAGAGATTTATTCCGCCATCAGAGAGACATGTATTTGGGGAGTTCTACACACCTCCAGCAGTTTGTAGATTGATCGCTAAATTTGCAATAAGAAGTGGTAGTGATAAAATCTTAGATGCAGGATGTGGTAGTGGGACTTTCCTGATAGAAGCATATAAAAGGTTTTTGAGGATTAAGTTTGGAAAGAATTATGGAGATGAATACCCTTCCGAAAAGGAACATCCTGAGATCCTAAATAATATCAATGGATTAGATATTAACCCATTCGCAACTCATCTAACTTCGATGTATCTTATCTTGATGCAGCCAAAATATCCGGTAAGTCAACTAAACATTAAAACTTGTGATTATTTTAAGTTTATAGATCAGAAGTTTGATGCTGTGATTGGAAATCCACCGTACACTAGATGGGTTGAAATTCCAGATGGAACTCAAAATTTAATTCTTGATGAATTAGATAAGGATATAGGATTTAGAAAATATAACTTAAAACCAGCGATAGCTAGGGGTAGAGAGCCTGGGATATACGTCTACTGGATAATTCATTCTTCTAAGCTCTTAGAAGATGGTGGTAGGCTTGCAATGATAATATCAAATGCTTGGCTTCAAACTGAGTATGGAATAGATTTTGGAAGATTTCTTATAGATAACTTTAAGATAAAAGCTCTCATAGACATCTCATTCAGATTGTTCGAAGCTTTAATTTCTACGGTGATCATTTTAGCAGAAAAAGAAAAGGACAAAAGAGCTAGAGATGACAATATTGTAACCTTGATAAGAATTCCGCCAAGAATAAAGGGTAGAGAACTAAGTGGGGATGAAATTCATGGAGTTCTTGACGAAGTTCTTAAGTGTATAGAGGATGCTATTAATGATAAGGGAGATATTGTGGTTGACCAGTTAGAAAGATGTAAGAAAGAATATGGAATAAAATATAAACAAATTAAGCAGTCTGAAATGCCTACAGATGAGAAGTGGATAAGCCTATTCTTTGACGTTGAAGATATCATAAACGAATTAGAGAGAAGTCCTTTAACTATCAAGGTTAAAGAGTGGTTTATACCAAGCAGAGGAAATTCCATATGGTGTATTTACGCCATAAAGCACGGAAAAAGGCCCGATTTAGGCGCAAAGGATTTCTTTTACTTTAATAAAAGTAAAGCTACTGACAAGAGTATCCCAGAAGACTTCCTAGTGCCAGCTATTACAAGATCTCAATACATCAAAACTTTTACATTCACTAAAAATGATTGGAAAAGCTTGAAAGACGAGGACAAAGATGTCTACATTTTTATTTGCCATGCTAAAAGAGAAATATTGCCTCAAGAAGTCCAAGAGTATATAAAATGGGGAGAGACTGACTGCAGAACAAGAATAAGAGGCAGTAGAGGGGGAGGGCGGATATGTAGTGAAGCAGAGGCTTGTAAAGCCAGACGAAATCCTAAAGTTAGAAAATTCTTTTATGATTGGTACGATCTGGGTGGATACATTCCCACACCACTAATGGCTATCCGTCAGGCTCGTTACCGCTCGCAATTCTTCCTATGTGAATTTCCAGCAACGACATATGATGCAATTATAACACTCATTCCTAAAGTAGAAATTAAGACTAAATCCTTGAAATTTAATCCAACAGAGTATGAAAGGATCTTCAAGGAGCTTGGAGAAGCTATTAAATCCATCACACTTGATGAGGACGAGATCAAAGCTTTATTGGCATATCTGAACTCCACTTTCGTTTGGTTATGGCTTGAGAGAAATGCTAGATATATTCCAAAAGGACCATTAGGTTTAGAGGTTAGCATAGTCGAGGAATTACCAATCTTAAATATCAAAGCTATCGATAGAAAATACGTTATAGAGCTTTCAAAGATGTTTGATGAGTTGGAGTTCAGAGCTAGAACACTCATCTCTCGAAAAGAAAAGAAAATAGATGACGAAGGTCCAAAATTAAAGATGTTTAGAGATTTAAGACCAATATTTAGAAAAATAGATGAAAAAATTGCTGAGATACTGGGTATTTCAACTGATGTGGATGAGTTATGGAATTATGCATGGGAAATGATGGAAAGAAGAGTTAAGGGTGCTGAAAGAGTTGTGAAACCTGGAGCTGAAGTCATTGAAGTAGTAAGGGATAAAAAACAGAAATCTAATAATATCGCTAAATTGAGCGAATTTTTCGAAATATAGCGGGTGATTAATATGACCAGGAGGGTAGTTGGAGTAGCGTATCCAATTCCAAAGCAATTTATGGATCGATTCTTTAAAGAGGGAAAAGATGTATTCATCAAGCCAGCTACAGTGTGGAAGGAGCTAAAGCCCGGAATGAAATTTGTATTCTATCAATCGCATGAAGATACCGGATTTGTCGGTGAAGCCAAGATCAAGGAGATAAAGCTTATCGATGATCCTATGAAAGTCTTCGAAATTTACGGTGATAGGGTATTTTTGACAAAAGAGGAACTTAAGGAGTACGTTAAGTCTCAAGAAAGATGGGGACGTAAAGGTTCAAAAAAGAAGAGACCCTGGATAGTTATTGAACTTGAAGACATCAAGAAGTATGAGAAGCCAATTAAGCCAAAGAGATTCGTTCCGGTTGGAGGACAATATATAAGAGAGCGAGATTTGAAGTAAAATTTATGAGAATTCGATATATCAAGGCTAAAAACTTTCTTTCATTCAAAGATGTAGAGATACCCTTGGATAAAGACCTTAACATAATAGTTGGCCCAAATAATTCTGGAAAAACGAATGTTGCTAGAGCTTTAAAGTTAGTAGCAGATATAATCGATGGTAAAAGAGATTTTGATTTTATGAGTTTTTTACATGACCAAAATGAGAGATATTTTAGATTAGAGATTAGTTACGAGTTATCTAAAGAAGAAAAGCAAGATATTGAAAAGTTTATGAGCATTTATATTAAAACTTATAACTATTCCAGATTTGATCCTAGAAGTATTGCCTGGGAAAGCTACCTTGATTTAGAACATACTCCTAGTATTGATAGATCACTATTTTACGAACAAGTATCTAAAGCCTTTAAGGATACTGTAAAAAACCTTTTGGAATATATTGCTGAATTGGTCTCAAAGGGTAGAATTGTCCTTGAATTTAAACCCCACACTTCGATCGATCCATATTTAATCCTTGAGCTTGAAAATGGAGAAACTATAAAAATCATGAATACTTCTATCGGATCAGATAGGCTATCTGAACGACTTCCAAGTCTATTCACATCGAATATAAAACATGCAGTTTCACAGCAAACATTAGATGAAATCAAAAGATTTTTCTTAGGGCATATTAGATCAATTTCTGCATTAGACATTGATGTTAAAAAGTTTCTATCGAGAATAGCTAAAACATATTTGGACGCACCAGTTCTTTCGTATGGAGAATTATCAGCTGATTATAGAACTATAATTTCTGATATTGCTAAGAAATATGATATAAATGTCACTGAACGAGTCTTCATAACCCTCGTTGATATAGTACTAAAAATCTTCTCTACTCGGTTGGTAATTCTTAAAGAGATTAGGGGTGAACCTAAGAAAGAGTTCAGCCTTGATGATCTAAGAGTTAATGAAATTACAACTCAGATATATAGAGGCACAGGGTCAGATTTAGCTTTGTCCTTATTAGGACTAAAGAATAGTGAGAATTTAAGAGATAGAGCTAACTATAAGAAGATCTGCAAAGTATTCAAGGACTTAACAGGTTTCGATTTTGATGTTTCATTTAATCTCAATGAAAAAAGATTACTGATTTGGATTTTAAGCAATAATAAACAATTTTTAATAGATTATGCTGGTTCTGGCTTCCTTGAGATTTTGAATATCTTACGTGCTGTTATCGGGAATAAGGATTGCATAATCGTGCTTGATGAACCTGCGGCACATCTACACCCATCAAAACAGCTTGATCTCTTAAATAAAATTAAATCAGAAGCTATGGGAAATAACAATCAGCTTATGATCATTACACACTCACCATACTTCATAAGCTCAGATAATATCAAGAATGTAATTAGATTCCAGATTGAAGATGGACAAACTAAGATCTATAAGCCACAAGAGTTTAAAGACCCCAAATTATCAAGAATTTTCGATAATCCAAGGTTTAAGTCTGCGTTATTTTCAAATGGTGTGATACTTGCAGAAGGTATTAGCGAAGCTCTTAGCTTACCCTACTTTCTCAAAAAATCGGGCTTCGATTTGGAAGATAGGAATATTGAGATAATTAGTGCAATAGGTGATACAGGTTTTGACAAGTATATACAGGTTTTAGATCAGTTTGGCATTCCTTGGGTAATCGTATGTGATGGAAAAGCAATAACTCACTCCGGTAGAGGATGCAAATACATACCTAAGGTCTTCTGCCAGCTTAATGCCATAGATAAATTAGAAGAATCCGATAGGGAGAGAATCATAGAAATTGCGAAAGATAAAGAGAAATACGAGCAATTCAAAGATAATGAGCTAGATGAGCTGATTGAAATTGCTAAGAGGTATAATGTATTCGTTTTTAGGGATGCCGATTTCAATAATTTCCTGAAAAAGGAATTTGAAGATGAATATAACCAGGTATTAGTAGATTTTGGACTTAGTGAAAAGAGAGATAAACCTGAAATAGCGTTAATACTTGCCCAAAGACTGCCCCCAGAAAAAGTGCAAGAAACTTCCGAGTTTAAGGAATTAATAGAACTAATGAAACAAACTTTTAAAATGTGAATACATGATCAAAAGTATAAGAATCGTTCTGACCAATAAACAACGTATAAGGGAGTGATTATGAAGCTGAGAACAGCAATACTCAAAGAAGAGGAGAGATATAGGGGAATTGTTAGGATTAGTAAAAGCGTAAGAATTCAACCTGGAGAATACATGCTTATTTCAGGAAAGATGAAAACAGCCGCAAAGGTCTGGACTAAAAACAGTAATGCAAAACTTATTTGGCTTGATGAGATTACAGCTGAAAATGCTGGCATAGAGATTGGAGATTACGTTGAAGTTGAGAAGTTTGAGCCTGTAATAGCTAGGAAAGTGGTTTTAGCTGGAGAAGATCTTTCAAAGCATACATGGATTCCAAGAATTATTGCGAGAACGGAAGAAGATTTGATAAAGCTAGTCTTAAGGGGAAGAGTATTATCTGTTGGAGAATTTGTTGCTGTTAGAGGATTATCAACAGATCTTCCAGTTCTTTATGAGGTTCTAGAGACTGATCCCATGGGTTTCGTTATCGTGTCAGAAAATACAGAGATAAGGTTGTATAGGAGGTAGTCAAGATAAGTTTTTGTCTTTCCATTTCTGCTTTAGTTTATCAATTACTTCGTCGCTAAATCTAACGCCCTTATCTCTCAACTTCTTAACGATTTCATCGAAATCTTCCTTAATTAACCCCCTCTTCTTAGCAATATAAAGAATTGCAAGAGAACCAATGACTTTTAAACCGATAGATTCGGCAATAATCCTTGGAATCTTCTCATCCATTATGAGTAAATCAGCATTAAGCTCCTTTGCTAATACTATTGCTTCCGCTTCTCCAATCTCTATTTCTCCCTTCAAAACTTCAACGCTAAGCCTATCCCTAACCTCCTCAACTTTAATCCATTCTGCTTTTTCTACCTCTTCAGCTCCGGGTTTTCCCTTACCTTTAACAACAACCTCATTCCAAACAGCTTTCGGAATTATAATCTCACCAAAGAGCTTTTTTAGAATATACAATTTCCCTATCTTAGCTAATGCAATTAAAGGGCTTGAGTTCGAAACTACGATCATAACATCTCTTCCAAAGTCTTTATGTCCTTCTCTAAATCTTCTACGTCATACTGTATTGGAATATTCTTGGATGCTAGGATTTCCATCATTTCCCACTTGCTAACTCCAGCAATCTCAGCAGCTTTTCCTAAGCTGACCTTTCCTTCCCTATAAAGCTCGATAGCTAAGTAGAGTCTGACTAGCTTCGGAACGTCCTCATCTCTCACTTTCAAGATTCTAACTAAATCTCTTGGAACTTTGACGCATATCTCTTCCATTAATATTCACTTAAAAGCATACATTATATACTTAATCCTCTCGATTTGACGCAGATCCATTAATCCATTTAGCAAAAATCAGAAGATTAAACCTGCTCAAAGAGAGATCTAACGAAATCATAACAGTCAAAGTAGAAGTAACTAATAAGGGAAAAGAGAAGGGAAATGTTGGTGGGCAGTACATCAAAGAATGATTATATTGGTCTCTTAAGGTAGCTTAGTAAGGGTTTTTTTTACGATATGTTAAGGAATTATGTATAATGGAGCAGATACTGAGGCAGATTCTAGAATATCTAAAATATTTGGATAATCCTCTTGCCTACTGGATAGGTGGTAGTCTGTTTACATACTTATTTACAAAGCGAAGAGATGTGGAGAAGAAAGCTATCCTAAGATTCTCTAGCGAGCCAATATTTCAAAGGTTCGAAGAGTCTGTAAGAGTTTATTTAGGTGTTGAATATGTCAAGGGAGAACTTTCAGTTTTTAACGCGGTAGGTTACTTGACTATTGAAACTAATGAGGGGTCTCGAATTCCTAGCGATATACTAATTAAGAAAGGAGATTCAATATGTCAGCCACATATAATACGAGTAATGGGAGGTAGGGCCGATATTAGTAGAGATTCATGTGACTTTTGTAAAGGTAAAGGATACTTAGTTCCCTATCACAATCCTGAAGTTAGGTGGGAGCCACTATGTTGGACCACTCCTATCAATATAGGTGAAGGATTGGAGGGTGATAAGTATTGTCATGTTACGCATATACCTATTGGTGGGCGTGCGAAGCTGTGTTTGTGCGACTTGTACAGGGTTAAGTATCATGATGAAGAATTTTACATGATAAAGGTTCATAGCGAGTATGGTGTTGAAGTTTGGCCGAGAGTTTGCTTAAGGTTGCCTCTCAGAAATCCTCCTAATTTTGAAATAATCTTTAAGGTTAGAGTAGGAGGTGAAAATGTTCGAAATATCGTTAAAAGTCCCGAACTAAGGATTGGATGGCTGGATAAGGAGGAGGATTATGTCTTATCTTATGGTAATGAAGAACCTAAGAAGCTTCGTGATATATTGGGAGAAAGATTAGTCTCTATACCAATGTCAAGGATGAAAAATGTAATCTGAGTGAGAATTTAATTAACTACATGAAAGTCATATTCGTCTGCTCACCATTTCAGGGAAAGCAGGAGAATATTGAGAAGGCAAAGAAGTATTGTAGAATGCTAGTAGATATGGGTTATATTCCCATCGCTCCTCACGTCTACTTTAGCCAATTCATGGACGATCACAATCCCAACGATAGGAGAAGAGCTCTGGAAATGAACAAGAAGCTATTGGAGTTTTGTGATGAGCTCTGGGTCTTCGGTGAAGAGATAACAGAAGGGATGAGGGAAGAGATCGAATATTTTAAAAAGATCAAAGGAGAGGATAAGATTAGGTTTATTAGGAACGGGCTGCCTTAGACCGATCCGAGAGATGAATCCCGTCGGTCGGGGGGTTAGTTTTACGGGATTATCCCTCGGATCGGTTTGACAACGGGCTAAGGCAACCCGTCCCCGACCGCTCAAAGAATAATCCAAGCGCCTGATAAAAAAGTTTCTTAAGTGAGATTTTACATTGCTAAATCTCCAGTATATTGTATCAAAATAAAAAATTTCTTAATAAATATTAAGAAATATTATAGCTATGATTGAAATATGCCTTCATACTTGAACGAAAAATTCAAATATTTGGAAGACAATCAACTATTAGTATGATAACACAGTTCGTGTTCGTAGGGCATCACAAGGAAAGGCTCTTGGAATCGATCAGGGCACTCAGGACTCTGCCAGTGGAGAAGATAGCGCTATTTGTGGGTGACAGAGATCTGCCAGGAGAGGATAAAGTTAGAAAGGTTGCACAAGACTTGAAAAAAGAATTAGAAGTCATTTGGGAGGTAGAAATTGCTGAGATCGACAAGAAGAACGTTATAAGAGCTGTAACGCAACTAATTTCTGCCATTAATCGTGAGAAGAGGGAAGGACGGGATGTCGTAATAAACGCTTCTGGCTCGTTAAGAACATTAGCAATTGCTGGCTACATAGCATCCTGCGTAACAAAGTCGAGAATATTCACTTCCATACCCAAATACAACGAGAAAGGAGAGGAGATAGGAATAGAAGAAATCATAGAGATTCCTACACTCCCTATAGACTTCCCTTCTGAGGAGCAAATGGAAATAGTTGAAGCAATTAATGGTGGAGTGAATTCGCTCGATGAGCTAGTATTTAGGCTGAATCCGAATATTGAGAAGGGTAGTGAAGAGTTTCAGAAGGAGAGAAGTAGGGTTAGCCATCATTTATCCAAACTTGAAAGATTAGGCTTGATTAAAAAGGTTAAATTTGGTAGAAATGTTAAGATTGAGTTAACTCCTCTTGGCTGTTTTCTCGCTGGAGTTAGAACCCTATAATGGGGTGATGATATGAGGATAACCATTTTTGATGGAGCCTGCACGATAGGAGGTAACAAAATCTATGTTGAAGAGCGAGGAGAGGGTTTATTCCTCGACTTCGGCATGAGCTTCGCTAAGTATTCCCAGTTTTACGAGGAATATGTAAGTGAAAGACCTGCGAGAGGTATCTACGATCTTTGGCATCTCGGCTTAATTCCGAGGATAAACAATTACAGAGAAGATCTAATACCATCCGATCTGATTAATGAAGTTTCAAGCTGTCAAAAGCTTCCCGTTAGTGCTGTCTTGCTTAGTCATGCTCATCTAGATCACGCTGGCAACATCGCTCTGCTTGAGGAGGAGATTGCTATTGTCGGTTCTTCAGTTACGATGGCCATTCTCAAGGCTATAAACGACACTGGTGGTAGAGGCTTCGGAACGGAATTACCTTACTACAGGGTTAGGACATTTGCAGATGAGGAAGGATACATCATAAGAACAGATGGAAGATCTGACTACCCTTCAAGAAAGGTAATACTCACGGAAAAGTGTGAAGAGCTTGAGGAATTTCTGTTTTATAGGCCGGGTCAAGAGTCTCCAAATGCGAGAAGGATAATGAGAGGAGAAGTCTGCACGCTCGATGAGAAGGAATTGAGCTTTGAAGTTAAAGCATTTCCCGTCGATCATTCAGTTTACGGAGCTTTAGCATACATA
>Ga0180302_10001319_pt1 | contig 11706 bp, 11 predicted proteins | sample GuaBasSediGuay17_FD_121794 | JGI IMG/M metagenome (GOLD analysis project Ga0180302, IMG submission 121794) | Subseafloor sediment microbial communities from Guaymas Basin, Gulf of California, Mexico - Guay17, Core 4571-4, 12-15 cm | ecosystem: Environmental > Aquatic > Marine > Hydrothermal... | reverse complement strand
CTAAATATTGTAATAGCCGTTAAGTATGAGAAGTCTGGTAAATATTTTTGGTGGTGAGAGGCTTGGAGCTTTATCCCAAATATCGTAATCCTTTGATTGTTAAGCCTTCGAGGCCTCTGCCCTCAAAGATAGCTGTTGTGGGTGCTGGAGGAATAGGGCCTGACATAGGCTACTTCTTCAAGAACTCCCTCCCAGACGTCGAACTGGTCTTCGTGGACATTGTTGAGGAAGCCTTAAAGGCAGCTGGCAGCAGGCTTGAAGGCTACGTGCAGAAGGCCCTCTCGCTGGGGAAGATGACAGCTGAGAAGGCTGAAAAGGTTAGGTCGAAGATAACCTACACCACCGACTACTCGAAGATTGAAGGCTCAGACCTCGTCATAGAAGCCGTAACCGAAGACCTCGAAATCAAGAGGAAGGTTTTCAGGCAGGTTGAGGAACTCGTAGATGAGGAAGCCATCCTAGGCTCCAACACCAGCGCCATCCCCGCCGCAAGAATCTTCTCCGAGGTGAAAAAGCCCAGTCGAGCTACCAACGTCCACTTCTTTGCCCCAGCCTGGAGGAATCCAGGCCTCGAAATAACCGTCTGGGAGAAGGTGGACAGGGAAATCATAGACTACCTCCACTGGCTCTTCTGCTACCTTGGTAAAGCTCCCATCCTCGTAAACGACGCCATAGGATACGTTTTAAGCAGGGTTTTCGACAACTGGTGTAATGACGCCGCCCTACTCCTAGAGGAAAAAGTAGCCACAGCCCAGGAAATCGATAAGGTAGCTGAGGAATTCGTGGTTGCAGGCCCCTTCTACGTTTTAAACCTCGCTAAGGGGAATCCTATCATCATTAAGGCGAATAGTCTTCAAATGGAGGAGGGGGAACACTACAGGCCAGCTAAAATCTTCTATTCCGTTGAAACCTGGAAGACGCCTATGCCTGGAAGTAGGGTTGAGGTGCCATCGGAGGCTGCCTCCACCATTAGGGACAGGCTTCTCGGCGTATGTTTCTCGCAGTGCTGTGAGGCCGTGGATAGGGGGATAGCCCTCATCGACGACGTAAACTTGGGGTGCATAGTCGCCCTAGCCTTTAGGAAGGGTCCCTTCGACATCATGCGAGACCTAGGTGAAGCCGAGTTCAAGCGAATCATGGAGAGGTATAGCCGGGAGAGGCCTGGAATGCCTCAGCCCCAACACGACTTCGCCTACTACCAAAACTTTTACAGGCATATCCTGGTTGACGACTTAGACGGGGTTAAGCTCATCACCATTAGGAGGCCCCACGTGCTCAACGCCCTCAACGACGAGGTTAACAGTGAAATCTTGGATGTTTTGAAGAGGTTTGAGGGTGAGGAGGGAGTTGAAGGCTTCATTATTACGGGTTATGGGCCTAACGCCTTCTGCGCTGGAGCCGACATTGGAAGGTTCCCCCAGCTGCTTGGAAATGCTGAGGCAGCAGCCAACTACGCCAGAGAATTTTCAAGACTCTTCTTCCACATTGACGGGATGAGTAAGCCTGTTGTTGCTGCGGTTAATGGTATGGCGCTTGGTGGAGGTCTTGAACTCGCCATTCGCTGCCATAAAATCATAGCCACCAAGAACGCCTGGTTCCAGTTCCCAGAAGTCACGCTTGGAATTCTACCCGGCGTTGGAGGAATGGTTGTACCCTACAGGAGGTGGGCAAGAGAACGTAAGGAAGTTTCAGAAGTCTTCCATGAAATGGTGAGGTTTGCGAGGAGGCTGACTGCTGAGGAAGCCTACAAGCTTGGAATGGTAAGCAAGTTGGTGGAGGACTACCCTGAACTCGTAAAGGAGGCGGTAGCAACTGTAAGAGAGCTTAAGGGTAGGGTTGAAAGAATACCGGAAGGCCCTGTAGAGATTGCTGAGCTTAAACCTGTGGAGACTCCAATGGCTGGAAGCCTACCCCTAAGCAGGGAGGTAGACCAGGTTGTATGCAGGGCTATAAGGGAGGCTGCAGCAGCCCCAACGCTGGCCGAAGCCCTCGAAATAAGCTTCAAAGCCTTCGGGGAAGTAGTTTGCCTAGACGCAGCTAGGGAAGGCATAAAAGCCTTCATGGAAAAACGTAAACCAGCCTTCAAAAAGTAGGGTTCCCTCCCACTTTTTTAGAAAACTAAAAGAAATTTTTGTTAAAGTAAAGGTGTGGATGGAAAATCTTTAATTTCTCCCAAAGATAATATAAGGCAAATCCTGCGTCCTTTAACCTAGGGACTTCAAGACTCTTTAAGGTGGGAGCATGAGTAAGGAGGTTGCCATCGTAGGAGTTGGCCAGACTGCCTTCACCAGAGCCTGCGGTGTAACCATTAAGGAGCTATGCTTCGAAGCCTTTAAGGAGGCCTTAGAAGACTGCAACCTTGAACCCAAAGATATCGACGAATCCATTATATGCTCTGCACCTGAATACGACAAGCAGAGGTCTCCAGCTGGAGCCATAAACGAGTATCTAGGATTAAATCCAAAGCCAACCTTTTACGCTGAATCCATCTGCTCCTCAAGCACTACGGGGATAAGAGTGGCATACGGCCTCATTAAGTCTGGTTTAAGCAGCGTGGTCGCTGTGATAGGCTTCCAGAAGATGTCAGAGCTCTCCTCTAGGGAGGTTCAGGAGCGAATGGGGAGGGGCTCAGACATCATGTGGGAGTCACCCTTCGGCCTCTTCATGCCCGCTGGCTACGCCCTCTTCGCCAGAAACCACATGAAAACCTATGGAACCACTGAGGAGCAGCTGGCTAAGGTTAAGGTTAAAAGCAGCAAGTATGCCTTCCTTAATCCTAAAGCCATCTACCAGAGGGAGGTTACACTGGAGGATGTTTTAAACTCAAGAGTTATCGCCAGCCCCCTGAAAATGTATGACTGCTGCGCTAACGCTGATGGGGCCTCCTGCGTCATCGTAGCCTCGGCGGAGAAGGCGAAGAAGATTACGGATACACCTATCTGGATTGCGGGGATAGGCTCTGCCTCCGACGCCCTCTCCATAGCGAAGAAAACGAATTTGACGGGTCTAACCTGCACGGTGGAGGCAGCTAGGCAAGCCTACGCCATGGCTAAGGTTGAACCCAAAGACATAGACGTAGCCGAAGTTCACGACTGCTTCACCATAGCCGAAATCATGGCCTACGAGAATCTGGGCTTCTGCAAGCCTGGTGAGGGAGGCAAACTCATCGAGGAGGGTCAAACCTACATCGACGGGAAGATTCCCGTGAACATTGATGGAGGCCTGCTTGGGAAGGGTCACCCCATAGGGGCTACAGGAGGCTCCCAGGTTAGAACCATTGTCCAACAGCTACGAGGCGAGGCTGGAAAACTCCAAGTTAAGGGGGCTGAAATAGGCCTAGTCCACAACGTTGGGGGTGTAGGCCTCTACGCCAACGTGCTAATACTAAGAAGGTGAGAGGCTTGGGCTTTGAGAGATTTGGTAAGGTAAGCTATGTCTCGGAGACTAAGGTGAAGGATTTCGTCAACTATCTTGAGCAGGGGAAGATTATGGGGACCCAGTGTAGAATCTGCAAGAAGATTTACTTCCCCCCTCAGATGGACTGCAACAACTGCTATTCCAAGGATAGCATGGTTTGGAGGGAGATAGTCAACGAGTGGACGCTGATAACCTACACCACCGCCCACTTCGCCCCCACAGGCTTCGAAGACGACATACCCTACATTCTCGCCATAGCTGAGTCGCCTGAAGGCATAAGGCTTTTCGCAAGGCTCAGCAAGGATGTAAGCGAGGACCAGCTTAAACCCGGAATGAAGCTTAAACTCGTACCCGTAAGGCTTCCCAACGACAAAATCTCATACGAGTTTAAGCCTATAGGAGGTTGAGAAGGAATGGCTGAGGAAAAAATTATGTTCGGGCTTGAAGGCCCCAACTATCCTTGGAGCACCATTCGGGATGTGGTTTTAAACGCTGAGAAGGTTGGCTTCGACTCCTTCTGGATGCCTGACCACACCGTGGCTACGGGTGTGAAGAGGTGGGATGCCCTTGAAGCCTGGTGTACGCTTACGGCCCTAGCCGTGGAAACCAAGAAGATTAAGCTGGCTACGGGTGTAAGTGACACCTACCGGTATCACCCCGTTGTCCTCGCCCAGAAGGTTACAACCCTAGACATCATCTCTAACGGGAGGGCAATCCTCGGCATAGGGATAGGGGAAGCCATGAATCTTGTACCCTTCGGCATACCCTACGACAAGCCCATCGCCAGAACGGAGGAAGCCCTAGAAATCATTAGGAGACTTTGGAGCGAGGACTTCTTCGACTTCAACGGGAAATATTACAAGCTGAGGAAGGCTTTCCTTCAGCCTAAGCCCTCAGTCCCCATCTCTGAAACTAAGTATAGGCCTACGGTTCCCATCTTCATTGCAGCTAGCTCCCCGAGAACCATGCAGATGGTTGCTAAGTATGGTGACGGCTGGCTTCCAGCCAACATGCCCGCTGGCGAGTATGCTGAAAGCCTCAAAAAGATTAGGGATATGGCAAAGCAGTATGGGAGGGATCCTGAAGCCATAGAGCCAGCCCACTTCACCTATGTGGCCATAGGGAAGGATAGGGAGGCAGCCCGGAAGGCCGTGCTCCTCCAAGCTAAAATGCTTCTGCTCTCAAGGCCTAAAATCATTGAGAAGCTTGGCTTCAAACCTCCAACCTACGACTTCGAAATGACCTTTAAGCTGGTTTTCCCAGATCATGCTAAGGCTTGGGTGGAGAAAGCTCAGGAGCTCCCAGACGAGGTAGTTGACAAGTCGCCCTACATTATTGGGACGCCAGACGACGCCATCGGGAAAATCGAGGAATACGTTAAGGCTGGATGCCGCCACTTCGTAATAAACTTCCAGGTTCCAGCAAGGGCTCTAAGGGAGACCTCCCAGCTCTTCGCAGAGAAAGTCATACCCTACTTCAAAGAGAAGTATTAGCGCCTTAGCCCTGGTAACCCTAAATTTTTTCTAAGTTCTTATTTTTCCGCAAAATCTAAATAATAGGTTCAAAGTATAAAGATAGTGTATCGAAAATATAGTGGAGGGTTTGGTTTGTCAACCGTAAATTATGACGAGCTTGTATCTAAGTGGCAGGAATACTACAAGCAGCAGCCTGGAAGCCGAATGTTCCCCCACCTCTTCAAGCCTATAACCATCCGAAAGGTTAAAATCCCCAACAGGATAAAGTATGCAGCCACCGAGGACAACTTCAACACCCACGACGGCTTCGTAACCGATAAGGATGTGGCCTACATCAGGGAGAGAGCCAGAGGCCTTGTAGGAGGCATATGCACCATTCAGGGCGTATACATGGATCCTAAGGGTGAGGGTAAAGGCTACGTGGGCCAGGCGGCAGCCTGGGATGACAAGTTTATTCCAGGCCTAAAAAGGCTTGCCGACGTCATCCACGAGGAGGGCGCCATAGCCAACATACAGCTCATGCACTGCGGAAGAGTTGGAGGAGTTGAACTAGACTACTGTGTGGGCCCCTCCGATGTGCCCCAGAGGCTTAGAGTGCTCAAACCCGTTAAGGAGATGAGCAAGGAGGAAATTAAAACCTCCATTAAGCAGCATGCTGAAGCTGCGAGGAGAGGCCTTGAAGCAGGCTACGACATCATAGAGATTTCAGGCATAGTAGGCTACCTAATTTCTAACTTCCTCTCAAGCTACACGAACAAACGGACCGATGAGTATGGAGGAGACATAGAGAATAGGTGCCGCTACATGGTTGAGGTAATAGAGGCTGTTCGAGACGTAGTGGGTAAGGATGTACCCATCTTCATAAGGCTCTGCGCTGAGGAGCTCCTAGACGAGATGGGTGGAAACACGCCTGAAGAATGCATGGTAACTTATAGGATGGCTGAGAAGGCTGGGGTTGACTGTATTAGTGTGACCCAGGGCTGGCAGGAATCCCTCCACTCGGTAATCACCAGAGATATACCCCAAGGCCACTGGCTCTACAATGCTAAGAGGGCCAAGCAGCACGTTAAAGTCCCCATATCTCAGGCTTACAGGCTATTCAAGCCTGAGATGGCTGATAAGGCAATAGGTGAGGGCATAATAGACATCTGGGAGATGTGCAGGCCGATGATAGCCGACCCAGAGCTGCCTAAGAAGGCGCTGGAGGGCAGGCTTGAAGACATAAGATACTGTATCGCATGCAACCTCTGCCTAGCAAGGCTCTTCAGGGATGCCCCCATCACCTGCGCTGTAAACCCGCTGGTAGGCCACGAGTGGGATGAAAGGTGGAAGGTTAAGCCAGCTGAGAAAAAGAAGAAGGTTATGGTGGTTGGAGGAGGCCCGGCTGGGCTTCAATGCGCACTGGTGGCAGCTCAGAGAGGCCACGAGGTCCACCTCTACGAGATGCGGAACGTGCTTGGAGGCCAGGTGGTATACGCCTCAAAGGGACCCTACGGTGAAGATGAACTCTACGGCATTATCGAGTGGCTGAAGAGGCAGTGCGATAAGGCTGGAGTGAAATTCCACATGAACACCTACGTCACACCCGAACTCATCGAAACAGAGAAGCCTGACGTAGTCGTCATAGCTACCGGTGCTAAATTCGTGGTTCCCAAGGTTCCGGGTTCAGACCTACCCCACGTGGTCTTAGCCCCAGACGTCTTAGAGGGTAGGGTTGAAACCGGAGACAGAGTGGTTATGTGGGGTGGAAGAGGAGACGGTGTGGTTGCAGCCCTATACCTGGCAACCAAGGGGAAGAAGGTAACCATCATCACCAAGGATAGGAAGCCTGGAGTTGATGTGAACCCATCCTACATTTGGCGTTACATGCTGAAGATAAGCCAGACAGGAGGCAAAGTGTACAGGTTCGCTGATGTGGAATCCATCGAGGAGGGCAGGGTTATCGTGAAGGGAGCCTATGGTGTCAGAATACCCGTCCCAGCCGACACCGTTGTCGTATCCATGAGGGAGCCAAGAACCGAACTGGTGGAGGCAGCTAAAAAGCTCTGCGGAGAGGTCCACGTAATAGGGGACGCCCTAGTTCCCAGGAGACTTCACAACGCCATCCACGACGGATATAGGATTGGCCTCAGAATTTAGGAGGTGGAAAAGGTGAGTTTCAACCCTGAAGAGGAGTTAAGAAGGCTCCTAGCAAGATTTGACCTCCTAGCCGGAATCGTGAGGGCAACCTGGTATGAGTGGAGGCAGGCAGCCCTAGAATTCGCCAGGCCTGGAACCAAACCCTTAGACCTAGTGCTCAGAGCCTGGGAGATCGTAGGCCACGACACCGCCATGTCCTACTTCATGGCCCTAAGAAAGAATAGTCCCACCTTCCTCGAAGACCTTGCAAACCTGATCGTTATGAGTTCGAGGGCTATGGGTGAGGATGCCTTCGCCTATAAGGGTGAAAACCCCAATGAGGTTTTCGTTCAGTGGAATGAGTGTCCCTGGCCTGAGTTCGCCAGACGATACAAGGCAGACATGGAGGAGGATGTACTCGGCTGCGACAGGTGGTTCCAAACCGTCATCGAAGATGTGAACAAGCATTTCGGAACCAAGATTAAGCTTGAAACGCTGAAGGCCATTCCGAGAGGAGACCCCATATGCCTTAGGAGGCTTACCATGGAGGGATAGCCTTGGTTGTGGTAATCGACTACGATAAGTGTAAGCCCTGCGGCATCTACAACAAGCCCGTATGCATCTTCTACTGTCCCACGGGAGCCATAAGCCAGGGTAAGGATAAGAAGCCCATCGTCAACGCCTTCCTCTGCGAAGACTGCTTCGAATGTGGAACCCGCTGCCCCTATAAGGCCATAGAGATAAAGGAGCAAACCTTCTAAACCCTCCTCTCCTTTTTAATCTCCCTCCAATATCAAAATGATATGAGTCCGATTCTCGTAGACTTAGATTCACAATGCCGCTAGATGCTCTATCGCAGCCATAGCTGGCGAATGTTTTATTGCTACTTACGTTGTAGTAAGGGCTGATTCCTAGGCAGGGCGGCTGACTTCTTCTTGGCTACACTTCGTCATGAAGTATTGCACTTTCAGCGTAACATTTAATAGTTTTAAGGGCTAGGTATTGGTGGCCTGAGGTGTCTTCTATGCCCATCTACGTTATGTTAACCACGATGACGAGTGAGGGTAGGAAGACGCTTAAGGAGAGGCCTACAAGGCTTTTCGAGGTTAACAAGGAAGTTGAGGCTATGGGTGTTAAAATCCTCGCCCAGTACGCTGTTCTGGGGCCCTACGACTTCGTCAACATTTTGGAGGCCCCAGACAATGAAACCATTTCAAGGGTTGCCGTTGAACTAGGCTCGAGGGGAACCCTTCAAACCCTAACCCTCGCAGCAATCCCAGTTGAGCAGCTCGTCCAAGGCCTCCAGGCGAAAAAGTGAAGAGGCTAAAGGCGTAAACCAACTTTCTTCCCTCTTTTTGTGGAGGAGTCTTGAACGCTGGTAGAACGGTTCTCGAAAACGTGAAGATTCTTTACGGGCGGGATTTCAGCCTGGTGGAGGGCTACATAGCCTTCGAGCAAGGCCTAATCGTCGAGGTTGGAAGGGGCTCCTTCCAGGGGGAGGTTGAGAAGAGGCTTAACGGCAGAGGCCTACTAGCCATCCCAGGCCTGATTAATGCTCATACGCATCTAGGCGACTCCGCAGCTAAAGAGCTTGCCTTAGGCTTGACATTAAAGGAGGCTGTAGCCCCCCCAGACGGCTTGAAGCATAGGCTCCTCCGAAGCCTCAAGGCTGAAACCCTAACCCGCTGGATGGAGGAAACCCTCCGGGATATGGCTGCCACGGGGACAACCTGCTTCGCAGACTTCAGGGAAAACGGGGTTCAAGGCATAACCCTGCTAGGGGAGGCCCTCAAAAAGGTGAGGATTGAAGGCTTAATCTTGGCCAGGCCGAGCAGCCCAGAGAAGGTTAAAGATGAACTTGAAAGCCTGGCTGAAGTTGCCGATGGAATTGGGATAGGAAGCCTAAGCCAATACAGCGATCAAGCCCTAAGCCTAATCGCTGAGAGACTTAAGGGGTTTAAGCTTCTTGCAGCCCATGCAGCTGAGGCCTCCAGCGGCGAGGTTGAGAGAGCTGTCAAACGCTTAAGGGCAGACCTCCTCGTACACCTAACTAATGCCGAGGATTGGGAGCTGGAAATGGCTGCTGAGGCTGGGGTGGGAGTAGCTGTCTGCCCTAGGTCTAACGCCACCCTGGGTGTAGGATTACCAAACGTAAAGCGTATGGTTGAACTCGGCTTGAAGGTTGGCCTTGGAACGGATAACGTCATGGTATGCCAGCCTGACATGTTTAGGGAGATGGAGTTCACCTCCAGGGTTTTAAGGCTTAAATATGGTCCCTCCTACCCTCCTCCAGAGCAGGTTTTCAAGATGGCCACACTCTGGGGGGCTGAAGCCTTGAAGCTGGGAGACAGGCTTGGAAGCCTGGAAGAGGGTAAGCAGGCTGACGTGGTGCTCCTAGACGTGGAGGCCTCCAATGTGGCTCCCATCCACAACCTCATGGCCTCCCTCATCCATAGGGTTAGAGCTGAAAACGTTATGCTCGTACTGGTTAGAGGCGAAGTAGCCTACAGCAGGCTTCCACCAGAAGCTTGGAAGCTTAAACCTTAAGAGTTTTCCCGGTTAAGCTACTTTAAGGGCGGAACGGTTGAGGCCCTACGTGATTTTGAACGCAGCCATGAGCCTTGACGGTAAAATAGCCACGAAGCTCGGCGATTCCGAGCTTTCAAGCCCGGAAGACTGGGAGAGGGTTCACAGGCTACGCTGCACGGTGGACGCCATCATGATAGGCGTGAACACGCTGCTGGTGGACGATCCCAAGCTAACCACGAAGTGTCCAAGACCCCCACTAAAAATCGTAGTGGACAGTTTGGCTAGGACACCTCCCACAGCCCGCCTCCTAACCCACCGGGGTGAGGGAAAGGTTTTGATAGCGGTGGGAGGGGAGGCTCCAGCCTACAGGGTTGAGGCTTTGAGGAGGGCTGGAGCCGAGGTTTTCAAGGCTGGGAGGAAGCGTAGGGTTAACCTTAAAATTTTGATGGCTGAGATATGGAGACGGGGGGTTAAAAGGCCGCTGGTGGAGGGGGGAGGAAACCTGAACTGGAGCCTTATAAGTGAGGGCCTCGTAGACGAGGTTCAAGTAGCCCTAACCCCCGTAATCCTTGGCGGTAGAAATGCTGTATCGCTGGTTGAGGGGGAGGGGTTTGGAAAGGTGGATGAAGCTCAAAGGCTTGAACTCCTCTCCGTGGAAAGGGTGGGCTTCAACCTCCTCCTCAAATTCAAATGTTTGAGGTGAAGGCTTAGGTGAAGGCTGAACTCCTAGAGGCTGAGGTTTGGGAAGAGGCTTCCAAGGGGATGCGGCTGAGCTTCAGCCAGCTTTCCGCCATCCTACAGGCGGAAGCCTCAAGCCTTCCAGCCCTAACCCGCCTTTCAAGAATGGTTAAGCGGAGGTTTAGGGGGGGCTTCATAAGCTATTCAAGGAAGGTTTTCATCCCCCTAACCCGCCTCTGCAGGAATGCATGCAAGTACTGCGGCTTCCACTTGGAGGAGGCCAGGCCAGGCGAAGTCTACTTGAAGCCCAGGCAGGTTTTAAGCATAGCTGAGGCTGGGGTGAGGGCTGGATGCTTTGAAGCCCTCTTCACGCTTGGGGAGAAACCCGAGGAGAAGTATTCTGAAGCCCGCAGGGAGCTTAGGAGGCTCGGCTACTCCTCCACCATCGAATACCTTTACGAATGCTGCAGACTGGTTTTCAAGCATACAGGCCTCCTACCCCACAGTAATCCCGGCGTGGTGGACTGGGAGGAGCTTAAAGCCTTAAGGGAGGTGAATGTAAGCCTAGGCCTCATGCTGGAAAACGCTAGTTCGAGGCTTTGCGAGCCTGGGGGGCCCCACGAGTTCAGCCCAGGCAAAAATCCCAAACTCCGAATAGAGGTTATTGAGAATGCTGGAAGGCTTAGGATAGCCTTCACCACTGGGATCCTGCTTGGCATAGGTGAAACCGTGGGGGAGCTGGCTGAATCCCTCCTCACCATCCTGGAAATCCAGAGGCGATACGGCCACATCCAGGAGGTAATCATCCAACCCTTTAGGGCTAAGGCTGGAACACCCATGGAGGGCTACCCTGAACCCTCCCCCCTCCAGCTTAAGAAAACCATAATCGCAGCCAGCCTCCTCTACCGTGAAGCTATACCCGTTCAAACTCCCCCAAACCTCTCCAAGCCCGAGGAGCTTGCAGGGCTTGTGGAGGCTGGAATAGACGACTGGGGTGGAGTTTCACCCATAACCCTCGACTATGTTAATCCTGAGAGGCCTTGGCCTCAGGTTGAGGTCCTCCGAAGGGCTTCTGAAGTATGGGGTTTCCCCCTAAAGGTTAGGCTTCCCATCTACCCGAAATACGTGGTGGAAGATTCAGGCTTCCTACCCGAAGCTTTTAGGGAAGCCGTGGAAAGGCTGACGGATAGGCTTGGATACGTTAGGGAGGAACTCAGCCTTGGAGCATGAAAGGCTTAGCAGGCTTGAAGGCTTCCTAAGCCGGGTTCTCGCAGGCTTAAATCCAGCTGTGGCTGAGGCCTTAGATAGGGCTCTAGACGGGAAAGAGCTAACCGTGGAGGAGGGTGAAATCCTCCTAAAGGCTAAGGGAATAGAATTCCAGGTCCTGCTTCTCGCCGCCGACTTTGTTAGAAGCCTTAGAGTAGGTGAAACTGTAACTTTCGTGGTGAACCGTAACATTAACTTCACCAATGTGTGCATGGTTAGGTGT
>Ga0180302_10001317_pt1 | contig 11715 bp, 6 predicted proteins | sample GuaBasSediGuay17_FD_121794 | JGI IMG/M metagenome (GOLD analysis project Ga0180302, IMG submission 121794) | Subseafloor sediment microbial communities from Guaymas Basin, Gulf of California, Mexico - Guay17, Core 4571-4, 12-15 cm | ecosystem: Environmental > Aquatic > Marine > Hydrothermal... | reverse complement strand
CCTACTTGGATCTAGAGGTGCTGTTACATCTTTGCAGGTATATGTCTAGGCCTCCAGCCTTCCACATCTTAAGCACCTCGCACCCCTCTAGAGGTTTATCGTCCAGCGAATATACAACCACATAGCTCTTCAAAGTTTTATAGCATAAGCCTACCCCAAACGGCCTATATTCCGTGAAGTTCCCGATAAAGCATGTTTCACGTAGATTTGGAATTTGATGGATGATGTTCGTCGATATCTCGGATGTCATGTTCCGCGGTATGTAATGTGCTAGGGTGGCTATGGAAAGCGTTGATGAGAACAGTAGGATCGCGAGCAGTATCGAGATCTTCTCCCTATCAAGCGTTTTCACAAGCCCATAGGCGAGTATTATGAAGAACGGCCAGGAGAGGTCTAGGCATAGTCTCGCGAACATCGGATCATATGCGTAGAACAGTGGAATTGTGGATAGGGGTAGCCCAGCGAGGATGGAATACTCGCGCTTCTTCAAAAACAGGAATATGGCAATAACTATCAATGCCGTGAAGACGGCTGAAACCCCGTCAAATGGCTGAATGCGTAGGAGCAGGTTATATGGCGTGAAGAGGTATAGTATTGAGGGTAACCCCCTGTCGATTGAAGTTATCTGATGTGATATGATAGCCCAGAACCATGGAGCGTTAAAAGAGGTTAGCGAAACATAGACGGCGGCTACAAATCCGACTAACATTGTAACTAGCTGAGTATATCTTCTTTTAAAGGATAGGTCGAGCAATACCCAAGCAACGGCTATAATGGCCGCAAAATTCATCAAGATGGACAGCATGAAACATATTGTAGCTAGGAGAGTCGCGGGTTTGCTTTCATGTGAATTTATTACGAGGAGGCCGGCCAAGAACAATATCATTGAATAAGAGTAGCTGTAGCCGAGCAACGCGTCGAATAAGAAGAATGGTGCTGAAAACGTTAGAATTACCAAGTCCTCCCTTTCAACCGCAAAACCGTAGGAGAGGAGTAGGAGTGCGAACCCGGCCAGAGAAAAGGATAAGCTGTATACGCTTGGAAACCCTGAAATAAGCGTTCCAAAATATCCTGAAAACAGTTGCACGATTCTATGATATGGCGTCCACCAAGTCACTGGCAGATTAATGAAATGATTTACCCACCTCATATTATCTCGATGAAGATAAACATATGGTGCGAATTCGTCGAGAAGTTTATGCGTTGGAGGAATTATATATAGTATCAGGTAAAAGATCTGCAAAAATAAGAGGAGTATCGACAGTTTACCCATAATAGGTTTCCTTCTACTCCTTCGCAAAACAAGTATCGACGCCGCTAGAAACGGCGTCAGCATGAGGAAATAGACGTGAGGTGCTGGCGGAAGGGAAAATAACGAGAGGTCGCCGAGAATCCGCTCGTAATGCGGGTTGTATTTGAAGACCTTTTCTACGAAAGCTATTGGAGAGAAAACATATACTATTACCAGGGCGGTCGCGGAAGCGATCAGAGGAATTAGTTCATTTATATATGGAGTCTTTTTCGAGAAGATGTCCATTAAGAGGTATAATGCTATCAACGTCTCTATTAGATATGTGATGAAGTTTGGGAAAGCTTGAACATCAATTGAATGGTATGGGAGGAGTCCAATTGAAGTTCCAAAGCATATATATGATGCAACCTTGCCTTCGATTACCGCGAGAATCAATAATATTACGCTCAACATTATAAACGGAATACTTCGAAATGCTCCCATTAACCTCCACGAAAACGTGTTTAGCGATAGGATGAGGAATAGGCCCGCTAGCTCCAGATAAACGCTTAACTTTGAATATTCAGCTTTCACGGCCTTTATCCCTCCTCTGACGGCCCAGACATGCCAAAACCAGGGCAATTAAAAGCGGTAATATTATTATAGGATGAAACTTATAGATTGTTGAAAGGTATTCCTGTGTTGTTACAACTGATGAATCCCAATATTTTATGAGAATTTCTGAGACAAATATTTCTTGCCCATACTGCATCCATATACTATCGCGTTCTTCCCGTCCAACATCGTGACGTATTAAAGAAATGGTTTTCAATATTTTGCTTGAATCATCCTTCCTTATTTCGGTTGCATATTGATAATCTAGCGTTATGGAACTGTTGTTTTTTACAACAACTTTTTTAAGTTCAATATTTCTAGCAGTAATGAACGCTGACGTGTTTGAGAATGTCATTGACAAATCCATTGAATAACCCTTTATGATAATATTCAAATCATTAGAATCCATAACAAATATTTTTTGAACGTGCTTTACCGTTAAAGATTTTCCGTTCTCGAAACGCACTTTGAGACTGTCCTTATCTATGTTTTCAATCTTTGATACCCTAGATAAATAAAGTGTTTTTGCTAGTACTTTTCCCACACACGTCCCCTCGCAAGTAAGCATGTCAACATATGCCTCATTGAAGAATAAAATTCCCCCTTTATACACTCTGGCCTCTCTTAAGCTACTATCAACTATTTTTCCATATCCTCCACGTTCAACGGCAATTCGTGTATCAAGAGAATAAAAATTTTTCAATTGCACTCTTTTGGCAACGAAAACAATTCCACTGATAGTTGGACATATATTAATTTTTATACCATATTCTTTCAAGATATCCTTGTATGATGTTCCAAGATTAGTAAATGAAAAGGTTTTGACGTGGACAGATAGGGTTCCGTTTAAACAGATACTGCCTACAACTCTAGGCAATATACCAATCCCTTGCAAAGCTGTACAGTTTGCAATATTTACAAATTTCTTGACTATTACATATTTTTTAAACATCGTATTGAAAGCTTGCAAAGTGTTTGCTTCAAATCCGAAGTCCAAAATAGAGTTATAGGCTTCAAGGTTTCTAACATCTATCCAACTCCACTTAGAGACCACATATGATTTGTGAAAGACGAGATTATCATAAGTATGCTTTTGTAAGGTATGCAAATTCTCTTCGGCCGAAATAGGAATAATAAGTATACAGAATGCTAGGATTGCCATTATAGCTGAAGCCCTTGCCATCTTTAACACTTAAAAATCTTTAAAGTTTATTTAAATTATTTCATAAACATGAGGCCGAAACCGACATAGGCCTCACTCAAAAGCTTCTATACTTTGTGGATGGGCCGAGTATCGTCATCCAAAATATTATTGTCAAAAATATTTTATACTCCTAGCCATAATATTATGAGAACAGATCATGACAAGATGTTCCATAATTCTATTGGTATTTATGATGTTTCTAGCCCTACTCTACGCATCAGTAGTAGTGCATGCCGAAGAAATTAATATTGAAAATATGAGTAATATAGGAAACGAAACCGTCATCATAAGAGGGCATCGATATGTTGAGGATTTTCATGCCGCACAAGTTATTGTAGATGGGGGATTTTTAGAGATTTTAGGAGGATATATAAAAGAGCTACGTGTGATAAACAACGGCATTGTTAATGGATGGGTTCCTGTAGGCAAACTCTATGCAAGAAACTTTAAGGAAATTTATGGGGTGGAAGTGACCGATTCAGCAGACATCCAAAACGGAGAATTTGTCCGAATCATACTCTCTTTTGAGTACATCTCAAAAAACGTTACAAAGGTGAAAATAGCAAATGTCAAGGGAGTTGACTTAGAGTGTCATTTTGATGCATGCCCATGGATGCCTATAAGAAATAATAGTGCCCCATCGAAACAAGATTTTCTTTCAAAATTCTCTAAATATGTTATATTGGAGGGTGTGAAAAACATCGAATTTGGAGTACTGACTTCATCGATTAAACTCAAAAATTTGACAGCACCCTACCTTTCAGTAATTTTATTGGAGAAGGAAGCTAGGTCACGCATAGAGGACTCCATTTTAGATAAACTTTATGTTCACAACAAATATATAATCATCAAGAATGTCATCGTCAATAAACTAACATTATCCAAGTTTGAAGCAAAAAACGTGACTGTGCGTGATTGGTTTGAAATGAGTGAGAACAACGCTTGCTACATAGATGAGTATTCGATGGAAGTTCCCCGTTTCATGTCCTTAAGGGAAAGTAATTGCACCATTATTACTAACAAATATTCTGATTATCATATATTTTTGGGAAACACCAGCCTGAAATTTATTTCAAAGATTCCGTCAAAACTCTATGTAAAAGGCTGGGGAAGTGTAACATCTTCAAGTGAGATAGTCGTTGAGGAAGGGACTATTAATACAAGACATATAGTGCATAACGTTACGATAAGAGCGCCAAAAGATATCATCTACTCTGTAGTCTGTAATGGCATAGAGTCTAAACATCGTGGAACTGCTTTCATTGGGGAATGCGAAAATGCGAAGATTCTTCTTCTGTGGCTCCAATTACCAATTTCATGTAGTTACTGTACATATAATTTAATTCATCAAAGTAGAATTTTATATTTCAACTTATTCCTGTTTTCAATGATAATGATTTCTTCACTTGCTACTGGGATTGCAATTTTAGTTTTATCACGTAAGAAATGTATATATGGGGCCTAAAACTTTATTCAAAAGAATGAAACATAACTCACGGTATTATGTTTTACTAACATTGTCACTGGTGTTGTTGACGTTTGGGACATTACATGTTGCTTATGCCGAAATATATAGTTCAGAGAACACGTCGGCGATTTTTAGAGGTGGGAGAATAGTTATTTCCAGTAATATGAAGAGAGTGTATGCGTATGACTCAACAATAATCGTGAACCGTGATGTAAGTGTTGGAATGCTTTATGGCCGCAATATAACACTTTTTTCTTATGGAAGTATAGACAATATTTACGTTGATGGGGGGAGATTTATCTACATTAGGGGCAAACCATATCGGTTAAAAGGAGTTATACGTAATGTTGATGATGTATTAATTGGTATGGAGATTGATAATAACACCCTATCGATAAAAGAACATTTAATCGAAGCATTGTTCCCAAGTTTGAAGATTGAAAACGTAAATTATACATCCCTGAGAATTACTTCGAGAAAATATCTTCAAGTTAAAGATTTTCATGACGATAGAGTTGTACTTGTTCTAACTGATGGAGGTGAAGTCATAAACTCCAATCTACGTGGATTAGTAATAGATTTTGGAAAGAATGTGATTCTTGAAAATATAGAAGTAAACTATTTAGATGTATTTTCCTCAAGCTACAACGGCACTGTATCCATAAAAAACGTCAAAACTTACAACATAGTTTTAGATAACGTCACCTGTAAAGTGATATTTCACTGGAATAATCTAGAGTTATATGTAGGTGAGTCGGGGCCGTACGGGATAGCTTTTCGCGACCCCTACTCTATGATTTTAGATTTATATTATTCAAAATGTCATTTTTCTGGAGATGCTTATCATTACTTTCATATTTATGCTGAAAAATCCTATATCATGTTTGATGCAAATCCGCAGGTGGTACAGTTTGTTGAAAATCGATGGATGTATTTTCATAAAACAGTTGTTATGTTCACTTTGAGAAATAATACTAGAGCGGTTATTCCTTGGGATTTTGTTGAAAATGTAGATGCTGATAATAGTAGCATAGTCACTTACTATGTAAAAAATGTCCAAATATATGGTGAAGCGAAACCCATTTGTGATGGACAAATACTTAATTCAACCTTTATTGAAAGATGTAATAGCCTTTCTGTTATAGATGGGAAGGGCGTTGTTACGCAGATTAGATGTAGTGGATGTAAATATTATACAATAGATTGGGTTGTAGAAAAAATTAAAAATATAATTCTTCAAATGGGTATTTTTGGAGTCTCTATGCTTTTGGCCCTATTTTCTTTCTATACTCTACAACATAAGGATATTGAGGCGATGAAGACTCTTACAAACTCTGAAAAAATACTTTTGCTTTCGGAAACTCTGTTAATCGCATTTATGCTATTAAACGAACCGTGGCTAGCTTCACTTCTATACAGCATATTTAACGTTTGGCCCGGAATGTCCTTGATGCATGCTATTATAGCGATTCCATTATTTGTGATGCTTGCTCTATACGTAAGGAAGAAACAACTAGAAGAATCGACACTCTTATCGGGGATCTTAGCTATAAACTTCATTACAGTATATTTCATTACTCTTAAGCTTGGAACTTTAACTGCCTTTACAATGATAATTCTTTATACTATTATTATAGTCTATTTCCTCAAGTACTCTGTAGTTAGGCATCATCTTACCCATAAAAGACTTGTATCTTTCATGTTTTATGGTGCCATACTTTTTGTGGCACTTTTAACGGCGAGAAGAATCATCGAACCCAGAGTTTTGGTAGATAGTCTGACATACACATGTTATAATCAAAAACATATAGAATATTTGACTCCAGACAATCCATTACCGTACATCATGACGTTTCTTTTATTTTGGTTTGCAGGCCTATTCCTTGCTAATCGATTCAAAATAAAGTGGACTTATTTAACCTACATTTCTATTGGAGCGATTTGCACCTTAATTTATCATCTTCTAGACATGCCATTTTACTCCGACCAATTCGTCGAACATTGGGATTCAATAGGCGTGGCTGAAAAGATGGTATATGAGCCTAGCTATATGGTCACACTTGCTTCCGTCTTCCTCGGGCCGCATATACCGACGATACGTTTCTACACGTTAATAGTATTTCTTCTGCTGAAGAAATATTATTTCCTTCGTGTATTTACGTTGGGGACAACTTTGTTAATTCTAACAGTAATTCTCAAACTTGTAAGAGAAATTTCCGATGAGGAGACAGTTAATTCCTTTGCGATGCTTCTTTCGTTGTCTCCAGTATTTTTCGGCTTAATGACGCTTGGACAGACTGCAGATAGAGGTTTCTGGTTCTTATTGCTTGGATTACTTCTATTGATGACTGGCCGACGTATATTAGCGCTAGCCGCCTTCCTAGCTTCTCACTTTATGTACTTAATTACTATGAGTGTGGCTTTACCAACAACTTTCTTACATGCATTATTCCATCACCCATCAAACCGAAAAGAAATTGGGGCATTGATAGGTTACTATACCATCACAACAACCCTAATAATCTTTTTACTACCATATGCGCGAGGTTTCTACTCAGATTTTCTACCAGCAGGTTTAGGCATTAACATTTGGTATATGATCAAAACACTTGCCTATGCTATTATTGCAGGGCTTTATGCTATCATAACACTTCCCTTACTTGCTCTACCACAAATTTTCTCATTCTTAACTTACAGTATAGACGTTGTGCAACTTCCAACGCTCATGATAGAAGGTTTTTCACAAATCGTATATCCTTCATTTCCAGTTCCAAGTTTCGCATCAATTATGGTATTTGTTACGTTTATCTTATCAATGTTCCATACTCTCATGTGCATGCGTAAAACATTATGGTTGTGGATCGGACTTATTTTGAGCGCAATATTACAATTATATGCTCTTTCTCTAACAGTACCGCTTTTTCCGGTATGTTGCTGGGTATATATAGATTACTTTGTATTGACGAGACTTATGCCTCTTGTAATCTTTTCTATATTCTTGATAGCTTTTGGAAGGAGGACAAAACTTCTCTCAATCCTTTTCCTCCTATTATTCCTCAGCATGGGAACATTTACGATCCTCACAGCCAGCAGTATAGAAACTCCAATCTTTCAACTGAGTAGCTATGGAGCATCGCATATACTTTTGAGGGAGAATGCTGTTGTAACTCACTATCATATAAGAGATGATCGTGTTGAATCTTTACTATATTCTTTAGACGATGAGATATCTCCGAGTGGCGTAGGAAAGATGAGTGTATTTGAAGCTATTAAGATTGGAAAAGTGCGGTTAGATCAAAAAGTTTGTGCATTTATTCCAAGGGGCGAGTATACTTTAGTTGACGAACTTCCGCCAGAGTATAGATCTATTTTTGGCGTAGATATTCAAAACATTATACCTTATGGACATTCACGTTATTTTGTGTCTAAATATGAAAACCTTCATGGTAAAGTAAAGGTATTACTCGAAGCTGAAAAAGATGGCATAGAGCAACTTATAATTGTCTGTTATAGGCTTGAAGATCTCTTGAGAGCGCTATCTTGGATTGAGTAGCAGTTTCGTCTAAGAAATTTGGAACACTACAAGGTACAAGTCATCTAGAATGACCTTATAATTTCTAAATAATTTTCCAAAATGGTAGGTTCTTAAAACATTTTGATATTGCTTTTGTGAAATCCATTCCCAAGTTGTGTTGATTACCCAGAAATGTTGTTGTTTATTTGCTAATGAATTAAAAGTTCTAAGCGTTAAAACAAGATACCCCTTGCTAGAACATTGCTTTAAAATGAAGAATTTGCCAAGATATTTTACACATAGATTGTTTCTTGGTTTTGGTACTTTTGCCTCTAAAAGTCTTTTTATATATGAGGCTTGATTATTATCGGTGTAAGTTGCTTCATATCCAACTTCATATCCTGCAAGGCCAAAAATCTTCATACTCCCACAATCTGAAATTAAATATCCGTCCTCTGGAAGCCTCTTTACTACATAATTTATTTCTACACTATCAAGTCCTCCGACATAATAGAATCTAGCTGGTGAAATCCACGAAACTGTTAAGGAAAGAATCAACAACCCAATTATTGGAAACTTCCAGTCTTCAAAATTTCTTTCCAATATATGTTTTATTAAAAATGCTGAAAAAAATGGTAATATCATCGTTCCAAGAGGCTCACAAGATCTCATCATGAACCCCTCAGAAAGAATGGCTACTAGGAAGTATATGAACGAGGTAATTATTACGAACGTTCTCTTCTTGTCGATGCTGTTTTTCAGTTCTTCTAGTTGGTTCCAGAATCCGAGAAGTACTACGATGGGCGGTATGTTGTAGAAGATGATGTAGCGTTCATATGAAGCGACTTGGCCGAGATATCCCAGGAAATTGTAGTAATACGCTCCTATCGTCGGTATATATGCGGAGATTTCTAGAAGGAGCGGCTTATAGAGGAGGATCGTGGCTACGGTTCCTGCCATGGTGAAAAATATGGTTTTTGTTTTCCATTTCTTGAACAGTATCGATGCAAACGTGGGAACAAGTATAAAATATAATGTCGCGAGGTCAGATTGGCCATAGAATATTATCAATGGTATCGAGAACCATGGATTATCGTAGACGATCATGGCGTTTGTTGGAAGGTATGCTAGTGCAAAGCCTGCAGGCATGCTCCTATGGAGTCCGGGGTACCATGCTTCAATCACGAATATTCTGGAAATTGCAGCAAAAAACGCCACTTTTTCGTCAAAGCCTAAATATCTCGTCAGGGCGTAGATACCGGCCATGCCTATGAAGAGGGTTATGACTCTATGGGCTGGCGGGACTATTAGGTTAGCCAACAATGGATTAACCCAAGCTGCTGAAGGAGCAATGATCAGCAACCTCTCGAAATAATGGAGGGGGTAGGCACGCATTATCGTCAAAGCGTTGTTTGAAGTGGATACCATCGTTAGATAATATGCTCGATCAGGGTTGTCTGGCTCGACGAAAAGATAGGGATACGGCGTTGTCTCTCCAAGTAGAGTTCCATAAATTGGCACAGTCGCTATGGCTAAGATGCTTATGAAGAGTAAATGTCGGGAATTGAAGGCTATTTTTCTCACTTTCGAATATCTCGCAACGAGTAGGCCTATCCCCAGGAGGCATGTGAAGACCGTTGCAACCGTGAATTTATTGAATGATAAAAGGTAAATTGGCGGAGCGATGACAGCATGAACGAGCATTAAAAGCGTTCCACCCACTCCAAAACATGTCCAGAAACCATACTTCCTGTACGTTATGAGCCCGATGTCAAATGCCAAAAGTATGAAGAAAGGTACAAAAGCTATTACCGTTAAAATACTTTCCATGAGAAGCATTACCAGCCAAGCGACGAATAACAAAACTGTCATCATTAGCACATGTCTGACATCTACTTCTATAATTCTACTCTTGTCATAAAACATTATTGCTGACGCAAGAATTATTGTGAATGAGAAGAAAATTATCGACGCCCTATATTTTATGAACGTTCTCCACAAGGTTGGTGGATCATGGAATTTCCTAAACTTTTCGTATAGGATTTGTGCCTTGGTGATGTTGTAGTCTAGTTCTTCTATCTTTTTTAATGCCCATTCTTTAGCCGATTCCAAATCATCTGTATAGACTATATATCCGTCGTAGTGTTTGAGTATATACATATTTGAGAAATTGTATTCTATTCCTCTGTGAAGGAAGTATACTGTTGGCTTCCACTTTTCAATCCCTACAAAAATCGTTACTCCACCGGCGCGAACGTTGGCAGCCGCTTTTGAAACTATATCAAATATCAGGGGTTGATCCTTGAAAACGAGTATGGGTGACAACGCTGTATGATCTCTTGCAGTTGGAGGTGAAGCTGGGCAAGATAGGGATAATAAGCTGATTATGAATCCTATGATGATTACTGCAAGCGCTATCTTATGTTTCTTCATTTCTCACACACCATAGAATATAAGCTATTGTAAATGCAGATATGATCGTGATGGACGGTATGACAGCGTAAGCCCATTTTTCACGTCCAATATCATCTATTATATTTAGGAGTTCTCCCATGAGGGCGTTTGAAGCAAATATTTTATATTCTTCACGGCCACTCCCTGCCCAACGATAAAGAAACTTTCCAACGGTTGCGTTTAATGATGTGCATTTCGTCTGGTTCAATGAGCAGATTGTTGATAAAAGATCTTCCATTTCGGCTACGTGTTTTTTGGGGCAGCATATCACTCCATCCAATACCTTACATGTTTTTGCTTCTTCACCGGGTATGTTCTCTGGAAGTATAAAGCATACCTGGGACTTTGGAGGATGAAGCAAATTCGCAATTGACCCGTAACTTGTAAAAATCGTCAAAGCAATTGCCACTAATACAGCTAAGAGCATACCCTCACTCCTACTGATTTTCTTGGTGAAAATATTGACGAAAGTTTTTTCACGAAAATAAATTATAATTGAGGCTGACAACCCGAATAAGACCAAGAAAACATATGGGATGAACGTCTTTTCGAAATTCAAACATATCTTATCTGGAAAGCTTATGAGTATTATGAGTAGGGAGGTCAAAACTGCCCATTTTAGAAGGTCGGCCAGTAGATTTCTTAGGTGCATTATCAGAGAAAGTGCTACCCTATAAGTTTATAAATATTATTTACGGGCCGGAGCATTGCAAAAATCATAAGAAACAGCCTATATGTTTGAGTAGGCATGTAGCAGTTTTGAACGGTTTTACCTCGGCCGATATCATGAGATCGCATGTTAGTGGACAAGTTTTACATTTTTCTCCAAAACCGTAATCTAATCTTAACGCCTGCTCTATTCTTTCTTTTCGGCTCCATACACTTTCCAATGAAGATTCTTTCAAATTACCAATAGAAACATCGAAAGCATAAGGACATGTGTAGACGTTTCCATCAACATCTATGAAAGTGCTTGTAGCTCCAAATCCACATGGAAAACATCTGGAGCCGTTGACGGCATCGATATATGCTAGAAGCGGCGGGGTCACGATATATTTCATGAGTTTCTTGATTTTTTCGATGCTCGGAGGCTTTAAATCCTTATCCTTATTATCGTAATATGGTTTGGAGTAGACCGGTATGCTGAAGCTATGCCTCACACCCTTAAAATTCTCCCGAAGATATTTATGAAGCTCTATTACGGAATCGATGTTCCAGTCGAAAAGCAT
>Ga0180302_10001316_pt1 | contig 11716 bp, 16 predicted proteins | sample GuaBasSediGuay17_FD_121794 | JGI IMG/M metagenome (GOLD analysis project Ga0180302, IMG submission 121794) | Subseafloor sediment microbial communities from Guaymas Basin, Gulf of California, Mexico - Guay17, Core 4571-4, 12-15 cm | ecosystem: Environmental > Aquatic > Marine > Hydrothermal... | reverse complement strand
TTTACTTTAGATTTAGCAAATCTTCTCTTAGCGTGTCTTCCTTCGCTATGAGGGATGAACACCGGATCTAGACATATGTACTGCTTTAAGCCCGGATCTCTTACCTCGATGTTTTTAAATGACCATTTTCCGAATAGCTTGATTTCTTTTCCGTCAAGAGTTTGTTCGACCATATTCCTACAGCCTTTCTTTTCGTGGCTTAAAAGTTTTATCCCTTAGTCACAGCAATTGGTACTAATCGAACGACCTTTGTAGCTATTCCTACTTTATGACTTACTTCAGCGACCCGGTCAACATCCTTGTATGCTCCAGGAGCTTCTTCAGCGACTACTCTAATATTCGCTGCTCGCACCAAGATTCCTCGCTTCTCTAGCTCGGCCTTAACCTTAGAACCCCAGTATCGCCTTGTCGCTGCTTGTCTACTTAAAAATCTTCCCGCGCCATGAGCTGTACTACCGAAGGTTATCTCCATTGCACGAGGAGTACCAATGAGCACGTAGGACGCTGTCCCCATAGACCCTGGTATGAGAACAGGCTGCCCTATGTTTTTGTACTTTACAGGAATATCGGGATGCCCTGGCGGGAAAGCTCTTGTAGCACCCTTTCTGTGCACCACTACTTTCTTTGTAGCGCCGTCTATTTTATGATACTCTATTTTAGCTATGTTATGTGCAACATCGTAGACAAGTTTTAAGCCAAGTTCGTCAGCCTTCTTTTTGAATACTTTCTCAAATGCCTGTCTAGTCCAGTGAAGTATACACTGCCTATTAGCCCAAGCAAAATTGCATGCACAACTCATTGCCGCGAAATAATCTTCAGCCTCCCTGCTTTTGATAGGAGCACATGCAAGCTCTCGATCAGGGGGCTTTATTCCGTATTTTCTCATAGCATGTTCCATTACTCTTAAGTAATCACTACACACTTGATGCCCGAAACCTCTGCTTCCAGTGTGTATCATTACTGTTATTTGTCCTTCTTCATATATTCCCATCTCTTTAGCTGCCCTGGGATCGTATATTTTGTCCACTACTTGGATTTCGAGAAAATGATTTCCACTTCCCAAGGTCCCTAATTGCCCTGACCCTCTCTGCTTAGCGCGTGTTGAAACCTTATCAGGATCAGCTGTCTTCATACATCCTCTCTCTTCACAGAATTCTGCATCTTCTGGCCATCCATAGCCGTGTTCAATAGCCCAGCCAACTCCTTCGCTTAAGACATTATCTAGTTCACCTATTGAGAGCCTTATTTTACCTCTTACACCTACACCTGAAGGCACTAAAGAGAAAATAGTGTCTATGAGCTCCTTTAACACGGGTTTTACATCCTTGATCGTTAAGTCAGTTCTTACTAACCTTACTCCGCAATTAATATCATAACCAACTCCTCCAGGACTGATAACCCCTTCTTCTGCATCTATTGCAGCAACGCCACCTATTGGAAAGCCGTATCCTTGATGAGCGTCAGGAAGAGCTATAGCATATTTATATATACCAGGCAGGTGTGCAACATTTGCGCACTGGACTAATGTAAGGTCGCTTTTCATTTTCTGGAGAAGATAATCATCAGCAAAAATTCTTCCAGGAACTCTCATTCCAGGTTTATACGACTTAGGGATCTCCCATATGTAATCTCCTAGCTTAATTAGAGGAACATTAACAGACATTATCTTCACCCTCTAGCACATTTCTTAGAAACTCTATTTATAAAAACTTTACTTATCCTAGCAATTGCAGAAGAATTTCTACTTAAACGCATGCCAGAAATTTAGCTTATATATCTAAAACAAACTTGACTACATATTTTCCATTAACCTTGCTTATTTCCATTAAAGAGTAAGTGACAGCTTTGACTAGAGTTCTCTGCTCGTGTCTTTGAGGATCAAAAGTCTCTCCCCAAGCTTCAGCGCTAAGGCTAAAGCCACTACTTCTTTTAGTTATACTATGAACATTTATTTTTGAAAACACTAGGCTCTTTACTTCAAATAAGTATAATAACTCTTCAAGCCAGTTATACAGAAGGGATTGATAATCAAATCCTTCTACTTCAATTTTTTCACATATTTTAGGATCAACTTTACTGGTATCAGTCATGACTTCAAAAAGCGCTATTCCTGCATTAGCATAGGCTTCTTCGAGCGTTCTACCATAAGCTGCTATGTATACGTCAGCAGTATGTTCAAGAAACTCGAATCTTTTGAAATCTTCGTTTTGAGCCATTGTCTCCCCATGCAATAAATATTGGCGCCGGGGGTGGGATTTGAACCCACGCGGCCCATAGGGCCATCGGCTCTCCAGGCCGACGCCTTAGACCACTCGGCCACCCCGGCATCTTAATCTTGCGTAATCTGACACATAAATCTTTCTCTTAAAGCGACACATGATCGTATTTGTCATAATCTAACCAAAGATTACAAAAATAAAAATAAAACACAATTATAATAGAATAAAGGACAAAATACTCAATGAAGAACTCAGATAAATAAGAGCTATCTCATTTCAAGTTCTACATGTACCGATTCCGGTATTTTAATCCTCATTAGCTGCCGTATTGCGCGCTCATCAGCATCCATGTCAATTATCCTTTTATGGATTCTCATCTCCCATTTATCGAATGTGTGTGTTCCTTGTCCCGATGGAGCTCTCCTTACAGTCACTACGAGTCTTTTTGTAGGCAACGGTATAGGTCCACGTATTCTTACACCAGTTTTTTGAGCAACTCTTTTAATTTCCTCGCAGACCTCATTAAGATCTTTAGGTGATGTCCCGTATAGTTTTATTCTTACTATTCTGGGCACTGAGTAACCCCCAGTAAAATATGTTGTTTTACTTTCCTATTTTAGCAGGCTTTACGTCAATAACTGTTCCTGCAGCAATTGTTCGACCAGAGTCTCTTATAGCAAATCTGCCTAATGGTGGAAACTCAGAGTATTTCTCTACTACTACTGGCTTAAGCGGCTTTAATTTAACAATAGCAGCTTCTCCCTGTCTGAGGTATGATGGATGGTCCTCAACAGTAGCGCCTGTTCTTGGATCCAGTTTCTTTACTAACTCAGCAAATCTTACAGGAACCGTAGCCGTGTGTATGTGCAGTACTGGAGTATATCCTGCACCTATTGCTGTTGGATGATAAAGTACGAATATTCTTGCAACAAATTCTTCCGCTACTGTAGGTGGAGCAGTTGGATGACCACATACATCACCTCTTCTTAGCTCATCTCTGGCAATTCCTTTGACGTTAAATCCTATGTTGTCACCCGGCATAGCTTTCTCTATTCTAACGTGGTGTGTTTCTATGGATTTTACTTCACCTTTCTTGTTTGGCGGCATGAAGACCACTACATCGCCCACCTTAAGCACTCCTGTTTCAACACGTCCGACAGGAACTGTGCCTACTCCTGTAATTGAATATACGTCCTGAATTGGAATCCTTAAAGGTTTATCTACTGGTCTTGGAGGAACTTCAAACGTGTCAAGTGCCTCAATTAATGTGGGTCCTTTGTACCATGGCATGTTAGGGCTTGGTCTAATTAAGTTGTCTCCGTGATAAGCGGAGACTGGCACAAACGGTATTTTATCTACTTTATATCCGACCATTCTGAGAAGCTTGCTTACTCCTTGCTTTACTTCCTCGTAGCGCTCCTGGCTCCAGTTTACCGTGTCCATCTTGTTTATTGCTACAACTAACTGGTTGATACCCATCGTTTTGGCTAAGAAGATATGCTCCCTGGTTTGACCTGCTGGTCCTGTACCAGCTTCATACTCTCCTTGCTTGGCTGAAACTACTAGTATAGCACAGTCTGCTTGAGAAGCTCCTGTTACCATGTTTTTAACGAAGTCTCTATGGCCTGGACAGTCTATTAATGTGAAGAAGAATTTCTTCGTCTCGAACTTGAAGAATGATAAGTCGATAGTCATGTCGCGCTCTCTTTCCTCCTTATATGTGTCTAAGATCCATGCCCATTTAGCAAATTCTTTTCCCGACTTTTTAGCTAGTTCTTCTAACTCTTTAATTTTTCTCTCATCGATATGTCCTGTTAGGAATAGTAGGTGACCTGTTAATGTGGATTTTCCGTGGTCTACGTGACCTATTATTACTAAGTTTAAGTGAGGTTTTTCAGATGACATACTTCTCACCCACTGCGAACAGACATTACCTTAGCTCCTATTTAAACTTTCCCCATGATATTAAAGCTTAAAAAGAAAATCTCGATAGTTACGATTAGGCAACTAAGCAATTAAGAGAGGTGTAGACAATGGATCCCCTATCTCTGTACTTCAAGATAATAGAGATCCTTAGAAGAATGCTTTTACCTCTTTACACATCTTCATATCCATTGTTTCTGGTCACAGTATCGCTTTTTGTAGCAATATTTATAGTATTAGCAACAATATTAAATATAATATTAGTAAATTATAGAAAAATATCATATTTAACTCAAGAAATAATCACTTGGGAAAAAACAAAAGAAAAAGCAATAAAAACAAAAAACAGAAAACTTTACAATAAAGTTATGAGACAAAAAACTAGAATAAGTAATATTAAAACTGAAATAGAGAAAGAAAAAATGAAAGGCTATATAGCAAGCGCAGTAGTATGGATTATTTCATTTAAGATACTTACAGACGTTTTCATTGATATAAACATTGTATATGCGCCATTTTTAGGCTATCCAATAAATATAACTTACTACTTTATATTAATAAGCATATGGCTATATCCTATGCTAACATACATTATTCAAAATAAAATACTAAAAGTTAAAATAATATAAATCCTTCCATATCCTTTTAAAGCCACTATTACTCGGCTTAGAGAGAAATATTTAAAATGCAGTGCTTATATCCCATGTGAAGACATATGCCGAGACCTGCTCTAAGGAGCAGGAGTCTCAGAAGAGTTAAAGTAAGAACTCCAGGAGGCCGCACAGTAGTTCACTATGAGAAACGAAAACATAACATACCTAAATGTGCTCTATGTAAAAAGCCATTGAGAGGAGTAGGCAAACTAACTGCTAAAGAAGAGAGAAAAGGAATACGTATGCCTACTAGACCTTTTGGTGGCTACTTATGTCACTCATGTCTAGAGAAAGCTCTCAAAAGAGCTTTGAGAGAAATCTAAAAAATTTAGTAATAGCGATAAGCGGAACTCCGGGCTCTGGAAAAAGTACCTGCGCAAAAATACTCGCTAAAAAATACGGCTTAAGGTATATTTCTGCAGGTAGACTTTTCAGAGAAATAGCGAGAGAGAAGGGTATTAGTGTAGAAGAGCTCCATAAGTTAGCTGAAAAAGACTATGAAATCGATAAGTATGTTGATAGTAGATCAATTGAAGAGGCTAAGAAAGGAAATGTTGTAATAGAAGGACATTTAACAGCATGGATATTAAAGGATATAGCTGATGTTAAGATCTTCCTAAAGGCGTCACTTGAGGAAAGGGCCAAAAGAGTTTCACAAAGAGATAAAATACCGATAGATAAAGCATTAGAAGAAATAAGCTTTAGAGAAAAATCAAATAAAGAAAGGTTCAAAAAAATATATAATATTGATGTAAATGATTTAAGTATATTTGATTTAGTTATCGATACAACGAGAATTTCTCCAGATACAGTAGTAAAAATAATTTCAATGTACATAAATTCGCTAATTAAGAAAAATTCGAATTAACTCTAGTGCTTTATTGCATATATTATATAGTTTAATACTATAATTTTACATATGCTGTAAATTACTTTGTTTTTAATATATTCGTTTACTTAAGTCACGATATTTTTAACAGCAAAATTTAATTATATGCAAAAAATCTTCTTAGAGGATCTGATATGACCGCGTTTTCAATAGGAAGAATCTGCGTAAAGCTAAGAGGTCGTGAGGCAGGAAAGAAATGCGTTATTGTAGACATAATTGACGACAGATTTGTCTTAGTGACAGGACCTAAAGATATTAGCGGTGTCAAGCGTAGGCGTGCAAATGTTAAACATTTAGAGCCTACAGAATATAAAATAAATATACAAAGAAATGCCTCCGACGAGGAAGTAAAGAAGGCTTTAGAAGAAGCAGGATTAGTAGACTTTATGCGCGAAAAAGTAGCTCCAAAGCTATCTATATAACCTCTCGAGGAAAACACAGCAACGAATTTATAGTAGAATTAAGTTTTGGTCTTTATGACGTTTATTCGTGAAAGAGAAGTGCTTATACGAGATGAGGAAGAAACTGATCCTAGATACGGAAAACCACCAAGTGAGCGCTCTGTTGAAGAATTACTCGAATTGGGGGTCATTAATTTAGATAAACCTAGAGGCCCCTCAAGCCATGAAGTAACTGCGTGGATAAAGAAAATACTGAACATTCCTAAAGCTGGTCATGCTGGAACCCTAGAGCCCCCTTAAGGGGGGCGGGGATACCCCAAAGTCTCGGGAGTTCTTCCAATAGCTTTGAATAGAGCTACTAGAGTTCTAGCAGCCGTTATGAAAGCTCCGAAAGAGTATATCTGTGTAATGAAACTTCATGGAGAAGTAAGTGCAGATGATTTAAAGAGCGTAGTAAGCGAGTTCATAGGACCCATTTATCAGCGCCCTCCTCTTCGTTCTGCCGTTAAAAGAGTAATTAGGGTGCGCAGAATATACTCTATAGAAATACTTGAGGTAAAAATGCCCTACGTTCTCCTAAAAATAAGCTGTGAGGCAGGAACCTATATACGTAAATTAGTACATGATATCGGCGTTGTACTTGGATGTGGGGCTCACATGCAGGAACTTAGACGAATCCGCGCAGGCCCCTTCTCAGAAGACGAAAACTTAGTTACATTACATGATGTAAAAGACGCATATGACGAATGGAGAGAAACAGGAGACCCAAGATTACTTAAGAAAGTAATTTTACCCGTTGAAAAGGCAGTAGAGCATTTACCTCACATAGTAATTAGGGATAGTGCAGTGGACGCTATTTGTCATGGTGCTCAATTAGCCGCACCTGGAATACTTCGCGTAGAAACAGGCATTAAAGTAGGAACTCTTGTAGCAATATTTACGCAAAAAGGAGAACTGGTGGCTATAGGAAAAGCTTTAATGAGAAGCGAAGAAATGGCTAGTTCACGAAAAGGAATAGCTGTAAAACCTACTTGTGTAGTCATGAAACCAGGCACATACCCTCCTATGTGGAAATCCAAAGCCGGTAAGTACTGAGAAGCTAAAGAGTAAGAAATATATTTCACAATAATCAGATTAAAGATGCCGGGGTGGCCGAGTGGTCTAAGGCGTCGGCCTTGAGACCCCGCGCATAGAGAGCCGATGGCCCTATGGGCCGCGTGGGTTCAAATCCCACCCCCGGCGCAAAGCCCTGTTCATTTTGAGTAAAACTTATAAACTGTAATGCAAGGAAAATGAGAGACAATAGTAAGCTCTCCGAAGTGAAGGAATATGAGCCAAGAATTTAAGTATATAGTGAGAATCGCTGATAAAGACCTTCCAGGAGATCAAAATCTGCCTTATGCACTTGCCAGAATAAAGGGAATAGGCGTAAATACTGCGATGGCTATATGCAGATATTTAGGCTTATCGCCTTATACTAAGCTCGGAACTCTTTCTGCAGAACAAATCAAAAAAATCGACGAATTAGTTAGAGATTTGACCAAGATAAATCCCCCCAGGTGGTTCGTTAATAGGCCAAGAGACCCGTTCACCGGAGAAGATAGACATCTAGTAGGCTCGGACCTTATTTTCGCCGTAAAAGGAGATATAGAGTTCTTGAAGAAAATTAAGTGCTGGAGAGGTATTAGACATGCCCTCGGACTTAAAGTTAGAGGGCAATGCACTAGAACTACTGGCAGGACTGGAATAACAGTTGGAGTAAAAAGACGTAAGAAGTAGGGGGGTGTAATTATGGGAGATCCTAAAAGACCTAAAAAGAAGTGGGAGGGACCTTTTCATCCATGGAGAAAAGACATACTAATGCAAGAACTCGAACTTGTAGGAAAGTATGGCTTGCGAAATAAGAAAGAACTCTGGATAGCAAAAACTATACTCAGAAAGATTAGAGCCAATGCCAGACGCCTCTTAGCTCTTCCAGAAGAAGAACGTAAAGCCCATGAAAAAGAACTCATTAATAGATTGTACAAAATGGGTCTTCTTCCATCACCCGATGCAACTTTGGATGATGTGCTCAACTTAACTGTAGAAAACATTCTTGATAGAAGATTACAAACAATAGTTTACAATAAAGGTTTGGCGAAGACAATATATCAAGCGAGACAGCTGATAGTACACGGACATATTGTAATAGGCGATAGAAGAGTAAGAAGTCCTGGGCACCTCGTCTCAATTGAAGAGGAGAATTTAGTAGACTTTCATCCAAATTCTCCTTATAGAAAAATGTTAGAGGTAACTGGGGGTGAGACTGCGTGAGCGGGGAGGGATTAATTGAAAGAGTTAAGAAAGAAAAATGGGGTATTGCGCATATATATGCAAGCTTCAATAACACAATCATCATTATTACGGATTTAACGGGTGCCGAAACCATAGCACGAGCTAGCGGAGGTATGGTAGCTAGAGCCGATAGAGATAAACCAAGTCCGTGGGCAGCAATGCAAGCTGCCATGAGAGCGGCCCAAGAAGCATTAGCTAAAGGTATAGTAGGTGTTCACGTAAAGGTTAGAGCCCCCGGCGGATATGGATCTAAAACTCCCGGTCCCGGCGCTGGTCCAGCGATCCGAGCATTAGTTCGTGCAGGACTACTCGTAGATAGAATAGAGGACGTAACGCCAACTCCAACAGATACTATAAGAAAACCTGGAGGAAGAAGAGGAAGAAGAGTCTAAAACCTTATTACTCAAAAATTATACTCGCATATCCTACTACGGCGCTTTTATCCCCAGTAATATCGCCTGATGTCGCGTACTTTAAAAGGGTTATATTGTATTTTTTCAAGAAATCAGCTAAGATCATCACTGTCATTATGGGGCCTATACCACATATGCTCACATCATTTTCTATAACATAGTTATAGAAATCATTTATTCTGAGTTCTTTAATCAAATTTATTGCTTTCATATCTTTTACAAGAGCTTTTTCATATGGCTCGTAGTGTGAAAAATCACTACTTGCTATTATAGCGTATACTCTATCCTCATTTTTTTCAATAAGAGTCTTTATCCCGTTAGCTATATCTTCGGCGGCTTCAGGTGCCTGAAATCTCATAGCTATAGGCACTATCTTGAAACTACCTTCGGGGTAAATATATTGAAGAAAGGGTATCTGAACTTCTATTGAATGCTCATACATGTGCGCTAAATTATCGACCTCTAAAAGACTAGCGGATGCAACTATCTCCTTAATAGCCTCTTTATCGAGCTCTACTTCGCCTAAAGGTGTTTTCCACGCATCTTCGTTCGAAACCGCTAGAGCCGAACCTACACCATGGTGGTTAGGACCTATTATAATTACAGTGTCCACCAAGCCTGCTTCTGCTAATTTATAGTACCCGTGACTAGCCACGGGTCCCGAGTACATATATCCCGCATGAGGGCTTATTAACAGTAGTGAACTAGCAGCTTTTTTATCTACTTTTGGAGGTATTTTTCCAACTCCTATTTTATGGAGGAAACATTTCTCGATTTGCTTCTTAAGTGCTGAAGGATCACTCTCGTAAAAATATCCAGCTACGGCAGGAGGTCTAATATTTTTCACAAATATTTTTATACACTACTTGTTATAAATTATTCCTCTACTGTAGGAACTTTAGCTTCGAAATCCTCTGGAGTTTCTGCTAAAGTTGCATCGGGTGGTAGTTCTCCACGCTCACGGAGTACTTGAACTGTCAGTAGCCAGTATATTAGAGCAAGTGCTTTACGTCCTTTGTTGTTTGTAGGTATTATGAGGTCTACAAAAGAGCAGTTGCTGTCCGTATCGCAGAGAGCTATTACAGGTATTCCTTCTTGAGCCGCCTCGCTGAGAGCCTGGGCATCTGCTCTAGGATCTGTTACAACTAATAGATCCGCTTCAATGAAGTTAGGTAAACTAGGGTTAGTTAGCGTTCCAGGTATAAATCTTCCAACTATAGGCTTACAGCCAGTATATGAACAGAATTTCTCTACAGGTTTTTGACCATATTGTCTAGCTGAAACAACTACTACTTTATAAGGCTCATAATTAGCAATCATTCTAGCTGCAAGTCTTATACGCTTATCTATTTTTGTTATATCTAAAAGCGCTAGACCGTCAGGTCTTATCGAGTAGATGAATTTCTCCATGAATTTAGTCTTAATATGAGTCCCTACTCTCACACCTGCCGTTAGATAAACTTCTCGAGGAACCAAAAGCTCTTCCTCTCTTTTACCTATTTCTCCACCTACACCCGGCATTATTATCACCTAATTCTAATTTTAGCCATGCGCGCCGCCTCACCTATATATTCACTTATCCTAATCAATTCGTTTAACTTAGCTATTCTCTCTCCATTGACAGTACCTGTTTTAATTATTGGGCATCTGAACGCCACAGCTAAGTGAGCTATAGTAGTATCTTCTGTTTCGCCCGAACGATGGCTCATCACAGGTATGTAGTCATTTTGTTTAGCGAATTCTATGGTCTCATAGGTGTCTGTAAGAGTGCCTATCTGGTTAGGCTTTATAATAATTGCATTGGCTGCGCCTACTTTAGCGCCTTCAGATAATCTTTTCACATTAGTTGTAAACAGGTCGTCGCCAACTATCATAACTCTGCCTCTAAACTCTTTAGTTAATTTAGCGAAGTTCTCGAAATCTTCTTCGTGAAACGGATCTTCAACGTAAATTAAATTATACTCCTCAATGAGTCTTGAAATATATTCGTACTGCTCTTCAGGAGTTCTTTCCACACCTTCTCTCGTATAAACATACTTACCTTTGTTTTCGTCCCATAAAGATGATGCAGCAACATCAATTCCAACTCTGACTTTTATTCCGCTTTCCTTTTCTACTTCTTCGCAGGCTTTTACAACGATTTTCAGCGCATCTTCATTAGAGAGATTCGCGGTCCAAGCTCCTTCATCGTTTTTCCCTCCAGCGAAATTTGGATCGACTTCCTTAATATACCTCGGCAGGTATCTGTGAACAGTTACGTTAGCTTTAATTGCGTCAAATATGTTAGTCGCTCCTACAGGCAAAACAAGAATTTCTTGAATATCTTGAGCTACTCCTTTTGAGTGTTTTCCACCACCTAAAACATTTCCAAGAGGATAGGGTAATTCGTATGCCATGCTTCCTCCTAGGTACTCGAAAAGCTCTAATGCAAGAGAAGACGCTGCAGCCTTTGCAGTAGCAAGAGAGGTAGCTAATATGATAGCTCCTCCTAGGTTCTCTAGCCGCTCTGTACCATCTATTTCATGAAGCTTACTGTCTATTTCTCTTTGGGCAGTTGCGTCTAGACCAACTATTTCCGGTAGAACTTTGTCGTAAAACATTTTTATGGCATAATCTATACCTCCTGAAGGAAAAACTGCCACCTCATGCTTTCCTGTGCTAGCTCCCGCAGGTACAGCAGCTCTTCCGAAACCATTCTCCGTTATTATCTCGACTTCTACAGTTTCGTTTCCCCTTGAATTGAATATTTTTCTTGCTACAGCATCCATTATATATGTGCTATACATATACATAAGCCAGTTTCCTACCTTAGCCGCTTTATATAATTTTTACGGTTTTCACTAAAGCTACAGCTTAGGGAAACTATATATACTGCCTCTCTAGT
>Ga0180302_10001315_pt1 | contig 11721 bp, 13 predicted proteins | sample GuaBasSediGuay17_FD_121794 | JGI IMG/M metagenome (GOLD analysis project Ga0180302, IMG submission 121794) | Subseafloor sediment microbial communities from Guaymas Basin, Gulf of California, Mexico - Guay17, Core 4571-4, 12-15 cm | ecosystem: Environmental > Aquatic > Marine > Hydrothermal... | reverse complement strand
TTCTTGGGGCCCACTCCGACGTCCGCGCATATGGAGGCGGCGGTAACGTCCTTCGAGGTTACGTAAGGGTACGTTCCGTGGTAGAGGGAGAGAAAAGTTCCTTGAGTTCCCTCTATCAGGACGGTGCCTCCTCTGTCTATGGCTTCGTTGACCTCCTTCGCCACGTCGGTCAAGAAGTCCCGGAGCTCCGGGACCTCCTTGGCTAGCTTAGCAACCCTCTTGACCCGGTCCTCCATGGCCGGGCTGCAGCCGGTCCCAGTGGTCCCTATCTTCTTTCTGAAGTGCTTGCTGCCCACGTCCCTCTGTATGTGCTCGTCGAATATCAAGGCGCACTGCGGATCCAGCCCGATGCGATCTCTCACGCCTAGCTCCTCTACCTCGCTCAGGAACACCTTAGGGTTTACGAGGACGCCAGCTCCTATGAGAAGCCTCGTTTGCTCGTTGATGAACGCGCTTGGAACGTGCCTTAACTTGTAGACCTTCCCCTCGTAGCTAACCGTGTGCCCAGCGTTGGGCCCAACGCCTCCCCTTGCAGCCACCTCGACATCGTCCTTCAAGGCCAAGTAGGATATGATCTTCCCCTTTCCCTCGTCTCCGAAAAACCCTCCGACCACCACCGTGCATGTCAAGGAACAGACCTCCTTACGCTCGTTTTGCTGCCGAAAGCAGCTTCTTCCCGAAAAGCGCTACGGGTGCAGCAGCTAAAAGCAAACTTAGCGGGTTAACAGATTTGGGGTTTACTATCCCCGGCCTCTTTACGGTTATCCTCATGACTTTCGTGGAGTTTCCTAGGATGAAGAGGGCGTAGTCGTAAACGAGCAACCACCTAACGAAGGACCTGCTTATGGCAGCGAAGGACGAATCTTTGAGCTGGAGCGTGTCGACCCTGCTGTTGTTTAAGAATATCGTGGTGTAGCCGTCGATCACCATTTCTCTCCGCACGGTGATGTTCTGGAAGACGAACCTGGACCCGTAGCTGAGCTTAGCGAGTTCTATTGTGCAGTTGCCCACCAAGCCAACGACCATGCCGGATGTAATCATGTAGTAAACGCTGCTCTCGTTCATCACGAGCTTTACCATGTCGGAAAGCATCATCTGGTCTCCGATGCTGCTGTAGTTGACGTAGACTACCGCAGCTTCGCTTGCTATGAGATCGTCTTCGATGACAGCGTAGGAGACGAAGATGGAGGACAAGTTTCCGGCCTTTATTCGCGGAACCTTGGATCCGTTTAGCAAGTACAGCGATGCAGCCTCCCGCAGAAGTATCGGAGCGTAAATCTCGGACTCGAGTATAACCGTTCTTCCAGTGTACTCGACGAAAAACGGGTAGTAGACAGCCAAGCTGTATGGAACATCTATGTAAACAGACGCGTTAAAAATTGCCAAAAGGCCATCAACGATTATCGATCCGTTTTTCACGATGAACGAGCAATTGGCTATCAGAACTTTATCCGTGGTATTCACAACGAAATCTCCGTAGTGAACCGTGGTATGGTTTATCACAAGCGAGAAAAGGTCAATATCTATCTCGTATCCGTTCATGAGGGGCCTGGGAGGTGCTGCAGCGCCGCTTGCAAGCGGCGCTAGCAGCACTAGGGAGGCTACCACCAGCAAGGCGAAGACTCTCTTAAGAGGCATTACCACGAGCACCTTATGACCAACTGTCTAATTTAGTATATATCGTTTAAGCTCTCACGTCATGTCGCCACACACGCACTTCATTTCGTGCAGAATGTCGTATAGTTCTTCGAGGCCGATCTTTCTGGTGGCTGATACTCTAACCATCCTAAGGGCAGGTTGAAAGTCCTTAAGCAGTTGCCAAGACCTCCAAGCCAATTCTGAAGCTTCTCCCATCTCTTCTCTCCTCAGCTCTTCGAGTACGTACTTTTCGTCGTATAGCAACCGCTTCACGTCCACCCTCGTTTCTAGATCGGACTTCGTTACGACGATGTAGTTCGGAGCCCCCAGCCTCAAGCGAACCGTTATGGAGGAGAGCCAAACTCCTATGAAGCTCGAGGGCGAGGAGGCAAAGGAAGAGTCGACCAAGAAAACCGTGTAAGTAGGCTTTCCCTTAGAGAGCTTCTCCACCAAGATCGGGCCCGTGGGCCTGTACACGAAGACCTCCATTTGGCCAGGAGTATCTATGAGCGTGAAATCGGACTTCAGCTCGTTTATCTTCCGGCAGATCTCATCCGATAGCTCCACCATGCTCTCCGAAGCCCGGATCATGGCTCCGTTCGGGCCCAACTTCTCCTTTCGCATGATGTCGCGCAACGTGAATATCGACCTGATGTCGAAGTCCGGTTCGTAGGGCAAGTACTCCACTCCGGGATCCAGGTTGACTAGCTTCACCCTAAGGTCGGTGTTGTCCAGCAACCACTCGTAAAAAGCTGCTACCAGCGTGGTTTTCCCGGATCCCGCCGGGCCTATGAACAAAACATTTATGGAGGAACTCGTAGCTTCACCCCCCGTACTCCTCTGCCATTTGAAGGCCGTAGTTTATAACTGTGCCTACGGCGTCGATCCTTTCCGCGTACTCGCGCATTTTCATCATGTTCACTTGGTAAACCGGCGTGTACACTATGCGCTTTAGAGCAGACCTCAGCGTGAAGACGTTCATCTTCTCCTGCGGGAGCAAAACCCCCACCTGCTTTTCCGCCAGGGACTTCGCGTTGCTTACCCTCTCCGTGTGGTACGGCGTGGGTATCATGAGCACTGGCACACCGAAGTATATGGCTTCTGCCAAGGTCGTGTGGCCGCAGTTGGAGATCAGAACGTCAGCTGCCTTTAGGAACTCGTACCTGTACGGAGACCAGTTGTAGACTTTGAAGCCCTTCGACCTAACCTCGGGCAGCAAGTTGGAGGTGAGCCCCCTCGTCAGAACTACTTGGAACTCGTCGGTGATTTTCCTCAACATGGGCTCGATCTTCTTCGACAGCGCTACTTTCTCGCGAACGGTCCCGTTTATAGCCACGTAGACTAGCGGCTTGTCGGCGTCGAATTCGAACTTCTCTCTGATCTCCTCTTTCGATGGAAGGTCGTCCCTTCTAACGCCCACGATTGGGCCGATGAACTTCACCTTGTAGACGCTCCTCCTGGGGACTTCCAAGTTGAACTTGGAAATCGTGTAGGGAGGAGGGAAGTCCGGCACAAGTATGACGTCGCTGAAGTTCCAGAAGAACGAAAATATCTCTTGTCCAGCTCTCTCAGCGAACTCCTTGATGCCTGTGAGGCCCCTCGAGAGGCTCCTTCTGTGCGGTATTATGAGCTTAATTTGGTTGACTATGAGCAAAGAGGGCTTTTTGTGCAGCTTCGCAGCCACTACAGAAGAAAGCCTGCTGTCGGATATCACGACGTCCGGCTTGTAGTCCGACATTATTTTAAACTCGCCTGAAAGGTGCTGCAGGAAGTTGAACACTGTTGGAACACCCTTCGCTAAGGTCCTCTTGAAGTCGAAGGATCCGTCTTCCTTTATCTCGTACTTTATCGGCGGCTCCATGGCGCATTTGAAGCCGCTCTTCCTGATGAAGTGCACAGCTTCCGAGTAGGAAGAAAAAACAACTTCGTGACCTAGCTCCTTTAACCTCTTAGCTACGGTTAGCAAGCGAGCGGCGTGTCCCAATCCTATTCCACAGGGAGCTAGGTAAAATAACATCTCAGCCCTCAAGTTCCTTCAGCTTGACGGAGCCTCGGGGCTCCTCCTCCTCAAACACTATGGCTTGGAACTTGTATATTTTGGTGTCTTCATCTAGCCAAGCGTCGGGCATCAGACCAGCCTTCATGCAAGCGTAGCTCAGGAACTCCTCCACGCTCCACTTCTGCTCCACAGGAACTTGCGGAAGAAGGAGGCCCTTGTACGATCCCTTTTCAACTATCAAACCGTCTCTTCCGACCCTTATTTCGGACAAGTACTCCTTCGGGCTTCTAACCTTCACGAGCTCGGGAGGGGTCAGCACGCTGACCTCGAAAACCACGCGGTCTAGCTCCTCCTTCCGGAGGGGAGGGAACCTGGGATCCTCGAAGGCAGCGCTTATTGCAGAGTATATCGTGGCTTCCACTAGCGGGAGAACAGGCTCTGGAAAACCTATGCACCCCCTCAGTTCTTTCTCTCCTCCAAGGAACTCGTTTATCGTAACGAAAACTCCCCTCTTATCGTACAGCTTCGAGGGAGTGTCTTCTGGAGGTTTTATCCTCTCTCCGCGTTCTAGGTAACGTTCTACAGCTCTCCTAGCTAGCTTTACGAGAAACGTTCCATCTTCCAGCGTTAAGTCCACCTAAGACACCTCAACCGAGCTTGCTACCCTTTTCAGCACTCTCCTTATGTTTTTCCAGTGGGAACCAAACCAATAAAGCTTTCTGCACCGGCTGCATTCGTAGAAAAAGTCGTAAAGCTCCCTAGTTTTCTCGGGAAGGCGGTCATAAACATCGTTCTTGGAAACCTTCCGTAGCTTTGCGTTACAAACCGAGCATCTAGGCTCCCTCTCTTGGGAGAGATCTATAAGCTTTGAAGCTTGAAGCTGCTTTAGCCAATCCTCTATGGAAGTTCCCTCCATGAGAAGCGCTTCAAATCCCTTCTTCACGGCTTGCACGTACAGCAACCTGTCTTTTGTCAGAAGAACTCTGCTGTTATCCCTCTCTAGGAGCTCCAGGACTTCTTCATCGCTCGAGTTTCCTACGAAGAGCGTATCGTAGCCCAGTATTCTCAGCCACCTAGCCAGCTTCCCCAACATGCCATCTACTACGAACTTGCGCTCTGGCTTCATGGCGAAGCCACTGCTTTCACTACGTCGGTTTTCGTAACCACCCCAACGACCTTATCGTTCCTGTCCAAAACCGGAAGGCCGCTGACCCCGAGGTCTATCATCTTCGAAGCTGCGCTCGCTAAGTCTTGGTCTTCGTACGTGCACACCGGGTCTTCGGTCATCAGGTCGGAGACTAGAGGAACTACGTACGATCTAACGATCTTTCTCCTAGCTTGAACCACCTCTACTTCCTTGACGAACTTCCTACGCCTTATCTGCGGTCCGAAGTTCAGCTCCACGAACGACAGATCCGTTTTCGTTATTATTCCTATTAGCTTTCCTCCTTCAACTACCAAAAGCCTGCTGATCCCGTTCTGAAGCATCAGGTGGATCGCGTGAGTTATGGGGTAGTTCGGCCCTATGGTTATGGGGGGAGCAGACATCACGTCCTTGACGAGCTTTTCTCCCTTGTAGGTTTCAGCGTAGAACCTAGTTACGTCGGTTTTCGTAACTATGCCCAGCAGCTTTCCCTCGCTGTTTACCACAGGAAGAGAACTTATGCCGTGCTTGAGCATGAGCTCTGCTGCCCTTCTAACATCTTGGTTCCGGGATATAACGATCAGCTTCTTGGACATGACCTCCTCGGCTAGTATTTCGTCCAGCGCCCTGGGGTTCTTGGCGTAAGCTATGCTGGTTATGTTCTTCACGATGTCGGTTTTCGTAACTATGCCGACGGGCTTGTCGCCCTCTACTATCACCACGCGGCTTATGCCGTGCTTAAGCATGAGCTTCCTAATGTAAGCCAAGTTGTCGTGGGGCGAGGCAACTGTGACGGGGGTCGAGGCTATGGAAATGACCTTCCTCACGCGCGCCACCTCAGGAAGCTAAAGACCTTAAAAGGTCCCTTTCGGTTAAAATACCAACAAGCTCTCCGTTTTCTTGCACCAGCAAGCAATCCGCTTTGTTTTTAAACATTACTGTAGCTGCTTCCCCCAGATCAGCATCTGGTCCGATTCCAATGATCTCCTCGCTGGTCACAAGCTTGACGCTCCTTTCGAGCAGCTCGCTCAGCTTGCCCATTTGCATGAAGCCCACTGCCTCCTTCGAAGTTATCAGCTTCAAGACAGAAAACGCGGAGGCCATTCCCACGGGCTTCTTGTTCTCATCAACTATCGGGAGCCTTCTGAAGCCGCTGCTAACCATTACTTGCATCACGGTCCTTATGGTAACGTTGTCCCTGATGTAGCAGACGTTCCTAGACATCACGTCTCCGACCTTGGTTCCGCTGATCTTGCCAGCAAAGAACCTCACGATGTCGCCTTCGGTGATTATGCCAACCACTTTTTCCTCCTCGTTTACAACGGGCAAGACGCCTACCTTTTCCTCAAGCATCAGCTCGACTGCGTCCTCTACATCGTCGTATATCGTGATCCTAGGAGGGTTTTCTCTCATTATGAGCTCTACAGGTGCGTTAGCCGCCTTGAAGAAGTTGCCCTGGTACCTCTTCACAACGACTTGGAACTTCGTGCCCCCTCCGAAGTAGTCGACCATGTCCATGAGCGTGACTATGCCTATTAGCTGGTTCGAGCCGGGGCGGGTTATGGGCATCCTTCTGAACTTGTGCTCGATCATCTGCTTGGCCACGCCCATTATGGGAGCCGTGGGCGTGGCCGTGACTACCTTCTTCTTAGCGACTATAGCTATGGTTCCTTCCTTTCTCCTCGCGCGAGAAATACGCTTCTCGAAGTCCCTATCCCTTATATACCGATAACCCTCTCCTCTCCTATACAAAGACATCACCTTATCCCGAGAAGGCCCCTAACCACGTCCTCTCTATCCACTATACCCAAGAGCCTTTTCCTCTCGTCTACAACCACCACCCTACCTATATCGTGCTTCAACATGAAATCGAGGGCTTCTCCAACGGTAGAATCTGGGCTTAAAAACAGATAGCTTCTCTTAAACACTCTAGATATCGTCGGAGGATGCTTAAAGCGTCCCTTGTCCGATTCTAGCTCTATCCTAGTCACTCCTTTATCTAGCAGATCCTTCTGCGTAATTATTCCCAGCACCTTACCTTCCTCAACAACAGGCAGACCTGTAATGCCCTTCTCAACCATCAAGTGCCATACTACAGGTATCCTCTCTTTAGGAGAAACAGTTACAACGCTTTTGGTCATGATCTCCCCTATTTTCTTCTCCTTGAACTTAACGTGCCTATCGGCATACGCCGCCATAACGTGCTCCAATCCAAAAGCTCCGGAGTACGTGTAGTCGGTGGATGTCCTAACTACTGGCGAATACCACTCATCTACGCTGAGCATTCTCCTTACGGCGCTTCTAACATCTTCGTCTTCCCACACTAGCGTCGGGTTGTCGTTCATTATAGTTTTTACTAGAACCTTGGACTTGGTGGAGGTGAGCAAGAGCACCTCTCTTCGGGTTATCGAACCCACAACTTTTTCGCTGGTGTCGACGACGGGAAGGAACCTCAACCCAAAATCTCTGAGGATCGCCCTAGCTCTGCTAGCTAGCTCGTAAGGACCTATTGTAGGGTAGTTAGCGTCCATAACCTCTTTTACCTTCACGGTTCCACGCTCACTCCTCGATTATCCCGTACTCCAAGCGGCACTCTTCGCAAAGAAGCTGATCGTCAACGGGCTCCAAGGAGTCGCTCCACTCTCCGCAGTTGTCGCAGTACCCGGCCAGCTTTTCCTTTATGACGGGCTCCCTGCCCATGGTTTCTATCTTCGACCTCAATATCTCTATGATGCCGGGAGCTACCCTCAAGATGTCTTTCTCGGTGATCATGCCCACTAGTTTGTCCTTGTCCATTACGACGAGCCTTCTGATGTTTTTTCTAGCCATGATCTCCATGGCGTCCAGCAAATCTCGCTCAGGATCTATGGTTATTATCGGAGAGGACATTATGTCCTTTACAGCAACCTCGCCGGGGTTGCGGTTCTCGGCCATAACCCTAACGACAAGGTCCCTCTCGGTGATTATGCCTACGGGCTTTCCGAGGCGTGAAACGACCACAAGGCCCCCTATGCCCTTCTCCTTCATTATTTTGGCAGCTTCTAGGACAGGAGCGTCCTCGCTAACTGTTACTGGTTCTTTGCTCATCACGTGCTTTACTTTGAGCTCTTCGGAGCGAAAGGTAGCGGAAGCCACTGGTAGAGCACCTCAAGGTGTATTATGGTGGGGGCTACGTTATTAGCTTTTTCTATCACCAGAAATTCGAAAGGGGTTATCCTCTTTTCTCGACAATCCTAATACCTCCAAGCGGTAAAAGGAGGAGGAACTCAGACGCGTCGATCCTTTGGACTATCTTCTTCTCCCTATCTTCAAGGTTCTTGCTTAACAACTCCTTTATTTTCTCTACGGCGTCTTCTCTTCTCTTCGTTCCCGGAACCACAATCACGTAATTATCGGTTTGGTTTTCGACGGCCGATACTGGACCTGAAACTAGCTTGAGGAAGCTGTTCTCCTTGACCAAGCCTATGGCCAGCTTTAGAGGCACGTTCTTCACGTAGTTCCTCCGTCCTCTAACCATGAAGGAGCCCTTCGGCAGATACATTCCGGAGGGCGGCGTTTTCGAAACTTGGTCGGCGTATACCCAGTACACGTCTACGCCAGCTAGTCCCTCCCTCCACGCCTTCGAGTAAGAAGCAGCGAAAACTGCTGCTTCGAGCAACGTTTGCTGGCCAGGCGTTCTGCCCTCGCACTTTATGATCACGACTGGAGCGCCGTGTATGTCAGCGTGCATGAAGATGTCGTCCTTCTCCATGTACTTCTTCACGAGAACCTCGTTTTGCGAAGCGTCCAAGCCCGCCAGCACCAAGAAGCCTTCCGAGGAGAAGAAGTGCCTAAACCTCTCGTACCAAGCCCTCCGCTTGAGCAATATTGGGAGCTTTTCCACCTTCTCGACAAACTTCTGCTCCAGCTCCTTTATCCTCTTTTCAACGCCTTCCTTGGCTCTTAAAGCTCCTTTGGCCTTTTCAGCGTACTCCTTAGCTAGCTCGAAGTACCGCTGGGCGTTGCTGGACGGGGAAATCCTGAAGTCGAGCTTCACGCTCTTCCCGTTTAGCTTTACCAAGAGCTCCGCTTTGTTGGGGTTTATCGATTCGACAGCGGTGTAAGGGGCAATCCCCTTCTCCTTCAACTCTCCGATAGCTCGTTGAACTGAATTCCAATCCCCTAGCTCTTCCCGCATCTCCTTTAACGCTCTAAGCAGCTGGTTGAGCGGGTTCAAGTTCGCAAGTATGGCATTGGCCACCTCCCTGTACTTCCTCGACGCTTCTTCCAGCTTCCTTGCGTGCTCCTCCTGCTGTTTCAGCACCAGCTTGAGCTTTTCAATTTCGGCTTGAACGGGAGAGGCTAGCTCCCGCGCTTCGATCGTCGAGAAGTAGTCGTCTAGAAGCTCGTTAAACGTCTTGTAGGACTTCGATTTGTAGCCGGAGTACACGCGAAGCGGAATTGGAGAGAAAGCTACGTAATCTCCGTCCTCTACGTAAAGCGTAGGCTTTAGGCTCCCGCTCTTAACGGAAAGTATGAGGTTCTTAACAGCTTCTAGTACTGAAAGAAGCTCCGAATCGCTTAGCTCCTTAGGGTCCGCGTTTTTGTTTACTCCAGCCGCTGCGCAAGCTTCCTCTGCTAGCTCAGATGCCAAGCCCACCTCAATGACCAAGAACCTAACTAAGTCCTTCTTGGTTTTTCGAGCCATGCTCAGGAACTCTTCCGCCGATAGCTCGGCGGGGTCGCGCTTAGCCTTTAGCTCGTACTTCTCTCCCTTTTTCAGCTCCTTTACCCGTATCCCCGGTTTTTTAACGACGTGCTCTATCCTCCCTTCCTCGTCCAGCAGTAGCATCGCCCCTCCTGAGAATAGCTCGAGCACCAGTCGGTACTCCTTCTTCCCCTTCCTAAGCCGTAGGACAACTATCCTGTCGGTATCTACTTGCTCTATGTCCAGCACGAGAGCATTTCTCAAGGCGTCCTTCAGGAGCTTCACGTAAGAGGATCTTATCGGCTCGAGATCCCTCTTTACCCTGGTTATGTGGATTCTTCTTCCCAGCTCAACGACGAGGTTTGCTTTTAACCCGTTTTTGAGCCTTAACTTGAACAAGAAAGCTAGAGGCTTGATCTGGTACACCTTCACGATGCGGGATTCGATTAAGCTTTTAAGCTCACGTAGGCATGCTGATATATCCAGAGCCGTCATCGAGTTTTTCAACGCTACCGCCTCCGTGATGGTTATGCCAAAGAGGAAAGCTAGCTCCCCAAAGAGCCCGGAGGAGAGGGCTATAACTCAGCTCTACTACATCAGGGTTGCGCTGGGCATAGCTTCTGGAAGCCTCTGCGGCGCATTGAAGATAGAGCACTGGGATGGCTTGACGGTTGCGCTGCTCATCTTCCTACTCACGTACCTGGTATTTAAGAGGCACTACTTCGAGGTCGTGCAGGACAAGAAGAAGGTGTTCACGACGGGGATATTCACGTACCTAGGCTTGTGGCTAGTTTTTTGGATTTTGGTTTACACCCTGCTTTACGGCTGAAGATTTCAGAGATTCTACGGTTTCTGCCACTATCCTCCAAGCTTCGAAGTAGCCGAGGTCGAAGTCGTCGAGCTTTGCCATTTCCTCTATGCTTAGGAGCTCCCTTATTTCCCTAGCTTCCCGAGCGGTGGAAGCATTTACTATGCGGTAGATAGCCGAATATTCATTTTGCTCTTTGAGAGCTTCTACAACACCTTTCAAAGCGTAGTAAACCCCTTTTCCATAGAGACCCATTCTCTCTAGCCTATTTTTCAAGTAATTCTTCAGTCTTTCCTCAGCGGAGCTATAGTTGCCGTAGTAACAATATTTGGTTATCCTCGCTATTTCCTCCTTAATCTCCTTAGTCATCCTCCTCATTTGACACCACTGCTTGGACAAAGCTTATAGACCTAAGTTTTACCCTTGCTTTATATCAATTGTCCCCTAGGGCGGTGGTAGCGGTGGTGCTGAGGGCTGTAATCTTCGACCTAGACCAAACGTTGATAGACACCTTGCCAAGGTTCTACAGGGTGTTCAAGTCCTTGCTAAACGAAAGAGGCAGGGACATTTCTTGGGAGGACTTTCTAAGGGACTACGCGGAAGATACTTTGGACAAGTATATTCCGCCTGGAGAGGATAGGAAAAGCTTTTGGAACGAGTTCCTAGAACGGTATAGCGATGAAAACTGCCCAGATGACAAGGTGATAGACGGTGCTAGGGAAGTTCTAGCGAAATTGAAGGACATGGGCGTGAAAATTGCTGTAACCACCGGCAGGCTAACAACTGTAGATAAGGTAGAAAAGGAGCTGGAGAGGTTCGGCCTTAAAGAGTACGTGGATCTAGTTTGGGCATCCAACAAAAAGTACGAGGACGAGGAGGAGCTCTTCTCGAAGGAAAGAGTTCTCAGGGATATCCTCAAGAAGCTCTCGGTGAAGCCCGAGGAGTGCGTCGTAGTCGGAGATTACTACCCGGACGTGAAATCGGCCAAGTCCCTAGGGGCCTACGCTATAGGCGTGTTGACTGGGCACATGAAGGAGGAACAGCTGCGGGAGGCCGGAGCTGACGAGGTGATAGAAAGCGTGAAGGACCTCTTTAAGGCAGTGGAAAGAATATTTCCGTCGAAGGCCTTCCGCGAGCTCAGCCGCTGAGGTGTTTGCGTGGAGCTGGAGATACTGTACGACAAGACGGCAAAGAACTACGACGAACTCTACGCGGAGGAGCAAAAGAAAAAGTACAGGTACGTCATGCGGGACTTTAAGTGCAACGCCCGGGCCATAGCAGATTTGGGCTGCGGAACGGGCCTCTTCTTTGAGCAACTATCGAAGGTCTCCGGATACGTAGTGGGGCTAGATCCTTCGTTCGAGATGCTCAAGGTTGCTATGAAGCGGCGCAACCACAAGGTGGACTTGGTGCTGGGCTTCGCTGAAGATCTCCCCATCAAGAGC
>Ga0180302_10001314_pt1 | contig 11725 bp, 13 predicted proteins | sample GuaBasSediGuay17_FD_121794 | JGI IMG/M metagenome (GOLD analysis project Ga0180302, IMG submission 121794) | Subseafloor sediment microbial communities from Guaymas Basin, Gulf of California, Mexico - Guay17, Core 4571-4, 12-15 cm | ecosystem: Environmental > Aquatic > Marine > Hydrothermal... | reverse complement strand
GGCAGTATGTCAACGCCGGCTACCTCGCACTTGACGGCCTCCGCCGCCCTTACGGCCAGCTCGGCCAGCTCTGGCGTGAGCTCGTGGGGCTCCGGCCTTGCGCCCTGGGCTATGTTCTTCTTCCAAGAGCGCTCGGAAACCCGGCGCATGGAGGCCACTACCTCGCCTCCCACCACGAACGCCCTTATGTCGTGCGGGCCGTGTGGCACGAACTCCTGCATGTATATCACGCCGTGCTGGAAGGCTACGGCCCTGAAGACCCGCAGGGCCGTCTCCGGGTCGGTTACGCGCACGCTGCCCACGCCCCTTGAGCCGAAGAGGGGCTTTATCACCACGTCCCCGCCCAGCTCCCGAAAGGCCTCTAAGGCGGAGCGGACATCTTCCGTCGCCACTGTCCTCGGGACGGGCAGGCCGGCCAGCTCCATGAGCCATAGGGCCCGGTATTTGTCGGAGCATATCTCTATGGCCTCCGCTGGATTCACCACTACCACGCCCGAGGCCTCTAGGCGCCTCAGCAAGTCCATCCTGAAGATTATCTCCTCGAGAGAGCCTCGCCCGACGGGGCGCACCACTATGGCGTCTAAACCCGAGATGTCCTCGAGGCCGGAAGGCCCGTGCGTTGCTATGGGCCTCAAGCCCACACGGCCGGAGAGCCTCTTGAAGGAGAGGAAGCGCACACGAGCGCCGAGCTTGTTGAAGGCCCTGTATAGCTGTCTTGAGCACCAGGCGCCAGGGCTCCTCGTTAAAATACCTACCTCCATCAGCACGAGATGAGCTTAAGCCCTTAATAAGTGGTGGGCATGGAGGGGAGCGGATGTATGCCTTAGAGCTCGAGGAGCTGGCCTCTAGGGTGAGGCGCTCTGGGGCTAGGAAGGTGCTCATCCAAATGCCCTTCGGGCTTAGGCGTTATGCCAGGGACGTGGCGATGGCCGTGGAGAGGGCCGGGGCCATCTCCATAATCCACGCTGACCCTTGTTACGGGGCCTGCGACCTAGCCCTCTGCGCTGCCGAGAGGCTCGGAGCCGATATGATAGCCCATTACGGCCACGCTGAGATGCCCGGCCTAAGGAGCCCGAGCGATATGGCCATCGCCTTCTTCGAGGCGAGAATGGACATAGACGTGAGCGATGTGGTCGAGAGCGCTCTCGAGCTCCTCGATGCCTACGGCCCAATAGGCGTGGCCACCACCGTCCAACATATTCACAAGCTCCGGGATGTGGTAGAGCTGGCCGAGAGAAAAGGCCATAAAGCGCTCGTGGGGAGGGCTGGAGGACGAGCGCTATACGATGGGCAAGTCCTGGGCTGCGATTACACGACCGTGAGGGAGATAAGAGATGATGTAGAGGCCTTCCTCGTCGTGGGGAGCTATTTCCACGCCTTAGGCGTCGCCATATCTACCGGGAGGCCGACCGTTGTGGCAAACCCGTATGAGGGCCTGGCGAAGAGGATGGACGTGGAGGCCAAGCGTGTATTGGCTAGGCGTTATGCGAGCGTAGAGGAGGCGAGGAAGGCGAGGCTCTTCGGCATAATAATAGGGTTGAAGCCCGGCCAAATGCACATCAACATGGCCTTGAGAACCCGTGAGCTCGTGGAGAAGGCGGGGAGAGAAACTCTCCTCTTGGCGGCCGATGATATAAGACCGGAATACCTAGCCGATTTCACAGAGATAGATGCTTTCGTCAATACGGCCTGCCCAAGGCTGAGCCTTGAAGAGGCTGGAGCCTTCAGGAGACCTCTCCTCACGCCCCCAGAGCTAGAGGTAGCCCTCGGCATATCTAGGTGGGAAGACCTTTGCGAGAGAGGCTGGTTCGCCGCTCCTGGCTCGTGAGAGCTCTCGAGAGCATCCCACCCCACCCGAGGCCACGTGCTATGCTAGAGCAATATACTATACCGGCCGACCTCGCAGCAGATATCCTCTTCTTGGCCGCTTTTACGTTCGGAGATGTCATTGGCAAGCTAGTCCTCGATTTAGGATGTGGGACTGGGCGCCTGGCCATAGGAGCAATCCTCCTCGGGGCAAGAGAGGCCTTTGGCGTAGATTTGGATGGCGAAGCGGTGAAGATAGCCGTAGAAGCATCGAGAAAGCTCGGCATATTCAATAGGGCTCACTGGGCAGTAGCGGACATAAGCGCTGTTAGAGGGCGCTTTGACACGGCTATCCAGAACCCTCCCTTCGGCGTGAGGAAGCGAGGGGCAGATAGGCCTTTCCTCGTGAAAGCGATGGAGACCTGCTCCGTCATCTACTCGCTCCATAAGGCTGGCGAGGAGAGCAGGCGCTTTCTCAAGGCCTTCGTGGAGGAGCTCGGGGGCCGGGTAACGCACGTGATACCTATGAGGCTGAGGCTACCAGCTACTATGCCCTTCCACGAGCAGAAGTTCAGGGAGGTGGCCGTAGACCTCTACCGCATAGAAATGGGAAGGGCCTCCCGCTGAGCGACAGGCTTAAATCTCTATGGCGTAAGGAGCACATGGAGCGAGGTGGCCGGGGTAGCTCAGTCTGGTCAGAGCGCTGGCCTGTGGAGCCAGAGGTCCCGGGTTCAAATCCCGGCCCCGGCCCCACTCTCAACGGCTTATATGACCGCATATCGGACAATCCTCATCTCTCCGGACGAGCACTTCCTCAAAACGCATCTCTAGGCCATCTAAGATGAGCAGGCGGCCGATGAGCGGCCTCCCAAGACCTGTTATGAGCTTTATGGCCTCTAAGACCTGGATAGAAGCTATGAGGGCTGAGGTAGCCCCCAAGATGGGGACGCCCGGCTCCTCTGGCGGATTAGCCTTTATAATACATCTCAAGCACGGCCCCTCCCCCGGGACTATCGTGGTCGCCTGGCCGTAGAAGCTCCTGACCCCAGCGTGGACAAGGGGGACGCCGAGCTCGACACATGCCTTATTCACGATGAACCTCGTGCGCCAATTATCTAGGCAGTCTAAGACTACATCGACGCCCTTCAATATGTCTAGCACGTTCTCCTCGCTCACTTGGGCGGGCAAGGGCTCCACATGGACGTGTGGATTCACCTCTTTTAACCTCTCGGCCGCTGAGAGGGCCTTTGAGCGCCCGATATCCTCTTCTCGATAGAGCACCTGCCTGTTCAAATTGCTGAGCTCGACACGACCTTTATCCACGAGCCTTAAGGAGCCCACGCCAGCAGCCGCTAAGTAGAGGGCCGCTGGGCAGCCGAGGCCTCCCAGCCCTATTATGGCCACGCAAGCCTTCCTCAGTTTTTCTTGGCCTCTCGGGCCGAAGCCCCTTATCCTCATCTGCCTCTCGTAGCGCTCGAGCTCGGCCTCGCTGAACATAGCCCGTCGGCCCCTCGCCCTTATCGAGGCGTGCAGTTAAGGCCTTCTCACCGAGGAGCGAGATGTTTTTATAGAGGGCCTACGGGGGAAGGACGAGCAGGAGGGAGCGGGATGGGCAAGCGCATTCTCGTGCAGCGCAGGGGGCGGGGTAGCCCCACTTTCAGAGCTTCTACCCACAAGAGGGTAGCGCCAGCTAGGTATCCGCCTCTAGATGGCGGCTGGTCTGGCGTCCTGAAAGGCCTAGTGAGAGCGCTCATGCACGAGCCCGGGCGGGGGGCCCCTCTAGCGCTTATAGAGCTAGAAGATGGCCGTGAGTTCTACATACCGGCCGTAGAAGGCGTCTACGAGGGACAGATAATAGAGTTCGGCCCTGGCGCATCGAACGCCATAGGGAACATAGCCCCCCTGGGGAGCATCCCGGAGGGCACGCTCGTGTGCAACGTAGAGCTCAGGCCGGGGGATGGCGGCAAGCTCGCCCGCTCATCTGGTGCATATGCTACGGTAATCGCCCATACGCATGAGGGGACTATGGTGAAGCTCCCATCGGGTGCGACGAAGCTCCTGAAGGACGCTTGCAGGGCCACCATAGGCGTTGTAGCGGGCGGGGGCCGGATAGAGAAGCCCTTCTTAAAGGCTGGCAAGAAGTTCCACTGGATGAGGGCCAAGGGCCACAAGTATCCGAGAGTGCGTGGCGTGGCCATGAACGCCTGCTCTCACCCCTTCGGCGGAGGCCGCCACCAGCACCCCGGGAAGCCCACCACGGTGTCCAGGCATGCCCCGCCGGGCCGCAAGGTAGGCCACATCGCAGCCCGAATGACAGGTCGTAAGGAGAAGAAGACGGTGAGGAAGAAGAGCCGTTGAGGAGGGGCCCCGTCCTCCTTAAATTTTGAACTCTAATCTCTCACGGGGCTGGGCGTGGCCGCTAGTCGTGGGAGAAGGGGGAGGCCTGAGGTCTCCATCATAATACCCACCTACAACGAGGTAGGGAACATAGGGCCCCTGATAGAGGCCTTAGAAAAACTCGCACATTCTATGCCTCTCGAGCTCATCGTGGTAGATGATGGTAGCACGGACGGCACGGTAGAGGTGGTCAAAGAGCTAGCACGTAAATACGGGAACGTGAGGCTCCTCCTCAGGCCGAGCAAGATGGGCCTTGGCTCTGCTTACAGAGATGGCCTTAAGCTTGCGAGAGGTGATGTGGTCGTGCAGATGGATGCTGACCTCAGCCATAGGCCCTCCGACCTGCCCAGCTTGCTTGAGGCATTAGCAGAAGCTGATGTGGTCGTGGGGAGCAGATATGTAGGTGGCGGTTCTCTGATGAGCTGGGGCTTCTTCAGGAGGCTCGTGAGCAAGGTAGCAAATCTGCTGGCCATCTCCGTGCTTAGGCTCGATGTCAGGGACGCCACATCCGGCTTCAGGGCCTGGAAGAGGGAGGCCTTCGAGGCGTGCGTGCGGAGGGCGAGAGGTAATAGCTACGATTTCCAAGTAGAGACCCTGTGCATAGCCCATAGGCTTGGCCTAAGAGTGAGGGAGGTGCCGATTACCTTCGTGGGCAGGGGGAGGGGTAGCTCCAAGCTCGGGCTGAGAGATATGCTCTCCTTCTTGAAGATCGTGCTATCCTTGGTGAGGAGGCCTTAATATCTCCTCTACCGAGCCATATGTAGGAGCACAGGTAAAAGTCCCATGTGCGCTTAAGAGCAAGAAGCCGAGATAGATGAACATGAGGAAGACCACCGATGCCTTAAGCGATGTCTTCTCCTCCATCGCCAAGAGCTTCCCGGACATCAAGGCGGCCAGGGGATTGATGGGCAGGAGATATCTATCGTATATCTGATAGAGGTGGAAGACAGTTCTGAGGGAGGAGAAGAATAAGAGGTTGATGAGCACGTATGCGATGATTAGCTTCTCTTGGCCACCCAGCTTCCTAACGTTCTTTAACCAGAGCAGTAATGGCATGCCTATGGATAATAATGTATAACATGCGTAAAAGGCTAAGTCTTCCAAGATGGCCACGCCCTCATACTTATATACGGATGAGTAATAGCCGATGAAGTTCTCTCCCGTTATATCCATTAGATAATAAATCCAAAACGCTAAAGGGATATTAGCGAGCACGAGGGAGGATACGGCCTTCACGACTTCCGCCCGTTCTAGCCTACGCCTCCAAACCAGCAACCAGAGGGCGAACGTGGATAAGAGGATTGGAACGGCCGTATATTTGGAGAGAGAAGCTAGTGAATAAGCTATAGAGCTTATGAACAAGAGCTTGTCTCCTCTGCGCTCGAGCCAGGCCAAGAAGGCTAGGGCCGATACGGCCATGAAGGAGGCCACTACCATATCGGTGAAGACCACTAAGCTGAAAGTTATGTAATTCCAAGAGGCTAGGAGAGCCGCTATAGCGTAGTTGGCCGCTAGGGGGCCGTGCAGCTTCCTCGCTGTGAGAGATGTGGCGATGAGGCAGACGATGGACGTCGTTAATATGGCAAGCCTGGGCATGGGGCGGAAGAGACAGATTAGATACCAGAGGAGGGGGGGATGGGGAACCCAGGCGTAATCGCTGGGCAAGGGGGTGAGAGGGTCTTTGAGGACTCCATCGGCCAGGGCCACGTAGAGCCACTCGTCCCAGATGAGGTGGTGATTTATGAAACAGGCCCAGAAGCAAGCTACCGGCACGAGGAAGAAGAGATATATGTATTTTTCAATTTTCAAATAGGCCTTCTCCAGCTTGCTCGTGTCCCCCAAGCCCTCCACCATGCTAGGGCTCCCTCTCCAGGGCTGTTTATAAAGCCTCCGTATGGCGGCGAAAGATTAATAAAGAGAGGGAGAGAGTATAGATTGCCATGCCAAAGGAATTCACCTACAAGGGCTACACGCTTGAGGAGCTCCAGAAGATGCCGATGGACGAGTTCATCAAGCTCCTCCCGGCTAGGCAGAGGCGTAGCTTGCTTCGTGGGCTGACGGAGGCCCAACGCATATTGCTTGAGAAGGTCAGGAAGGCGAGGGCGGCCATGAGGGAGGGGAAGAAGGTCGTGATAAAGACGCACGTGAGAGATATGATAATACTGCCCGAGATGGTAGGGCTCACCATCCACGTCTATAATGGTAAAGAGTTCGTCCCCATAGAGATAAAGCCCGAGATGATAGGACATTATCTCGGCGAGTTCGCCATAACCTGTAAGCCCGTGAAGCACGGGGCGCCAGGGATAGGGGCCTCTAGGTCGTCCATGTATATCCCGCTCAAGTGAGGTCGGGAGGGGGTCGAGGCGTCCTATCTCCGCTCTCTCCTGCTCATAGCCATCTTGCTCCTCTCAATGCCCTCTCCGCTATGCCTATTGCGGCTAGGGCAGCCCTTAGGAGAAGAGGCTCTCAAGTTCACGTATAGCTTCCTCATATCCTACGAGAACAGAGGAAATAAGACGTGGTCTCTATCGGAGCTGGACGTGGCAGTAGGCCTATTCTTCAACACATCTTGGCAATCAGTCAGGCTCACATGGACTAATTGGCCTATCAAATATGTCGTGGAGGATGTGGATGGAAATCTTTGGGCTGTCTTGGCCGTGCCGGACATGGAGCTCGAGCCGGGGGAGGAGCTCAATATCTCCGCAAGATATGAGATGGTATCTGCGCCGAGAGAGCCCCCTAACATAAGCTTGGGGAGCTCGGGCTCTCTGTCCGATATACCCGAGGAGCTGAGGAACGAGTTCACTGGCCAGGGGGCCTGCTGGCTCACCGAGGACGAGGAGCTGAGGGAGCTGGCCTTCAACCTCTCTGCGGGGAAGACGAAAGTCCTCGAAATAATCGCTTCTTTCGTGGAGTGGATAGGAGATAACGTGCAATATACTAGCTTTGAAATCCCCCTCTACCCGAACGAGACGTATGAGAAGGGCCTGGGGGATTGCGATGACCAAGCCAACCTCTTCATAACGCTATGCCGTATCATCGGCATACCGGCCTATCTCCAGATAGGCTGTATATATGCTCCTCTAACGTTCTACTACTCAGATATGTTGTGGAAAGGCCATGTAACGATTAATGTCAATCAGATAGGATGGCATGGCTGGGCAGTAGCCTACGTGCCCCCCTGGGGATGGCTGCCCGTCGACCTCACGACCGGTAATATAAAGGCAGACCCATTAAATGCCATAAGGGAAGCCGCTATCTGGCATCAATACGTCATGTTGGCCATGAACATAAAGGAGAGCGATTACGTGGGCGGGACGAGGGCTATGCGAGCCTTCATCATAGAGAACGACATATACATATATGAAGAGGAGAGCATGAAGCTGGTGGGGAAGACCATCGTGAGAGAGCCCGATACGACGATGGCCTACTTGCTCATAGCGGCCGTATGTATCACGACAGCCGTGTGCTTGATAGGTCTCGCCCTCTATTTGACAAAACAGGGAGCACGAGCGCCCTATCAATTACCTAGCGCTTAGAGCGCCCGATATTTCTCATACCAATCGTAGTAGAGCCTCACCATGCTGGGCGTGATGCTCGGTCTCCTCGCCCTTATCGCCTTTATGAAGTCATCCCTCCTTACGGGCCTAGGCCTGCTCCCAGGCCTAAGGGCCTCGCCGGTCTCGAAGAGTTCTCTTATGGCCGAGTAATAGGCGTCCATACAGATATCCTTGATGTCGTTGCCCGTGTATCCTCTCGTGAGATGGGCGAGTTCTTCAAAATCCACGTCTCTAGCGAGCCTTATATCACGGGTATAGAGCTTGAAGAGCCCTATCCTGGCCTCGAAATCCGGGGGAGGGACGAGGATGCGCTTCTGAAAACGCCTGATGAAAGGGGGGTCTAAAGCCCAGGGCTTGTTCGTCGCCCCTATCACATAGACCTGTATCCTCTTCGTCTTATCAAGCAACCCATCCATCTCCCGTAAGAACTGATTACGCACTCGCACCTCTCCCCCGACCTCGTTATTGAACGTCCCAAATAACGAATCTACCTCATCTATGAATATCACGGCTGGGCGCCCAGAGCTGGCTACTTCACGAGCTCTCGTGAAGAGCTTGGCCACGTTCTTCTCCGCCTCGCCAAGCCACTTGCTCATCACGTCTGCCCCAGAGACCTCTATGAACTCGGCATCTACCTCGTATGCGACTGCGCTTGCGAGGAGGGTCTTCCCACAGCCCGGTGGCCCGAATAGGAGGATGCCCCTTGGCCAGCCCAGGGGGAAGAGGTCTGGCCTCATGATGGGATATATTATGGCCTCTTTTATAGCCCTCTTGGCCTCTTCTAAGCCCACTATATCGTCCCAGCTTATCGGCGGCTTATCCCTCTTACCTCTATCTGGCCCATCTGGCTCCTGCCTCCGCACGGGCTGAACGGGGAGAGCTGGCTCGTTGGGCTCGAGCTCTATCTCCAGCTCATGGGGGTCTTTCAGCTTCTTAAGCTCTTCTATCCTCTTCTTATAGACAGCAATTTTATGCTTATACACATCTTTGTTAAAATCAAAGCCATCATCGAGCGCCAGGAGCTTCCTCAATATCCTTATGGCTTCTCCATACATCCTTATGGCTTCATCTACCATCCCCTTCCTATCGAATTCGACGGCCTTGGAGGCGTAGGAGGAGGCTATCCTCTTAAGGTCCCTCACGAACGCCATAGCTCAATCCCCTTATCTTCACCATCCCCTTATCACACAACCACTTCAGGGCAGCTCGGACGTCCTCCTCCGGGACGCCGAGCTCATCAGCACACCTACGTATGTTTAACCTCCGCCCGTTCCGCCTTATGTAATCCATGAGGTTGTTGGCGACTTCCTCAACGCTCATGGGCTTAACCGATGGGGCATCTTCTATAGATACGAATAGGGGGCCTTCCTCCTCGATGGCCTCGGGCCTGGGCTCCGGCTCCCTTGGAGGGCTCGGGAGGCTTTCCTCGAGCATCTCCCTTACCTCCTCCATGACCTCCCTCAATATCTCCGCTGGAATCTCCCTGCTCACCGGCGGCTCCTCAGGCACATCGATGCCCTCCCACTTCGTGGCCTCTAAAAAGGTGCTTATATCACGATAGACGTCCTCTAAGGACGTCTTTAGCCAGGGCAGCAGATTATATAGTGGGCGTGCGTCCTTCCCGATTTTCTGTATATCTGGCCCTATGGTCATCCATATCCTTATGACGTGCTGGCACGTGATGAGACGTATCCTAAGGCTTATCATCTTTGCCTCGATTCGCCTCACGATTTCTATGGCCCAGCGGAGGCTCGTGATGTGATAGGCGTATGTCTCCATCTTAAGCTTCTCCTTCCTCAAGAGGGCCTCTTTACAAAGGCTTAGGTAATATCTCTCTTCTTCACGCATCTTTTTTATGACATTCCTCAGCTTCGTCTCCTTATCGCTTAAGGATACTATGAGGCGTCCTATACAGCTCATCAGCTTCTCGAGCTTACGCTTGGAGAACAACCTCTGACCCCTCCTCAACCTCGATGTCTATTGGGCTCTCCTCCGCCTCATCACTGGGCTTGACCAGTTCAGGCGTCCTCTTCTCCTCTATCTCGGCCTCAAGAGGGGCAGAGGGCCTCTTACCGAGGAGCTCGAGGAGCTTCTCCCTGGCCTCCTCCATATCGTCTCTCTCAGACATGAGGCTCTTCAGGCCCGAGATGAGTATCTTCATGTAAGCGGAGAAGACCTCATCGCTTATCTTTCCCATATCGTGCTCTACTTTCAGACAGGCTATCCCTTTATTCACGAGCCTTATCTGCTCCTTGCACTTCTCGATGAGAAACTCCACTTTCTTGAGGAGGCGCCTCGCCTCACCCTCTAGGAAGCCGATATCTCTCTTGACATCTCTCCCTATCTCGTTCAACGTAGCTGGGTCTATATCTCCTTCCTTCAGGTCGGAGAGGAGGAGCTTCTCACATTTCAGAAGGGCTTCCTTACGGCAGAGGGCATTTACTCTCCTCTTTATGCCCGAGAGGAGCACGATATCCGAGCCATCTATGGAGAAGTTGGCGAGGGCGTAACGCCTGAACTCCCCGTCCCCCATCTGGAGGAGCAGCCAGCTCGTCTCGCCCCTATCGTCCATGAGCACTGATACGACCATGCCTATCCGTCTTCCCCATTCGTCCTTCACCATCTTGCCTATCAGCTCAGAGGGCTCGATAGACCTCATGGAGAACCACCTCCCACTCTCCTGGCCCGGGGCAATGTAGTAGAAGACGGGCCTTCTGGGAGGGCGAGTTCTTCCTCGTGTCTGACGGCGAGCTCCACGCTCTCGAGGAGCTGCCTTGCCTCCTCGCTCATCGGCTCAGAGGGGAACATCTCTGTGAGGCTCATGTCCGTCTCGTTCATAAGCTCCGTGAGCACTTCATCTATCTCGATGACATCGTTTAGGAATCGAGGGACCATCGCCCCCACCAAGGGCGTAATCAGCCTTATCATGCCCCTTATGTCGGATATGCCGCTGGCCACGTCGCCTACCCTCAGCATAAGGCCTATCCTCATGGATATCTGCTCGAAGCAGGCCCTTATTTTATCCATCATCGTTATTATCTTCCTCAAGTTGTATATCTCGTTGGAGAGAGCGCTTGCTATTACCTTATCGCCTTCTCTTACGGCCTTCTTAAGCCTGCGGACTAGGCCCCCCTCCATGGTCTTGAACTTGTTGAGTTCTATCTCCAGGTATCGGACGTCTTTATCGAGCTTCTTCCTCATCCTCACGAGCTTCTCCCTCAGAGAGCCGCCTCTCACCATCAGCCTTATCTTATCACGGAGCCTCAGGCCACCGCCTGCGCTCCTCCGTCCCCACATCCTAGTGAACCTGTCCGTCATCCCGGCCTCACCGTAGGGGTGGGTGAAAGTAACCAAGGCAAGGGGAATAAAGGCTTGTTAAGATGAACATGTCTTCAACAGATATACGTCTTTCCTAATTTCTAATACATCGTGTTCGAGAAATAAATTCGGGAGAGGACAAGGTATATCAAGGCGGGCATGGGGGCTAGGGCCTGGCTTTTCAATACCCTAGTCGGTTTGAGCTAAATCCCCTGGAGCTCTGAGGAGATTAAGGCATGAAGAGGCTGCTGTTGTTCATGGCGGTCGGGGTCGTCGGCTTCTTGGCGTTCGTCATCCTCTACAGGCTATTAGAACCTTATCTATACCTCTTGCCAAAGCTCTTAACAAGCATATGGGCCATCTTGACAGCTGATTGGTTTCTCGTCGGCCTCTTAGGAGCAGCGGTCTTCATAATCGGCCTCGTGGCATGGGCTTATCGTGAGCCCTGGTGATAGCCCTCGGCCAGCTCCTTCAACTTCCTAGCAGCGGCCCTGAAGAGCGAGGAGGAAGATACGTCTATCACGGGCACCATGAGCTTCTCCTTTGTCTCCACGATACGCTGGTATTCCGGCATGAGGGCGAAGCACACGAGGGCCCAGTAGAGACGCCCCTCCCTCACGAGCTCCTTGACGGTAAAGCGGGTG
>Ga0180302_10001313_pt1 | contig 11726 bp, 8 predicted proteins | sample GuaBasSediGuay17_FD_121794 | JGI IMG/M metagenome (GOLD analysis project Ga0180302, IMG submission 121794) | Subseafloor sediment microbial communities from Guaymas Basin, Gulf of California, Mexico - Guay17, Core 4571-4, 12-15 cm | ecosystem: Environmental > Aquatic > Marine > Hydrothermal... | reverse complement strand
TGAGAGGACAAGGGTGTTGGAACTAGAAGAAAGTAGTAGAGTCGAAGTTAAAGGCCTCGGCAAACTGTACAACGAGGGAGTTTTTGAGTGTTTAAAGAGGGAGCACGTAATTGCTATATTAACTAACGAGGAATTCAAGTGGCCCAAGGGACCCTATGCACTAATTAAGCTATCGGGTGAAGTTGTAGCTGAGATAGGAAAATGCAGACTTAAAGTGTTTAAGGAGAGGCTAAGGAGCGCTAGGAAGAGACATAAGGAGTACAAAGTCGTCTTCCCGCCTCTAATTCCTCCTGTTATCAAGCCGTTTAACAAGTTTCGGGATGTCGTGCTCGCGTCTCCTTCTCCAAAAGTTCACAAGTATTTGTTGAAGCTCTTTAATGTAAAGGAGAAACCTAACCTCGGAACTATGCTAGTAGGGTTTAACGATATCATCGACAGTAAGCTCTAACGTCTAAGGAATTAAAGACACAAATTATCAAACTTTATTTAAGAGTCTCATAATCTCTTTGTTGGGTGATAGTTGTGGTGTTGTACGTCGTTGGGCATAAGAAACCTGACACAGACTCCATAGTTGCCGCTATAGCTTATGCTGAGCTCAAACGAGCTCTTGGAGTTGAGGTTGAACCTCGTAGAGCAGGTGAGTTAAACCTTGAGACTAAGTACGTAATGGAGAAATTCAACGCGAAACCTCCTGAGTTAATGGAGAGCGCTGAGGGCAAGGAATTAATATTAGTGGATCACAACGAACCTTCACAAATAGTCAACGGATACGAAAAGGCGAAGATAAGGGAGATAGTTGATCACCACAGACTAGGGGGACTCATAACTAGTGAGCCCATATTCGTCTACATAGAGCCCGTCGGCTCAACTTCAACTATAATTGCTAATTGGTTTAAGGAGAAAAGTATCGAGATAGATAAGACGTTAGCTAGTCTCATGCTCTCAGCCATTCTCTCGGACACAGTCATATTCAGGTCTCCGACTTGTACTGAGAAAGACAAGAGAACAGCTAAGGAGTTAGCCGTAATTGCTGGAATAGAGAACTTAGAGGAACTCGGGATAGAGATGTTCAAGGCTAAGTCAAGGTTAGCTGAGAAGAGTGCTAGAGACATAATACTGACTGACTTTAAGGAGTACACGTTTAAGACCATGAAAGTTGGCATAGGACAAGTTGAAACAGTTGATTTATCAGAGCTTGAACCGAGAGTAGGCGAGATCTTAAGGGAGATGGACGCGATAAGAGGAGAAAGGGGTTATGGTATGCTAGTGATGATGTTAACGGATATACTAAGGAGAGGGAGTTTGCTCCTTTACAGCGCTGATAGAAGAGAGTGGTTCCTCGACGCCCTATCCGGCATTAGGATGGAACGAAGAGGAGACAGAGTATTCTACGCGCCAGGGATAATGAGTCGAAAGAAGCAAATTGTACCCCCCTTGTCAGAATACTTTGAAAAGTGAAAGTCCTAACTTCAGCCAATACTCCCTCGCCACATCTCTAATTTACAACATTCTAAAGTTATTTTGTATTTGTTCGAAGTTGTAAAATCAAAAAGTTGGTAAAATTATATTTCAGCGAAATCGTTAAATATATGCTTTTGTTTCTAAAAGACTATCAGATAAACGGTAGAGATGATGTTTCAACGGCTAATACCGTGGATGGTTTACGTTAAAGGTAGGGACGTATGCGAATTCTACTTAACCGTTGAGAACGCTCCCGGTAAGTTGAAGGAAGCTCTCGAAGTCTTCGCGAAATACAAAATTAACATACTCCACATAAGCGGTCACACAATGCTTGATTGGAGTAGGGCTCCTGTGTTTTTGTTCGTCGACATAACTGACAAAGTAGACCACCTAGAGCAGATCAAGAAAGAGTTAGAGTCAGTGACCTCAAGTCCTGTCTACTACAAACTAGCTAACGTTAAAGGCTTCATGATAGACGAGTTTACCTTTCCACTGTGCACTCTCCCTGGGCTAAGATCCATCATAATACTTGAGAATGACTTCGTAGGCATGTTGAAGGGAATTTACGAGAGGATGGGAGATATGGGCAGGATGTTGTTCTTCAACATAGCTTACTTTGGAGGAGCATCTATGGCTGAATACTTACTTAAGAGGTTCGAGCTAAGGGGAGAAGAACTAGTCAGAGAAGTTCTCAAAATATATCAAGCTAGCGGTTTAGGGAAGATGGAACTAGTTAGCTACGACCTTAAGAGACCCTTCATTGTACTGCGGCTATACGACTCTATTGAGTGCAAGGCTTTCAAAGGACAGAGAGAACCAGCAAGCCACTATGTGAGAGGTCACGTAAGCGGTTTACTATCGAGATTATTGGAAAGAGAACTGCTAGCTACTGAAGTGAGATGCATCGCTCTTGGTGATTCATTCTGTCAGTTTAACGTCAGACAAGCACAAGAACTAGAGTCATCGTTGTACTTTAGACGCGTATAACTTTTCATAGGACCAGCAACCGTTTAACCAAGCTTCAAATTCCTAGTTGTAGTTTACCTGCCTTCAAATCTAAATGAGATCAAAAAGCTTAGAACTTAGAGTTTAAATATCGATGGAAAGACCAGAGAGATTATGAAGTTAAAAGTCGTTGCCTTCGGGAACTTTGTAACTAGGGGCACTAGCGACTTTGTCCCTCCACACCTGACGTGGACTTTTGCTTTAGAAAGAATACTAGATTCGTGGCTTGAAGAAGGCGTTACGGTGATCAACGTTGGAGTAGGGGGTAATACTACAGAGGACGCTTTAAAGAGGATAGAAAAGGATGTCTTATCTGTAAACCCTGACTTAGTGTTAGTAATGTTCGGTTTAAACGACAGAGCTAGAGTACCGCTTGAGAAGTATAGGAAGAACTTGACGAAGATAGTCACTATCTTGAAGAGGAGAGGCATAGAACCCATATTAATGACTCCTAACCCAATAACTGAGAACTACTCTAAAGGTAGAGGTTACAAAGAGTACCTCATAGCATCGACTAGAACTCGCAACTACGCTGACGTCGTGAGAGAAGTAGCTTGGAATAAGTATGTCTCGTTAATAGACATCTACGACTTTTTCACTAGGAATCCCCAACTCCAGAAGTTCGTGCCCGATGGAGTACACCCTGATGCAGTAGCTCAATCAGCCATGGCGTCATTTATAGCTAAACACGTGCTCAGTCATTTAGGAGTCGACGAATTCCCAGAGACAGAACTAATAGGCTTTATCAAGGTTTATGAAGACGGCAGACACAACGCTTTCACAGACCTAGTAGAGTGGAGAGGAGAGTACTACGTCGCCTTCAGAAACGCGTCATCACACTTCGATCCAACTAAAGCTGATGGAAGGATATTCATCGTGAAGTCTAAAGACCTAACGAACTGGACTAAAGTCGGAGACATTCACGTAGAGGGGTGGGATAACAGAGACCCTAAGCTATACACGCTCAGTGACAAACTGTACTTGTTTACCCAATCGTGGAGTCCTGAGGAGAAAACTCATAGAACTTTCATGTTCTATACTCAGGATGGTTCAAAGTGGGAAGGACCTCACGATTGTGGCGAATACGTCTATTGGAGACCTAGATACTTCGCTGGATACACTTACGTAGCTGCTTACAGAGGTTGGAAGGGAGGGGAAGAGGGAGTAGTCCATCTATTAAAGTCTAAGGACTGCGCCAACTGGGAACTAGTGACCATCATGGCTAAGGGAGATTACGTTAACGAGACAGACTTGTTCTTCATAGATAATGAGGCTATAGCTTTCTCGCGAAGAGAACGTGGAGCTAGAACTACCTTAATGCTCAAGTCCAAATACCCATTCACTGAGTGGCGCTCAAAGGAGTTAAGTGAAATAATTCAATCTCCAGCGATACTTAAACACAGAGGAATGACTCTCTTAGCCGGTAGGTACGTTGATAAAGAGCTCAAGAAGCCATCGAAGACGGCTTTATTCACACTCATCAACGGAGACGTAAGGCTCATCTACGAGTTTCCAAGTGGGGGAGACAACGCTTATCCTGGACTCTTAGAAGTCGGTGATGGACTAATAGCGGTTAGTTACTACTCATCCCACGAGACTAAGAGTAAGACAACAGCCAACATTTACTTAGCAATTTTGTCTATAATTTAAACCCTTACATGTAAGGGTTTAGTAAGGTTTTTATATTTCTCACCCACTAAACTATTGAGACCATGAGTGAAGATGAAGTTGAGAATTTCATAAAAGAAGCTGAAGGACAGTTAGAGAGCAAACTGGAGGAGTTTAACAACTCATTAAGTTCGCTCTTCGAGAAATTAGAGAAAGAGCTAGATGCCCTCAACGAAAGACTCAAATCCCTTCCTCGTAGACGTGAAAGCCTAGCTATAGCCCTTAGAGAGTTAAAGTCGTTAAGAAGGAAGGCTTACGCTGAAGTAAAGAACCTGATAAATACAGGTAGGCTTGAGTTCAGAGACTTAACTTGGAAGATCAGAAGGAGAGCTTACGACTTGAGCAAAGGATTAGACAGAGAGAATAGAGAAGAGCTATTGGAGAGAATTGGAGAGTTAATCGACGAATACTCAGATAGATTTGACGACATGATCGATGAGTGGTCTGACAGGTTAGACTATTTCACTGACATGCTTAGCGACTTAGCGGACAAAGTTAAGCTATACCTTAGAGGAGAACTCAGGTTCACTCCTCTCGTAGACACTATTGCCATAACTTCAAAGGCAGTCAACGAGGCTATGAAAGAGTTTAACGAAGTCCTCAGGATGAAAATGCGAGAAGTCGATGAGGCCTTAAGGAGACTTGGAGAAACTATGGGCAAGCTATTCGGAGGAGAATACGGGAGGAAAACTTGGGGTTCCGAACCTACACTAGTAGTCTCCTCAATAAGGCTACCCAAAAAGGACATAGACCTTATAGACTTACTAGTGGAAGTCGGCATATTCAGGAGTAGGAGTGAAGGAGTTTCATACTTCACTCACAAAGGGATAGAAGCTAGCAGAGAAGCCCTTGAAAAACTCAAAAGCAAACTTGAAAGCATAAAGAAGTTACAAGAAGAAGTAAAGAGAGAAGCTGAACGAATGTTAAAGGGAGAGAAGGAAGGCGGTGAGGAAGAAACTCACACTAGTTAAATTATTCAAGTACTGAGCGCATGAGTGAGGGAAAAAGTAAATAAAGTCAACTTAATAGTTGTTTTATAATCAAAGCCTTTTATCGAGCGCTACTTAAGAGGATCTCTCGAGTCTAAACATGAGAGCAATAGTACTCGTTACAGACAACGCTATAGTGGAGAGCACAAACGTAGCCGTAGCCATCATCATTAATAGGGCAGCATGCGATATCTCACTAACTCCTATTATAACCAAACTAAGAAGCCACACAACGACAAGGGCTTTCAGTAACGTTGGGACACACTTACGAACATACCTCTTAAACGGCAAGAGTAAGAGGAGAGTCAGAGGAGCGAAGTACACTAGCCCTATTAACCAACTAACTACGAAACCCGTGACTACTATCGCGACCTCTGGGTTAGTTGAAAAGGTTTCGTAGACCGCCGAGGATGCTTTTAATATTTTTATTAAAGGATATATGAGCGCTTTAGTTACGAGTTTCAACGGCTCATTTCTCTCTAAGAAGTTCGCTACGTCAGTACTAAATGAGTAGTACCAAGCATTGAACACTTCCATGAACTGAGAACCAGCGAATGTAGAGTAAACCTTGGAGCTCCTGAACTCCCTTAACGTCTGAACTTCAGGCGCCAACTCAGAACCGAACGTGACTGTAGCTATTATGCACTTCTTTTCTTCTACAGTGAACGTCACAACGTTACTCTTACACCCTTTATGTATTTTATCTCCAGCCCAGTGAGCCACTACTTTATAGGTACCCTTTCTATCAGGAGTTATAGTTAGAGTGAACTTACCGTTAACGTTAGTCTTAGCTGTGTAAGTACTTACTGACCCATCTGGCTTAGTAATGTCTATTTTTATCGCTATGTTAGCCAACGGAGGTTTGAGTTGACCAGATATCGTTATCGACTTACCTTTCTCTATTTTAGTAGATGAAAGCGTTAAGGTTAATGACGTGGACTTCTTAGTCACAATAAAGCTTGGATAAGGAGTAGGACTTTCAGCTCCTGCGTACTCTTCGTCACCAGGCCATGATACTTTGACATAATGCTTTCCAATTCTACGAGTCTTGAGTTTAAACGTGAACTTTCCATCAGTGCCGCTCTTAACTTCGCCTACTTTAATCCACCTGCCTCCTTCTGGCATTATGAAGACAGATACAATGCCAACTCTAGCTGGAGTTATCTGACCAGATATCGTGACTTCACCACCTATCTCAGCCTCAGTCGGGGAGACTTGAACCGATATAGAGCTAGACTTCTTAGTAACGGGTCCTAACACTAATCCAGTAATGATTCCTGAGATTAACTCTTCAAGGTTGAAGTTCAGAGTAGTGACCTTCCCAATTTCAACCCGAACAGTCTTAGTCTCAGGACTATAACCTGGAGCTTCAGCTGTTACGTTGTAAGTCCCAGTGAGTAGACCAGCCGATATCTCGTAATACCCATTCTCATCTGTTTGTGCAGTTGCAGTGGGCACGCCCATGAGCGATATCACCCTCACTGTAGCGTTCTTTATAGGCTTGCCTGTAGTCGCGTCTTTGACATAACCCTTTAGGATCCCTGAGGGGAGTTTTATCAGTTGGAAATTGACAGTAGTAGTCTCACCAGCTATTACCTTGACGTTTGTCTGGGGAATAGCTTGATACCCCATCTTCATAGCTGATACAGTATAGGTACCAGTTCCTAAGCCGCTAGTTATCTCATAACGTCCTTCCTCGTCTGTCATAGCGTACCCGTAATACTTACGGTCAGTAGACATCGCAAAGACACTGGCGCCCTTAACTGGCTTCCCCTCCTGATCAACGACGCGACCGACTATTCTACCAGACTTCTCTAGTGAGAAGTTCACGTCTTTAGTGACTTCGCCAGCCTTGACTTCAACTCCCGACTTCGTCGCTGGGATTACGTACCCCTCAGCCATCATCACTGTTACGTTATAAGTTCCAGTGTCGAGTCCTGTCGATATCTCATAATATCCGTTAGAGTCTGTCATGGCGTATCCGTAATGCTTCATGTCAGAGGATGTAGCTACCACCATAGCCCCTGCTACTGGTTGTCCCGTGCTCTTATCTTTCACGTATCCGTTGATGACTCCAGAGACTTTAAGGTCGAAGTCTACGGTTGCAGTCCCTCTAGCCTCTAGTCTAATTCCAGTTTTGTTCATCGAAATGTGACCTCGAGCGTAAACTACTCCAACAGTGTAAACTCCAGCGCCTAAGTTAGTGTTCAAAGTATACCTGCCCTCGCTGTCAGTGAAGGTCGTGTCACTGTACTTTCCATCCTCTGAAATTGCTATGACAGTCGCGTTGACTATGGGCTTTCCAGTAGCGGCAGAACGGACAACACCCTTTATGACTCCAGAGAGCTCGAGGACGAAATTTACATCTTTAGTCTCCTCTCCCTCTTTGACGTAGACGTTAACTTTAACCGTTTTCAAGTAACCCTTAGCTGTCACCGTTACGTTATAGTATCCTGTAGCTAGCCCTTTATCTATTCTATACCTGCCCTGTTCGTCTGTGACAGCATAGCCGTAACCGTATTTGCCCACAGCCTCGACTTTAGCACCCGCTATCGGGACGTTCTCTGCTGATAAAATCACTCCGCTGAACTCTTCCTTCTTCAAGTTAAACTCTGTTATGGAAAGGGGAATAGCTGAACTCATTAATGTTAGCAGAACTATCAGAGCTACAATCCACCTGGCCCCATCAATGTTCATGGTAGAAGAAAAATAGTCATTTTATATAAACTTAGCGTGAGCTAGGATCTAGAAAGGAGTGGCCAAGCAGTAAAGTATTTGTTGCCAAGCTTTAAATAACAATTCTAGGTAAGAATTTGTAAGCGTGGTAATATGAATAGGAAAGTGTTAATTTATTTATTAATATTAGTGTTGGTGTTTATAGGCACCAACGTCTCAGGAATACAACCATATAAACTGGTAGTAACCACGGATAAAGAGGGTTATACTCTAGGTGATGTTATAACTATTAAAGTTAAAGTAATGCTCGGCTCATCACCTGTCAAAGGAACCATAGTGGGGATCGAGTTAAGAGATCCGAAAAAGAACCCAGTCTTATTGATAATAAGGCGTACCGATGAAAATGGCACAGTTCAAGTCTCAATAAAGACTAATGAGAAGTGGCCGACGGGAAAGTACGTCGTATGGGTAGCTCTTTCGGGGACTAAGTTAAAGGCCACCACTAGCTTCTTCTTGGTGGGGTTAGGACCTTATGAAAGGATGTTCATAGTGTCTGACAACAACGGACTGCCATTAGTAGGAGCTAAAGTGATAGTTCTCACTCCAGAGTATGAAAAGATAGCTGAGGGCATCACTAAGAGCGACGGAATAATTTCATTTAACCTAACTGTCGGGAACTACATAGTAAGAGTTCTCTGGGGAGGTACTATGGTCTACGAAGAGACGCTATCCATAGAACCTATACAAGTCAGGTTCACGTTAAACTGCACCGTTTACAGCCTAAAAGTTGTTGCAGTAGAAATGCTCACGAAGAGACTATTGATCAAGACTCCAGTTAGCCTAGAGCTCCCCAATGGAACAGTGATCAAGGCTTTTACGAATGAAGTAGGAGTCGCTGTGTTCCGCCAAGTTCCCAAGGGGACACACAGGCTCACAGTAGCGGGTAAGGTAGTAACAATAGTAATCAGCAAGAACACTGAGGTCGTTGTAGAAGTCGAACCCTCATGGCTGTGGATACTGCTAGCTATAGTGATCATCATAGTGGTAGGCGTAATTTACGTGATCATAAGTAAAAGGAGAAGGTAGCTCTCACCTTCGCTTTAGCCTAACCACGGCCACTAAGTTTAGTACTATAGCTACTAAGAGGACGATTACCCCAACGATGAGGACGAGTTCTCCTACATAGTAGATGCTAAAGGTGATGACTACGTTCTTGTCTAAGCTAATGCTCTTAGACATTACAGCTCCTAGACTCATCACCTTAACCTTATAGTCGCCAGGAGGCAGTTGAGTAAACACGCAAGTACCAGTAGCGTTTGTCGTAGCTTCAATAGAGAATTCCGCGCCCTCTAAGACTACGACTGCGGGAATTGGAGCTTTAAACATGCTGGTGAACACTTTAACTGTTAAGTCGAAGACCCCTAACTTTTCATCAATTCTAATACCAGTTTTCTCGACCTTGACCTTCTCTTCTCTAACTACGCCTCTCCACGAGATTCTCACCGTATAATTCCCGACAGGAAGTTTTAAGCTCAAGATCCCGCTATCGTTGGTAAAGCCCCTAGCAAGTAACGTCTTATGATTGTAATATAGCTCTACTAAGGCGCCAATTATAGGCCTATCAAGTTGATCGGAGAAAGTCACAGTTAGTGACTTCCTAGTCAGTAGTACGCGCACTCTCCTCTCACCAGATTCAACACCAAACATTAACACGTACGTGTCGTTCTCTAGTTTGTAGGCAAAGCTAACTATTTCATCATCTACTAACACGACTACTTCGCCTATTTCAACATCGTACTCTCTTAACACCTTCTTTGGAACTCTAAGCACTACCACATCGCTATACCCTACTGGTACCCCTACAGTGAGTTCAATGAGCCCTAGCTCACGATTAAACTCTCCCCGAACACTTAGCTTTGAACTATACTCAAAGTTCACATCTTTAGCTAAAGTTAAAGTTCTTCTTAACTTCTTCACACTCACGCTAATCACTTTAACGAATCCATTGTAGTTCTCGTTGCCAGACCAAGAGACTTTTATCACGACGTTACCCAAAGGAGGAGCCCAAGTAATCGAGAAACGCCCCTCTGAATTCGTCTTAACAGTTGACAGCATAATCCACGGTCCATTATTAACGCTATACTCAATTATCACTGGTATGTCAGGGAGAGGGGGCATTAGACTACACTCTAAGGTTAATTCCTCTCCAACTCTTAGTTCTCGCTTAGAAACGGTCAAGAGAACGCTGACGTTAGCCTTTAGCACTGTGAGCTTAACTACTCTACTAGTAGCACCGTAATACTCATCGCTCCCAAACCACCTAACCCTTAAGAAGTACGTTCCAACTTTAGGAGGACACCACGAGTAGTTGTACGAGTTATTAACTACTCTAGTTGTCGCTATAGGAGTCCAAGTTAAGTTGTCAAGCGAGTACTCAATCCTCACATTAGTGCTTATGATCTCGTTTACAATTATCGAACCGCTTATGACTACGCACTCTCCGTAAACTATTTCGTAGCTCGATAAGTCTACTTGTATTGAACTGGACTTCTTAACCTTAGTAGGTGGAGGCTGAGGCTTAGTTACAACAAAGGTACAACTACCTCTATAGCTATACTCGATTCCACTAATAGTTGCTATAATAGTCCACTCACCTAAAGGTACACTTGGGCTCAACTTAAAACTCTTAACTACTTTACCACTAGCATCAGTATACTCGGGAGGAAGAGGAAAGCCTCCACCTCTCGGATCCTTAACTTCAAACCCTACGAGACAATTCGCATAAGGTTCTCCGTCCTTTTTGACGATTACAGTCACTATTACGTCTTCTCCCGGGGTATAAGTCGACTTGTTAGTAGTAATGTCGATTGTAATATTGTTTGACTGTCCAATCTTTACGGAAGCTAGGCCTATCACTAATGCCATCAGCGCTACGACGACTACCTGCCTCATTGAGAACACCTGAGTTGAGTGGTCACTATATTGTGACTCGCTAGATATAAAAAAGTCTTAGCTTGAATAAATTTTTCACTCTCTACTTGCTATAGTGTTCAAATACAAAATGCAAAGCTTAAGGAACGAAACTCTCATTTAACTCGAAACTGAAGTACGTGACTTCTCACTCTTAACTTGATGATAAAATCCTCAGAACTTCGTCCCTGAGGAATTTAAAGTACTTAAACTTCCTAAATAGGGCAATTGTAGCCATCGCTTGAGTGAATAGGGCTAGTGAAACTGAAACTGGTGTCAATCTTATTCCCCAAGGCGTGTAGTTGAGGATCAACCCAATTAACGGCACGACAGCTAAGCTTAAGCCAAGAGATAAAGCAAGTCTTTCCAACGCCGTCAAATCTTCGTCCCTAGGGTAAAGAGCCTCAATTAACGCGTGTCCCGGGAGGAAGAGAACGTAGGCTGAGCCTAAGACATACCTCACGAGGATTATGGGCCATGTCGTGATGTTGAGTACTGTAATGACTAACGTAATGAAGACTGTAACTGTCGTCAACCAGAAGTCTAAGGCATAGAGCGAAGAGACGTACTGACTTAAACTCCTGATTCTGGGGTTTATTATTCGTAACCTTATAACGCCTTCGTCGTCCATTTTCAACAAGAGCTTTGTAAGCTTTACTTCTTCACTCTTAAAGACTAGCTCATACGCTTCTCTCGCCCTGACGACGCTCCTATTAGACGTCAGTTTAATTATTCTCTTCCTAATTCTGTCCTCGTTAAACTCGCTCATGGAATCTAAGTTTTTAATACATAAAGTCTATTTATAACCAACGCACATAATAACAATGTGAAGTTCCATAGACTCCTTCGTCTCTGTGTATGTTTACTCGTCTTAGTCTCACTCACAGTTGTAAAGCTAACTTCTTTAAAACCCCAAGAACTCACAGTTAGAGAGGTCAGAAAGACGATCTATGAAGC
>Ga0180302_10001310_pt1 | contig 11737 bp, 15 predicted proteins | sample GuaBasSediGuay17_FD_121794 | JGI IMG/M metagenome (GOLD analysis project Ga0180302, IMG submission 121794) | Subseafloor sediment microbial communities from Guaymas Basin, Gulf of California, Mexico - Guay17, Core 4571-4, 12-15 cm | ecosystem: Environmental > Aquatic > Marine > Hydrothermal... | reverse complement strand
GGAAGCATCGAGTGGTCGTCGCGACTAATGACATCGAGTTGAGGAGGAGGCTGAGGAGGCTGGGCGTTCCAGTTATATTTTTGAGGGGCTTTGACCACCTTGAAATCGAGGGGGAAGTGTACTAGCTTGGCTGAGCGTAACTTTTTTATGATAATGTTGTTTAAGCCATTTGAGTCTGAAGGTTAATGGGGGTTCGACGAGTGTACTACCTTCTTAAAGTCCTTGATGTCGTAAGGATTCCACCTAATAGGTTCTCTGAGCCTCTTGAGCAAGTTGCAATGGACATTTTAAGGGAGAAGTATGAGGGATTTATTGATAGTGAACTTGGAATAATAATTGCAATTTCAAATATATCCGTCTCAGAAGTCGGAATGATCGTTCCCGGTGATGGAGCTACTTACCATGAAGTGACTTTCGATGCGATTGCCTTTCTACCTAAAGTTCAGGAGGTTGTCGAGGGGCAAATTGTTGAGGTGACTGACTTCGGAGCTTTCATGCGGCTTGGACCTATTGACGGTTTAATTCACGTTTCACAGGTGATGGACGACTACATCGTTTATGACAAGAGGAGGGGTGCATTGATGGGCAGGGAGTCGCAGAGAATTCTTCAGGAAGGCGATATTGCTAGGGCTAGAATAGTTACCGTGAGCATTTCCAGTAAGGGTGTTAAGGTCGGCCTCACAATGAGGCAGCCATTCCTCGGTGTAACGACGTGGATTGAAGAGGAGATAAAGCGGGTTAAGGGTGAGGTCGAGGCTAAGGAGAGTTGAGGAGGGGCTGTGATTGCCTAGGAGAGGTTTACCGTTCAAAGCTTGCAGGAACTGTCACTACTTAGTTGAGCCTGAAGTAGATGTGTGCCCTAACTGTGGATCTAAAGACTTCTCTGAGTACTGGAGGGGGCTTGTGATAATTTTAGATCCTGAGTCTGAGACCGCTAAAATACTCGATAAATCTAAGCCTGGCAGGTATGCCATTGAAGTTCACTGAAAATTTCACTGTATTGAAGTGCTTGAAGCTTGTTGAGGAGTTTAGGAGCGAGTTTAAGCGCCCATATGGCATTGTCATCCGAGGCTCTGATGAATCTGTGACTAAAGAGTTGATTAGCCTCGTTAGGGGGCGGAGGCCGCCTAAATTTGTGGCTGTGGGTGATAGGGTTACCCAGTGGATGTTGAACTTCAATTACACTCCTGACCTCTGTATAGTGGATTTCAGGGTTGGGCGTAAGCGCTATGAATTCAAGTATGATTCTGAGCTTTTCGATGGAGCATTTAGGGTTAGCAATCCTGCAGGATATATTACTTGTGAAGCTTGGCTAACTATTCAGTACGCTTTAGCTTTACGTGGGAAGTACTTGATTGTTGTTGATGGGGAGGAGGACTTGCTCGCCTTACCTGCAGTCTTATGCTCTCCCCTCAATTCTATCGTGGCTTTTGGGCTGCCTGGAGAAGGTGTGATGGCTGTTCCTGTTGATAGTAGGGCTAGGATGGAAGCTTTTAAGTTGCTGAGCTTTTTTGAGCCTGCTTAGGGATGAAATTAATTATATAAGTGGGATTTGCACATCACATGAAGAGGTGGTATATACTTATGGCTGGCGAGGAATTTCGCATTGAAGTTGTCGAAAAGCGGCCGAACCCCCTGCTGAATAGGCTTGAGCTTGACATTGTAATTTACCATTTAAGCGGAGGCACTCCATCGAGGTTTGAGGTTAGGAAGGCTATAGCTGAGCAGTTTAATGCTCCATTAGACTGCGTCATAATTAGGCGGCTGATCACGGAGTATGGTATTGGGAGGACTAGGGGGCACGTTCACGTCTACGAGTCTCCTGAGAGGGCTAGGGAAATAGAGCCTGAGTACTTGATAGCTAGAGACATGCCGCCGGAGGAGAAGGGGGAAGCTGAGTCTGAAGAGTGATGGATTGAGGCGCTCATAATGCTAATTTTAGGGATTGAGTGCACTGCGCACACTTTCGGCTGTGGAGTTGCTTCTTCTGATGGGGAAATCTTGGCTAATGTGAATTCCGAGTATATTCCAGATAAGGGTGGAATTCACCCTAGAGAGGCTGCACGCCACCACGCTAATGTTGCTCCCAGCATTTTAAAGTCGGCTTTGAGTAAAGCTGGAGTTGAAATTGAAGCGGTTAATGGCATTGCCATATCGCTTGGCCCTGGACTCGGCCCGTGCTTGAGGACTGGAGCTACTGTTGCTAGAGCTTTGGCAGCATACTTCGAGAAGCCATTGATTCCAGTTAATCACTGTGTTGCCCATATTGAAATTGCAAAGCTGATATGTGATGCTGAAGATCCGCTCGTAGTTTACGTTTCGGGTGGAAATACCATAATAGCTGCTTATGCTGGAGGTAGGTATAGGGTTTTTGGCGAAACGCTTGATATAGCTCTTGGAAATTGCCTAGATGTTTTCGCTAGGAGAGCTGGGCTACCTCATCCAGGTGGGCCTTACATTGAGAAGTTGGCTCGCGAGGGTGAGCGCTTCATCCCTTTACCATATGTAGTTAAGGGTCAGGATGTTTCATTCTCAGGACTTCTAACTGCTGCGCTGAAAAAGCTTGACGAGGGTGAGCGCTTAGAAGATCTCTGCTACAGCCTACAGGAAGTGGCTTTTTCTATGGTTTGTGAAGTTGCTGAGAGAGCTATTGCTCACACGATGAAGAAGGAGCTGCTCTTAACTGGGGGAGTTGCGGCTAATAGGCGGCTTCAAGAGATGCTTAAGGCTGTTGCTGAGGAGCATGGAGCCACATTTGGAGTTGTGCCTCATGAGTACGCTAGGGATAATGGAGCTATGATCGCTTGGACTGGAGTTTTAGCTATGAAGCATGGAATCACCATACCGTTGGAGGAGAGCTTCATCAAGCCTAGGTGGAGGCTAGATGCAGTTGACGTGCCTTGGGTAGGTGAGAGTGAAGTTGCAGCTATTGAAGAAGGGAGCTGAGGCTTACCTATACTTGGACGAATGGTTTGGACTTAAGGTCGTCAAGAAGGTTAGAGTTGTAAAGTCATATAGGGTTGGCTTACTCGACGAGCAGTTGAGAAAATTTAGAACTGCTCATGAAGCTAAGCTACTTTCAAGTGCTAAGAGCTTTGGAGTGCCTACGCCTGTGGTTTTCGATGTCGACGTCTGCAAGTTCACAATAGTTATGGAGTTTATTGAGGGTCTTCTTCTAAAGAAGCTTCTTCCAGAGGTTTCTGATAGTGAAAGAATTAGGCTGTGTAGATTGGTTGGTAGGAATATTGGTTTGCTTCACTCTAATGGAATATTTCATGGAGATTTGACGACTTCTAATATGATAGTGCAGAGGGATAAGATCTACTTTATAGATTTTGGGCTTGGAGGCTTCTCTAAGGAGATAGAGTATTTTGGGGTTGACTTGCACCTTCTTCTCAGAGTTCTAGAGAGTTCTCATCATGAAATTGCGGAGGAGTGCTTTTCAGCTATAGTTGATGGTTACTCAAGTGTTTTTGATAAGGCAGATTTGGTTCTTAAGAAGGTTAAGGAGATTAGGATGAGGGGGAGGTATGTAGTTGAGCGCAGAGCAGCTAGACGGCGGTGAAGTGGCGTTCGTCACTAGGAATAAGCATAAATTTGAAGAGGCGAGCTATGTCCTCTCACATTTTGGTGTTAGGGTTGTCCAAGTGGATTTGGAGAGGGTTGAGATTCAGTCTGATGACTTAAGTGAAATCGCGCTGACTGGAGCTAAGCAAGCTTCCTTGAGGCTTGGTAGAGCTGTAGTTGTTGAGGATGCTGGGCTATTTGTCGACGCGCTTAATGGATTTCCTGGCCCATACTCTTCGTACGTGTTTAGGACTATTGGGATTAGGGGCATTTTGAAGTTGATGAGTGGAGTTGGCGATAGGAGGGCTAGGTTTGAGTCTGCTGTAGCCTATTGTGATCCTAGTGGGGAGTGTAGGGTTTTTAGGGGTGTAGCTTTGGGTGTGATCGCTTTGGAGCCGAGGGGGAGTGGTGGCTTCGGCTTTGACCCAATATTTATTCCCGATGAGGGCGGCGGCCTGACTTATGCTGAGATGAGCTTTGAGCGTAAGTGTGAAATTAGCCATCGAGCTAAGGCGTTTAAGGCTTTTGGAGAGTGGTTTACTTCGTGTATGCGAAATAAACTTAAATATCTTTGAGAGTTACTGTCTAAGGCTTAGGGAGGTTCGCTCATGAGGAAAAGCAAGGAGAAAGGGAAGTCTCACTCGACTAGACCTGTGAGAACTACTCCTCCTAAGTGGTGTAAGTATACTGCTGAGGAAGTTGAGAACCTAGTGGTTGAGCTTGCGAGGAGGGGCCACCCTCCATCGATGATAGGCATCATCTTAAGAGACCAGTATGGCATTCCACTTGTCAAGCAGATTACGGGTAAGAAGATAGTTGAGATTCTCAGGGAGAAGGGGTTGGCCCCCCAGATTCCAGAGGACTTGGCGAACTTGATTAGGAGAGCTGAGCGGATTAGGAGGCATTTGGAGGAGCATCCTAAGGATGAGCACAGTAGGAAGGGGCTTAGGTTGATAGAGTCGAAGATATGGCGGCTAACCAAGTACTACCGTAGGATTGGTAGGCTCCCAGAGAAGTGGTCTTATCAGCCTGGAAAGACTATTACTACATAGTGGCGGGAGCCTTGAACTTTAACAATGATGACAATTCAGTCTCCGAGTTTAAGGAGAAAGTTGGTGAAGCTGCGGAGCGCATTTTAAGTTGGGTTGAAGAGGACCTTCCAATAACTGTTATTTCACACTTGGATGCTGATGGGCTGGCTGCAGCTGGAATTGTAGGTGCAATGCTTGAAAGGTTGAAGGCTTCATTCAAGATTAGAATTGTTAAGCAGTTGGATGAGGAGTCGCTTAGAGAGCTCAGCTCTGAAGCCAATGTCCCAATAATATTTGCTGACTTGGGCAGTGGGCAGAAAGACTTGATATTAAGTATTCTCCCAGACTCCTCAGTAGTTATTCTTGATCACCACCAGCCCCTCGACCTAGAAGTTCCTGGTGCAGTTGAGGTGAATCCACACTACTTTGGAATTGATGGCGCTAAGCACATTAGCTCTGCTGGCGTAGCATACTTCGTAGCTAAGGCTGTAAGCTCCGACAATGTTGACTTGTCTCCAGTAGCTATTGTCGGCGCGCTTGGTGATAGGCAGGACTGCGGTAAGAGGCGCAATTTGATAGGCTTGAATGAGTCCATAGTTGTAGATGCTTCTGAAGCTAATTTGGTTGAAGTTAAGTTTGGTTTGAGGCTTTTCGGCTTCGAGTCTAGGCCTGTCGTTAAGAGCTTGGAGTACACGATCGACCCTTTAATTCCAGGGTTGAGCGGAGATTTTAATGCTTGCATGAACTTCTTGAAGAGAATTGGAATTCCGCCGGCTGATGAAGATGGGAATTTGAGGAGGATGTCTGACTTAACTTCTCAAGAGCTCAGATCCTTAATGGTGAATTTGGTGAAGTACATGCTGAGTAAGGGTATTGAGAGTAAGGAAGCTGAAAGTATCATGGGCACGATATACGTCTTACCTCGCGAGCTTCCAGGCTCCCCACTTAGGGATGCGAGGGAGTTTGCTTCTCTTCTTAATGCTTGTGGGAGACTTGGGAGTCCAAGTATTGGTGTGGCTGTCTGCATGGGTAGGAGGGGGCTTATCTTAGAGAAGGCCGAGGATCTAGCAGCAGAGTATCGGCGCGTGCTGTTGAAGTACGTGAACTGGCTTACACGCAACTTGGATAAGGTTAGGCGAACGCAGTATTTGCAGGTGATTTATGGTGGTGACGTCGTGGACGATAGGCTTGTCGGCACATTGATGTCTATTGCCCTTTCTTCGAGAATACTCTCACCTAAGAAGGTTGCTGTAGCTCTTGCCTCCTCATCTGAGGATAAGATTAAGGTTTCAGTGAGAGCTGATAGGAAGCTCGTTGAGAAGGGTTTGAATTTGGGGTTGGCAATTAGGGAGGCTGCCTCGGCGGTTGGGGGTACTGGTGGAGGTCATGACGTGGCTGCTGGAGCTCAAATTCCAGCTGGGTCTGAGGAGGACTTCATTAGAATTTTAGATGAATTAATTGGTAAGCAACTTTCAGGTGGTTAGATGAGGCACACTGCTTTTATTAAGCTTCGGTATGGTGATGAGATGGCGGCTAAAGCCATAGCTTGCTCGGTTGAGCCTGATACTTTGCAGGCGCCGCCAAATTTGAGGGTGGTGGCCAGAGAGGTTGATGGTGAAGTTAAAGTTGAGATTGAGTGTGAATGTAGGGTTGAAACTCTTCTTCAAACTGTAGATGACCTGCTCTCATGCATTCAGGCTGCTGAGAAATCTTTGAAATGCGTCCAACAGAGTTATAAGGAAGATTGCTTAAATCACGTAGAGCTAGTGTAGTGGGTGATCTGAGTGTCTTCGAGAGCTAGGGATAAGTGGAGAATGAAGAAGTGGTATACTGTCATAGCTTCAAGTGCGTTTGGCAATTTAGAGATTGCCAGGATACCTGCAGATGACCCAACTAAGCTATATGGTAGGGTTGTTGAAACTTCATTGAGCGACTTGACTGGAGACTTCTCCCTACTGCACATTAAGCTTTACTTCCAGATAATTGAGGTTGAGGGCGACGTGGCTAAGACCATTTTTAAGGGGCATGACTTGACTAGGGACTATTTGAGGAGCTTGATTAGGAGAGGCTCCACTAGAGTTGACGGCATATTTAAAGTTACAACTAAGGACGGCTATACGCTGAGGGTTTCTGCAATTGCATTAACGAGGCATAGAGCTAAGACTTCTCAGGAGAGGGCTATTAGGAAGATAATGAAGGAGATCATTGAGGCTAAGGCTCAGCAATTGACTTTTGACGAGTTCGTCCAGCAGGCTGTTTTAGGTAAGATTGCGTCTGAAATTTATAATGCTGCTAGGAAGATCTACCCACTTAGGAAGGTTGAAGTTAGGAAGAGTAAGCTTTTAACTTTGCCTTCTGGACGTAAGCCTATTGAGGAGATTTTGGCTCGCGTCACTGCAGCTCAATGAGCTGAGCAGTGGCGTCTTTAATGAAGCCTAGTAACTTGAGGGCGCTGGTCGCTAGAGAAGCTGCACGTTTATTATACTATCGACTAGCTACAGAGTACAAGTTTGCTAAGCTTAAGGCTGCTAGGGAGCTTGGAGTAAGCGTTCTTCCAAGTAATCGCGAGGTCGCAGATGAGCTAGACGCCCTGGCTTCGCTTCTCGAAGGTGAGTCTAGAATTAAAAGGTTAGTTCAGATGAGGCGTGAGGCTCTAGCGTTAATGGAGACTATCTCAGAGTTCAATCCGAAGCTCATAGGCAGTGTTTGGAGGGGTACTGTTAGAATTGGAAGTGACATAGACATTATTGTTTATTCCAGATCTCCATCAGCTGTAATTGAGAAATTGAAGCGCACAGGCTATAGGGTAGTTCACGTTGAGAGTAAGGTTAAGGCTGGCAAGGAGTTGGAGGGTAAGAAGGTTTACGTTCACATCTATGTTGAGCTTAAATCTGGCAATCGCGCTGAAATCGTTGTTAGGAGTCCTGAGGATCAAGATGTGAAAGAGATCTGCGACATTTATGGTGATGTGATTGAGGGTTTAACTATTGACGAGCTTAGGAGAGTTCTCGCTGAGGATCCGACTAGGAGGTTTATTCCGCAACGTTAATTATCTTTGATAATTCTAGGTTTATCGATGTATCCTAAGGAGATCAATGTTGTTAAGAAGGATTGGAGAACTGTATCTGTAAGGTTCGGCTTGTGCTACCCTAGCTTTTATAGAGTTGGCATGTCATGTTTAGCCGTCCACTTACTTTATGAGATTTTAAATTCTAGAGGGGATGTGGCTTGTGAAAGGATTTTCCTAGAGCCAGACAGCTCTCTATTGAGCGTTGAGTCTAGGCAGCCGCTATCTAAGTTTGACGTGCTTGGTTTTTCTCTTCAGTATGAGCTCGACTACGTGAATCTTGCTCGCATGTTGTTGAATTCTGGAATTCCTCCGATGGCTAGTGAGAGAGGAGATGGCCACCCAATATTAATTGCTGGTGGACCTGCAGTTACTGCTAATCCTGAACCTATAGCTCCAATTGTAGATGCAGTTGTTATCGGAGAGGTAGAGCCGATAATCGACGACTTGATCAGCGCGTTCCAGTGTGGAGGTAGGGAACGCGTCCTTGAAGAGCTTGCTGACATTAAGGGGGTTTATGTGCCGAAGTTTTCCAAGCCTGTTAGGCGGGTTTGGGCTTCTTCACTTGATGAGGCTCCTCACGCGATTTCTCAGGTGATTCCTCAAGTTTCGGCAGATAGCCCTTTTTCTCCAATTTTTGGCAGAGCCTTTCTATTGGAGGTAACTCGGGGTTGTAGGTGGGGCTGTAGGTTTTGTCTTGAAGGTTACAATTACCTTCCAATGCGTGAGAGGTCGATTGAAGTTATTGAGGGTATTTTGAGTGAAGGTCTGAGGAGAACCTTTACTGATAAAGTCGTCGTGATTGGCTCTGCTGCTTTTGATCATAGTAGATTTGAGAATTTGTGTGAGCTGATAGTTTCTTCAGGCTTGAATATTTCAGTACCGTCTATGCGTGCTTCAGCTCTGACTGAAAGGTTGGCAGCGCTATTGGTTAAGGGCGGCCAGAAAACGATTACATTTGCTCCTGAAACCGGCTCAGATCATTTGCGTAGAGTGGTTTGTAAGAAGTTATCCACTGAAGAGATTCTTGATGCTGCTAAAATTGCTTTGAACTGCGGTTTTAAGCATGTTAAGCTTTATTTCATGATTGGATTGCCGGGGGAGTCATTGGATGATGTTGAGTCAATAGTGGGTCTTGCTAAGCGGATTGCTGACTTGGGCTTTTCGGCGAGGAAGAGCGTCAGGTTAACTGTAAGTCCATTTATTCCTAAAGCTCACACTCCCTTCCAGTGGTTTGGTCTTGAGAGCCTTGATTCTCTTAGAAGTAAGGTGAAGTTGTTGAGAAAGTTGGCAGCTAGAGATCCTAGAATTGAATTGAGGTTCATGAGGATTAGGGAAGCTGTCATTCAAGCTTTCCTTTCGACTTCGGGTAGGGAAGCAGCACCTATCATAGTTCGCGTTGCTGAGCTCGGCGGCTCACTTGCAGCTTGGAGGAGAGCTGAGAAAGAGCTTGGAGTGTCTATTGAGGAAGTAGCTTTAGCTTCTAAGGAGTTAGACAGGCCGCTGCCGTGGGATCACATTGACGTCGGCGTTACTCGAGATTTCCTTTTAAAGAGGTATTGTAGTGCTAAGGACGTCGCTGATGTGCGTTGACTGCACGATTAGTTTAAGTACTTCTTAATTCCATTAACTGTTGGATGTGTCTCCGTTGGGGATTGATTGGGAGACTTTAAAGAAGCACTTTCCCGCATTGGCTAGAGAGATCGAGGAGAAGCGCACACGTTCGCTTTCAATTAGTGGTGTTAGGTCTAGTGTTGAGGCTGGAGAGCGGATTTCATCATGGCGTTACGGCAAGCCAAAGTTTTGGGGTTATGAGCCTGACGTTATAGATTTCATTAGGCGTTGCGACACTGAAGAGCAGGCTTTAGAGATAATCAACTTCCTCGAAAAGCGTGGTGAAATTTCAAAGGATTATGCGGATAGGCTTAGGAGGCAGTTGAAGGAGAAGGGCGTTAGGAGTTTTGGCTCTAAGAAGGAGCCTGGCTGGTATTTTAAGGAGGACCCCATTTACGGGGGGAAGTACAAGTAGTTACTTCCTGGCTTTTGCTGCTACGATTTTTATTACGTCATTCATCTTCAATTGGTAGTCTTCGCCGACTCTTTGCATCGTCCTGACGTCTATGGCGTAGATGAAGGTTTCACCTAGGTCGGTGTGAATTTTATAGGCTAACTGTCTCGCCGTTGTACCGCGCTCAACTAGGAAGGCGTCTGGAAGTACGTTGCCTTCATGATCTGACAGCTTACTTGCATCTTCAACTGGGTATACTACTATCATGTCTAGTAGTTCTAGGAATGCCTCGTTAATGACTTCTTGTACTCCAGTTGATCCCCATGGCTTTAGCACTTTCTCTCTAATGACCTCCAAAGCTGAAAGCTGCTTTCTTGTTAGTTTATCTGGGTTTACGATTTCAAAGTCGCTGCTCCCGGGTTGGTAGTCTATTAATCCTTTTTCAGCTGCCCTCCTCAGCGCTAATTCTGCTTCAGCGCTGCAAGGCACTATGATGTAGTTTTTGAATTCTCTTCGCATTTTCTCTATGTTATCTTTTGCTGTGGGTACGTCGATTTTGTTTGCAGCTATTATTATGGGCTTTGATGTTTTCCTAAGCTCTGATACGAATGCTATTATGTCCTCCTCGCTCCAGCTTGACGGCTTCTTGCCTTCTAGGTCTGCTGATCTGAGTGCTTCAGCTACATGCTTCCTCGTAACTTCAAGTCCACTTAGCCTTTCTGCGAGGGCTGATGCTAGGTCTTCTTTTGTCATTTCAATTAGCCTTGACGTTCTCTTCCAATCTCTCATTAGTATTTGCGTCATCCACATCGTGATTTCTCTTTCGAGGAACCTTACGTCTTCACATGGGTCGTGGGTTCCCGGCTTTACTGGCCTGCCTTCTAAGTCTGTTCCTCCGGATGCGTCTACTACGTGTATTAGTACGTCTGCTCTCCTTAATTCGTCGAGGAACTTATTTCCCAGCCCTCTTCCCTTCCACGCGTCTGGAACTAGTCCTGCAACGTCTATTAGCTCAACTGGGATGAGCCTGTACCCATTTATGCACAGTGAGTTTCTCGGATTGTCTTCGACTCCTAGTTCTTTGCAGACGCACTTGACCTTCACGTATGCTACCCCCCTATTAGGCTCGATTGTCGTGAATGGGTATGGGGCTATTTTTGCTGGCGCTAGGGTTGCAGCGCTGAAGAACGTTGACTTGCCGGTGTTAGGCTTGCCTACGAGTCCTGCTTGCCTAGGCAATTTTTACCCTCACTTTTTAAGTTATGATTAGCATACTTAATTTGCTTTAGGTGGTGTACGTGAGGCGGGTTGTTGTTGTTGGTTTGGGACCTGCTGGCCTGTGGTCAGCGATTTCCGCTAGGGTTGCTGATCCTTCAGCTGAAGTTGTCGTTATAAGTGATGAGAAGTACTTGACCTACTCTCGATGCGGGCTTCCATTTGTTATTGGTGGTGAAATTGGCGGTTTTGATGAGTTGATTATTACTTCTATTGATAAGCTCAAGTCTTTAAGGATTCAAGTTTCGCTTGAAAGTAAGGTCGTCGACGTTAGTGGAGATGAAGTTATTTATGAGCGTGAAGGCGAGGTCCACCGAATTAAGTTCAGCTCACTCGTAATTGCAACTGGCTCTAAGCCCTTCATCCCTCCAATTCCTGGAATTGATGTCAGTGGAGTTTATTCGCTGAAGACTATTGATGATGGTTTAATGATATCAGAGGCTGTTAGGAGGGCTAGGAAAGCTCTAGTTATTGGCGCTGGAGCTATTGGGCTAGAAGTGGCTGAGGCTCTTGTTAGGAGGGGCTTGGAAGTTGTAGTTGCAGAGATTATGCCGAGAGTTCTGCCGACAATTCTAGATGGCGATATGGCTAAAATTTTGGGTGAAGCTATTCGTAGTAGTGGAGTTCAATTGATGTTAAATTCTAAAGTTGAGGAGATACTCGGTGATTCTAAAGTTAAGTGCGCCTTAGTTGGCGGTGTTGAGGTTCCATGCGATATTGTCATAGTGGCTACTGGAGTTAGACCTAACATTGAATTAGCGCGTAAAATTGGAGTTTCAATTGGAGTTG
>Ga0180302_10001309_pt1 | contig 11742 bp, 9 predicted proteins | sample GuaBasSediGuay17_FD_121794 | JGI IMG/M metagenome (GOLD analysis project Ga0180302, IMG submission 121794) | Subseafloor sediment microbial communities from Guaymas Basin, Gulf of California, Mexico - Guay17, Core 4571-4, 12-15 cm | ecosystem: Environmental > Aquatic > Marine > Hydrothermal... | reverse complement strand
GCTCCCTGAACGGCTTGTGGTCTATGAGGCACTCGCTCCCGCCCACCAGCCCCCTACCCCTGCCGTCTATGAAGAACCTAGAGAGCTCCACGTACTCCCTGCGCCCCGTCTCCCTGTACAGCTCGACCAGGGCCATCTCTATCTCAGGGTGGCCCGGCGTGCCCTCACGCTTGCCAGGGCCGAAGACGCTGGCTATGTGGTCCGCTAGCCTCACGGCGACCCTCAGCAGCTCGCTGCTCCCGGTGGCTCTGTGGTGAGCCACCGCCGCCTGGAACAGGTGGCCAGCGCAGTACAGCTCGTGCATCCTCTCCAGGTCCCTCCACCTCTCCTCCCTCCGGTTGTAGTAGAGGGTGAAGAGGTAGCCATCCTCGTCCTGCGCGGCCGCTATGTCCCTGACCACGGAGCTGACGAGCTCCTCGAGCCTCTCGTCGGGCTCGTAGCCGAGTGCCAGCGAGGCAGCCTCTAGCCACTTGTAGACGTCAGAGTCGTCAGCTATCCTCCACCTTATCTCGCCCTCGCCTGTCGCAGCCACCCTGAAGTTCCCGATCCTGCCGGTGTCCTCCAGGACGTCGTACTGAGAGGGCAGAGTCACTTCCTTCAGCCGCCTGATCCTCGGAGCCCAGAACTCGTCGCGGAGCTTGACTGAGCTTAGGGGCACCGGCTTAAGCCTGGCGAAGGGGCTCCTCGACGTGTCTACCACGACGCACTTCATGTCAGTGCTCGCTGACGCTAGCTATTTAAAGGTTAATGGCTCGCTAGCCGCGACTAGCGGCCTGACGGGGCTTGCTTCATACTGCTGAGCCCTCAGCGGCTACGTCCTCCTCTTAGCCTTGCTCGCTGCGACCAGCGCGGTCACGGCCACCGCCACTACGACTGCTGCGTACAGCACTAACCTGCGCGCCACGCTCTCCCTTAGCTCAAAGCTGGCCTCAGCCGAGCAGCCCTCGTAGACGTAGTCCCTCTCCCCGCCAGGCCACTCTACCCTGACTCTCCATAGGCCTGCCCTCCACCCCCTGGTGCTGACCCTCAGCTCGAACTTCCCGCCAGCCCCCGTCTCCGCGCTATACCTCCAGGTGGAGTTGTTAGGGGATACCAGGGCTATGCGCACCGTCTCACCAGCGAGGGGAGGGACGAGCTCGCCCCGTATCACGAGCTCGTCCCCCTCGGTCACCTCGCTCGGCACCTCTAGCCTAATGCTGGAGTGCTTGGCGACCACCGTGAAGGACACCGCGCTTGCGGCTGGCCCGTAGCCCTCGCCCCCGGGCCACGCCAGAACCACCCTCCACCTGCCGAGAGACTCTTTGTCAGCTGGCACCCTGACCGCGAGCGAGAACCTGCCGTCAACGACGCTAACTGCCACGCTGTAAGCCTTGCCGCTCGGCGGCACTACAGTTGCGTAGGCTATCGTGGTCAGGGGCGCTGAGAGCCTACCCTCAACCTTGGCCACCCCGCCAGCATAGGCCGTCGCGTTAACACTAACTACCTCAATGCTTACAGCCCTACTCGGCCTCCGGATGGGCACGACCTTGTAGCTCAGCTCTGCCGATAGCAGGACCCTCCCTGTGTAAAAGGAGCAGTAAGTCATGGCCCTGAACTCACGCCCCTCAAGCTTCACGCGCCTGTACCAGTCCAGCACGACAAGCATATGGTCGTGGGGTACCAACCCAAACTCACGGTAGCCGAGTTGCGGCTCCACGGGGACCCAGCCGTGGCCTGGGACGTACGCAAGGGCCCAAGCGTGCGTCGACCTGATGACGTAGACCCTGCCGAACTCCGCGTAGGGGAGGCTGAAGCCGCAGACGACCCTAGCCGGTATCCCGAGAGCCCTGGCCAGCGCCACGTAGAGCCGCGCGTAGTGGCCACACGCACCCCTCCTGTTCCTGTAAGCCCAAAGCGCACCCCTGTCGTACTTGACGCTAGCGTCGTACCTTATGTAGCTGGAGGTGAAGTTGGCTATCAGCGCGCAGGCCTCGTAGACGCTGCTCGCGCCTGACGTTATCCTCCTCGCCTCGCTGACTATTTCGCTAGCGTCCGACTCTATGTACGGCTCGGGCCGCACGTAGCTGGCTAGCTCCTCGGGGAGGCTCCTTAGCTGCTGGAGCGTGGCGTTGGTGGGCTCGTAGTACACGGCGCTGAGCACGACGGCGTACCTGACGGTCACGGTCAGGCTGCCTCTGGGGGGCAGCCTTAGGTCCCTGTAGACGGCGTATCTGTTGCCATAGGGGTCACTCAGGACGGCGTGGGGCTCGACGCTGAAGCGGGGGCCCCACACGACCACCTGGTAGGGGGGCATCGATGGTATCAGCGCTACGAAGAGCCTTGTGACCGCCGACTCACTCGACAGCTCGTTGTGCATCGTCACCGTGAAGTTGATGTCATACCTCAGGGCCGCTGGCGTGCCGTTGACCAGTCTCAGGCGGATCTCGTGGTGCCTCTCGTCACCTGACAGGGCATCCAGGACCTTCAGTACGACCCTGTACACGCCCTCCAGCATTCTGGCATCAGTCCTCCACGAGAACCAGGCGCACCACTCCGCCTCCTCCCCCCTCACCGACTTAGGGCCCGCTGATGTCGAGGAGTTGCTCTCGACTCTGCCCAGGGGGTCGTACACCGTCAGGACCCACACGACGTGCACCCTGCGCTTCCCGCTGGTCACCGTGGGGCGCACCTTGACGCGATTGTAGAAGTACACCACGTCTCCAGCGCTGACGGCCAGGCTGCTTCTCAGCGTGAAGTCGCCAGCGCCTCGCACCTCGCTGCAGACCAGTATGCCTGAGCTCGAGACTATGCCTCCAACCTGCCCCTCTGACGGGGCGGCTGCGCACTCGGCCCACGCGATGGCCACTACTAGTAGCAGGAGTGGGGGCATCGCCGCCCTCGCTCGCCTCACGCACTGATGTAAGCTCCTCACAGTTATAGTTGTACCCGCGCCCAGGGCGCCTCTTGGCTAGCGGGCTCGGCCCGGGCCAACCTCGACGGCGGGAGCACTGCTTAAATCTGGAGCAGCGCGTTGCCAGTAACGTGAGGCCCAGGGACAGGTGCCTGAGGTCTATAGGGCACGAGGAGGTCGACCGAGTGCCGCTAGTACTGAGAATAAGGCCTGAGCCCGCAGAGAGGCTAGTGCGCCACCTCGGCGTCAGGGACCACGAGGAGCTGTGCAGGGCGCTAGGCATTGACGTCAGGAGCGTCGGCGTCCCGCTTAGGGGCGGCTACTCCGTCCATGGGGCTAAGCCCTTCGAGGGCGGCTGGATCGTCGAGGAGGGCCCCGACTATCAGGTGGTTCAGTCGATATTCGGCTACAGGATGCTGTTCCGCAAGCCGCGCACCCACACCTACACGTTCGTCTACTACCCCCTTCAGCGCGTGCCACTCGAGGAGTACGTGTGGCCAGAGGTCGACGATAGCTACTTTAGCGAGCTGGAGAGGGCGAGGAGGAGGTATGAGGACTACTGCCTCTACGGGAGCGTGACGCACATGTGGGAGGTGGCGTGGAAGCTCTTCGGCTTCGAGAGGACCATGGTGATGATATACAGGGAGCCCAGGGTCGTCGAGAGGGTGCTGAACGAGCTCCACAAGATAAGGCTCCAGCAGGCGAAGCTGCTGTGCGAGGCTGGCGTTGACGTCATAGTGGACGGCGACGACGTAGGCATGCAGAGGGGCATGATGCTCTCCCCAGAGCTCTGGAGGAGGCTGCTCAAGCCGAGGTACAAGGAGTTGGTGGAGGCCGCGCACAGAGGCGGGGCCTACTTCCTATTTCACAGCGACGGGTGGATAGAGCCGATAGTACCCGACCTCATAGAGATAGGCGTCGACATACTGAACCCCGTGCAACCCGAGTGTATGGACCCGGCCGAGCTCCACAAGAGGTATGGGGACGAACTGTGCTTCGACGGCACGATCTCGGTGCAGAGGACGCTGCCCTTTGGCACCGTGGAGGACGTGGTGCGCGAGGTTAGGGAGAGGATAGAGACTATTGGGTGCACGGGCCTGATACTCGGCCCCACGCACGCAATCCAGCCCGAGACCCCAGTTGAGAACATAATGGCCCTCTACGAGGCGGCCAGGAAGTACGGAAGAGCGCGCTGAGGTCGGAGAGGGCCTCTGAGCCCTGGGGCCTAGGCGAGCTCACCCGAGCCCTAGGCGCCGCGAGTCACCCTCGCGCTAGCTCAGCCCCGCAACCTTGTCGCGAGGCAGCCTGGCAAGCAGTTCCTCAGCCTCGCGCGCTGAGTCACACGTGACGCTCAGGAGCAGCCCCTTGGTCGACAGCTCCTCCAGCAGGAGCCTGACGCCCTCGGGGGGCACGCTGAGCACCAGCCTCTTGCCAGCCCTCTGGACCTTCCTGTAGAGGGGGAGCCAGACGCTTGAGCCCCTGTGGTAGCCCCGCTCGCTCATGGCAGCGCCAGGCACCCACTGTATCCCGTCCAGTTCCTCTATCCTGAGGAGGCGGTCGACGTGGGGCAGCTGCCCGGGCCCGTCTAAGTGGTAGATGGTGCGGTCCAGCCTCACGCACTGCTCCCTTATGTGCGGCTCGACGAACCTCTCGAAGAGCGAGGGGGACAGCATGTAGGCGATGTCGCACTGTATCGGGTACCACCTCTCTGAGCACCAGATGCTCATCCACGACGACATGCCGTCGGGAGGCATGACGCCCCTCAGCTCGTCGTAGCACTCGTGCCACAAGTCAAGAACCCTCGCTATGGCCTCCTCAACGAGGCTCGGCCTAGAGAACATGTCCCTTATCAGCGCTGAGGTCCCCCTAAGCGAGGCCAGCACATCGAGCACGCCGCCTATGTCGGTGATGCCGACGACGAACTTCCCAGCTGACGCCGCGCTGACTTCCTCAGTGGCCCGCTTGACGGCGATCCACCACTCGTTGCTGCGGTCGAGCTCCAGCTCGGCGACGTTCTCTAGCCTCATGGGCTCGGCGGGCGGCTTGAACCAGACAGTGTCGCCAGTGAACACGAACTGAGACCCGAGCATGGCCCCGAGGATGCCAGGGCCAAAGTTGACCCAAAGGTTCGGGAAGGCTCCGAGTCTAAACTCCGTCTTGTGGCACCAGGCCTCGAAATCCTCGATCGCCCGACTCGCTCCTCCATATCGCACGAACGCCCAGTCGTCCCACCAGCCCCACTCCCTAATCTCAGGCCTGGGGTGGATTACCTGGAGCAGCGCTTCTCTCAGCTCCCCCTCCCACCACGCCCTGTAGGTCTCCGCCCACTCTTCCCAGTCCTCCTTGTAGAGCATGCCCCCCACAGCACTAAACCACCTCGTGAGGCTTATAAGCTGAGCTCTCAGGACGCGCGTTGCAGCTCGCTCCACCGTTATTAAAGGCAAATTCAGCATAAATTTAAGTCACTATGCTGATGTTCAGTGTTAGTGCTGTCGCTTAACAATAGAAAAGCTTACGAAGAGGCCCCCCAGAAAGGGTTAGAGGACTCGCACGTCAAAGGTCATGTCGGCGCTTCTCTGGTCATAGCGGCGATGGCCGCGGCCACGGTCATTTACACATGGGTGACATCAAGCGCTGGCGAGAGCCTGCCAGAGGGCTCGTCGCTGAGGAACCTGAAGATCGAGGCCTTCAGGGTGACCCCCAAATGGAGCGATAGTGGCCTACGTGAGGAACATCGGCACCAGCGCGGCCAAGGTCGACGCCGTCTTCCCGCTTTGGGGCTTTGGAGTGGCGCTGATGAGGAGGGGCAACGAGACCTTTAGGCCGAGTGAGGCTAGACCCGCTGAGCCTGCGCAGAGTGGCCGTGAGCGGCAGGGCAAGTGCTACGTGAAGCTGTCATCAGCGGGCGGCTCCGAGTCCGTCATAGTCATACCGTCGCGCATCCTCGCTGGCGCGCTCAGGGCTAAGGTGCCGCTGATGGGGCTGCAGGCCACAGTCTCTAGCTCCCACTGGGTGGTCTTAGACTGCTCCAGCGGCCACTACAGGCTCTACGGCGACTACGGGCTGGGCGCGTCGGAGGGGGCGCTCATAGCTGAGGGCTACGCCCCATATTCGCCGGCGTGGACGAGTACACGATCTCTGACGCGCGGGTGCTGTGGGACCAGAGGCCAGCTGACTCACCGGTGCTGATAGTGGTCAACCGACCTCCCTCAGCAGCCTCTCGAGGTGCCCGTGAGGGTCCCGCACTCCATCCAGCCTCTCGGCGGGGTTGGGCCTGATGTCTTCGACCCAGCTCTCCTCCGCGAACTCAAGCTCGCTCTCCGGGACTATCAGGGTGGCCTCCCCGGTGGACTTGAACACCAGCGGCGGCCAGCCCGTGACCGGCCAAGTACTTAGAGACGTAGAGCACGTTCTCTGGGCTCCTGAACATTAGCGCGTCGATTCCCTCCTCCATGCGCCTCCTCAGCCTGCTGAGCCTCTCTACGTCTACGGCTACCCCCAGGCTTAGACTAGGGCCTGAGGTTGATATGCTACTCACTCGGCGCACTGCCGTTAGGCTGAGTGGGCTGTGAGCCTTAGGGTGGGAGCCTACTGCTTGGCGAGGCGGAGCAGCCTTATTTACTCACCTCCCCCACCACTGATACCATGAGGCGAGCTAGTGCGCTGATACTCATCGGCCTCGACTGCATACTATCGCACTTCATCGAGAGGTTCGCCAGCGAAGGTGCGATGCCTTTCACAGCTAGGCTGATAGACGAAGGCGTCTTTGGTGAGGCCCTGCCTTCCCCGCCCTGCGACACGCCCACGAACTGGGCCACCATCGTGACGGGCGCGTGGGCTGGAACCCACGGGATGACGAGTTTCTACGCGCACATCCCGGGCAAGCCGCTCAACGAGGGCGTAGGAACACTGGACTCTAGGGCCTGCCAGGCAGAGTTCCTATGGGACGTGGCCGAGAGGCACGGCATGGTGTGCGCGGTAGTTAATTACCCAGTGGCGTGGCCACCGACCATAAAGAGAGGGGTGGTCATAGGGGGGCCGGCCCCAGGCGCCTCGCCGTGGAGGGTCTCGTGGGCCGCGTGCTTCACGAACGAGGACCTACCTCAGTCCATCAGGGTGACGTTCGTCGAAGCTAGGGGCTGGAGGGAGCTACCGCCCTCACGCTCCCCGCCCATGGAGACGGCGATCGTCGTCGGGGGAGAGGGAGAGCTCAAGTACAGCGCCCCGGGGTGGCAGGTCAGCGAGGGCGCTGAGCTTAAGTCCCCAATTTACTACGTGCTCGTGGTCGACTCCAGGGGCGAGGGCTACGACACCGCCTACGTATGCAGGGAAAGGGACTCGTCGAAGGCCCTAGCGGTGCTGAGGGAGGGGGAGTGGAGCGGCTGGATACGAGAGTGCTTCCAGGGGCGGGAGGTCATCTTCAAGTTCAAGCTGCTGAGGCTCTCGAGGGACCTGGGGAAGTTCAGGCTCTACAGGACCGACGTGTTCGCGACTACCGGGTGGTCGCACCCTGAGCATCTCGCTAGCGAGCTGGTCAGCGAAGTGGGGCCCTACATGGAGGGCTTCGAGCACCCGAGGGGCTACTCGCTCTGGTTCGACAAGGAGGTCTGGTTGGAGCATGTAAAGCGCCAGGTCAACTGGTTCATAGGCACGGCCTCCTACTTGAAGAGGCGCTATAACTGGGACGTCCTCATAACGCACTTCCACCTGCACGACGCGATAAACCACAACCTGCTGGGGTACCTGTACGAGGGCTTCCCCGACTTCGACGAGGCCGGGAGGAGGGAGGTCCTGGAGTTCTTCAGGCGCTGCTACCAAGAAACCGACAGGCTCATCAGGGGCATCGTCGAGGAGTGCTCCGACGACAGCACCCTAGTGCTCGTGATCTCCGACCACGGCTGCGTGCCAGCGTGGAAGTTCGTGTGGATCGGGGGCGCTCTCGTCAGGAGAGGGCTCTTATCTTACAGGTGGAGCCAGGAGCTGGGTCGGTACGTGGTCGACTGGTCAAAGACAAAGGCTTATCCATTCGGCCACACGACGCCGTACATATGGGTCAACCTCAAGGGCAGGGACCCTCACGGGGTGGTCGATGAGAGCGAGTACGACGACGTGAGGGAGGAGGTGATCGACGCCCTGTACAGCATCAGGGATCCTGAGACGGGCGAGAGGGTCGTGGCGCTCGCCGCGAGGAGAGAGGACCTCGCGACCATGGGGCAGCTGGGCGAGAGGGTGGGCGACGTTGTCTACTTCCTAAAGCCTGGCTACACCAATGTCTGCTTCGACTTCAGCTCCGTGAGCCCGGAGGTCATGGATGGGAGAGAGGTGAGGCCCCTCAGGGAGCTGGGCCCGTGGACGGCCCTGCACCACGACTACCTACCGACCGCGAGGCTAGGCCCCTTCAAAGTGTCGTCGACGTTCATACTGAGGGGGCCCGGCGTGAAGAGGGGGCTCAGGCTCAGCAAGCCAGTCAACCTGGTTGACATCGCCCCGACCATAGCCCACCTGATGGGAATGCCGCCCCCCAGGAACTGCGAGGGTAGGGTTCTGTGGGAGATCCTCGAGGAGTCTTAGCCGCAGTGCTCAGGGTCTAGCCGTCTAAGGGCGCTGCTCCCGATGGGCTCCCACCTCTCAAAGCTCTTGGAGAGGCTGCCTCACGGGTCTATGCCGCGTCCCCTCATGTAGTCGAGCACCTTGACCGCTACCCTGACCAGCTCCTCGCGTAGCCTGCCAGCGGCCTCGTAAACCTCTCGGGGCCCTATGTAAACGTGGTTGTGGATGAGTATGTTCCTGAGGCGTATGGCCTCCTCGAAGGTGGCAGCGTCCCCGTCGCTCAGCACCCCCTCCTCCCTGAGCACTCTGCCAATGTCCCTGTACGACCTAGGAGTGGCCACCTCACATATGAGTATGATATGAGGGCCTCGCAAACGTCGATGAAGGCCTCAACCGCCACCTGCAGGTTACGCTCAGCTGCGTCAACTAGGTTCTCGTCCCTCAGGAAGGCGTCGATGCCAGCAGAGCGTATCTCGCCCAGCCTCCTCACGCCCCTCCAGAACCTGTCCACCCTAGCCCTCACGCCCGGCGACGGCATCACGCATCTCACTCAACACTCTCTCGTAAAACTTATTAAAGTGGTAGCTGAAGTCGAGCCACTCATCCACAGAGTTTATGAGGTCGTCCATGTACTCATCGAAGTCCTCGCAGTAAAGTAAAACCCCACTGCTGAAGGCCTCGTACTTGAGGAGGGAGTCAGCGGCATTGATGGCCACCACGTCGACGCTGACCCCCAGCTCCTCCTCGGGCACAGCGCTATGTCGGCGGCTTCCATCGCGTACTCCACCGAGCTCAGCCGCTCGCGGAACTTCACAGCCACGTCAACGTCGCTGTACGGCCTAGCCTCGCCGCGGGCCACTGAGCCGAAGAGCAGGGCGTAAGCGCAGTTGCGCCTCCTGCACTGGGTCTCGACGGCCCCGCGCAGCTCGCTCAAGCTCAGCTCCACGGGCGCCACCCACCGAGCGCGAGTTGAGCTAGCCCTCAGTCGGTCACCATGCCCTCAGCCCGGAAACCTCTCCTCATCGCCCCTGCTAGGTGCCAGGCTTTCTCATCACCCGAGAAATAAGCGGGGCGCGTGGATATAAGCCTTGGCTAGTAGATGCCCGGCATGACCGCCTGGTAGGCGAAGGTTATGCCAGTGCCCAGCGCTATCGCCAAGCTGGAGCCAGCCCAGATGCCAGCGACGAAGCTCATGAGGTAGTTCCTCACCCACGCGTCGCCCTTGACCCTCCTTATGAACTCCCTCAGGAACCAGCCGACCACCAGGGCCATGGACGCGCTGGGGATGTCGGAGAAGCCCGCCGAGAGGCCTATCGCTGAGACTATGCCGCGGAGCGGCGGCACCAGCTCGACGGCCGCTCCTATCGCGGCCGCTATCACTATCAGGTTTATCTTGAAGTACTCGGTGTTCCAGAACTGCTTGGTGATGTACAGCGAGGTCAGCACGGCCTGCGGGTAGAAGCCGGGCGCTGGCAGGATCCTCGAGGGGATGTCGTAGGTGGCCCAGAAGAGGTAGCTGAAGAATAGCGAGGAGAGGCTCGAGACCACGGTGTCGACGACCTGCGCCTTCACGATGCTCATCGGCTTCGTGTACGTCAGCTCAGCGGCCTTGTAGCCTATGAGTATCGTGCCGCCGTCTATCATGGTGATGAACGGGTTGAACCAGCCGTCGATGCCGTCGTAGAGGGCCCACGTCACCAGCTCCCTCGAGTAGGGTATGCTTATGGAGGCTCCCATGAGGCCAGCCGTCCTGCCTATGCTGAGCGAGTTTATGAAGCTGAGGCCCAGTATTATGAATGGCGCCCCTATGAACCAGAACTGCCAGTACCGCGCCACGTCGTCAGGGTTAAACACCATCTCGAAGGCTATCGCCATCACCGCTAGTATGGCGCCGCAGACGATGAACATCATTAGGGACTTCCTCCCCGACCATATGCCCAGCCTCTTCTCCTCCTCCGCCGTCATAGCAAAGAAGCTCTTGAGGGCGCTGGCCACCGACTTGATGTTCTTGAAGAACGGGACGAACACTCCCGCTAGCAGGAAGCCGAGGCTGATGCTCATCCAGTACTTCAGCATGGGCTCCTGCCAGATGCCGGTGAGCCCAGGGCCCAGCATGGGGGTGCCAGGCTTCCACTCTATGAGGCCCTGGCTGACTAGGTAATGATTGCCGATGATGTAGGCGCTGATCGAGCCGACGAGGATGCCAAAGATGACGTTCCTCGGGATTATCATGCCTATGCTTATGGCCAGCAGGTCTATCGTTATTCCTATGGTGGCCCCATACATCGGCGTGTAGTCGAGGAACGGCGTGAGGTCAATGATCGACGGCACTAGCTGGATAGGCCTCTCGTGGCCGCCCATGACCATCACTATGGCTGGCGAGATGTAGTAGGCGACGCCGTAGAGGAAGGCGAAGAACGCCGCCAGCGAGAACACCTCGTACTTCTTGGGGTCGTACTCTCTGGCCAGGCTCTTGGCTATCTCGGCGGCCATGGCGCCGGTTGGGAAGGGTAGTCTCTCAACCTCCATGTAGAGCTGCCTCATGAAGAAGCTGAGGCCTATCATGGCCAGCAGGCTGAAGGGGGTCCCGAGGTAGCCTATGGTGAGCGGCAGGAACCAGTCCCAGTGAAATATCGTCCTCTGCGCGAGGGCTGGCGAGTCGGCTGGCGGCACCCACCAGGTGGGTATCTTGTCAGCTATGCCGAACTGCTTAGTGATGGCGGACTTCCTCAGGAACACCCTCCACGCTATACCAGCAGCGCCGCCAACTGCCAGGCTGGCGCCCCACCTTATCGTGGCGAGCTCACTCTCAGTCAGGGGCCTCCTGAGGAACCTTGCCATCTCGCCGAATATGACCATCGTGACATAGGCGGCAGCTATCCCGCCCACTCCAACTCCAGTGGACAGCGCGACCCAGCTGAACGCTGGGGTCATCAGCAGCGAGCTGAATATTATGGCGATGAAGACCTTGTCAGTAAACCCCTCCCTCAGCTCTATGGTCTCGCTCTCAGCGTCACTTACCATGTTCACAGGTGCGCACCCCCTCAGTGGTGCCTGGCTGCCTGCATATTCTCCAGCGTGAACTTATTTTAGGTTTTTGGCCTCGAGGTGCGAAGAAGCTTAAGGTTTGGGGCGCGACAGCGCCAAGAAATATTAATGAATTAAAAAGTAGCTGGTCACGCTAGCCTCCGTACAGGAACTTGTAGTACGTCGCTATGCCGGCGAAGAACGCCGCGAACAGGCCGCCAGCGCACATGCCGGCGAAGAACGGCACGCCGACCCTCTCGTAGAGCCTGCCGCCG
>Ga0180302_10001308_pt1 | contig 11744 bp, 25 predicted proteins | sample GuaBasSediGuay17_FD_121794 | JGI IMG/M metagenome (GOLD analysis project Ga0180302, IMG submission 121794) | Subseafloor sediment microbial communities from Guaymas Basin, Gulf of California, Mexico - Guay17, Core 4571-4, 12-15 cm | ecosystem: Environmental > Aquatic > Marine > Hydrothermal... | reverse complement strand
GAGCAAAACTATACAGAGTAAACAAGGATAATCCGATATACAAGGCTCTGAAAAATCTAGATATGGAAATTTTAAAAAAATTAGATGAGGAAGAAAAAGAATTTAGAGAGGTGGTGAGAAAATACTTGAACAATAAGAATTGAGGAAATTTTATACAGAAAGGATGGTTAGACTAAACCTACTCTGCAGAAGACAATGCAGATTGCAAAAGATAATACTTAGAAGAGGCTATTGGGACTATCTATTTCGAAGAACCTGCAAAGTTAGTAGAAATTCAGGAAATTAGGGATCGAAAAGCGATACAACCATCTCGAAGATATGACAATCAGAATGGTTTATGTATTAAGCTATATCAAATGGAAGTTGAGAAAATGTCGGAGAAAACATCGGAAAGAGAAGACTATATAAAGGATCTCACAACAAGCATACATACCTTGCTAGAGAAATCCAAGAAGGTAGATCTGCACCTAGGCAATGACGAGAACATATTTTATTTTCTGAAAGCAATAACCTGCCTGAGGGAGGATGCTGACAATTTCAAGATTGTTTGTACGGTATTCAGAAATGCAAGCAGAACTGTGATTAGCAGGCAGACATATCTTCTGGATGAGGATGTACATGAGTTTATATGCGATGTTGAGGATCAAAAGGAGAAGGAAGGGTTATTACTAGATAAGGTAGTAGTGAAATATAAGAACAAATATTTCACTTTGCATGCTAATAGAAGAAAACCCCTACCCAACCCTAGAGCTAATCAACAAACTATCGTAAAATACCTAGAAAATTGAACCGATATATATATTCCCTGATTAGAATAATATTACTGGGTGAGGTAAAATGCCTGTCGTAATCCTACCTACGGTAGATGAATTTGATAGGTTTTTTGACGAAACGGTCTGGGATGTCGAGGCAAAGACGGAAGGCAAGAAAACTAAGATAAAGTTCAAGACTTTCCTATGCAAGTGGAAAGGTGAAAATTTTGAGGAAGGTCTTGTATGCACACCTCATGAGGTAGAAATGACTTTCAGTAAGGACCAAGTAGGACCTACCTCCGTACATATAAGAGAACTAGACTGAAATATTTAAATACTAGTAACACTACTAACAACTATAAAACGGGGCGGAAATTGAAAGAACCGCACTCCCGTTATTCCGAAGTTTAAGAAGAACTTGAAGTAAAAGCCCCCTAAGTCTCGATGAAAAGAGGTGATAAATGGATGCGGGGGGCTTTTCTCCCTATTCTGGAGAAGATTTTTAATGGCTATCCAAAATATAAAGCACCTTAGAACCGCAGAAGGTAGGATTATAGGGTGTGATCTAGTTATAAGAGATAAAAAATTCAGAATAAAGATTTTCTACAAAAGGGGTTATGTAGGTCCTGTTAGAAGAGAGATAGAACAATATTAATATTACTACAAACAATTAAGATATTAATGGACATAAACGGAGAATTTGATGTTGCAAAAATACCTCCTGAAGTAAAAGAACTTATTATCTCTCTTACTTTCGAGGATATAAAAGCAATTCTTGAGCTTTACAAATTTGAGGAAGAGCATTGGGATGAATTACAGGATTTAGGAGGGTGGAGTTACTATGACTTTAAAGAAGAATTGTTCAGGATCGTATCTCCTGCCCAGATCAGGAAATTTTTGAGATTGGGTATTGTTAAGAGAGGCTACACATCCTCAAAGATAAAATGTTTCTGGCTTAATAGAGAAATAGTAGAACCTCTGCTTGTATATTGGTATTGGTTACAAAAAACAAAGGAGATTGAAGGAGAATGAAGCAAAAAGAAATTTTCGAAAAATTAAAAAGAGAAGTAGAGAATAGAGGCATGAAAATAGTTAGAGTGGAAAAAATAAACGATTCTTTAGTTTTAGATTTCAGAGATGAAAGGATATTCAAAGAACTTGAGAGAAAATATGACCCTGTAACAGCAACACAATACTCAACATGCAGTTGCGAAATAAAGAAAGACGGTAGAATAGTATGCAATATAATATCACCCGTTAAGAAAATTATAGAGTTTTTCATAAGATGTAATGGGGATAGTTACAGACCCCATTTCGATCCAGATGATAGAATTGCGGGAATTGAAGTTTTTACAAAGGATGTTTACAAAATAGTGGAGATATTAGATAGCTTTCATAATGCCAAAGGAATATATAAAGGAATAGATACGGAAGAATTAAGAGGATGACATACGAATCTCTCAGAGCTTTGGCAAACAGAGTTAAGAATGAAGAAATAAAGAAGGAGATTCTAGAGCTAGCTGAGACAGTAAAAGACATATATAGTGCTGCAAGAGAGTGCGACATAGATAAAGTTCTCCTTTTCGAACAAAAATACGGTAGGTTATATGGAAACATACTTAAAAAGGCTACGGAAGCCAGGGAGGATGATCTAGCCCACTCTGTTATAATGCTAAATCGTATATCTAGGGTAGAATTAGCCGAGATATTAAGCAGTAAATGCAAATGCGAGCTTAAACCTGTCAAATTGGTAGTAGTAGGACCAGAAGAACTGAGAGAATGAAGATCTACAGATGCAGGAAATGCGGGTACACCACTTTGAATGAGATGACTATATGCAAGAATTGCTTTAGTACGGAGATCGAGATAGTAAAGATAGACAACTTTAATAGGTTAGTGAAACAGATTTAACTATGAAATAGTGTTTGAATACCTTAATATTTTAATACATTTTTATAATAAATATAAAAAGAAAATTTTCAATAAGATAAAATAGAAAAATGCTTACAAAAAAAACTTTCAAAAGAAGATGTGAAGAACTTGGGGGTAAGTATCGGGAAGAGGAAGGAACTCCTGTTTGTTATTTGTATTTAGGATCTGTAGATGAATACGATTGGTCGGAGGACCGCTATGTTAGGGAAAGCTTATATGTAACAATACCCCTAAAGAAGTTAGACAAGTTTGATAGGTTGGAGCTTGTTACAGGTCCTGAGTCATTTTTTACCGTAGGTGATATAGAACCAGAAGCCTTCTTCAAAGTTACCAAACTTCTGAAGGGATTAAATATTGAAGATTTAAGAGAATAGAATCGAAGAGACATGTCTTAAAAAGCACTTTCGATAATACAGGAAAGATGAAAATGCATCCTATGACAAAAGAAATCTATTTGAATGCCATAAAGACTATACTAACTAAGCAAAACTGGGGAATTTTTAGAAAGAAGTACAAGGATGATGATATGTTTATAATTACAACATTATATGTTTTTCATCACAGATTTGACAGAGATAAGGAAAAGCTAAACGAATGGTTTGAGAGAATTGAGAAAAAGCCAGAAATTCTAAGAAACATTGACAGGATGATTGAATTAACCAGAGAAAAATTAGAGAAGTTAGAGAAACTTAAATATGCAGTAATGGTTAAAATATGATCTTTAAGCCACTCCTAATGCTATTGCTTTCAGATATTTGTACTTACTTTCACTTAAAGTATTATCCTTTAACCTGATTGCCTCAACAACATCCATTGCATTCACATCATCAAGCCTAAGTCTTGCAATGTTGTACGCTATCCTCAATATTGATAATTCCAAGTCCCTTACACTTCTCTCACAGTTGGTTAAGTCAATATACTCCCTTATGACTTCTTTAATCTTGTTTCTGTCCTTAATATCTGGTCTATGCTTCTGGCATATCCTTATGTATTCTTTCAACTCCGTTATGTTAGTTTGAGTACTTTGGTCATTAAGGAAGGTATCAACTATATTATCAGCAATAATTTTTCTCTCGTTTGGACTAGGGTATTTAATCTCAAATTTGAAATCGAAACGATCAAGTAAAGCATCACTGAACCTGCTTATATCGTTAGCAGTAGCAACCACTCTTACCCTCGCAGGGAAAGACTCTCTAAACTTACCCTTGGTAATTGTGTAGAACCCTTCTTCCATTGACTCTAATAACGCAGAGGTATCCCCCTTCTTAAATTTGTCTAGCTCGTCAAGCAATAATACGCCCAAATCGTTCATGGAGAGTACACCTGGGGTCATTTCACCTTTGGAAGCATCACCTTTCAACCCTACTGCCGATGTACAACTACTTATAAAGTAGCAGTTAAGATAGTGCTTCAACCATAATAAGATAGTGGTCTTCGCTGTACCAGGCGGTCCATAAAGGAGAATATGTAGCCTTAGTCTTGTATTAGGATGGTCATATTTGCTAACTAACATAGTGAGTATAGCCTTGCGTATTCTGTCGTAGTCCCCTACGATTTCAGGGAATAGTACCCTAGAGAAATGTTCAAGGGGGTTAGCAATGTTTTCAAACTTCTTAAGCTTCTCTTCTATGTTTCCCTGAGTCTGTCGGATTTCTTTGCTAGAATACTTTTGTGCTAATTTCTCTAAAATCTCATAATCTTCTCTCGTAAAGCACCTGTTCATGAATATCACTATAACTTTTATAAGTTATGTAATATTTAAAACTTCTTTAAGTTGACATGAATAATGTTTAAATATCATCCTTTTAGAATAGTGTAGTATGAATAAGAATGCAATAAGACACATAAAAGTGGATGATGATCTGTGGGAGGAATTGCATCTATTGAAGCTATATCTGAAAAAAAGAAGTATTAATGACCTTTTAAAGCAGATTATAAAGGAATGGAAAGAAATTAAAGCTATAAGTGTGAGAATAATTGTAGATAGAGGGGCTTAACTTTGAAAAGAAATTTATAAGAAAAAAAATCAAGGCTCATATTGCAGGTAACTTCTGCATGTTGCACACCACTTGCATGGCTTTTCCCTAGCGAATATTTTCTTAGCATCCTCTCTGGTTACACCGTTTTTCCAGCAACACATCCTTAGGCTCACGTATATCGGTAGCTTTCTCAACCACTCCTTCCTTTTCCTGAGATCTGGTATTTCCCAGACCCTTTGGAGGAACTTGTAAGCTAGGTTTATCTTTAAGCTATACAGAATCATCAAGGAAAACTCCATGTCCTCTGGAATAACCTGCTTAATCTCCTCTACAACCCCTTCCTTCGGCTTAACACCGTGGTATGCCTCTAGCAATAGGCAATCCAGAGCATCCTTATCCAACCCTTCTTTAAACTTTCTGAAGAATCCCTCTGGATCTTTGCTCAGCAAGAACACTAGCAAGATCCTCGCTAATGCATCTAGTACATTCTCGTAAAGCTTAGCAGTAAGCTGAGGAGCAAGCTGAGCAAGCTCTATCTCTCCGTAGATATCCTCTAGGGAGCACTCAAGCTCTCTGGTGAGTTTCTCTATTTTTTCTGGGTCCGCCAGTATCTCAAGCAATAATTCCGCACTCATTTTCTTATTCTCACCTCTATCCTAGCCCTATCATATTTTTCGGTCTTTTTCAGCAATTCCTGAAACACCCTTACCACTTCATGGTAGATCTTTGCAACACCCTTTGGCTTGCTCCAGTCCAGTGCGTATTCTTTCGTGTTTGCTATCACTTCGTCCTCTAGAGCCTTCCCTCCCATAACGTTGTCAATGCCTTCGTTTCTAAATTCATATTTTATTCTTATTTTCACCCCAGACATAGGAAAAAATAGTAAAGCTAACCTCTTACAAATATATCTACCCCTATTCTCATTACTGCGACTTCTATTTCCTTGAAAGTATATTTTTCTCGACCTTCTTTGTCCAGTACTTCAATTTCTATGTTCTCAGGAGCTACATTGCTCTCTTTTAATAATTCAATAAGTTCTTCTAATATCCTTCCATCTTTCCAATCGAACACGATGCATCCGTCTCTGAGAAGTTCATGCAATTTCTCTCTTGCAATTTTCCGAAGCTCACTATGGGATATTGGTTTTATTATAATTTTAAGTTTTTCTGGTTTCTTTCCCTGTACATATTCAATTTTGCATTTCGGACATCTGAGGATAAGCCTGTTTGTATCGTCGAATCCAACTAAATCCATCACTTTACCACATGTTTTGCATATCATAGGAAAAAATAAGCAAAACAAATATTTAAGGAGTAGCGTTAAGGTAATTCTGCACCACCTGCAAACTCTGGTTCAATAGCTGATCGTATGCTTGCATTGTTGAATTTGCAACATGCGTTGCATTGCTGGGATTCTTCAGCATTAAGCAAATCGCTATCGTCACTATAAGCAAATTAAGCACCACTATCAGCAAATACTCCAGAGCAGCTTGACCTTTCCTCGTCATAGGAAAAAATAAGGGTTCTTTAAATTAAATCTTCAGGTATTTGCTTAATAATGTCGCTTGTTATGCAATCTACAGCAGTCGGCAGATCTGCGTAATCGTTGACATCTTCGTATGTTAGATCGTATTTTGCTACGATGATCTCATTTTCATAGAAATTTCTTATATAGAAAGGATGTACCGCTCTTACTTCAAATTCCTCTGCTTTAGTGTTGTATGCTACTTGTATTGCTGTATCTTCTATCTCTCCTTTTAATATAGCTTCTGCTAGTTTTCTTACGGCTTTCTCAACATCTTCTATGTTTTTGCAGATATATGTTTTCTTCACCATAGGAAAAAATAGAGATTTAAAAGCTGGGAAGATGGTATGTAGCACCACCCATAGCTAGAGGGTCGTTTTGATCCTTTAATCTGTCCATGCAACATCTACACAGCCCTGTTTCAATTTCCTCTTTAGTTTTTAGTTCTTCACCACATTCTTTGCAACAAAGATATACTTTTAGCCTTTCTTTGTCAACTCTTTCAAAGCCCACTTTAAAACCTTCCTTTTCAAGCTCGCTGACAAGCGTATTGGCAATCGCTTTACCTTCAGGCTGCAAAGACCCTCCCTTCTTGATTTGTTTTTTTAGCTTTTCCATCATAGGAAAAAATTAAGAAAAATAATTTAAAAAGGTAGCCCATACTGCACATCTTTTTTACACTTACTGCATTTTAGCTTGTATTGCCAGTTTTTAGCATTCTTGTGCTTTGGAACAACTTTCCAACTCTCTGGAAGGTCCCAGTCCTCTCCTATTACCAGCAAACGAGAAGTACAGTCGCAGTATGCCACTACTTCATCCTGAGCACAGTAAAAGCTTTCATCAGCAATTTTGAATATTCTTGGTTTGGTGTATCCTCCTCTAACATCGCATCCGTTGTGTATCTGAAGAATTACGTAAGGCTCTTCTTTTGGTGAATATAGGGTAATTCCTTGTATTACTTGACTTAGGTAATTATCCCAGTTGTAGGAGTTCCAAGGTCCGTATGCTTTCCAACCGCATTCCTTAAGCCTTACAGCAAACTCTTCCATAACTCCAAGCCAAGAAAGCCTCTTGTTTTCTTCTCTGTTAGCAAATCTTTCTAAAGATCTGTTTAATTTTATGGATGTTTTGTCAATGTCTAGTGTTCTAGTTAGAAAGTGAAATATGCTGATGTATATTACTATGTCCCCATCCTTCCACACAGTAGCGTAAGCCTCTGGTGTTTTTCTGAAATCCTCTATCTCTCTGTTTCTTTCCCAATGTCTTCCGTATACTCCGCCAGAGTCTAATATGTGAACTCCTGTATTCTCTATGAGCATCTCGTGAATAGCTCTTTCAATTGGCTTGTAATCTTTAGGAAGTTCTGGTGTTGGATGTTCCCTTTCTGCTTTTTCCGTTAGTGCAAGACTGATCATATCCGCTAGAAGTCTTGTGACTGTTGTACCATCTGCACCACAATAGCACATTAGCTTTGCTATCTTTACTGGAGTTTCGCTAATTTTCTCTTTCACGCATAACTCTTCCAAATCTTCGAAGATTTTATCTACCGTCTTCATAGGAAAAAATTAAGAGGAAAATTTTTTAGCTACAGTATCTTGTTTTTCTAAAGGTTTTTCCTTCTATGTTGACCGTTAATTGCATCATAGGAAAAAATAAGTAAGTTCAATCTAGATAGACTTTTGCTATTCGTCCATGTTCGTTGCAATATAGATACATCACCTTCCTGCCATTCTCATAGAATGGGAAACCAAACTCACAGATTCCTCCACATATTCTGCAGTAATTTGGCTTTACTTTGTTTACTCTTTTTATAGCCTTGCTATTTAAGATTTCTACCTTCATAGGAAAAAATATTTAAATAGGTTGGAGCAAATTTTTAGCAGTTTTCTTCAAGTGTTCTATGTTCTTTTTGAGTTCTGAATCTTCTCCAAGGATAACTAAGTAAGGACTGTCACAACAACCGCATCCCTCAATGTAGATTCCGTATTTTTTGCATATCTGCTCGTATTCCTCTAAAAATTTTTGTATTGTCCTTTCTAGATCTTGCTTCGCTTTCTTTATTATTATATGTGCTTTTTCGGTCATAGGAAAAAATAAAAATTAAAATTATATAAAAGCACATTCCGTTGGGAACATTGCTGAAAATGTCATGTTTTCTGCTAAATCTCTCTTTAGCAATGCCTTAACCATTTTTATCATTTTTTCCTGCTTTTCTTTGCTTATGCTTTCAAACACTGCAATATCATCTAATAGCATTTTCTCCAGATCACCGTTCCATAATGCTAAACACCTTTCACATCCACCGAACTTGTATCCTTTCAAATACCAGTTTAATGTACCCTCAGCTGTTTTTGGACTGAAGTATCCTAAGCTTGCATAGACCATAGCTGCTATAATGTATTCCTTCCCTTTCTCCTTTAGAATTTTCTCTATTTTTGGGTGGATTTTCTCTTCAGTCATAGGAAAAAATAAAATTAGAGAATGTATATGTAATAAGTTTTCCCGTTCATCTCTACCTCATATTCCCTTCCGTCGTAGTTATTTAAGAAATGACCTCTGCCGTCAATTTCTACGGCTTTTTCTACGAAACCGTCAAGCCCTCCGTGACTTTCTACTAACGCAAGGAGTTTATCGTTTGCACGTTCACACCCTGCTTCTTGGTATTCTTTTATTATCTCTGCCAATTCCGCAGGTAAATTACAATAGTCTACTATGAATTCTGCATTAAATGCCCAGATACTATCTTTGATGTAGTCCTTTACTGCTTCGTCAGCCTCTTCGTCAGTCCCTACTGCATATTCTTTGTCTTTGTAGCGGTATACTGAAAGACCGTAGTAATCATAGTTCAACTTCTCTATGTCCTCTGGTTCGCACCCTAGAAACTTAGCCAATGCTTTTTTCTTCTCATCCATTATTTTTTCTTCAGTCATAGGAAAAAATAAAAAAAAGTTAGGGATCGAGGGCTTTAGCTATTAATATTTCAGTTGGCTTGTATACTGTAATATCGCAAGATACTAGGAGATGTGCTAGAATTTCGCCAGTTCTATGTACAAGTTCATAAGTTCCGTCAGATTCGTCAAATTTTAAGGTTACTTCATCTTTATTGAAAACTTTGACAAGCATTGGTTTATCTGCAAGATTTATCTCATGAGGTGCTATTAAGTTACCTGTATTTAGTTTACGTTGGTATCCGAGTAAATAAACGTAAACCGTATCATTTGCAAGAATTACTGCTAGTCTGTAGTAATTGTCAAAATCCCACCCTTTGTAAATTTCAGCATCCTTAAATTTTTTTGCTATTTCTGCAACAAGCTCTTGTTCATGCTTTTTTATTTCTTGTTCATTGCCTCGGCTGTAGGTAGTTCCGTAGTAACCGCTAGTTACGTAGCTTGTAAATTTTGCTTTTTTCTTTGCTTTGTAAAGTAAATTATCCCATTTTTCCCAATTCATAGGAAAAAATAAACTTAAAAATTTAAAAGGTTATGCTTTTTCGCTTAGAAAGTAGTATCCAAGCTAAACCTAGGACCGTTAGCTGATCGTCTTTTGATAGTTTCTCTAGATCTTTCTGGTATTTCTTTACTGTGGTGTAGATTGATTTGAAACCGTAGCTATGAGTACTCTTTGCTTTAGCATCTTGTAATGCTTGTTTAAGATCCGTCTTTGCGACATACAAGAACCACTCATGAAACATCTCTGGTGAAACGCCTACCAGCTTACCTGCAATTTTCTTTGCAATATCCTCCTTCTGTTTTTCTAGTAATCTCAGAAATTCAATTTTCTTGGCTGGAACTTCGTAAGTTTTTCCTTGGAAATGTACCTTTATTTTTACATTTTCTTCGATTTCTTCAGTCATAGGAAAAAATATATACTAATAAACATAAACCGCTTTCCTCCCTATAACTATGCAATGTACTCTGGCATTTCTGTAGTAATCCCTAAATCTCTTTGCCGTGCTAAGATCTAATGAGCTTGGGTAAGGGTACGCTGAGAAAGGATGAGTGTGCAGTAAATACACTTCTGTTGGCTGAGCAACAAAGATAACCTTGTCTGGTGTTAGTTTGCTGAAATCACTTGTTGTTAAGCAACCCTCTCCATGATCTTTTTGTATGTAGTAATCTTTCCCTCTGAAGTATACTGTATATCCCTTTTCGTTCTTTGCTCTCCTTGTTCCGTGCTTCAATTTCTGAATCAATTTCTGAACGATCCTTGGATATTGCTTTATTATTTTTTCTGACTTTTTGTGATGTACGCTTGGCTTCTCTAGAAAATTACTTTTTTTGGATTTAGATTTTCTGAATAACAATTTCTTCCTCATAGGAAAAATAAAAAATAAAATAATTATTTTGCGTGTTGCTTCGCTATTTGCTCTAGGTATTTCTTTGTTTCGATGTAGGATGTTACTATGAACCCTACTGGGTCTTCCGCAAGCTCTCTGAAGTTCTCAATGCACTGGTTCACTCGCTTTTCAACGAAATCGCAGACGAAAGTTGTTATGCTTTTCTTGTCGTGGTGGTATCCTTCAAACACTATTTTTCCTTGCTCTACTCTGATTTTTATTGTTCTCTTTAAGTCTTTGTACATTGCTTCTGGTAGTGTTCTCTGTAGTTCTCTTATGATTCTTAGGTGGAATGCTAGTTTATCCTGCTTCATCGGTAAGTACATTCTTGCTATCCTGTATTCTCCTTGCCTTTTGTACGCTCCTAAGTAAAATAGTCTTACTGCTTTCTCTGAATACGCTTTTATGTAAATTGCTTTCTCCGTAAAGTATTTCTCTAGCTTTACTATGTTTTTTGCTGGGATTAAGTACGCTGTTGCATGATATGGGTTTTCTGGGTCGATTTTTGAAATTATCGCTACGGCAAATCTATCTGGTATTCTGTTTTCTGAAACTGCTACTATTTGCAAAATTGCTGGAATTTCTTTTATGTTGAGGCTTTCTAAAACTTTCTGATCGAGTTCTCTAGTTAATTTTGTAATAGGTATTGTATGTTTGCTTGGATGAAAAGCATAGCACAGATAACGGTAGATTTTGGTTTGGTTGGGTGCTTTTGGGTTTTTTGGTGTTGTTTGCTCGCATTTGCATATTAAAACGGGTATTTTTAATTTCTCGGACATAGGAAAAAATAATAAAATTAAGATTGTGGATAAAGTTTTGCTAGGACTTGGATTAAATGACTTGCTAATGCTGAAATCACTACGATGTTTCTTAATTGCTCACATGTTTTTTCCTGCGATTCTTGTCTCTCTGGTCTTCCCCCTAGCATTTTTATGAAATCGCTGACCGTTTCTTTGGTGAATACTGTAATATTGTAACCGTCTTCGCTGATTCCTGTATCGATTATGTACTCTAGGTTTTCTAGGTTTTGGCTGTTTTCCTGAATCCACTTGGCAATTTTTATTCTTGCTTGTATGCTGTCTACTGCTAGAATTATTATGTTTGTTTTTCTGACATCTTCGCTTAATTGCGGTAGTTCCTCTTGATACGCTTTGACAATCGCTGGAGGGTTGAATGAATCAATGGTATACTTAATTATGCTGACTTTCGCTTGATTTTCTG